>Ga0209231_1000085_pt1 | contig 65254 bp, 47 predicted proteins | sample Deesub45470m_DNA_FD_188086 | JGI IMG/M metagenome (GOLD analysis project Ga0209231, IMG submission 188086) | Deep subsurface microbial communities from North Pacific Ocean - 450_OLKR46/470m Metagenome (SPAdes) (version 2) | ecosystem: Environmental > Terrestrial > Deep subsurface > Unclassified ...
GCACGTCGGGCCTGCGCAAGAAAGTGCGCATTTTCGCGCAGCCCCATTATGCGGAAAATTTCGTCCAGTCGGTGTTCGACAGCCTGGACGGCTTTGCCGGGCAGACTCTGGTCGTCGGCGGCGACGGGCGCTATCTCAATCGCGAAGTCATCCAGATCGTGCTGAAAATGGCGGCAGCCAATGGCTTTGGCCGGGTGCTGGTGGGCCAGGGCGGCATATTGTCCACGCCCGCCGCCTCGCACCTCATCCGCGCATCGGGCGCCTTTGGCGGTCTCGTTCTATCGGCCAGCCACAATCCGGGCGGCCCGGACGAAGATTTCGGCATCAAATATAATATCGGCAATGGCGGCCCGGCGCCTGAAAAGGTCACCGACGCGATCATCGAGCGCACCCTGTCGATAGAAAGCTACAAGATCCTCGACGCCCCAGACATGGATATCGACACGATCGGCACGGCCACGCTGGGCGGCATGACCGTCGACGTGGTCGATCCGGTCGCCGCTTATGCCGACCTGATGGAAAGCCTGTTCGATTTCGCCGCGATCCGCGCAAAGATCGCAAACGGCTTCACCCTCGCCTTCGATTCGATGAGCGCGGTGACCGGTCCCTATGCGGTCGAGATTTTCGAAAAGCGGCTCGGCGCGCCGCAGGGCACGGTGATGAACGGCACGCCCTTGCCGGACTTCGGCCATCATCATCCCGACCCGAACCTCGTCCATGCCAAGCAATTGTACGACCGCATGATGGCCCCGGACGCGCCCGATTTCGGCGCAGCGTCGGACGGCGATGGCGACCGCAATCTCATCATCGGGCGGCATTGCTATGTCACGCCGTCAGATTCGCTCGCGGTGCTGGCGGCCAACGCCCATCTCGCGCCCGGCTATGCCGCGGGTCTCAAGGGCATCGCCCGCTCCATGCCGACCAGCGGCGCGGCCGACCGGGTGGCCGAAAAGCTGGGCGTGCCACTCTATGAAACGCCCACTGGCTGGAAATTCTTCGGCAATCTGCTCGATGCGGGCATGGCGACCATCTGCGGCGAGGAAAGCGCGGGCACTGGCTCTGACCATGTGCGCGAAAAGGACGGCATTTGGGCGGTGCTGCTATGGCTCAACATCCTGGCGGTGCGCGGCGAAAGCGTCGCTGCGATCATGGCCGATCATTGGGCGACCTATGGCCGCAACTATTATGCCCGCCACGATTATGAAGCCATCGCCAAGGACAAGGCCGATGCCCTCATGGCGGCGCTGCGCGCCTCGCTCGACAGCCTGCCCGGCACCAGCAACAGCGGCGGCACGATCAAGAGCGCCGACGATTTCGCCTATACCGACCCCACCGATCAGTCGGTCAGCCGCAACCAGGGCGTCCGCATCCTGTTCACCGACGGATCGCGCGTGGTGTTCCGCCTGTCCGGCACCGGCACCGAAGGCGCGACCCTGCGCGTCTATCTCGAACGCTATGTCGGCACCGATGGCGACCTTGGCATGGCAACGGGCGACGCCCTCGCCCCGCTGATCGCCGCCGCGCAGGAAGTGGCGGACATTGCGGGCTATACCGGCATGGACCAGCCCAGCGTCATCACCTGACACCCATCGACGCTGACCAGTAAAGGAGCGCCGATGCGCCGCCTACCCCTCATCCTGTCCGCGCTATTCATCGCCGCGGCGACACCGGCCCAGGCACAGACCAGCCAGGACGAACAGGTCTGGCTCAACCTGACCGCCATGGGTTCGGTAAAGGACGACCTCGTCTATTTCGCCGAAATCCAGCCCCGCATCGGCGATGGCGTGTCGCGGGTCAATCAGGCGATCTTCCGCGGCGCGCTGGGCTGGAAATTGTCCCCGACCGTCACCGTCTATCAGGGCTATGCCCATATCGTCTCGCCGGTCGAAAACGGCGCGGATGTGAACGAAGATCGCAGTTTCCAGCAACTTAACTGGACACTCGGCAAGCCCTGGGGCGGCGAACTCATGTCGCGCACCCGGCTTGAACAGCGCTGGCGATCGGACGGCGACGATATGGCCTGGCGGGTGCGTGAAATGCTCCGCTACGAAAAGCCGCTGCGGCCGGGCAGCGATGCGGTCAACGCGCTGGTCTATGCCGAAGGGTTCGTCGCACTCAACGACACCGACTGGGGCGTCAAAGGCGGATTCGATCAGGCGCGCGGCTTCGTCGGGGTGGAATTGGGGCTGCCCGGCGCCTCCACGGCGGAGGTCGGCTATCTCGCGCAAGTGGTCGATCAGCGCGGCGGGCGCACCGCCGTCAATCATGTCGCCTCGCTGACGCTCTTCTTCCGCCATTGACGCGCGCGATCCGGCTGGGGGCAAATGGCCCTGTCGTTCGTTGACGGGGGGCACTATGGCCCCTTGCATGACAGACAACCCGCCCCTGCCCGATAGCACCCTTAGCGACAGCATGACCGCCATCGGCTATGCCCGGCTGGAGGGGCACGACACGATCGCGCGGCTGCATGCCGATGCGGCCGATTGGCACGCCTTCGCCGCCAGTTGGAACGACCTCGGCCCCGATCTCTACATGGCCGATGGCGGCCGCTATCGCCGCCGCCGCCATGCCGTCTTCCTGTGCGACCATGGCGTATTCACGCGCATGCCGCACCAGCCCCATTATCAAAGCCGCGACTATAATCGGCTGAACGGCGACGTACAGCGCTGGTTCGATCCGGTCGAACAGGCGGTCATCGACAATCCGGTCTGCCAAGCGATCTTCGCCTTGTGCGCGGCGCAGTTCGACCCAGCGGCCCAGGGTCGCTGGCATGTCGAAATGCACCAGTTCCGCATCGAAGCGAAGCCCGACGAAGTCGGTCGCCCGACCCCCGAAGGGCTGCACCGCGACGGCGTCGATCACGTCTTCGTCATGCTGGTCGAGCGCAACAATGTGCGCGAAGGCGTCACCCGCATCGGCGCGCCCGACGGCACGCCGCTCGGCGAATTCATGCTGGCCCAGCCAGGCGACGCCATGCTGATCGACGATCGCCGCATCCTGCATGGCGTAACCGAAATCCACCCGCACGACCCCGCCCGCCCCGCCTGGCGCGACGCGCTGGTGGTGACCTTCGCTGCAATCTGAAAAATCCGTTCGGGCTGAGCTTGTCGAAGCCCTCCACTGATCGAGGTGAAGTGGCTTCGCTACGCTCAGCGCGAACTGATTATTTCAACAGCACCAATTCTTCGGCCATGCTGGGGTGCAGTGCAACGGTGTCGTCGAAATCCTGCTTAGTAAGCCCCGCTTTCACCGCCACTGCAGCCGCCTGCAATATCTCCGGCGCATCCGGACCGATCATGTGCAGGCCGACCACCTTGTTCGTCGTGGCGTCCACGATCATCTTGTAGAGCGCCCGCTCCTCACGGCCTGCAAGCACATATTTCATCGGCCGGAAGTCGGACGTGTAGACCCGCACCGTGCCGAGCTTGTTCTTGGCCTGCGCTTCGGTGAGGCCAACGCCTGCCAAGGGTGGATGGCTGAACACGGCCGAGGGCACGCAGTCATAATCCACCGTGCGCGGATTGTCGCCGAACACCGTGTCGGCAAAGGCATGGCCCTCACGGATCGCGACCGGGGTCAGTTGCAGCCGGTCAGTGACATCGCCCACCGCATAGATGCTCTCGCAACTGGAACGGCTATACTCGTCGACCTTGATCGCGCCATTGTCGGCCAGATCGACGCCCGCGCTGTCCAACCCAAGGCCTTCAGTGTGCGGCCTGCGCCCGGTGGCGAACAGCACGACATCGGCCGGGACCGGATCACCATCCTTGAAGCGGACGCAGAGCGTGCCGTCTTCATTCTTCTCAATCTTCTCCATCTTCGCATTGAAGCGGAAATTAATCCCCTTGGTCATGGAAATCTGGAGCAATCGGTCGCGAATCTGCTCGTCATAGCCGCGCAGCAGCGTGCCGGAGCGATTGACGATGGTCACATGGCTGCCGAACTGATGGAAGATGCCGGCAAATTCATTGGCGATATAGCCGCCGCCGACGATGACGATGCGCTTAGGGCATTGGTCGAGATGGAACACCTCGTTGGAGGTGATGCCATGTTCCGCGCCTTCGATATCCGGCAGGATCGGCCAGGCGCCGGTCGCGACGAGGATATATTTTGCCGTGACTTCGCGGCCGCTGGCGAGCTTGACGCTGTGCGGGCCGGTCACGGTCGCGCGTTCGGGGATCATCTCGACCTTGTGGCTGCTGAGCGTATTTTTATAGAGACCTTCGAGCCGGTCGACCTCGCCCAGCACATTGTCGCGCAGCGTCGCCCATTCGAACCCGCAATCAGGCAAGTTCCAGCCAAAGCGGCGCGCGTCCTTCAGATCCTCGGCGAAATGCGCGCCATAGATGAGCAGCTTCTTGGGCACGCAGCCGCGGATGACGCAGGTGCCGCCGACACGAAACTCCTCGGCTACCGCGACCTTCGCGCCATGCCCCGCTGCGACGCGGGAGGCGCGCACGCCGCCCGATCCTGCACCGATGACGAAAAGGTCGAAATCATAGTCGCTCATGCCTGGCCTCCGCTTGGTTGCGGGAGATATGGCGGGTGGGCACCTGAGTTACAAACGGGAATCTTGCTTCTTTTGAGCAAACCAATGCCGTTCGCTTTGAGCGAAGTCGAGAAGCGAGAAGCGCTGCGTCAGCGTTTCTCGACTTCGCTCGAAACGAACGGATCTACTCATCTAGTCCCCGCCCAGCGCCAGTTCGATCAGCGCCATGGTCGAAGGGTCGAACCCCTTGGCACCGTCGGCCTCGATCGACTTGGCGATTTCCTTGCCCAATTCGACGCCGAACTGGTCGAACGGGTTGATGCCCATCAGCACGGCGTTGGCGAAGGTACGATGCTCATAAAAAGCTATCAGCGCGCCCAGCGCATGGGGGGTGACGTCTTCGAGCAGGATCGTGGTCGACGGCCGGTTGCCGGGATAGGCGCGCGCCGGGTCGGCATCATTATCCTTGCCGCGCATCAAAGCCGCCCCCTGCGCGAAGCAATTGACCAGCAGCGCGCGATGATGCGCCGGGTCGAGCGCATGGCCCGGCTCGATCGAGGCGATGAATTCGACCGGCGAGAGGATCGTCCCCTGGTGCAGTAATTGGAAAACCGCATGCTGGGCATCGGTGCCGACGCCGCCCCAGGTAATAGCAGCGGTGGGGCCGTCCACCGGCGATCCGTCGAGCTGCACCGCCTTGCCGTTGCTCTCCATCTCTAGCTGCTGGAGGTAGGACGGCAAGAGCGCCAGCCGTTCGTCATAGGCGAACAAGGCGCGGGTCTGACAGTGCATGACGCGGCTATAATATTGATCGACGAAGGCGGCGATCAGCGGGATATTTTCGCTAAGCGGCGACAGGCGGAAATGGCGGTCCATTTCGGCCGCGCCCTCCAGCAGGCTTTCGAACGCATCCCAGCCCAGCGCCAGCGCGGCGGGAAAGCCGATCGAAGACCAGAGCGAATAACGCCCGCCCACTGATTCGGCGAAGGGCAGGATGCGGGTTTCATCAACGCCCCATTCGATCGCCTTGTCGGGCGCGGCGGTCAGCGCGATCACCCGGCCATAGGGGTCTTCCACCCCGCCTTCGACCATCCAGTTGATCGCGCTCGCCGCGTTCAGCAGGGTTTCGCTGGTCGTGAAGGTCTTGGAGGCGATCGCGATCAGCGTGGTGTGCGGGTCGAAACCCTCGATCGCCCGCTCCAGCGCGGTGCCATCGACGTTGGAGACGATGCCCACATCATAACGCACGCCATCGCCATCGAGCGCGTCGACGATCAGCTTGGGGCCGAGCGCCGACCCACCGATGCCGATATGCAATATGTGGCGGATTTCGCCCAGCGCGCCCGCCTCGATCGCGTCGATCAGCGCGCGCATGCGGTTGTGCAGCGCCTTGGCCTGCGCCACGCTGTCGGCATTGCCCTCGCCCCGCTCGGCGGTATGTTCGGCCGCGCGGCCTTCGGTATTGTTGACCGCCTCACCCGCAAACAGCGCATCGCGGCGCGCGACGAAGCCCTGATCCTGGGCCAGATCGAGATAGTGCGCCATCAACGCGTCGGTCAGATGGGTCTTGGACCAGTCGAACCGGATCGGTCCCTGCGACAGGACCAGTTTGGACAGGCGGTCGGGATCGGTCGTGAAAATGGACTTGAGATCGGCGATAGGCAGTGCGGCGATGGCCGCCAGTGCAGTGCTGGGCATGCGATGGTCCCCTATGACGTTGGTCGAGATCGACGCTGCACCGGTCGATTCTTCCTGTCCTTACCCAATTTTTGCGCGCTTTGCATGGTCAAGGACATGCTTGACGTGCCCGACGCCAGGCTTCACAAGCCGCCACGGCCGCGCTGTCGGCGCATCCAAGGGACAAGACGAACACCCATGACTGCAAAATCGGAAACGCGGGACTTCCTATGGTTCCTCGCCAGGCTTGGCCTGTTCGTCTTCATCCTGCGCAGCTTCATCATTTCGCCGTTCAACATTCCATCGGAATCGATGCAGCCACGGCTGCTGATCGGCGACTATTTGCTGGTAGCAAAATGGCCCTATGGCTATTCGCGCTATTCGCTGCCGTTCAGCGTCCCGCTCATCCCAGGCCGCATCTTCGCCTCCACGCCCGAACGCGGCGACGTGGTGGTGTTCAAGGCACCCCCGACGCAGAAGAACGATTATATCAAGCGCGTCATCGGCCTGCCCGGTGACATGATCGCGGTGCGTGGCGGCACCGTCTATCTCAACGGCGCGGCAGTGCCCAAGCAGAAGGTCGCCGACCTCGTCATCCCGGTGACGCCGAACATGATCGAGGCCGCTGCCAAGGAAGGCGCGGTCTCGCCCTGCTATCGACCCGATTTCGAGGAACCGGCGGCAGGTGGCGGCAAGCAGTGCCGTTACCCCCAGTTCCGCGAGACGCTGCCTGCGGGCAAGGATTATCCCGCGCGCAGCTATAATGTCCTCGACCTCGTGCCCGACGGCGCGGCGGACGATCGCGACACGGTGCTGGTGCCCGAAGGCCATCTCTTCATGATGGGCGACAATCGCGATCGCAGCGCCGACAGCCGCTTCCCGGCGGTCGAAGGCGGCGGCATCGGGCTGGTGCCGGAGGAAAATCTGGTCGGCAAGGCGATGATCTCGGTCTTCTCCACTGACGGCAGCGCCAACTGGCTACTTCCCTGGACCTGGTTTACCGCCGCGCGCTGGAGCCGCATCGGGGAAGGCTTTTGAAATTGAGCGTCCATGGGCCTGATACCACGGGCTGGCTAAAGGCGCTGATCGGCCGCGCGCCGCGCGATCCCGCGCCCTTCCACCAAGCGCTCACCCATGGCAGCGCCAAGCCGGATAATTATGAGCGGCTGGAATTTCTGGGCGACCGGGTGCTGGGGCTGCTGGTGTCCGAATGGGTGTATGAACGCTTTGCCGGTGAGCCTGAAGGCAAGCTGTCGCGCCGGTTTAATGCTTTGGTGTCGGGCGAAACCTGCGCCGAGGTGGCGCGCGCGGCGGGCGTGCCGACGCATCTGGTGCTGGGCAAGCAGGCGCGCGACGATGGCGCGGCCAATAGCGACAATGTGCTGGGCGACGTGATGGAGGCGCTGATCGGGGCGCTCTATCTGGAGGGCGGGCTGGAGGAAGCGCGTACGCTGGTCCGCCGCCTGTGGGCGGACCGGGTCGATACCCAGACTGCCGCGCCGCGGCATCCCAAGTCCGCGCTGCAGGAATGGGCCGCCGCCAACAAGCGCAAGCCGCCCGAATATGTGATGATGGACCGCTCTGGCCCGCACCACGCGCTGCGCTTCACCGTGACCGTCAGCATCAAGGGCGCGGGCGAGGCAAGTGCGACCGGCGGGTCGAAGCAGGAAGCGGAAACCGCGGCAGCGGCGGCGCTGCTGGAGAAGTTGGCGGGGTAGTTTCCTCGCGCATCAGACCGCGCTACAATAAGCATCTTCCGTCATCCCAGCGAATGCTGGGATCTCGCTTTCTCCATAAGGGCAGTGAGATGCCAGCTTTTGCTGGCATGACGACAACAATAATGACTGCGCCCTTCGACAGGCTCAGGGCGAACGGAGTAGTTTTGACAAGCATTACTGAAAATCAGCGCTGTGGCGTCATCGCCGTTGTCGGCGCGCCCAATGCGGGCAAGTCTACGCTGGTCAATGCGCTGGTGGGGCAGAAGGTGGCGATCACCAGTCCCAAGGCGCAGACCACCCGCACCCGCGTCATGGGCGTCGCGATCGAGGGCAATGCGCAGATCGTGCTGGTCGACACGCCCGGCATCTTTGCGCCCAAGCGCAGGCTGGACCGCGCGATGGTGCAGGCCGCCTGGGGCGGCGCGCAGGGCGCGGACCTGATCGCGATGGTGGTGGATGGCAAGGCTGGGCGGGGGCCCAAGCTGGAGCCGATCATCGAATCGCTCAAGCATCGCAGCGAACGCAAGTGGCTGATCCTGAACAAGGTCGATATTGCCATCAAGGAAAAGCTGCTTGTCCATACCGAGAAGCTCAACGAAACGCTGGGCTTTGACGAAATCTTCTTCGTGTCGGCCGCGACCGGCGACGGCCTGCCCGAACTCAAGGCAGCCTTCGCCGCCGCCATGCCCGAAGGTCCATGGCATTTCCCCGAAGACCAGGTGTCCGATGCCACAGACCGGATGCTCGCGGCTGAAATCACGCGCGAACAACTCTATCACCAGCTCCACGCCGAACTGCCCTACGCCACGGCCGTCGATACCGAACAATATAAGGAACGTCCCGACGGGTCGGTCGAAATCCACCAACAAATTCTGGTCGGCCGTCCGACGCAGCGCGCGATCGTGCTGGGCAAGGGCGGTCAGCGATTGAAAGAAATCGGGTCGAAGGCGCGCGAGGAACTGGCGGCGTTGCTGGGGGTCAAGGTCCACCTGTATCTGCATGTGAAGGTCAAGGAAGACTGGGAAAATGATCGCGGCATCTATCGCGACATCGGCCTCGACTGGGTGGAATAATAGTCCTTACCTTAACGGAAATAGCTTATTTACCTTCTGTCGTTACGCACCCGTCTCATGGGTCCGAAACGGAAAATCGCCTGCTGCGTCATCATCTCGATCGTCGGCACAGTGGTCATCATGGCGTTGGTCTCGGCGATCCCCGGCATGTTCATTCCGGCGCGCTATTTCTTCGTCGGCATATTCTGTGCCAGCAGCCTGTCGACGCCGGTCTGCCTGCTCCTGACCCGTCAGGCGGAGGAGAACCGGCATCTGCGCGAACAATTGGAGCAGCGCGTCGCCGAGCTGGCCCGCCTGGCGCAGATTGATGGGCTGACCGGGTTGCTGACGCGCAATGCCTTTTTCGATCGGGCGAGCGTCGCTCATGGTCAGCCGGGCAATTGGTATTTGTTGATCGACATCGACCATTTCAAACAATTCAACGACGATCACGGCCATCAGGCCGGTGACGCGGTGTTGCAGGCGGTCGGCCAGGCGATCCGCGAATCGCTGCACCCCGACGCGATCTGCGGCCGATTGGGGGGCGAGGAATTTGCCATTTGCCTGACCGGGTGTGACAGCGCCCAAGCGGTGCGGCGCGCGGAACATGTCCGCGCATCGATCCAGGCGCTCCGCGTCCGCGCACCGTCGGGCCGGATCGTGCGCGCCACCGCCAGCATTGGCCTGAGCGCGGGCGATCCGGCGGCGGCGATCGAGGTCAGCCTCCATCGCGCGGACATGGCCATGTATGCCGCCAAGACCGGCGGGCGCAACCAGGTGCGCCTCGCCGCCTGACGGCGCGCGCTTATTCCGCCGCCGCTGCCTTTTTCTTGGCCGGTGCCTTTTTGGCAGCGGGCTTCTTCGCTGCCCCGTCCTTCTTGGCCGCATCCTTTTTGGGCGCTGCCTTCTTGGCCGGAGCTTTCTTCTTCGCGCCCTTCTTCGCCGGAGCCGCCGCCGCGCGGGCGTCGATCAACTGTGCGGCCTCCTCCAGCGTCAGCGCATCCTTATCCATCGTCTTGGGCAGGGTCGCATTGGTCGTGCCGTCGGTGACATAGACGCCGTAGCGCCCTTCCATCAGCTTGATTTCCAGCTCGGTGCGCGGATGGGCACCCAGCACCTTCAACGGCTCGCGCCCGGCGCTGCGCGGCCCGCGCGTCGCGGCCTCGGCCAGCTTCACGACCGCGCTGTTCATGCCGACTTCGAAAATCTCGGCGGTATTGGCCAGGCGTCCATATTTGCCGTCATGCAGCAGATAGGGACCGAAGCGGCCGATATTCGCCACGATCGGCAGGCCCGTTTCGGGATGCAAGCCGACTTCGCGCGGCAGGCTCAGCAGTTTGATGCCCCAATCAAGCGTCAATTCGCCATCGGGCAGATCCTTGGGGATCGATCCGCGCTTGGCTTCCTTGCCCTCGCCCATCTCGATATAGGGGCCGAAGCGACCGACTTTCTTGACGATGTCCTGCCCGGTTTCGGGATGCTGGCCCAGCACCTCCGGCCCTGTATCTTCGCCATCCTTGCCGCCCGGCTGACCGAATTTCCGCGTAAATTTACATTCGGGATAGTTGGAGCAGGCAATGAACGCGCCGAACCGGCCGCCGCGCAGCGACAATTGCCCGTCCGCGCACAGCGGGCAGGCGCGCGGGTTGCTGCCATCGGCCTTGGGCGGGAACAGCATGGGTTCCAAGAACTTGTCCAGCTCGGCGGTAATGTCCGACGGCTTCTGCTCCATGATTTCGGCCGTCTTGGGCTTGAAATCGCGCCAGAAGGCTTCGAGCACTTCCTGCCACTGGGCACGACCGCCGGAAATATCGTCCAGCTCGTCCTCCAGGCCCGCGGTGAAATCATAGGACACATAGCGTTCGAAAAAGCGCTCCAGAAAGGCCGTTACCAGCCGTCCGCTTTCCTCCGCGAAAAAGCGGTTCTTTTCGATCCGCACATAGTCGCGATCCTTGAGCACCTGGAGCGTCGAAGCATAGGTAGACGGACGCCCGATCCCCAGCTCCTCAAGCCGCTTGACCAGGCTGGCTTCGGAATAGCGTGGCGGCGGCTGGGTGAAATGCTGGTCCGCCATGACCTTCTTCTTCGCAGGCGCATCGCCTTCCGCCATGCGGGGCAGCAGCTTGCCGTCCTCATCGTCGCTGTCGTCACGGCCTTCCTCATACAAAGCGAGGAAGCCGGGGAAGATCACCACCTGCCCGGTCGCGCGCAGCGTATGCGTGCCGGTGGCGTCGTTCATATCGATCGTCGTGCGTTCCAGCCGCGCCGACGCCATCTGGCTGGCCAGCGCGCGCTTGAACACCAGGTCGTACAGGCGCGCATGGTCGCCGCTGCCCACCTTGTCGCGCGAAAAATCGGTCGGGCGGATGGCTTCATGCGCTTCCTGCGCATTCTTCGCCTTGGTCTGATAGATACGCGGCTTGTCCGGCACATAGCCGCCATCATAGCGCTGCGCGATCGCGGCGCGCGCGGCGGAAATGGCGCTGCCGTCCATCTGCACGCCATCGGTTCGCATATAGGTGATCGCGCCATCTTCGTAGAGCTGCTGCGCGATCCGCATCGTATGGCTGGCCGAGAAGCCGAGCTTGCGCGCGGCTTCCTGCTGGATCGTGGACGTCGTGAAAGGCGGCGGGGGGTTGCGCGTGAGCGGCTTCGTCTCGACCCGTTCGACGGTGAAGCGTCCGGCTTCGACATCGGCCTTGGCGGCCATCGCATCGCCTTCCTTGCCGATCGTCAGCCGCTCGATCTTCTCGCCCTTCCACCGGACGAGGCGCGCGGTAAACGCCGTGCCGTCCTGCTCCATTTCGGCCGCGACCGACCAATATTCTTGCGGGTTAAAGGACTCGATCTCGCGCTCGCGCTCGACCACCAACCGCAGCGCGACCGATTGCACCCGGCCCGCCGATTTCGCACCGGGCAGCTTGCGCCACAGCACCGGCGAGAGGGTGAAGCCCACCAGATAGTCGAGCGCCCGGCGCGCGCGATAGGCGTCGATCAGATCCTCGTCCAGCGCGCGCGGCTTGGCCATCGCATCCAGCACCGCCGTCTTGGTGATCGCGTTGAACGTCACCCGGTCCACGACGGCAGGCAGCGCCTTCTTGGCGCGCAGCACTTCCTGCACATGCCAGCTGATCGCTTCCCCTTCGCGATCAGGGTCAGTCGCGAGGATGAGGCGCGTCGCCTTCTTGGCGGCATCGCTGATGGCCTTGAGCTGCTTGCCCTTGTCGCCATAATTTTCCCACGACATCGCAAAGCCGTCGTCGGGGTCCACCGACCCGTCCTTGGCAGGCAGGTCGCGAATATGGCCATAGCTGGCGAGCACATGGAAATCCCCGCCTAGATATTTTTCGATAGTCTTCGCCTTGGCCGGCGATTCAACGATGACAAGCTGCATTTACGGCCCCGAACTTTGATGCCTCACACGTACGCGCGAGTCTGGAAGGCGATGACGGCGGGCGTCAAGCGGTGCGTGTGATTAGGGGAGATGACGGGGGATGGCCAGTGAGATAAGCCATCATCGAGACAGATAGTGCGCGCGCCATCCCCATACCACGGCTAAAATAAGTCAACATGGTGCAGCGCCTCTGCCCATTGCTCGCTGTCAATTAAATTGCTTACCTCAATTCGGGGCTTATGGTCACCCATAGCCGAACGTAATGCTGCTTTCACTGCTGGAACCAGCCCGTGAGGTATCCAGGGATTTATGATGATGCGGTTTATATATTGCGCAGGAAAACTGAGATGATGGACCTGCGATTTTGAATTGTTGTCACCATAAATCAACCGAAATTCCTGTTCCGGTTTAAAGCCATCTCCTTTCATAAAGGGAAGGCTTTGGGGTCAAATGTTATCCTTCTTTTTAATTTGATAAAGACTAAAATAATTCATGTATCCGAAATGATAACCTGGAACTTTATCAACTATTTCAATTAATTTATCTCGCACGATTTCTATGCATATACCTTCGTTATGCCGCGCAAAAACTTCCCAATGGTGATATGTATCGCCTGAATGGGTGAAACATGCAGCATATATGTTTGAGAATGAGTTCCTTGTTTTATACATTTCTAAAAATCGTGTATCATTTTTGTCTTTCCATGTAGCCGGGTCGAGTAATGTTAGGCGGCTGTTCCTCAAAGTATCGAGCGCATTTGCCAGCGACGTATACCTCTTTAACAATTCGGCCATTCTTCCCCCTATCGCAAACTCACCCGTCCGCCAGCCAGCCGGTCCAGCCGCTCGGCCAGTTCCAATTCCAGCAGGACCGTCTGCACGACCGCCGGACTAAAGCCGCTCAGCCGGATCAGGTCGTCGACCGGCGCAGGTGCATGGCTGAGTAGCGCGATCACTGCGTCCCGTTCGCTCGCCGCGACGTCGCTCGACACGGGTTCGCCCGCAAAGTCGAAGCTGCCCTGCCGCACCATGCGCGGGTCGATCTGGCCCACCGCTTCCAGCACATCAGCCGCATCCTGGATCAGCGTTGCGCCGTCGCGGATCAACTGGTTGCATCCTTGCGCGCGCGGGTCGAGCGGGGAGCCAGGCACGGCCATCACCTCGCGCCCGGCTTCGCCCGCCAGCCGAGCGGTGATGAGCGAGCCGGACTTGGGCGCTGCCTCCACCACCACGGTCCCCAACGCAAGCCCGGCAATGATGCGATTGCGCGCCGGGAAATGCCGCGCCAGCGGCTGGGTGCCCGGCGGATGTTCGGTCACCAGCAGGCCTTCGTCCGCAATCTGCGCCTGCAGGTCGCGATTTTCCGGCGGGAATACGACGTCCAGCCCACAGGCGATGACGCCGATCGTCCCGCTCGCCACAGATCCCTGATGCGCCGCTGTGTCGATGCCGCGCGCCAGGCCCGATACGACCACTGCGCCGCGCTGCCCCAGATCCTGCGCCAACACCCGTGCAAAGCGCACCGCCGCTGCCGACGCATTGCGCGCGCCGACCATCGCGATACATTGGCCCTCGGCCAGTGCCGCATTGCCGCGCACGATCAATGCGGGCGGCGCGCCCTCCATCTGGTCGAGCAGCGCGGGATAATCCGCATCGCCCATCATCAGATAGCGCGCGCCCAAAGCCTGCGACGCCGCAATCTCCCGCTCCACCGCGCCCGCGTCCGCGACGCTGGCCTTGCCGCCACCGCGCGCCGCGAGATCAGGAATGGCACGCAACGCTGCCCCGGCCGTGCCGAAGCGGGCGAGCAATTGCCGATAGCTGACCGGGCCGATCCGGGGCGATCGGATCAGCCGCAGCCGGTCGAACCGCTCCCCCTCGCTCATTCCTTCGCGGCCCCGATCTTAGGCTCTGTGCCCTGCATCAGCCGCGCGATATTGGCGCGGTGCCGCCACAGCAGGATCAGCGTCAGCGCCAGCGTCACCGGCACCAAGTCGATCCGCCCCATGAACCACAAAGCGATCGGCGCGCTGACCGCCGCCGCCATGCCACCGACCGACGACCATCTGGTCCCGAACAGCGCAGCCAGCCAAACCGCCGCAAAGATGCACCCGGCGGGCCAGTGGAGCGCGGTCACCACGCCCATCATCGTCGCCACGCCCTTACCGCCGGCAAAGCGCAGCCACACCGGATAGCAATGGCCAATGAAGGCCATCGCACCCGCCATCGGCCCGCCCCCCTCAATGAGCGCCGCGCCGATCAGCACCGCCACCGCCCCCTTGAGCAGATCCAGCAGCAAGGTCGCCGCCGCCAGCCCCTTGCGCCCGGTCCGCAGCACATTGGTCGCACCGATATTGCCCGACCCGATCTGCCGCAAATCTCCCGCTCCGGTGAGGCGCGTCAGCACCAGGCCAAAGGGGATGGAGCCAAGCAGATAGCCAAGGGCCAGCACGAAGAGCGGAAGCAGCCAGGGAAGTGTCATGATCTCGCCGATAGAAGGAAAGCGCGACCATAGCGTGACGAACGGCACGGGCAATGGGTGTGTTGACACCCTCGTCCGATCCCGCGACATGGTCGGCATAATGACCGTCGCATCCTCCGCCCCGATCCTGTTTTTCGATTCCGGCGTGGGAGGGCTGTCCATCCTCGCCCCTGCCCGCGCGCTGATACCAACCGCGCCGGTCATTTACGCCGCCGACAGCGCAGGCTTTCCCTATGGGACCAAAAGCGAGGCGGAGATTGCTGCGCGGGTGCCGGCGTTGCTGGGTCGGTTGGTGGAACGCTATCGGCCACGCTTGGCCGTCATCGCCTGCAACACCGCGTCCACCATCGCGCTCCAGCATGTGCGCGCCGCGCTCGACATTCCGGTCGTCGGCACCGTCCCGGCGATAAAGCCCGCTGCCCTCGCATCCAAAAACCGCGTGTTCGGCGTGCTCGGCACCGCGGCCACCGTGCGCCAGCCCTATGTCGATCGGCTCGCCGCCGAACATGGCGCGGACTGCATCATGCTGCGCCATGGCAGCGCGGCGCTGGTCGAACTGGCCGAGGCGAAGTTGCGCGGCGAACCGCTCGATCCCGCCATTGCCCGCACCGCGCTGGCGGGGCTGACCGAGCAGCCCGGCGGCGATCGGATGGATGTGGTGGCGCTCGCCTGCACCCATTTTCCGCTGGTCGAGGCCGAACTGGCCGCCGCCGCGCCCCGTCCGCTCACCTTCGTCCACGGCGGCGACGGCATCGCCCGGCGCATCGCTTTTCTGACGCAGGGCCAGCTCTGGCCCGACACGCCGCCGCCGGGCACAGCGGTATTCACGCGCGTCGATGACAAGGTCCGCGCCCTCGTCCCGGCGCTCGCCCGCTACGGTCTTTCCCGCCTAGAACAGCTATAATATAGGGGCTTGGACAAAAGGTCCGATATCACTGATCGGTATTTCCCCCTATGTCTGCGAGCGGTTAGCGCTGGTAATGCGCGCCATCTACCGGTAAACGCCGCACCCAGAGGATGCGGGCCATCAAGGGATAGGGCGAGCGTGAACTACAAGCATATCTTTGCGCAGGCGATCGACCGTCTTCATGAAGAAGGCCGGTATCGGGTGTTCATCGACATCCTCCGCAATCGCGGTTCCTACCCCAATGCGCGCTGCTTCCACGGCCATAACGGCCCCAAGCCGATCGCCGTCTGGTGCTCCAACGACTATCTCGCCATGGGTCAGCATCCCAAGGTGATCGCTGCGATGGAAGAGGCGCTGCATGATGTCGGCGCCGGGTCGGGCGGCACCCGCAATATCGGCGGCAACACCCATTATCATGTCGATCTGGAAGGCGAACTGGCCGACCTGCATGGCAAGGAAGCCGCCCTGCTGTTCACGTCGGGCTATGTCTCGAACGAAGCGACGCTGGCGACGCTGGCGCGTCTGCTGCCCGGCTGCATCATCTTTTCCGATGAACTCAACCATGCCAGCATGATCGCGGGCATCCGCAATTCGGGCTGCGAAAAGCGCGTCTTCCGCCACAATGATGTCGAGCATCTGCGCGAATTACTGGCTGCCGAAGACCCCGAAGCGCCCAAGCTCATCGCCTTCGAAAGCGTCTATTCGATGGATGGCGACGTCGCGCCGATCGCGGAAATCTGCGACCTGGCCGACGAGTTCAACGCGCTCACCTACCTCGACGAAGTCCATGCCGTGGGCATGTATGGCGCGCGCGGCGGCGGCATTTCGGAACGCGATGACGTCGCGGATCGGCTGACCATCATCGAAGGCACGCTTGGCAAGGCGTTCGGCGTCATGGGCGGCTATATTGCGGCCGACCAGATGATCGTCGATGTGATCCGCAGCTATGCACCCGGCTTCATCTTCACCACCTCGCTGTCGCCCGTGCTGGTCGCCGGCGTGCTGGCGAGCGTGCGCCACCTCAAGGCATCGAGCGAAGAGCGCGAGGGCCAGCAGGCCGCTGCCGCGATGCTCAAGACGATGATGGCGGACGCTGGCCTGCCGGTCATGCCGTCGGTGACGCATATCGTTCCGCTGATGGTCGGCGATCCGGTCAAGGCCAAGCGGATCAGCGATATCCTGCTCGCCGAATATGGCGCCTATGTGCAGCCCATCAACTATCCCACCGTCCCGCGCGGCACCGAACGGCTGCGTTTCACGCCCGGCCCGGCGCATACCGAAGCGATGATGCGCGACCTGGTGAACGCGCTGGTCGAGATTTGGGATCGGCTGGATTTGGAGAAGGCGGCGCGGCGCGCGGCTTGAATTCTCGCCGCAAGACCACTTCATCCGTTCGCCCTGAGCTTGTCGAAGGGCCTTATTTCTATCCGTGAAGAAAAAGGCTTCGACAGGCTCAGCCCGAACGGGCGAGGGTTCAGTGCGACATGGGTAGTTCTCCCTGCAGGGAGAGGTCGTATTAACCCAACGCCACGCCACCCCGCAGCGCATAGCCGCGATAAAGCGGCCGAACGCTGGCTTCACCGCCAACGTCCCCAGCCACTTTCTCGATTGCCGCTCCCAGCACATGGCGCGGCGTCACATGGAACCGCGCCAGCCACCCGAACAGCACCCGCCGCCACATGCCTGGCCAGCCTTCCTGCTGCCCGAAATCGACGACTTCCAACCGACCGCCCGGCGCAACGCAGCGCGCGGCTTGCGTCAGCGCCGCCTCCCATTGCGGGATCATCGATAGCGCATAGCTGATGAACACCCGGTCGAACGTGGCTTGACCGAACAGCGCCATCGGATCGAAATCGACGGCATCGCCCTGTGCCAAGCGGACGCAGCGCGCCATGCCGACTCGTTCGACCGACAATTGCGCGGTGTCGAGCATCGCCTGCGAAATATCGACGCCGTACAGCCGCGCATGGGGCCAGGCCTTGCCCACCGCGATCAGGTTGCGCCCGGTGCCACAGCCAATCTCCAACACGCTGCCACCCGATGGCGGGGAGAGGTCAGCGATCAGGCCGTCCCGACCCAGCAGATAATATTTGCGGGTAATATCGTAGATATGGCGCTGCCAGCGATAGGTGCCATCCATCAACCGCCCATGGTCGCTCACAGCGCGTCCTTCAGCACATAGAGATGCACGCCGCCATAAATGGCCGACCGGTCGCGCGCGGTATAGTCGAGCGACGCTTCGGCGCGATACGCCCAGCGGTTGAGTACAGCATCGACAACCCTCCCCGGCAAGATGCTGGGTTCGCCCGCGGTGCGGAACAGCACCCGTGCGCCGGGCTTGGCGGTCCGGGTGATCTGCGCCCAGAGCGCGTTCAACTGCTCGTCATCCATCCAGTCCTGCGCATCGAGCAGGATGTAGCGATCCGCCGATGCATCGGGCTGTTCGCGCAGAAAGTCGGTGAAATTGGCATGGCGCACATCGACCCGGTCCGCGCGCGCACGAACGGCGTCATGATTGGCGGCCTGCAAATAGGGCGGCAATGGCCCCTCACCACCATCATAGCCCCGGCCGAACGCCTGCACCGCGAAATAATTATCCTTGAGGTCAAAGTCGCAGGCCAGCTTCTCCAACCGGGCCTTCAACACCACGTCCATGCGCGCGTCACCGGCCAGCGCCTCGAACTGGGCGGGCGGGATGCCCAGGCCAAATAGCGAGGCCGGCTGGCTGGTGAGCCAGCGGACAAAGGCCCGGTCGAAAATCGGCGCGACCTCCCGCTCGAAAATCTCGCGCTGTTCGGCGCGTGACGTTGCGGCCAGCATCCGCCGCAGGTCCACGCCATGTACCCGCGCCAGCAGATGCGCCGCACCGATGAAGCGGCCCAAAAGCCCATGTTTGTAGATGCCGCGCGCAAACCCGCCGATCCGCCGCCGCCCGATCAGATCGCGTCCTTCCCAATAGCGGCGCGTCGCTTCATCGAGGTGCGGCGCGACGATGTCGCGATAGGCGGCGATATTCTCCTTGCTGTCCGCCTGCGCGAAAAAGCGGTGGAAGGCGGCATGGTCGGGCAAGGTCCGCGCCGCCATCAGCTTCAATTTATTGAGCGCAATATGCGCAGTGTTGAGATCAACGGCGGTGATCTTGGCCGGATCAGCAGTCAGGTAGGACAGTACGTTGCAGCCCCCCGACGCGATCGTGACGACATGGCTGTCGGGCGTGATCGCCAGCGCTTCCATGTCGACGGCGGGGTCTTCCCAAATCTGGGCATAGACAAGGCCACGAAAGGCGAAGGTGAAGGCGCGCTCCAGCAGCCCCTGTTTGGACAGATGCCGGTGGCGATGCACCGCGCGCGTGACGTTCTGATGTGCCGGTGCCGCCATGCCCTTCAAGCCTCCTCGCAGTCGGGTCGTGGGCGGCGCATAGGGCAGATGCGTGTCGTGGCCGTGACGATAGCGTTACGTCCTCATGACCAGCTTGCGGAACCGCTGGCGCGCTCACATCTTCTGGAGGGAATGGCTCACTGGATCGAACCCCACCCCACCGGCATCTATGTTCGCCCCGCCGATGCGTGGATCGACCCGTCGATGCCACGCGAACGCGCGCTGGTGACCCATGGCCATGCCGATCATGCGCGCGGCGGCCATGGCCATGTCTGGGCCACGCGCGAAACGCTGGCGATCATGGGGCTGCGCTATGGCACCGCGTCGGGCACGGCGGTCGGCTATGGCGAGGAAATCCGGCTGGGCGGCGTCACCATCCGCTATGTGCCTGCGGGTCATGTGCTGGGATCGGCGCAGATCGTGCTGACCCATGCGGGCGAGCGCGTCGTCGTGACCGGCGATTACAAGCGCCGTCCCGACCCCACCTGTCCCCCGTTCGAGCCGGTGCCCTGCGACATTTTCGTCACCGAAGCGACCTTCGGTCTGCCCGTCTTCCGCCATCCCGATACCGGCAGCGAGATCGACCGGCTGCTCGCCGCGCTCCACGCCAACCCTGACCGGAGCGTTTTGGTCGGGGCCTATGCGCTAGGCAAGGCGCAGCGGGTCATCTGCGAACTGCGCGCGCGCGGGCATAGCGACCCCATCTACCTCCATGGCGCGATGGAACGCATGTGTGCGCTCTATGCCGAACTCGGCGTCGAGATGGGCGACCTGCGCCCTGCCACCGGCGTCGCGGCCAAGGATATGCGCGGCGCGATCGTCGTCGCGCCACCCTCCGCGCTCAACGACCGCTGGAGCCGCCGCCTGCCCGACCCGATCACGGCCATGGCGTCAGGCTGGATGCGCGTGCGTCAGCGGGCGCGGCAGAAGAATGTCGAACTGCCGCTGATCCTGTCCGACCATGCCGACTGGGATGAGTTGACCGACACGATTCGCGAGGTCGCCCCCACCGAAACCTGGATCACCCATGGCCGCGAGGAAGCCCTGCTCCACTGGTGCATGACCCACCAGATCCGCGCCCGCGCACTGGCGCTGGTCGGGCGCGATGACGAGGAGGAGGAAGGGTGAACATGAATAACGCCACCCCTCAACCGTTCGGGCTGAGCCTGTCGAAGCCCTTCACTTTTCCTCAGAAGAAGAAAAGCCCTTCGACAGGCTCAGGGCGAACGGCAATCAAAGTCACATCATGAGGCCCTTCTCCCAACTCCTCGACGCGCTCGTCTACACCCGCTCGCGCAACGGCAAGCTGGCACTGATCGCCGCCTACCTCCGCACCGCACCAGACCCGGATCGTGGCTGGGCGCTCGCCGCGCTGACCGGCAATCTCGACCTCAAGGCCGTCAAATCCTCCGCCATTGGCGAGATGATCCGCGCTCGCGTCGATCCCGTCCTCTACGAAATGAGCCGCGACTATGTCGGCGATCTCGCCGAAACCGTCGCCCTGCTCTGGCCCCCGCCGCCCAACGAGCCGCCCGATCTGGACGATGGCACGTTGACGCTGGCCACCGTGGTCGACCGCCTCCACGCCACCAGCCGCGCCGCAGCGCCAGACATCTTGGCGCAGATGATGAACCATCTCGATGCATCGGGCCGCTTCGCCCTGCTCAAACTCGCGACCGGGGGCCTGCGCGTTGGCATCTCGGCACGCCTCGCCAAGACGGGCTTTGCGCAGGCGTTCGGCCTCGATGTCGATGATGTCGAGCAGGTCTGGCATTCCCTGACCCCGCCCTATGTCGAATTGTTCGACTGGGCGGAGGGCCGCACCGAACGCCCCGACCCGTCGGGTACGCCCTTCTTCCGTCCCTTCATGCTCGCCCACCCGCTCGAAGCCGACAGCGTGGACCTCAGCGACTATGTCGCCGAATGGAAATGGGACGGCATCCGCATCCAGATCGCCGGCACGGGCAGCGAGACCCGCCTCTACAGCCGGGCGGGCGACGATATTTCCGCCAGCTTCCCCGAAATCGCCGCCGCCTTCACCGGTCATGCCGTGCTGGACGGCGAATTGCTGGTGCGCGGCGAGTTTCAGGGCGGCGAGGCGGCCAGCTTCAATGCCCTGCAACAACGGCTCGGCCGCAAAGCCGTCAGCGCCAAGATGCAGGCCGATTACCCCGCTTTCGTGCGCCTCTACGACCTGCTGCTCGACGGCGACGAGGATTTGCGCGCCCTGCCCTGGACCGACCGCCGCGCCCGGCTCGAAGCCTATATGCCGCAGCTCGACCCCACCCGCTTCGACCTGTCCGCCATCATCGACGCCGCCGATTTCGACGCGCTCGCCGATATCCGCGCCGGTGCCCGCGACGCCGCGATCGAAGGGGTAATGCTCAAGCGCCGTGACAGCCCCTATGTGGCTGGGCGCAAGGCCGCGCTCTGGTATAAGTGGAAGCGCGATCCGCTGACCGCCGATTGCGTGATGATGTACGCCCAGCGCGGCCACGGCAAACGCTCGTCCTTTTATTCGGACTATACGTTCGGCTGTTGGACGGCGGACGGCGAACTGCATCCGGTCGGCAAGGCCTATAGCGGCTTCACCGACGAGGAACTCAAGATGCTCGACCGCTTCGTTCGCCAGAATACGGTGGCACGCTTCGGCCCGGTGCGGGAAGTCGAAAAATCACTCGTGCTGGAGGTCGCATTCGACAGCATCCACGACAGCAAGCGGCACAAATCGGGCCTCGCCATGCGCTTCCCCCGCATCGCCCGGATCAGGCGCGATAAACCTGCGGCTGAGGCGGATACGGTGGAGGGCTTGAAGAAACTGGTGCGCTGAGTCTACCTCACCAACACAAACGGGCCAGCAACGGGAATGTCCCGCCACTGGCCCGCCGTCCTTCATGTCACCTAACAGAGATCAGGGCATCAATACCGTGTCGATGACATGAATGACGCCGTTGGACTGGTTGACGTCAGCGATCGTCACCTTGGACGTGCCGCCCTTGGCATCCTGCAGATAGACGGCGTCGCCATCCTTCCATGCGGTAAGTGGCTGGCCTTCCACCGTGGTCAGCGTTGCCTTGCCACCGGCGGCCTGTGCGGCGGCGATGATGTCGGCGGCGTTCATCTTGCCCGCGACAACATGGTAGGTCAGGATCTTCGTCAGCGTCGCCTTATTCTCCGGCTTCACCAGCGTATCGACCGTACCGGCGGGCAGCTTAGCAAAGGCGGCGTTGGTCGGCGCGAACACGGTGAACGGTCCGGCGCTCTTGAGCGTATCGACAAGGCCAGCGGCCTTGACGGCGGCGACCAGCGTGGTGTGATCCTTCGAATTGACGGCGTTATCGACGATGTCCTTGGTCGGATACATGGCTGCGCCGCCGACCATCGGGTTCTTTTCCATATGATGATTGGCCAGGGCCGCGCCGCTGACGGACAACAGGGTCGCGGCCAGCGCGAGCGAGACGTTCGAGAATTTCATGGGCTTACTTCCTCTTCCACGCATCAGCTTGATAGGGATGCGATGCCCTTACGTTTGCGGACTGGATAAGGTTGCGCCACTGCCCCTTAAGGCATGTGCTGGGCGCTCTGCCCAAGCATCTGACTTTGCGCTGTCACGCCAAGCCCCTATATGACCCTTTTAGCGCGCATGCCGCGTACAGGATATGGAGACGAGATTGAGCAAGGTTCTGGTCATCGGCGCAGGCGGCGTCGGGTCTGTCGCAGTTCACAAGATGGCGATGAACCCCGATATTTTCTCGCACATCACGCTGGCCAGCCGCCGCATCGTGAGTTGCGAGAAGGTCGCCGAATCGGTTCTGGCCCGCACCGGCGTTACCATCGACGTGGCGCAGGTCGATGCCGATGATGTCGCGGCCACGATCGCGCTGATTGAGAAGGTGCAGCCCAAGCTGGTCGTCAACCTGGCCCTGCCCTATCAGGACCTCAACATCATGGACGCGTGCCTCGCGACCAAGACCGACTATCTCGACACAGCCAATTACGAACCGCGCGACACGCCCAAGTTCGAATATGGCTGGCAGTGGGCCTATCAGGATCGCTTCAAGGAAGCCGGCATCATGGCGCTGCTGGGTTCGGGATTCGACCCCGGCGTGACCAGCGTGTTCGCCAGCTACATCAAGAAGCATCTGCTCGATACGATCGACACGCTCGACATTCTCGACTGCAATGGCGGCGACCATGGCCAGCATTTCGCGACCAACTTCAACCCGGAAATCAACATCCGCGAAGTGACCGCGCCATCGCGTCACTGGGAGGCGGGCGAATGGGTCGAAGGCCCGGCGCTCAGCCACAAGCAGACGTTCGATTTCGACCAGGTAGGCGAGAAGAATATGTACCTCATGTATCATGAGGAATTGGAAAGCCTCGCCAAATTCTATCCCGAAATCAAACGCATCCGTTTCTGGATGACCTTTGGCGATGCGTATCTGAAACATCTCGAAGTGCTGCAGAATGTCGGCATGACCCGCATCGACCCGGTCATGTATGAGGGCAAGGAGATCATCCCGCTCCAGTTCCTCAAGGCCGTGCTGCCCGAACCATCGAGCCTGGGTTCCACCACCAAGGGCAAGACCAATATCGGCGACATCGCGACCGGCGTGAAGGATGGCGAGGCCAAGACCGTCTATCTCTATCAGGTGTGCGATCATGAGGACGCCTATGCCGAAACCGGCAACCAGGCCGTGAGCTACACCACCGGCGTTCCCGCGATGATCGGTGCCGCCATGATGCTGACGGGCGCGTGGAAAGGCGAAGGCGTGTTCAATATCGAACAGTTCGATCCCGATCCCTTCATGGACATGCTCAACAAGCATGGACTGCCCTGGCAGGTGAAGGAACTGGACGCACCGCTGAATTTCTAACGCGCGGGCATCCCAGCCTGACTCCGTCATCCCCGCGCAGGCGGGGATCCATCTCCTGCCCAAGCCCTAGATGTGACGTCGGGAAATAGATTCCCGCCTTCGCGGGAATGACGAGGTTCTACTATGGAAACCAAAGCCGGCGATCCCGCCGCCTTCGCGCATTTCGATCTGTATCGCGTCCCCTCGCCCGCCTTCGTGGTGGATGAGGCCGCGATCCGGCGCAATCTGGCGATCCTTGCCGATGTCCGTGACCGCGCGGGCATCAAGGTGCTGGGCGCGCTCAAGGCCTTTTCCATGTGGTCGCTGGGCAGCGTCTTGGGCGAATATCTCGACGGCGTGTGCGCATCGGGCCTGTACGAAGCGCGCCTCGGCCGCGAGGAATATAAGGGCGAGGTCGCGACCTATTGTGCCGCCTACAAGCCCGACGATCTGGCCGAAATCCTCAAGATGTCCGACCATGTCATCTTCAACAGCCCCGGCCAGATCGCCCGCTTCAAGCCGCAGATCGACGCCGCCCGCGCCGCCGGGCATGATTTCGACATCGGCCTGCGCATCAACCCGCAAAACCCGGAGGGCGAGGTCGCCAAATATGACCCGTCGCAGCCGCACAGCCGCCTCGGCTTTCCCGTCAACCAGCTAACGCCCGATCATCTGTCGGGTGTCGACGGCATCCATTTCCATAATCTGTGCGAACAGGATCTTGCGCCCTTGGAACGCACCTGGGCGGCGGTCGAACCGCATATCCTGCCGCATATTTCGACCCTCAAATGGCTGAATTTCGGCGGCGGGCATCACATCACCCGCGCCGATTATCAGCGCGACGATCTCGTCGCCTTTCTACAGGGCGTGAAGGCCAAGACCGGCCTCACTCTCTATCTGGAACCAGGCGAAGCGATGGCGCTCGACGCGGGTATCTTAGTCGGCGAAATTCTCGACGTGATCGACAATGGCATGCCCGTCGCCATCACCGACATCTCCGCCACCTGCCACATGCCCGACGTGATCGAGGCGCCCTATCGCCCCGCGATGCTGCATGAGCCGAGCGAAGGGCCGCTGGTCCGACTCGGTGGTCCCTCCTGCCTTGCCGGGGACATTATTGGCGACTATCGTGTGCCTGGTGGCGCGGAACCGGGCGCGCGTATCGCCTTCCTTGACCAGGCCCATTATTCGATGGTCAAGACCAACACCTTCAACGGCGTGCCCCTGCCCGCCATCTGGCTGTGGAACTCGTCCACTGACGATCTCCGGCAAATCCGGGCCTTTTCCTATCAGGACTTCAAGGCCCGTCTCTCCTGACGCACGCTTCGTGCGACCTTGCGCAACAAAATTTTCATATGCGCTTTACAGGGGGGGCCCCTCCGCATATAGCGGCCGTCCGCTGCCCCATGGGACTTCCACCGCAAGGCAGCTTCTTTCACCTTGACTACACTGGAGGTCCCTTGAATTGCACAAGCATCCTAGCGCGCTGGGGGTAGCAACCGCCCTCACACCGGCAGCACCGGTAACGCTTATTCGTCCCCAAGCTGCGGCTCGGGCAGCCCGATTCTTCGTCGAGAAGTTTCCGGGGCGCTCGCTCTATGCGGTGAAGGCGAACCCCTCGCCCGATTTGCTTCGGACATTGTGGGACAGCGGTATCTCGCACTATGACGTTGCTTCCATCGCGGAAGTGCGCCTCGTCGCCGAAACGCTGCCGGACGCGAAGCTTTGCTTCATGCATCCGGTCAAGGCTGAAGAAGCCATTGCCGAAGCCTATGCCGTCCATGGCGTGCGCACCTTCTCGCTCGACACGATCGACGAGCTGGAAAAGATCATGCGCGCCACCAATGACGCGACCGATCTGGAACTGTGCGTCCGCCTGCGCGTATCGTCCGAGCATAGCGAACTGTCCCTCGCGTCGAAATTCGGCGCGGAACTGGGCGAAACCCGCGATCTGCTGATGGCCACCCGTCAGGCCGCCGATGCTTTGGGCATCTGCTTCCATGTCGGCAGCCAGGCGATGAGCCCGCAGGCCTATAGCGACGCCATCGAACGCGTCCGTGCGGCTATCGTCGATGCGGCTGTCACGGTCGACATCATCGATGTCGGCGGCGGCTTTCCGTCCATCTATCCCGGCATGGAGCCAGTCGCGCTCGAAAATTATTTCGACGCGATCCACCGTGGCTTTGAAAGCCTGCCGGTCAGCTATTCGTCCGAATTGTGGTGCGAACCCGGCCGGGCCTTGTCCGCCGAATATAGCTCCATCATCGTCCGGGTAGAGCGCCGTCGCGGCACCGAACTCTACATCAATGACGGTGCCTATGGTGCCTTGTTCGATGCGGCGCATATCGGCTGGCGCTTCCCCGTCGCGCTGCTGCGCGAAGAGGATAGCATGGCGGAGCAGACCGGCTTCTCCTTCTACGGCCCGACCTGCGACGATATGGACCATATGGTCGGTCCGTTCATGCTGCCCGCCGATGTCGGCGTTGGCGACTATATCGAGATCGGCATGCTGGGCGCCTATGGCGCAGCGATGCGGACCGGCTTCAACGGCTTCACGTCGGAAGCGACGATCGAAGTGGAGGATGCGCCGATGGCCAGCCTCTATGCCGAAGCCGTACCCGCCCGCCGTCGCGCAACCGTCATCAAGCTGGGCTAAACCGACCTCGGTTTCCCTGTTGGAGAGGATGCCAGTCCCTCGCCGCTCCCCCTGCGGCGAGGGACTTTTTTTATCGGCGGAAGATGCCGACCATCTCGACATGGGTGGACCAGCGGAATTGCCCGACCGGGCGCACGCTCTCCAACCGATAGCCACCTGCGACCAGATGCACCGCGTCGCGCGCGAAGCTTGCCGGATTGCAGGAGACATAGGCGATCACCGGCACGGTCGAGGCCGCCAATTGCATCACCTGCTCGCGCGCACCCGCGCGCGGCGGGTCCAGCACGACAGCGGCAAAACGGTTGAGTTCCTCCGGCGTCAGCGGGCGTCGGAACAGATCGCGATGGTCGGCCACCATCCGCCGCTGCGCCCGCTGTCCAGCCAGTTTGAGCGCAAGCAGTACGTCACGCGCACCCTCCGCCGCATAGACGGGCCGCGCCGCGCCCAGCGCCAGCGCGAAGGTGCCGAGGCCACTGAACAGGTCGGCAATCGCCCCCGTCTCCGGCATCGCGTCGCGCACCGCCGCGACCAGCGCCGCTTCGCCATCGGGCGTCGCCTGCAAGAAGGAGAAAGCCGGAAAGCCGACTGCGACGCCGCCGAACGTCACCGTCGCCGCTTCGGGTTCCCAGCGTGTCTGCGGCCCATCGCCCTCATCAATCGTCAGCCGGGCAAGCCCATGCGTCCGCGCGAAATTGCCCAGCCCTTCATCCGCCGCCAGTCCCTCGACCCGTACCCCTTCCAGCAGCAGGTCGACACCCTGGTCGATCAGCGACATGCGGACATGCGCGGCCCGCTTGTCCGGCAGGGTCAGCGCCAGCAAATCGCGCAACGGCGCGAGCAGCGCGAACAGGCGCGGGTCGAGAACCGTACACATGGTCAGGTCAATCAGCGTGTGGCTGCCCGCCTCGGCAAAGCCGATGGTGATCTTGCGCCCCGATCGCGCCGCCCGCAGCGACGCGCGCCGCCGCGTCATCGGCGGCGACAGATGGGCGGGCAGCACCGTCTGCGCCGTCACCCCTTGTCCGGCCAGCGCCCCGACTACCCGTCCGGTCACGAAATCGGACAGGCTGGCGTCGTCCAGATGCTGCAACTCGCAACCGCCACAGGCCGGAAAATGGACGCAGGGCGGCGCGACATGATGGGGACCGCGTTCGATGGTGCCATCGGGCAAGAGCCGGTCGCCTGGTGCGGTCAGTGCCGCATGGCGGCCATCGGCAGTGATGCCATCGCCCTTGGCGGCGATACGGATGATGATGTCTGGGTCGCTGTCTGTCACAATCGCGCGGCGATAGCCGCTGGCAGCGCATCAGGCAAATCATCGGCAACAAACGCCACGCCCGACCGCCGCGCGGCATCGCCATGCAGCCACACCGCCTCGCTTGCGGCACGAAACGGATCGCCCGTCACCGCCAGCCGCCCGGCGACCAGCCCGGCCAGCACATCGCCGGTCCCGGCGGTCGACAGCCAGCTCGAAGCGCCTGCCGCCACGGCAACCCGCCCGTCCGGCGCGGCGATCACGCTGTCCGCGCCCTTGTAGATCACGACCGCGTCACTTTTCGCAGCCGCCGCCCGCGCGCGATCGATCTTGCTGCCGGGCAGATTGCCGAACAGCCGCCGAAACTCGCCTTCATGCGGCGTCAGGATCGCGCCGCGCGGAATGGCATCGACCGCCAACAGCGTCAGCGCATCGGCATCCAGCACCAACCGATGGCCCGCCGCTACAACTGCCGCCAGCCGGTCGCGCGCGGCTGCATCGCGTCCCAGCCCCGGCCCCAACAGCACGATCGCGATTCGGTCATCGTCCAGCGCCTTCGCCACGTCCGCCGCCGTCTGCACCTGTTGATGAATGATGGCATCCGGCCCGGTCGCCGCCCTATCCATGGCGAACAGCCGAACCATGCCAGCACCCGACACCGCCGCCGATCGCGCCGCCAGCCGCGCTGCACCGGGCATCGCGCCACCGACCACTCCCACCAGCCCGCGTGTATATTTATGCGTATCCGCCCCCGGCGCCATGAGCCGGGGCGGTTCCAGCCGGTGAACCTGATCCGGCGCAGCGATTCCGATCGGCGCAGTGATCAGCCGATCGAAGCAGCCCGCCGCCGGATAGAGAAGATGCGCGGGCTTGAGCGCCCCCAGCGCGATGCAAAAGCCAAAATGCGGCACGGCGGAGAGAAGCGCACCGCTATCCGTCTCCACCCCGCTCGGCAGGTCGATGGCATAGCTATGGCTTGCCGCGTTGGTCAGTTCAGCCAATCGCGCAGCAATTACCCCGTCCAGCCCCCGCGACAGGCCCGTGCCGAACAGCGCGTCCACCAGCTGCGTCGCGGACGCGGCGATCGCCAAATCCTCGACCGGCCCATCCCACGCGGCGCGGGCGCGCTGGCTCGACGGCGTGCGGCTTTCGCCCAGCGCTGCCACCCGCACCGGCACGCCCCGTTCGCGCAGCAACCGCGCAATCACATAACCATCGCCGCCATTATTGCCCGGCCCGCACAGCAGCAGCGTATCGCGCCGCCCGCCTGCCCGCCAGATGATCGCCGCCGCCGCGGCGCCCGCCCGCTCCATCAGCGCATACTCTGCAACACCCGACGCAAATACCGCCTGCTCCGCCGCCCGCATCTGCGCAGCGGTCAGGATCGGTGTGCCCGTCATCGGGGCGCGGACCCCGCCACTTGAACCGGCATGCGGTAGCGGTCACCACCGATGCGGATTTCGATCTGATCCTTGCCGATCAACTGGAGCTTGGCTTCCTCCGCGCCGTCAGCGGCCTCCAGCCCACGGCCATCGTCCAGCACCGTGAAGCCGCGAAAACCGCCATCGGGATGCCGGATCGTCAGCATATTCCCCGCCCGCTCGATCGCACAATCCCGCGCCCAGGCTGCATCGGGCCCGATCGCACATTCCGCCATGCCATCATCGACGATGGCGTCCGGTCCATTGCCCAACACCGAGGGGTCGGCCCCGCACGCCGAAAGGCTCAGCAACAGCCCCCAATAGCCGTGACGCCTCATATCAGCGCACTCCGGCAAGCCAGCACCACAGGTCCCAGCAGATCGGCGAACCTTCGCTGCCCCGCCGGGTCGGCGACCAAATCCTGCCGCATCTCGATGCCCAGATAGGGGATGCCATTGGCTTCGCCATGGCGGTTCATCGTCGCATTGAGCAGTTTGCCCGAATAGGGCTGCTGATCGCCGACGATCAGCCCGGCCGCCGCCAGCAAGGGAATGGCGATCCGCGCCGCGCGATCATCCTCGCCATAGAGGATGCCGATCTCCCAAGGCCGCTGCTGGTCGGGGTCGCTCGCCAGCCGGGGCGTAAAACTGTGGACGGACAGGATGAAGGGCGAGCCCATCATGGCCAGCCGCCGCTCGATCGCATGATGATAGGGATGATAAAAGCGGCGCATCCGGTCGGACAGGTCCGCATCCCGATTGCCCGATATGGCATGGCCATCGCTCATCACCGGCAACAGGCCGGGCGCATTCTCTTCGCGGTTGAGGTCGATCACCAGCCGCGACACGCCGCCCAATATCGCCGTGCCACCCAGTTGCGCGGCGAGCAGCCGACTGACCGCCGCCACGCCGATGTCGATCGCGATATGGTTGCCGAGCAGCGCCGCGTCGATGCCAAGGTCGATATCCTCTGGCACATGCGCCGACGCATGTTCGGCAACGATCAGCAGGTCGAGCCCGCCCGCTTCGACCAGGGTAAAGGCCTCGCTCATGCCGCGCCGATCCGTGTTTCCATCACCCACCAGTCGGGACGGGCGATACGCACCGCCATCGCCGCGTCGGCCAAAGCGGCATCATCCGCGAACAAGGCAAAGCAGGTTGCGCCCGACCCCGACATCCGGGCGAGCACCAGCCCCGGTTGCGCGTTGAGACAGGCCAGCACCTCCGCAATCACCGGAGCCACCGCAATCGCCGGTGATTCCAGATCATTGCGGCCCGAACCTGTCAGCGCATCCAAGCTCCCGGCATCAAGCGGCCCACGATCCTGCCTGTCCCACCCGGCAAAGACCTGCCCCGTCGGCACGGCAACGCCCGGATTGACCAGCAGCATCGCCATGCCCGCCAGTCCCTCGACCGCATGCTGAGCAAGCCCTTCGCCCCGTCCCGTGACCAATTGCGTCACGCTGGCGATGCAGGCGGGCACGTCCGATCCCAGATCCAAGGCCAAAGCCGCCAGCTCGCCATCGTCGATCCGCACATCCCATAGCCGCACCAGCAGCCGCAAGGTTGCGGCGGCATCGGCCGATCCGCCGCCAATCCCCGACGCCACCGGCAAAATCTTGGTCAGCCGGATCGCCGCGCCGCGCTGTTCGCCGAGATAGGATTGCAACGCCCGCGCGGCCTTCACCACCAGATTGCCCGGCCCCGCGTCCAGCGCGTCGCCGAACGGCCCGTCGATCATCAGATCGATCGCGCCATCATCGGTCGCCTGGCCGATCAGCCTGTCGCCATGCTCGGCAAAAACGAACAGGCTTTCCAGCGCATGATAGCCATCGTCCCGCCGCGCCCGCACATGCAGCGCGACATTGACCTTGGCATAAGCGGTTTCGACGAGGGTATCGGCCTCAAGCTCCGCGTCATGGTGCGGCATATTCGGGCTTCAATCCTTCCTTGGTCTTGGCGGCAATCCGCGTCGCCACGTCGCCTTCGGCATGGATCGACGCAGCGGCCCAGGCATAACGCGCCTCATAGCGCCGCCCCGCGGTCCACAGCGCGTCGCCCAGATGCTCGTTGATGGTCACATCGGCCGGGGCGCCCGCTGCCGCCCGTTCCAGCACGGGGACGGCGGCTTTGACGTCGCCGGTGACGAACTGCGCCCAACCCAGCGAATCGGTAATGGACGGGTCTTGCGGCTTGAGCGCGCTTGCCTTTTTGAGCATGTCGAGCGCCGCCGCGACATTCTGACGCCGTTCGATCTGCGCATAGCCCAGATAATTGAGGATGACCGGCTCATTGGGGGCCAGCGCCGCCGCCCGTTCCAGCACCGCGCGCGCCTCGTCCCAGCGCTTGCCCTGTTCCAGCGCACTGCCTTCGAACAGCAGCAGCGACCAAGGCGGGGCCGCATCACCAAAACGTGCCTGCGCTGCGCGAAAAGCGGCTGCCGCGCCATCGAAATCCCGTTGCTCGGCGAGCAGACGGCCCAGCCGCACATGGCGCTCAGCCTCGGCATCAGGCTCCGCCGCCAGCGTGCGCGCGAGCGTCAGCGCCGCATCGATCTGGCCATCGGCCGCCAGCGCGTCCACCCGCTCCGCTTGCGCCAGCGCGCCATACCAACCGGCAGGCGGCACCTTGTCCACTTGCGCGATCGCAGCTTTGGCAAAACCCGCGACCGTCAACAGCCGCGCGGCAATGATATGATTTTCCGGCGAATCAGGATCGGCAAAGGTCGCGATCCGCGCCAACCGCAGCGCCAGCCCAATCCCCCCCCGATCCGATCCGATATCCACCGCCAACCGCGCCAGCAACCGCGCATAGCCCTGCGCCGGGGTCAGCGGCGCAGCCTTGATCCTGCGTCGCTCAATCTCGGCCCGCGCCTGTCTGAAATGCGCTTGGCCCGGCGGCAGCAACAGCAGCGCTTCCGCCTTAGCCTTGCGCCCCGCCAATTGGGTGGCAAAGGACAAGCGCAATCCGGCGTCGGCAGGCCGCAGCGCGATCGCGCGACGCAGCGGGGCCTTCGCCCCTTCGACATCACCCGCGTTCAACGCCAGCAGCGCTTGATGCTCATCGACATAGCGCTGCGCCAACGCGGCGAATCGATCCTTCGCATCGATCGCAAGCGGGACGGAGCCGCCTTCGCCCACCGCGATCCAGCTCCGCAAAATCGGGCCGAGAAAGGCGAAATTACCCTCCTCTTCTATCCGGTCGGCCAGCGTCGCGGCGGCAACCCAATTGCGCTGCTCCAGCGCTTCGCCGATCCGCAGCAAGGTGCCATCGCGCGGCAGCAAGCCCGCCTGATCCAGCAACGCCGCTGATCGCAGCGCCAGCGCCTTATCCCCGCTCTCCAGCGCCTGAACATAGGCACGCTCGGCAATTTCCACCCGATCAGGGTCCAGCGCCAGCGCCTCGCCATAATGGGCGACGGCGAGCGCCAGCGCGCCGTCGCTGTCCGCCAATCGCGCCTGCGCATAGGTGTGCAGCGCGCTTTGCGGATCGACCGATGCCCCGGCGGCGGCCGGGACCATCAGCGAGAGAGACAGGATCAGGCGCTTACATATTGGGATAATTCGGTCCTCCGCCGCCTTCGGGTACGACCCAGTTGATATTCTGGGTCGGGTCTTTGATATCGCACGTCTTGCAATGGACGCAATTCTGCGCGTTGATCTGGAAACGGGGATTGCCCTCTTCCTGACCCACCACTTCATAGACGCCTGCCGGACAATAACGCTGCGCCGGTTCGTCATAAAGGGGCAGATTATAGCTGATCGGGATCGCCGGGTCCTTCAGCTGCAGATGGACCGGCTGGTCCTCCTCATGATTGGTGTTCGACAGGAACACCGACGAGAGGCGATCGAAGCTGACCACGCCATCGGGCTTGGGATAAGCGATCTTGGCGCAGGCGTCCTTGTGCCAGATCTTCTCATTGTCGGGCTTGTGCTTCATCGTGAAGGGCAGGCCGATCTTGAGCGTCCGCATCCACATATCGATGCCCGCCAGCAGCGTGCCGATCGTGCCGCCGAATTTGGACAGCAGCGGTTCGGCATTTTTGACCAGCTTCAACTCATCAGCGATCCAACTGGATCGCACGGCGGCATCATAGTCAGCCAGACTGTCGCTCGTCCGTCCCGCCTGCACGGCGGCAAAGGCCGCTTCGGCCGCCAACATGCCCGACTTCATCGCCGTATGCGTGCCCTTGATGCGGGGCACGTTCACAAAGCCTGCCGAACAGCCGATCAGCGCGCCGCCGGGGAAGTCCAGCTTGGGCACCGACTGCCAGCCGCCCTCGTTGATCGCCCGCGCGCCATAGGACACGCGGCGACCGCCTTCGAGGAACTTGCGGATTTCGGGATGTTGTTTCCAGCGCTGAAATTCTTCGAACGGGTAGAGATGCGGGTTGCGGTAACCCAGTCCGACGACGAAGCCCAATGCCACCTGGCCATTGGCCTGATGATAGAGGAAGCCGCCGCCATAGGCATCGGTCAGCGGCCAGCCCTGACTGTGGATCACCAAGCCGAGCTGATGCAGCGCCGGATCAATGTCCCACAATTCCTTCATGCCCAGGCCATAGACCTGCGGCTCGCTGTCCGCGTCCAGCGCAAACTGGCGCTTCAAGATCTTAGTGAGGTGCCCGCGCGCGCCTTCGGCGAAGAAGGTATATTTGGCGTGGAGTTCTAGGCCGGGCTGATAATCGCCCTTATGCTTGCCTTCGCGATCGACGCCCATGTCGCCGGTGGCGACGCCCTTCACGCTGCCATCTTCATGATAGAGGATTTCGGCGGCGGCAAAGCCGGGGAAGATTTCGACACCCAGCCCCTCGGCCTGCTCGGCCAGCCAGCGGCACAGATTGCCCAGCGATCCGGTATAGGTGCCCTTATTATGCATCCAGCCCGGCGTCATGATGTGCGGCATGGCCATTTTGCCGGACTTGGTCAGGAACCAATGCTGGTTGTCGGTCACCGGCGTTTGCGCCAACGAACAGCCCATGTCGCGCCATTGCGGCAGCAACTCATCGAGCGCCTTGGGATCGATCACCGCGCCCGACAGGATATGCGCCCCGATTTCGGAGCCTTTTTCCAGTACGCACACGGCCAGCTCCTGGCCCGCGTCAGTGGCAAGCTGTTTCAGCCGGATCGCCGCAGACAGTCCAGCTGGTCCACCGCCGACGATGACGATGTCATAGGGCATCGATTCCCGTTCGCTCATAGTCCCTCCATATCGGCGTCCGGCGGGCTGCACCCCGATCTTCCGATCGCCTTATTACTCCAACACTCTACCATCACAGGCGATGAAGCACCTTGACCCCCTCGTCAACCTCTGGCCCTTAGGAGCATATGCGGGGATCAATGCAGGACAATGCGGCGCTGGGTGCCGACGCCTATCTGGCGTGGTGGCAGCTTGCCGGCGTGGAAGGCGCGGTGGCGGAAACGCCCGTCAACTGGTTGCGTCCGGTCTTGGCCGCTACGGCATCAGCGGCGCAATCGAGCGTCCCGATTGCTCCTCCGGTCGCCAAACCGCAGGATTTGCAGGCGTTTCAGACCTGGTTGGCGAGCGACGCGGGACAGCCCGAACAACGCTGGGCGGGCCGCGCGATTCTGCCGACCGGGCCGATCGATGCGCCATTGATGATCGTCACCGACATGCCCGATCCCGCCGATATCGAGCAAGGAACGCTGTTGGCCGACCGGGCGGGTGCCTTGTTCGATTCGATGCTGCGCGCCATCGGCCTCGACCGGGCACATTGCTATATCGCCTCCCTGTTTTTTGCCCGCCCGCCCGGCGGCATGGTGGAGGCAAGCGACATCGCCAGCGCCGCCACGCGCATGGCCACCCATGTCCATCTCGCCCGGCCCCGCCGCCTGCTTCTGCTCGGCGATCGGACGATCCGGGCTCTGATGCCGACGGACGGTGGTGCGGCGTCTACTGCTTTACCCGGCTTTAACCATGATGGCGGCATTGTGCCCGTCGTCGCCACATTTCACCCCCGCCTGCTGCTCACGCAACCGGCGGCCAAGGCGCAATGCTGGCGCGCACTGCAAAGCCTTATCGAGGAAACCGACCATGACTAGAGCCGCGACGCGCCTGTCCTGCCTGGCCCTGCTCGCAATGGGTGCCGCCGCGGCGCTGCCCGCGTCGGCGGAAACGACCGGCACCTTGCCACCGGTATCGGCGGCTTTGGTCAGCAACTCCCCGCTTGTCCTGTCGGACGGCGACAAGGCCCGCTATCGCAGCATCTTCGTCGCCCTGCGCGATCAGAAATGGTCCGACGCACGCGCGATGATCGACGCGCTGGACGCGCAGGATGCGATGCGGCCGCTAGCCCTCTCCGAACTCTATCTCACCAAAGGATCGCCCAGGGTCGAACTGTTCGACCTGCTCGACCTGGTGAACAAAGCCGCCTGGCTCCCCAAGGCCGACCAACTTTCCCGCCTGGCGCAAAAGCGCGGCGCGACCATCTTGCCGACCCTGCCGCAAGTGCAGAAGATGGTCTGGCTGGGCGCTGCCCCCCGTCGCGAATATGTCGCCGCGGTAAAGACCGACATGCTGGCGCAGGCGCTCGCCGGGCAGATCCAGACGTACATCAAAGCGGACAACCCCATCGGGGCCGAAGCGCTGCTGGCAAGCGGCGAAGCGGGCCTGACGCCCGAAGGCCTGACCGAAGTGCGCCAGCGGGTCGCCTGGGCTTATTATATCGAAAATGACGACAGCAACGCCCGGCGCATGGCCGCGCGCGCGCTGGAAGCGCGAGCCGGCGGCGACTGGAGCGTACAGGCCCACTGGACCGCTGGCCTTGCCGCCTGGCGCCAGAATGACTGCCGCGCCGCCGCCCCGTCCTTCGCCAATGTTGCGGCGCTGGCCGGTAACAACGACATGCGCGCCGCAGGGGCCTATTGGGCATCGCGCGCCTATATGGTGTGCGGCGAAGCGGACAAGGTCCAAAACTATCTCAAACTCGCCAGCCGGTCGGAGGAGACCTTCTACGGTCTGCTCGCCCGCGAATCGCTTGGCCTGCCGCTCGGCGCAGCGCCTGTCGCCAACCGGTTCGGCGCGTCCGAATGGCAATTGCTCAAGGACAGCCCCAATGCCCGCGCCGCGATTGCGCTCAGCGCCATCGGTGAAACCGGCCGTGCAGAAGAATTGCTGCGCCATCAGGCGAAGATCGGCGGCACCGGCCATTATGACGCGCTGATCCGGCTTGCGAGCGCGCTCAGCCTGCCCGAAACCCAATTATGGCTCGCCCATAACGGCCCTGCCGGCAAGCAACCGGAAAGTTTCGCCCGCTTCCCCGCGCCCAACTGGCAGCCCGACGGCGGCTGGCGCGTCGATCCGGCGCTCATCTACGCCCACACCCTGCAGGAATCGGGCTTCCGCTCGCAGGTCGTCTCCAGCGCTGGCGCGCGCGGCCTGATGCAGGTGCGTCCCGGCACGGGCAGCGACATGGGCCTCGCCTCGGCCGATCAGTTGTTCGTGCCATCGACCAACATGGAATTTGGCCAGCGCTATCTCGAAGCGCTGCGTGACATGAGCGCGACCGGCGGACTGCTGCCCAAGGTCATGGCGGCGTATAATGCCGGGCCGATGCCGGTCGAACGCTGGAACAGCGAAGTGAAGGACAAGGGCGACCCGCTGCTCTTCATGGAATCCTTGCCCTATTACGAGACCCGCGCCTATGTGAACATCGTCATGCGCAATTACTGGATGTATCAGATCCAGGGCAAGGGCAGCGCCGATTGCCTGACCGGCATGGCCCAGGGCTTGTGGCCGACCTTCCCGACTTCCAAGGGCATGAAGCTGGTGCGGCTGAGCAAGGCCGATGGGCGTGGCAGCATGGGTGGCGGTTCGGACTGATGCCGATCGATGAAAGCCGGGCCTTCATCCCTGTACGCATCGCTGTACTGACAGTGTCGGACACGCGCGGACTGGCCGATGATCGCTCCGGCGACGCGCTGGTCGAACGGCTGGAAAGTGCGGGGCATATCCTCTCCGGTCGCTATATCGAACGCGACGACAAGGCGGCGATCGTGGCACGACTGCACACCTGGATCGACGACCCGAAGGTCGACGTGATCCTGACCACCGGCGGCACCGGCGTTACCGGGCGCGACGTGACTCCCGAAGCGGTGGCGCAGGTGCAGGACAAGGAAATTCCGGGTTTCGGCGAACTGTTCCGTTGGCTCAGCTACCAGAAGATCGGCACCTCCACGATCCAGTCCCGCGCCACTGCCTGCGTCGCGCGCGGCACCTATATCTTTGCCATGCCCGGCTCCACTGGCGCAGTGAAGGATGCCTGGGACGGTATCTTGGTCACGCAATTGGACAGCCGCTTTCGCCCTTGCAATTTCGTCGAACTGATGCCGCGCCTCAACGAACGCTAGGACGCCCCTTCCCTGCCGTGCGGGGATGACAAAAGCGCGTCGCTCTGGCATCCGCGCTTCCCAGCACAATAGGGACGGCGTCTTCATGATCAGCATCGGGATTTTCGGGGCCGCAGGCCGTATGGGGCAGGCAATCGCCACAGTCGCGACGGAAGCGGGCTTGGGCCTGGCGGGCGGCACCGACCGCGCAGGGAGCGACGAGATCGCGCCGGGTTTCCCGATCACGACCGATGTCGCGGCACTGGCCCAGGCAAGCGACGTGCTGATCGATTTCTCCGTCCCCGGCGCGCTGTCCGCCCATCTCGATGCCTGCATCGCGGCGCACAAGCCGATCCTGATCGGCACGACCGGGCTGGAGCCTGTCCATCACGCGCTGATCGATCAGGCCGCGCTGGTCATTCCCGTGCTCCAGACCGGCAATACATCGCTCGGCGTTAACCTGCTTGCCGCCTTGGTGGAACAAGCCGCCGCTGGGCTGGGCGACGACTGGGATATAGAAATCGTGGAGATGCACCACCGGCACAAAGTCGATGCCCCCTCCGGCACCGCCCTGCTGCTTGGCGAAGCGGCAGCGCGCGGACGCGGAATTGACCTGGCGACGCAGAGCGAACGCGGCCGCGATGGCATCACAGGCGCGCGGGCCAAGGGCGCGATCGGCTTTGCCGCCTTGCGCGGCGGATCGGTGGCGGGCGACCATCAGGTCATTTTCGCCAGCGAAGGCGAGCGGATCGAAATCGGCCACCGCGCCGAGAACCGCTCCATCTTCGCGCGCGGCGCGATCAAGGGCGCGCAGTGGCTCGTCGATCAGCCCGCCGGGCGTTACGACATGAAGGGCGTGCTGGGCCTCTGACCGCCATGAATAAGGCGCAGATCTTCGACTTTTTCAGCCGCCTGGCCGAAGCCAATCCGGCGCCGGTCACCGAACTGGAATATGGCAACGACTATCAGTTGCTGGTCGCCGTCGTGCTGTCCGCGCAGGCCACCGATGTCGGCGTCAACAAGGCGACCCGTGCCCTGTTCCGCGACGTGCAAACGCCCCAGCAGATGGTCGATCTGGGCGAAGACGCGCTCAAGCAGCATATCAAGACGATCGGACTGTTCAACGGCAAGGCCAAGAATGTCATTGCCCTGTCGGAAATATTGGTGCGCGATTTCGGCGGAGAAGTGCCGCAGGATCGCGACACGTTGACCACCCTGCCCGGCGTCGGGCGCAAGACCGCCAATGTCGTGGTCAATACCGCGTTCGGGCAGGAAGCCTTCGCCGTCGATACCCACATCTTCCGCGTCGGCAACCGCACTGGCCTCGCCCCCGGCAAGACGGTGCTCGCGGTCGAGCTGAAACTCGAAAAGCGCGTGCCCGGACCGTTCCGGCGCGACGCGCATCATTGGCTGATCCTGCATGGCCGCTATGTGTGCAAGGCGCGCCGCCCCGAATGCTGGCGCTGCATCGTCGCCGACCTGTGCCGGTTCAAGCCCAAGACGCCCGCACCAAAACCACCCTCTGCCGCCTTGCCGTTATCGCCCAGTTCAGCAGACAGCGAATAAAGGGACGGAACAGCGCCTGCCAGAACGTCGATTCGGCAAAAGCCATGGAGAGACAGCATGATCATTTCGCGAGCCCATCCCCTTGCCTTCGGCCTCACTTTGGCGGCTGCCGCGACACCGGCCATCGCCAAGGACAGGCCCGACCCCTATGTGGCAAAGGGCGAAGCGGTCACTTGCATCCCCATCCGGTCGATCCGATCGACCAATGTGCGCGACGATCGGACCATCGACTTCATCATGAACGGCCGCAAACTCTACCGCAACACGCTGCCCAACAGCTGCCCCAGCCTGGGCTTCGAAAAGCGATTCTCCTACCAGACCAGCATTTCGCAGCTTTGTTCGGTCGATATCATCACGGTGCTGTGGAACGCTGGGCCAGGCCTGCAACCGGGCGCAAGCTGTGGCCTGGGCAAATTCCAGCCAATGGAAAAGGCAGCGAAATAAGATGGGGCGCGGGTGAATTGAGGCTGGCGCAGGCCCATGGCCTTTGCTAAGCGCCATGTCCGACCAGCGTCATGCACCCATAGCTCAGCTGGATAGAGCGTTGCCCTCCGAAGGCAGAGGTAAGTCAAGTGGCTTTGTTGTGGGTGTAGAAAATGTCGATAGAAACCAAGGAATTGGTGGAAGTCGATAGAACTGTGAAAATCGCTCTCTTGGTCGCGGAAGCACCACGGAAGCAAACTTTAAGGAGGTTGTAGAGTAAGAACGACGGAAGTTGGCGGCCCTCGGAACCGCATGAATGACGTTGATTCGAGTAACTGGTTTCGGGATTGACCTTGGTTGATCTCGCACACTATCAAAACGACGATGCACCCGTAGCTCAGCTGGATAGAGCGCCACCCTCCGAAGGTGGAGGCCACACGTTCGAATCGTGTCGGGTGCGCCACCCTCTTTTGAGGTTGGCTTGATGGGTCGAGCCTCGCTCCCCTAAACTAATTTCAAATTCACAGCGTGCTTGTCGTAACCGTCATAATGGCGTCGGCTGCTTAATCTACGAATGACATGCTTTGGAACTTAAAAAAGGCCGTCGGACGCCAGCTTGATACCAAGCTGTTGACTTGCCGTCAGGGGCAAGCCTTTTCCACCGTAAGCGAGCCATTGGGCAGCACCAGTGCGGGTCCTATCCAACGCGGGAATACGGATAAGCGTTCCTGATATAGGTGTTGAGGAATTGCCCTTTTGACGGAGCTGCCATTAGCTGCTCATGCAATCCGGCAGGTACGTTGAAATACTGGTATATCGAGCCGTTCGTGAATTCGATTTCCAGCGTTTCACTACCGGGATCGTAGCCGATGGACGCGATGTTGCTGGAGGAAACAGGGTCTCTAAGCATGTGTCTTCCTATTGCTCATCTTCGTTGATGGGAATTCGATCTATTGCAATTTTCCGTACGACAGCGGTTGTTCGTTGCGCCCGCCACGACGCCACCATGCGATCATAGCCTTCCGCCACGCGTCGGGTCCGCCAAGCTGCGCTTACTTCGGGGTCAGAACTGCGGGGCAAGCGATCTGCCGGGGGAAGCGATACACGGCAACGCACGGGCAGTCGTGCGGCTTCACCAGAGATGATGGTCTCCCCCGTCCGCAAGACTGGCAGTAGGTCCATGAGGCCTGATAAATTGTCAGGAAGAGCACCCTTCACGCGGCCGCGATCGGCTGGGTTGGAGAGGCGCAGTGCTATGAGCGTTCCGCACTGGGAGAGGATAGTCTCATCGATTTCGGAAGGGCGCTGCGAGACGAGCATGGCTCCAACTCCGTACTTGCGACCCTCTTTTGCGATGCGCTTCACGACATCCGCAGCGACATTGCCGCTATCTGGGCCCACGTACCGATGGGCTTCCTCCATCACGATCAGCAGAGGCCGGAGCACGCCACCTTCTGTCTTTTCCCGGCTCCAATAGAGCGCCTCGTAGACAACGCGGAGTATGGAACCAATCAGCCGGACCAAGACGCTGCTGGGTACCCCGGAGAGATCAAGGATTGTGATTGGACGGTCGTGACCAAGCCAGCCGGCGAGCAGCGTATCAAGATCCTGTGCCGTTTGCCCGGCAAGGTCGGGCTCCCAAGGGCCGGGATGGAGGACAAAGTCATACCGCCGGTCCAGAAGACGAGAGCGCAGCAGGTTAAGCGGGCGGCGGATGCCCTTAGCGGCCTGATTGAGGAACGGCCCAGCAGCTCCCATAGCGTGCGGCGTGTATCGAGGAGCGGTTAAAGTTTCCGGGTTGCCCGCTGCTTCGAGTGCAGGCTGGTCGCGCTGCGGCCCGGTGAATGTGGCTGTTTCAAAGTCAATCAGGTCATACCAGAGCTGCTTCAGCGAGAACGGCACCGGACTGTCAACCGTGAGGGAATGAGGGTCGAGCCCGGGCAGTGCGCCAGCGCCCAGCCGGTTTTGCTTCAACTCCTGAATCTTGTCGGTAAAAGCCATCAGATGATTGTCGCTGAGGCTGCCAGCGATGAAGTCGAGCAGTTCTTCAGCTTCCAGCGCCCAATAGGGCACAAACAGAGGCTCCTCGCCGGGGGACGGCGTAGCACTGAACGTTTTGGCGAGATCTCCGAGTGCAGCGGAATACTCCCCGTGCACATCCAATAGAAGTATCCGGGCGCCGCTAGTGGCTACACTCTCCGACGAGCGAACTATGGAACGCAATATACTCGCAACGGTTGTTGACTTACCTGAGCCCGTCGAACCGACGATTGCGCTGTGGCGAGTTACAAGCGCGTCGAGTGACAGCCGCACAATGATATTCTCGGCGCTTGAAAGCGTTCCAATTTCGACCTGATCTTCCTCTGTCCCGCCATATATGCGGAGGAGATCTTTCTGGGTCACCAAATGGACTGCATCATCAACATTGGGATGTTGACTGAGGCCACGCTCAAAATATTCGCCTGTGGCTTCGCCAGCCAGTTCGACCCGCATCCAGCGCCCGGTGTCCTGCCCGTCGGCTTCCAGAACGGCAACGGCATCCGTCACCGCTCCCGCCCCAATCTCGGCAACAACACCGTAGAGGTCCTGATAGCCAAGAGGTATACGGACAAAGCTCCCGACTTGACCGACGCGGTAGGTATGACCAGCTATCATTGCCAGTCCGGACGAGAGGGATTCTGCCAGCTGTACGGTGATGGTCGAGCCGGAAACAGCACTTACCCTTCCGAGATAAGTAGGGTCGGTTGCACTCACGCCGGCACCTCACTCGGATCAGTGTCGTCAACCGCTAGACCCGCGGCAGCTTGGCGCGCCAGGTCCGGCGAGTAAGACAGCGCGCAGAAGCGACTGAAACTTGCAAAATCGCCCAGGAGAAAGCCTTCTCCGCTGCCGCGATTGCCCCAGAAACTTGAACGGATATCCCTCCAGTTCTTGGGCAAATCACCCAGTCGCCACTGTCCGGATATACCGCCGATTACAGCTGCATCTGAGGCGTAGACCGACAGGTTTGGGTGTTCGAACGCCAGCTTCCGTGCAGGTTCTTCTTCAGCAAGTGTCTGAAACTGCAACGCGATGACCGCTGCATTGGCATTCATTGCGAGTGCTTCGCCCAGCACCGCACAGATATGGGCATCTCGAAACGAAAAGCCCGTCGTCAGCAGCACCGTGTCCGGGGTCAACAAAAACCGCTTCAGTCTCTCAAACAGCGCCGCATAAGGCTGCTTCTGAGTGAGATCGTACTTCAGGTGGTCCGGGTATACGAGTTCGGTACAATCTGCACCTCCGCTCCTCACCACAGTACCATTGTCACTTTTCCAGCCGAGTGATCCGTGCAGTTTCCAAACGCGCGACCAACGCGGGGGCAAATCGTTGCCTGCTACAGTGACCGGATCAAAAAAAGGTGCATGCCCCCCAGAAAAGCCGTCGAAATACGGTGCTTTTGCCTGCTCAAAGGCGGATTCAATCAATAGGTCGTAGTTTGTCGTGAATATTTCTATGGGATGGGCTCGCTGCGTACCGCTCACCCAAGAGACCAGTTCGTGATATGGCGTTCGACCTTCAGGTAGCTTGGCGCCGACGATCTCTCCGATAGCTGCGCAAATCGACTTCCCCAACCCAGCATAGCCTGCACCATCCAGTCCGTGCATTGGCGTGTCCCCCAGCGCTGTCTGAAGGAGACGAACCTTGGACAATATGGTCTCGATGTTGCCGCCATCCGGCAGCGAGTTGCGGATTGCAGCCGCTGCGGTTGCTTCCGTTCCGGTAAGGTTCACCAACGCCTGGTCTGTCAGAACATTCACACCCGGGATCAGCGGCTGACCTGTGGGGTCAAGTTTGCCGTGTGCATCTACTCTTACGGATAGGGGGCCACCCGCGCCGATCAGAACACCAATGCGTTTGCGACCTTGTGACAAGATCTGGCGAAGATCCGCCATAAAACGATCTGGATTGTGCACCGTATCTAATGCGCTCATCGTTCCTGTTGCCTTCCCCGCACCTAAGTAATTGTGTTTGATGTTCGAATAAGATTGCCTGCTTGAACAGCGTTACAACGCGGAACTTTGTGAGGGCAGAACTGGTATGACCCCTCCGGGTGTCATCAGCACAATCAATCCGCGCTCTGCCCCGGTCATGTCGAGATAGGCCCTTACCTGTGCGCGATAATGATCGAGTTTCTCCGCCGTCGGCGTCACATCGCTTTTCCAGTCCACTATGACGGCGGGGCGGCCCTCGGCCGTCAGGGTCAGGGCGTCAGCGATCCCGACCGTCGCGATTTCCACGCCGTCGGACATCTGTACGGAGTAGACAGGAAATTCGGCAACAAGTTCCGGCCGCAAGGCTTTGACTTCAGGCAAAGCAAGAGTTCGGGTCACGCAGGCCGCCAATTCCAGCGCCGATAGTCCTGTCGCCGCGTCGGCAGCCGGAGCCTTGCCGAGGGCACGGATAAGCTCGCCAGCTCGTTTGGTCAGGGCGGCCTCCGCTTCTTGGACTTCACCTGTCAGCACCTCTTCCATGAGCTTGTGGAGGATCAGCCCCCGCTCGCGGCCGCCCTGTACGAGGGCAGCGGTTTCCAGCGCGGGGCCAGGGTCATCGGACGATCCCGTCCAGAGGGAGGTTTCTTCGTCTCGCAATACGGTTCCGGCGGCATTTTCGTCACGGCTGGGCGTAAGCCAGGTCAACCGCGCCTGCGCGGCATTGATGGCTTCGGCTTCCTCGGCGAAGCTCGCACGTGTCTGGGTGTTGTCTGCGCTCGCACCGGCGGCTGCGAGACCGGCAGGCAGGTGAGATACATCCAGACCTGGCAGGTCGACCAGCGACAGGTCGACGAGACCGATCCAAGCTGATTTCGAGGGTGTGACATCGAGCCGAGGCAAGACGAGGAGTTCACGGGCGCGAGTGGCCGCGACATACCAAAGCCGGATACGTTCGCGGTCCAGCTCATCCTTCTCTGCTTGGCGCGCTGTTTCGTAACCCTCGGGCGTAACGCCCAGAACTGGGCAATAGAAGGTCTCGGTATGACGTTCGATAATGGCGTTGTCGGGCGCCATGACGGCGGTCATGGTGTTGATTGGAATGACGATTGGCCATTCCAGCCCCTTGGCAGCGTGCATGGTGAAGAGCGCTACCGCTTCCTCCTGCGCGTCGGGTCGTCCCTCAACTGCGCGGGCCTCGTCGGACCACGCGGCTGTCATCGCCTCGGAGAAGGCGCGCAGGCCGCGCACAGCGTAGCCAGTCGACAGACTAAGATAGAGATCGACATTGGCGAGCGCACGCTCGGCCTGACCGCGATGGCGCTCAAGGAGAAGCGGACGGACGCGCAACACGTCTACGGCCTGCGAGAGTAGCTCGTGCGGGGTCGTACTGTTGCCGCGCCGGGAGAGCGATTGCAGCCGCTCGATGACATCGCGCGCGAGCGGATGCATGATGAAAGCAGGGTCGATGCTGAGGTCCAGGCGCGGAATCCGATCCGGTTGTTCCTCCGAGCGGGGAAGTCCCCAGATGATGTCCAGCAGATTTTCTTCGGTGAGGCCAACCAGCGGCCCGCGCAGCACCGCGCCGAGCGCGAGCGTGTCGCGGCGGTCGGCCAGAACGCGGGTCAGCGCGATCAGATCCTGCACCTCCTGGCGGCGGAACAGCCCCTTGCCGGCCTGGGTCGCGACAGGGATGCCGCGGCGTTCCAGGGCTTCCTCATAGCGCCACAGCTCCGCGCCCGTTGGCGCCAGCAAGGCGATGTCGCCCGGCTGGCAGGGGCGCTCTGCGCCGCTGCGACGGTCGATGATGGGGTGGCTTTCGATCAGCCGGGCGCACAGCTCGGCGATAGCGTCGGCTTCGGCGTCGCGCTGCTGTTCGGCGCTGGCCTTGCCGTTTTCGTCGGCCACGGCGATGTCGAGAGCCGCCACGCACAGGCCGCCCCGATCGTCATGGAACGGGTCGAGAGCGGTGAAGCCCGGCTGGCCATCGGCCGAGAGAACGGCCTCAAAGCGTTCATTGACGAATGTGAGGATCGAGGCGCAGGAGCGGAAATTGGTTGAGATCGACAGGAGACTGTCGGCGTCCTGGGCGCGGAAGGCATCACGTGCCTGCACATAGGCGCCGACATCGGCGCCCCGGAAGCGATAGATCGCCTGCTTGGGGTCGCCGACCAGGAAGAGCGCACCCGGCCGGATTTGGAACCGCGTCCAGTCATCATGGTCATCGACCGGCTCGCCACACAACCGCCAGAAGATTTCTGTTTGCAGGGGATCAGTGTCCTGAAACTCGTCGACGAGGACATGGGCGAAACGCTGTCCCAGAGCTTGGCGCACGGCGTCATGGTCGCGGAGCAAGTCGCGAGCAGCAAAAATCAGATCGTCGAAGTCGAGGTGGGCGCTGGCGCGCTTGTGGTCGCGGTAGCGTTGCAGGATCGGACGCGCTTCGTCGATCAGCGCGGCCAGGGCATGACCGGCGACGGCCTGCGCCAATGAAACCCAAGCGTCGCAACAAGAGGTGTAGTGTGTTTCGGCGGTGTCGTTCAGCCGGTCGCCATCGGCCTTGGAGAGGCCGGCCTGTTTGGCTGTAGCGGCCCATTTGCCCTTTTTGCGGTAGGACGCGAAGGTGCCGGTCTTGGTGCAAAGGTCCGGGTGTGGTCGCGCGGTCAGGAGCCGAACAAGGCCCGCAGGCGTCGCAGGATTAGGGCCGTTCGCCACGTCGGCCGCCATTTCGGTCAGCCGCTCGACGATTGTAACCGTTTCTGGCTCGGCCGCAGCCACGCCTTCCATAAAGCTCGCGAAATCCGCTGTGGCTTGCCGGAACGCCGCGAGGTGGCCGTCAAGTGGAGAGACTGGCGGCGCTGTGAGTGTGGGGCGACGGCGCATATTCTCGGCGATCTTGTGGATGAGCGCCACGGTCTCACCGGGGCTGTGCAGCACCATCTCGGCCAGGACACCGCCTTGACCGCCCGACAGGCGTTCGCGCAGCCAACCATCGACAATCTCAAGGAAGGTGAGATCGGCCTGGTTACGATCCATGACGCCTGCGCCAGGATCAATGTCTGCCTCCGCCGGATAGGGCTTAATCAGGCGCTGGCAGAAGCCGTGGATGGTCGAGCAGGTGATTTCGTCGATCGCTGCGCTGGCGGCGGCAAGATTGTCGCGATGGGCCTTGCACAACCCATCAGGCAATGCCACGCGCAGCTCGGTCGCAATTGTGCCGACAGAGAGATCGGCGACGAACTCGCGGACACGCGATAGCAGCTCACTCGCTGCGAGTTCGGTGAAGGTGACGGCGGCAATGGAGCACGGCGCTACGCCTTCGGCCAGCATGGCAGCGATGCGGCCAGCCATGACGGCGGTCTTGCCTGAGCCCGCGCCAGCCTCGACCAGGATCGAGCGATCATGGAGGCTTATCGCGGCGCGGCGCGCACCGTCGTCTTGCAGTACCTTGGACACGCTGTTCATCATTCCGCCTCCCAGACCTGAGCAACTTCGCCAAGCCGCTCCGTGGCGGCAGGCATTTTGCGTTTGCAATAGGTGGCGCTGGCATTGGCCGGCAGGGCGAAGGCCAGATCGTCATAGTCGCCGCCGGTGTCCGGGCCAGGCAGGGCCGCGCCTCCGGCGAGACTCGACCGTGCCGCGCGCAGATAGCCTGTGATCTCCGCCAGCACGGCCTCCGGATCGTCGAGCTGGAGATCGACGGGCTCGCGCGGGTAGAGCAGCGAGGCGCTGATGGTGACATCGTCGCCGAGAAGCGCCTTCACCGCGAAGGCGTAAAGACAGCGCTGAAGCTCGCGTCCACCATTCAGACGTATCTCGCCGCGCGGCGGCCGTCCGGTCTTGTAGTCCCGTACGAGGGCGCGCTTACCATCGCCCGAGATGTCGAGCCGGTCGATATAGCCCGCAATGTTGAAGCCCGTTTCGGGGATAGCGACCGGCGCATTCGGATCCCAGGGCGTCTCTGCCTCGGATTTCGGCTCGGAGCCGCCGAAGGGCACCTCTCCGTAGGAGCGTGTGCCCGGATGGACATCATCACCGTAAGTCAAGGCTCGGCTCGCCAGCACGCGAGCGTCGTCGAGCGTACGGCTCCAGATGACGGCTGGTGGAACAGGGCGCTCGCTTTCCCAATCGGCGGCGACGGATTGTGCAGCCCGCGCGATTGCGGCTTCGATAGTCGCGGCGTCGGCGGAGGCGAGCCCCTCTCCGGTCTCAAGGTCGCGTAAGGCGCAGTCGAGAACCAAGTGAACGAGATCGCCGGTCCCGAGCGCGTCGAGCACAAGCGGTTCAGCGCTGCTCTGTGGTTCACGCCATCCGAACGCATAGACCCACACGAAACTCAACGGATTGCGCAATAGACGGCGAAGCGAACTGGCCGACTGGGTGCGGCCGAGGATGGCGAGAATAAGTGGATGATCCGCCCGCACGAGCCCGTCATGGGGAGTGATCTCAGCCTGCCGCCAGTCACGCCAACAGCCCAGCGCACCGACTGCTTGCGGATCAGCAGCGAACTCCTGGGGCCGGGCCATGAGGCGGTCGGTCTCGCTGAAGGCGTGCGCTGGCGTCGCGTTGCGGCGCAGATAGGTTTCGTCGCCGCGCCCGGCGAGCAGAGGACTGCGCCCGAGCAGACGCCCGTCGCGGTCACGTCGGGCGCGCGACAGGACTATGGTATCGGCTGTCGTCGCGAGGATCGTCTCGAAGTCGCGGCGGTCGGCGAGGTTGACTGGCAGAGGGTCGAGCACGGGGGTCGGAATAATATGGTGCGGGATCAACCTATCCTCGGCTATTCCGCGCGGCCAGCGAGAGGAATTCAACCCGAGGAGCCGCACGAAGCGGCGGGGCGATGCCGCGAGCGCGCTGGCCGGCATCCAGGCGATAGAGACGCACGCCTCCAGTTCGTCGTCCTGCTTCAGGGCTTCCAATGTCGTATCGATCGAGGCAGCAGGACCGGCGAGCAGCGCCTTGCGCCAGATCGTGAGGGCGCGGCCCGTGAGGAAAGATTCTCCGATCTCGCTGGCGGCTTCCGATCCTTTCACAAGAGTCTTGACTGCCATGCGTAGCGCCGCAACGTGGTCGGCGCCGTCGGGCCAATCCTCCGGCGTCAGCCTGGCCAGCAGGCGATTCCATGCCTCCGGGGTCGAAAGCGGCGCATCGGTCGGCAGCACCCGCAGCCAGCCTTCGGGCAGGGTCTCGAAAGGCCCACAGTCCCGGCAAAGCGCTGCGAGACGGCGTAGCCGCGACTGCGACAGGCCGCGGATCACAATGTCGGCTAGCGCCGCAGCAGCCTGGCCCTCGCGGGTAGTGACAGTGCGGATACCATGGACGAAGTGCAGGTCTGTATTGGCATCGGTGCGCAGGGCCATGAAATGATCGTCATAGTCTGCGGGCGAAGCGGTCGCGATGGCGATCTCCGAAGCCGGTACACCCGAAGAGAGTAGTCTTCGAGCCCAGCGCATCGCTTCAATAGCCTCGTGATAGGACGTCGCCGCGCTCACGGAGCTGATTCCCGGCGTCTGCTCCGGTGAGCGCGCGATCATAACGCCAGTGCCCTCCAGCCATGCTGGCACGCTTCTTGGGCCGGCCGTCCATTGCACGGGGATATAAGCCGTGAGGGCCTGGAGCAACGGCCGCCAGCAGGGCGAGAGTTCAGTAAGCCCAACGATTTCAATCGAACCAAAGACCGTCTGCGCATGAGCGATACGGGCGTTTGCGGCCGTGACGATGTCGAGCGGTCGCATCATACCAGGCGGAAGCTGCTCGAGAACGGCAGCTTCCAATTGCGCGAAAGCGGCGAGACGTGGATGGTCGTCCCCGTGGGTGGCAAGATTGATGCCCGCACGCCATGCTTTGTGAAGCGTATCGACCGCCGCGTCGATCATGCCCGGGAGAGCCTTGATTTCCTCTAGCTCCCCCATCGGGGTAGCGGGCAGAGCTATTTGGATGGCCGCACGCAGGCTGTCGTCATCAATGGGGCGCGCAAAGCCGCCCGCTAGCCGAACCGCGGCCTGCTCGAAGGACATAATCTGAAGACCGTGCCGGCCGCTTCGGGCCGCCGCCAGGCGACTCTCACGCATGGCAAGGCGGCCATGAACGACCAGAGTGGATCGATGCGAAAGGGTCATAACCGTCTTCCTCCTCCCGGACTCTGCCTCGGGCCGGGCGACATGCCTGCGCTCTGGCGCTCCCACCATTGCCGCCGCATGCTTTGCCTCCCGCCCCGAATCTGATCGTCCATTGACGACCGACCGTAATGGGAATATTAAATACACGGACTATTTTTGGTTGTCCATATAGTTTTGATTCTGACTGGTGCGAGGCGAACACGATGGCGGAAGCCGCGACGGTGCTGAAGTGGGGGGTGGAGCGCCGACTCGAATTCATCGAGTTCCGACTGTTTTGGGAGGGCTCCATAAACCGCGCCGCTCTCGTTGAGACGTTTGGTGTGTCGGTGCCGCAGGCGTCCAAGGATTTGGCGCTGTATCAGGAGCGCGCGCCGGGAAACATGGAATATGACACGCGCGCCAAGCGCTATGTCGCCGCGGAACATTTTGTCCTGCGTTTCCTTGAGCCTGACCCTTACATCTACCTCTCGCAGCTTCGCGCGATTGCCGAAGGTTCTGTGCCAGTAAGCGATTCGTGGATTTCGGTTTTTCCTGGCGCTGATGTCGCGATGACACCTCGACGGGACATAGACATAGCTGTCCTGCGTAAGATTCTCGACGCCACCCGTGAAGGCGTCTCTATCGACATTTTCTATCAGTCCATGAACAAGGTTCGGCCAGACCCAATCTGGCGTCGCATCACGCCCCACGCATTCGGCTATGATGGCTTTCGCTGGCACGCGCGAGCCTATTGTCATCTAGAGCATAAGTTCAAAGATTTCCTGTTGCCACGCGTTCTGGATGCTGGCGCCAAGAGTGAAACGGGAGAACTCGGAGAGCGGGACTGGCTCTGGAACAATTATTTTGACGTGATTATCGGTCCGCATCCCGCTCTAACGGCTAGTCAGAAGCAGGTTGTCGCCAAAGATTACGGACTAGATCACGGCAACGACGTGCTCACGGTTCGTTATGCGATGCTCTTCTATGTATTAAAGCGCCTTGGTTTGCTTGGTGATGCTTCAAAGCAAAGTCCGTACACTCAGCATATCGTGACAATAAATCGCAAGGAAACTGAAGACGCGCTTGAACGAGCGGAGCTTCAGCTATGAGTGCCCGGGGAGATGAATGATGGCAGCGAAGCTTGAGGAGATTAAGAACGGCGCGTCTGTTCGAGGCGTGGCTTCGGCGCAAGCTGTGCATGTTGTTTCCGTCGACTGGATCGGGGACCAGGCGATCAGTGTCGTTTTTCGTGATCACAACGGTGCGGTGGCAGAGGCCATTTTGTACCGAGACGACGAGCATCGCCTTGAAGTTGAACAAAGCGGACGGGCTTGGTCGTTCGATGCAGATGGCGCGTTGCTGCGCTTGGTGACGGAGGCCAATCGCATCAAGTTGGCTCATTTTTTCGACCCGTATCTGGCAATCCACACGAGCCTTGTCGATCCGCTGCCGCACCAGATTTCGGCGGTCTATGGCGAGATGCTGCCGCGCCAGCCGCTGCGCTTCCTCCTTGCCGATGATCCCGGCGCCGGCAAGACCATCATGGCTGGGTTGCTGATGAAGGAACTGATAGCCCGCAGCGATCTGGAACGCTGCCTCGTCGTTGCGCCGGGCAGCCTGGTTGAACAGTGGCAGGACGAACTCGGCCAGAAGTTCAATCTCGAGTTCGACATCCTTTCCCGCGACATGATTGAGAACTCGCGGTCGGGCAATCCATTCAGCGATCGGGATCGGCTGATCGTGCGTCTCGACGTGTTGGCGCGCAACGAGGAGCTTCAGGAGAAGCTCATGAGCGCGCGCGAATGGGACCTGATTATCTGCGACGAAGCCCACCGCATGTCGGCCACCTATTTCGGCGGGGAGGTCAAATATACGCGGCGCTATCAGGTTGGCCAGAAGCTCGGCCAGGTCTGCCGCCACCTGCTGTTGATGTCGGCGACGCCGCACAACGGCAAGGAGGAGGATTTCCAGCTCTTCATGGCGCTGCTCGACGGTGATCGGTTCGAGGGCCGGTTCCGCGATGGTGTCCACTATGCCGACACCGAAGACATGATGCGGCGGCTGACCAAGGAGGAACTGCTCAAGTTCGATGGTCGGCCGCTGTTCCCTGAGCGGCGGGCGCGCACGGTCAAGTATCAGCTCTCCGAAGGGGAGGCCGCACTCTATACCGCTGTCACTGAATATGTGCGTACTGAGATGAACCGTGTGCAGCGCTTCGCCGAGGGCGATGGGAAGAAGCGCAACAATGTCGGTTTCGCTTTGCAAATCCTTCAGCGGCGTCTCGCCTCGTCGCCGGCCGCCATCTATCAGTCGCTCAAGCGCCGCCGGGAACGGCTGGAAAACGAGCTGGGCGAAGCGCGCCTTGCCGCCAAGGGCCGCAGGGCCGGGGCATCGGAACCCTCGATCAATGCCGACATTCTGCGGAACATCGAGGAGTATGGCCAGGAGGAGATTGATGAGCTTGAGGATCTGATCTCGACGGGCGCGACGACGGCCGAGACGGTCGAGCAGCTCGCCCTGGAGGTCGAGACCCTGAAGGGACTGGAGACGATGGCGCTCGGCGTGCTGCGCTCGGGCGTGGACACGAAATGGAGCCAGCTCAACCGGATCCTCGACGATGATTTGATGATCGACGCCGCCGGCAATCGCCGCAAGCTGATCATCTTCACCGAGCCCAAGGACACGCTGCACTACCTGCTCGACAAGGTGCGGGCGCGGCTCGGCAATCCCGAGGCCGTCGAGGTGATCCACGGCGGCGTGTCGCGCGAAGAGCGACGAAAGGTCGTCGAGCGCTTTATGCAGGACAAGGACATGCTGGTCCTGATCGCCAACGACGCGGCAGGCGAAGGCGTGAACCTCCAGCGCGGCCATCTCATGGTCAATTACGACCTGCCGTGGAATCCGAACAAGATCGAACAGCGGTTCGGCCGCATCCACCGCATCGGCCAGATGGAGGTCTGCCACCTCTGGAATCTCGTCGCGGCCGATACGCGCGAAGGCGAGGTTTACGCGCGGCTGTTGGAGAAACTGGAAGCTGCGCGCGAGGCGTTGGGCGGCCGTGTCTATGACGTGCTCGGCGAATTGTTCGACGGCGTTGCGCTCAAGGATCTGTTGTTCGAAGCGATCCAGTATGGCGAGCAGGAGGACGTGAAAGCGCGTCTTTTCCAGCAGGTCGATGGTGCGGTAGATCAGGCGCACTTGCTCGAACTGCTGCGCCGCCGCGCTCTGACCAACGACACCATGCCGGAAGCAAGGGTCGAGGAATTGCGGCTGGAAATGGAACGCGCTGAGGCGCTGCGCCTACAGCCCCACCACATCCAGAGCTTCTTCGTCGAAGCGTTCCAGCATCTGGGCGGCAAGATCAAACGCCGGGAAGAAGGGCGTTGGGAGGTTACGCATGTCCCGGTGCGGATCCGCGAACGGGATCGCCAGATCGGAACCGGCGCGCCGCTTCAGACGCAGTATGAGCGCATCTGCTTCGAGAAGGACAAGATCAACCAGCAGCCGGTCGCCGCCTTCGTTTGTCCCGGCCATCCGCTGCTCGAAGCCGTGATTAGCATGATCCGCGAACAGTATGAGCAGATCATGCGGCAGGGCGCGATCCTGGTCGATGACACAGATGCGGGTGATACGCTGTCGGCGATTTTCCTGCTGGAACATGTTGTCCAGGACGGTCGCGTCACCAGCGCAGGCAAGCCGCATGTGATCTCGCAGCGGCTCCAGTTCGCTGCGATCGACAAGGCGGGAAGCACTGTCAACGCCGGCATCGCGCCGCATTTGAATCTGCGCCCAGCAACGCCGGAGGAGGTTGCCTGCGTGCGCGATCTTCTGGACGAGACTTGGCTGACCACTGATCTGGAGAAAGCCGCGATCCGGTTTGCGACAGTCGAACTGGCCCAAGGACATACTGCCGAGGTCAAGGCGCGACGTCTGCCTGAGATCGAAAAGGTTGAGCAGGAGGTGCGCGCCCGCCTCAAGAAGGAGATCAATTACTGGGACTCGCGCGCCTTCGAGCTGAAGGAGGAAGAACGCGCCGGCAAGAAAACGCGGGTGAACTGGCAGAATGCGCAGCGCCGGGCCGAGGAGCTCGCAGATCGGCAGAAGCGACGCATGGACCAGCTTGAGCGGGAACGTTTCATCTCGTCGCAGCCGCCGCGTGTCCGGGGAGGCATGGTGGTTATTCCGCGTGGCCTGCTGGAAGCACGCAGGGCATCAAGCGTGCCAAGTCATTTCGCGGAAGACCCTGCTGCACGTCGCGCCATCGAACTCGCGGCGATGGAGGCCGTCATGGCAGCCGAGCGGGCGTTGGGTAATGAGCCGGTCGACGTTTCAGCCCAGAAGATCGGCTACGATATTGCTTCCCACGATCCGAGGTCGGGGCATCTGCGCTTCATTGAGGTCAAGGGGCGCATTGACGGCGCGGACAGTGTGATGGTTACGCGTCAGGAGATCATTACGTCCCTGCACGAGCCGGAAAAGTTCATTCTTGCTATCGTCCAAGTCGCCTCCGGTTTCGTCCATGAACCCCGCTACCTGCGCGGGCCGCTTGTGGAGAGGGAACCATCCTTCTTGGAAACAGCGATCCAGTTTCATTTACCGCGGCTCCTTGAGCGCGCGACGGCACCAGTATGAGGGGGAATGAATGACAATAAATGCGCAAAACAGGCTTCTGCCAGATTGGTTCTCCCGGGTGCGGACACGGCAGACTGTTCTTCCCCGGTTTCAGCGTTTCGAAGCATGGGGGCATGCCAACGTCACGCAGATGTTCAACACCATTTTGCGTCGGCTTCCGCTCGGAGCTGTCCTGATATTGGAAATCGGGAATGAGGAACCTTTCATTTCCCGGCCAATAGTTGGTGCCCCTATCGATGGGGAAAGGATTACGGAGCATCTGTTGGATGGTCAGCAACGCCTGACAGCGCTGTGGCGCGGGCTACACAACAATTACGAGGATCGGACCTATTTCCTCTATCTCTCGGAGGATGAGGAATCAGGCATGCCCTACTATGTCGATTCCATAGGCCGATGGAAGAAGACCGGAGACAAGGAGCGGCGGCCATTCTGGGCAAATGACCCAGCGCAGCTTTGGAGCCGTCGCATGATCCCGCTCGATTTGTGCGCACCGGGAGACGCTGCCAATGACCGTTACAAGCTGTGGGCCAAGGAAGCGATTCCGGACGCCGACGAGCGCGAGGAGGTTGGCGAGATCCGGGCAAAGGTCCGTGAAACCTTTGCGACTTTCAACATGCCCTATCTCTCACTTCCAGTCACGACCAGCAAGGAAACCGCGCTTGACGTGTTCATTAAGATGAACACATCGGCTGCCCCACTTTCGACCTATGACATCGTCGTCGCACAGGTAGAAGCGGCACTTGGGCAATCGCTGCATGAGCTGGTGGGCGCATGCCGTGAAGCGTGCCCCGGCATTGTCTCCTACTATGAGCCGGAAGACCTCGTTCTCTATGCCAGCGCGCTGCTTCAGGATAAGCCGCCGACAAATGCCACCTATCTCGCGAAGGGTTTTGGCGAAGCCCTGCTAGCGCATTGGGATGAGCTAGTCAGCGGCGTCCAGCGCACCGTCACATTTCTGGAGGAAGAGCGAGTATTTGACGCCAAGCGACTGCCAACTGACGTTGTTCTTCCGGTATTGACGGCACTATGGGCTGGCGCACCGCAAGGTCTCGATAGCGAGGGGCGCGCACGCACCATTCTCCGAAAGTATCTGTGGCGCGCATTCTTTTCCAACAGGTATGAGAAATCCACGAACTCGCGGGCGCTTGCTGATTATCTGGAACTGCGGGCGCTGATCACCCAGGCGGATGCGCTCCAGCCTGCCATTTTCGATAATGAACAATATCCACTGCCGCAAACGGACGAGCTGATTGCGGCACGGTGGCCGACCAACAAGGACCGTCTGGGGCGCGCCATTCTGGCGTTGGCCTTGCATCAGGGCGGCCTTGACCTTGCAGACGGCAGCACGGTTAGCCGCGCCAACCTGCCCAAGCGAGAATATCATCATCTTTTCCCGGACGCGCATCTGAACCGGCAAGATTTTTCCGATGCGGAGATCTATCGTTCGCTCAACTGCGCACTCGTGACCTGGCAGACCAACCGGAACATCTCGGACAAGAAGCCGGACCGCTATCTGGCTGAGCGTTTAGATGGCACACCGCTCGGTGAAGCGGAGGTTCGTCATCGTCTCGGAAGCCACCTCATCCCGTATGATGAAATGGTAGCCGGCGACTACAGGCAATTCTTGGAGCAGCGAGCGCAGCAAGTTCGAGAGAAGATGCTGAAGCTCTGCGAAATGGGGATCGTTGCATGAAGAAAATCCACGATATTCCCCATACCCCACGCTTGCGGAACACCGCACGACCAATAGTAACGGAAGAGTCCGCTTAATGACTGCCACATATAAGAAAAAGCTCATCGAAGTCGCGATCCCGCTGGAAGCAATCAATGCGGCTTCTGCGCGCGAAAAGTCGATCCGGCACGGGCATCCGTCCACGCTGCATCTGTGGTGGGCGCGGCGGCCGTTGGCGGCGTGTCGTGCGGTACTGTTTGCGCAGCTTGTCGATGATCCCTCCAGCCTGCCTGACCAGTTCCCGACGCCGGAAGCGCAGGAGGTCGAGCGCAAGCGGCTGTTCGCCATCATCGAGGATCTGGTGAAATGGGAGAACTCGACCAACGAAGAGGTGTTGGAACGTGCGCGGGCGGAAATCCGGCGCTCTTGCGGCGGGGAGCTGCCGCCGGTCTATGACCCGTTCTCGGGCGGCGGGTCGATCCCGCTGGAGGCACAGCGACTGGGCTTGCCCGCCTATGGGTCTGACCTAAATCCGGTGGCGGTGATGATCGGCAAGGCGATGATCGAGATCCCGCCGAAGTTCAAAGACATTGCCCCCATCCATCCCGGCATCAAGGAGCGGTCGTTCTATCGCAACGCTGAGGGTCTGGCCGAGGATGTGAAATACTACGGCGAATGGATGCGCGAGAAGGCGTGGGAGCGCATCGGGCATCTTTACCCGCAAGTGGAACTTCCCAAGGAGTATGGCGGCGGCAAGGCGACAGTGATCGCCTGGATCTGGGCGCGGACGGTACCGAGTCCGGACCCTGCGTTCTCTGACGTGAAAGTACCGATTGCTGCGAGTTTTGTTTTAAGCTCGAAACATGGAAAGGAGGCTTGGGTCGAACCGGTTATAGATAAGTCTAAGAAGCAGATTTCGTATAAAATCAGGACCAACGGTTCCAAGGCCGAAATTACAGCAGCTAGCGCGGGCACTAAGTCTGGTCGAGGCGCCAATTTCCGATGTCTTATTTCAGATACCGCAATTACGCCAGACTATGTAAAGAATGCAGGGAAGTCCGGCCAGCTTGGCCATACGCTTATCGCCATCGTAACAGAAGGACCGAAAGGTCGTGCCTACGTCGCACCGACAGGCGCCGACGAGTTTCTCGCGTTGGCAGCCTCCCCATGTTGGCGACCAGAGACGCCATTGCCGCGCCATTCGCAGTACATTGGCGTGCTTGGTTATGGATTCAACGATTTTGGAGACCTTTATTCGAAAAGGCAGTTAGCTGCTCTGGAGGCTTTCTCTGATGCAGTGACTTCTGCCTCGAGTTTAGCACTCGAGCACGCACAAAATGTGCTTCCACGGGAGGATGGGCGATCACTGAATAGCGGAGGTTTAGGTGCTGAAGCATACGCAGATGCAATTAAGACCTACTTGTCATTTTTAGTGAGCCAGGTAGCAAACCACTCAACAACCGTCTGCGGATGGAATAGTCCTAACCAACAAATGCGCTCTACGTTTTCACGACAGGCGATTTCAATGACTTGGGATTACGCAGAAGTGAACCCATTCAGTACGTCTAGCGGAAGTTTTCACAATCTACATAATAGAATGATAAAGGGATTTGAGACTCTGGGGTCATCTTTAACGCCGGGAAGATTAGTTCAATTTGACGCACAGAACGTTGTTTATAAAAGCAATATGGTAATATCTACAGACCCCCCTTACTATGACAACATTCCGTATGCAGACCTTTCAGATCTATTCTATGAATGGCTAAGGCGATCACTTCGTGAAACATATTCAGATGTATTTTCAACCCTAGCAGTTCCTAAAATGGAAGAGTTGGTCGCGGATCGTATGCGGCATAAGGGAGCGGAAAATGCAGAGGCATTTTTCCTGGCGGGTATGTCATCTGTATTTTCTGCAATGGCGGAACAGGCAGATGAGGGCATTCCAGCTACAGTGTATTATGCCTTCAGGCAAAGCGAGATAGAGCAGGAGGGCGTCAGTTCCACGGGCTGGGCGACTTTCATTCAAGCTATACTGGATGCTGGGTATGCTCTTGTTGGCACATGGCCAATGAGAACGGAAAAGCCGGGAAGAATGAGGGCTGTTGGGGCCAACGCGCTAGCGAACTCGGTCGTTCTAGTTTGTCGAAAGAGAGACATTAATTCCGAGGCCATCACCCGGGCCGAGTTCATCCGTGCCCTGAAACGCGAATTGCCCCCGGCCATCGCCGAGCTTCAGGCCGCCAATATCGCCCCGGCCGACATGCCGCAATCGGCCATCGGGCCGGGCATGGGCGTGTTCTCGCGCTACAAGGCGGTGCTGGAATCCGACGACAGCCCAATGAGCGTCAAGACCGCGCTGCAATTGATCAACCGGGAACTGGACGAATATCTGGGCGGGATCGAGGGCGAGTTCGATGCCGACACCCGCTTTGCCATTACCTGGTTCCATCAGAACGGCAACGGCAAGGGCGATTACGGCGTGGCCGACAACCTCGCCCGCGCCCGCGGCATCTCGGTCGAAAGCGTCAAACACGCCGGAATCGTAGAAAGCTCCGCCGGCAAGGTGCGTATTCTGACCCGCGACGAACTCGATGAGGATTGGGAGCCGGACAGCGACGGCCACCTGACGGTGTGGGAATGCCTTCAACACCTCGTCAAGGCGCATGAGCAGGACGGCATCTCGCACGATACTGCCGTGCTGCTGAAGAAAATCGGCAGTCACGCCGAGGCGGTGAAAGACCTTGCCTATTGTCTTTACGATATCAGTGCGAACAAGCGGAAGGATGCGAAAGAGGCCACGGCCTACAACGCACTGATCGCTGATTGGGCCGAGCTGACGAAGGCGGCGGCGGCCATCCATGACACGAGCGGGGATCGTCAGACCCGCATGGATATTTGAGGGAAAACGGGACATGGCAAAAAGCACCCGCCAGTATGTTTTTGAAGGCATGGAATTGCTGCCGTCAGCGCTGATCCCGTTCGTGGAAAAGCGGCTGGAGACCTCGCTCAAAGGTCATTGGCAATTGGAAGTCATCGAGCGCGTTCAGGGGCTCCGTCCGAACTCGACCGGAGAAGTCGGCTGGGATCAGCAAGGTCTGCTCAAGACCATGATGGCGTTCTGGAAGGACTCCTTCGCGAACGTCCTGGGTCACCCAGAACGCTCCTATGTTTCGGAACTCCTCGATGTGCGGAACAAGCTCTCGCATAATGAGAGTTTTACTTACGACGACGCTGAGCGCGCGCTTGATTCCATGCGTCGTTTGATGGAGGCTATCAGTGCGGGTGAAGTTGCCGAGCAGCTCGGCAAGATGCGCGATACCATCCTCCGGACGAAATTTTCCGAGCTTCAGCGCAATGAGGAACGCCGTAAAACACAGCGCCTCGAGATTTCGGTCGAGACCGTAGCGGGTTTGCTTCCGTGGCGCGAGGTGGTGGAGCCGCATCAAGATGTCGCCACTGGCGAATTCCAGCAGGCCGAGTTCGCTGCCGACCTCGCCAAGGTCCATTCAGGCAGCGCGCCGTCTGAGTATCGTGATCCACGCCAGTTCTTCAGCCGCACCTACCTTACAGAGGGCTTGAGCACGCTGCTGATCGGGGCGGCAAAGCGCTTGTCCGGCATCGGTGGCGATCCTGTCGTCGAACTGCAAACTAACTTCGGCGGCGGCAAAACCCACTCGATGCTGGCCCTCTATCACATGGCAGGCCAGACACCGGTGCAGGATCTGTCAGGCCTCGATCAGCTGCTTGAGAAAAACGGACTGACCGTCCCGAAGGATATTCGCCGTGCTGTGCTGGTTGGGACGTCACGGGGTCCGCAAGACGTGCTCGTCGCCGACGGCGACCGGAAGATCCGTACGACCTGGGGTGAACTTGCCTGGCAGTTAGGCGGCGCTGAAGCTTTCGACATGGTTGCTGACAATGATGCCAGCGGTATTGCGCCGGGCTCAAACCTGCTTGAAGCGCTGTTCAAGAAACATGCGCCGTGCCTGATCCTGATCGACGAATGGGTTGCCTATCTGCGTCAGATCTACAAGGTCGAGGGGCTGCCATCTGGGTCGTTCGACGCAAACCTGTCCTTCGTTCAGTCTCTGACCGAGGCGGTCAAGGCCAGCCCCGGCACATTGTTGGTCGCGTCCTTGCCGGCCTCACAGATAGAGGTTGGCGGCGAAGGTGGCCAAGAGGCATTGGCGCGGCTCAAGCAGACTTTCAGCCGTGTGGAATCCTCGTGGCGTCCGGCAAGCCAAGAAGAAAGCTATGAAATCGTCCGGCGACGGCTGTTCAAGGATATTCCCGGGGACAAGTTCCATCACCGTGACAATACGCTGAAGCAATTTGCCAAGATGTATCGGGAAAACGCCAACGATTTCCCGCAAGGTTGCGCCGATGAGGATTACCGGCGCAAGCTGGAGAAGGCTTATCCGATCCATCCTGAGCTGTTCGACCAACTCTACACAAGCTGGGGATCACTAGAAAAATTCCAGCGCACACGCGGTGTGCTGCGCCTGATGGCTCAAGCGATTCACGAACTTTGGATGAGCGGCGATCCGTCGGTGATGATTATGCCCGGCAGCGTGGCGGTGAGTTCGCCCCGCGTTGAACCGGAATTGCTTCACTATCTTGATGTGAGCTGGCAGGCCATCATTGCTGGTGACGTCGATGGCACCACGTCCACGCCGTACAAGGTCGATCAATCGGCGCCTAACCTGAACCGCTATTCGGCGACCCGCCGTGTTGCCCGCACGATTTTCATGGGGACAGCACCCACGGCGCAGCAGCAGAATACTGGCCTTGATGACAAGCAGATCAATCTCGGTGTCGTCCAGCCCGGCGAACGACCGGCGATTTTTGGTGACGCGCTGCGGCGGCTCACCAACCAAGCCAAGTTCATGCATGCCGATCTTGGCCGCTATTGGTATTCGATGTCGGCCAGCCTCAATCGGATCGCAGCGGACAAGGCTGCGCAAATCGAGGCAGCACTTGTCGACGTGACGATCGACGCCGAACTCGGAAAATATGTGAATGGCCTCTCCGATAGGGGGCATTTCGATGCTGTTCAGGTTGCGCCGGCCTCGTCAGCCGAGGTCCCGGATGAGGCCGGCGGCGTGCGCGCCGTGATTCTGGGGGTGAAGTACCCGCACAATGGTCGCGATGGCTCGGAAGCGCTGCTTGAAGCGAAAGACATACTCACCCAGCGTGGCAGCACGCCGCGCGTCTATCGCAACACGCTGGTGTTCATAGCTGCGGAAGCCCGGCAGCTCGATCACCTGAAAGACGCTGTGCGCGCCTGCTTGGCATGGGGCGAGATCGTCCGTGATACGGAGCGCCTGAACCTGACCCAGAGTGACAGCGCGTTGGCCAAGGCGAAGCTTTCTGAATCGAATGAGACAATGAAAACGCGCCTGAAGGAGGCGTGGTGCTATCTGCACTATCCCGCGCAAGAGAGCGCTCAAGCTGATTGGGAGTGGGTATCCGGCAAGATTCCGGCACAGGACGGTCTGCTGGCACGCGCCAGCAAGAAACTGACGGCCGAAGAAGGCTTGCTCACAGAGTTGGGGCCGTCACGCCTCGACCGTGATCTCCAGAAATACATTTGGAACGACAAGCCGCATTTGTCACTCAAGGATCTGCGCGAATACCTCAATCGATACATCTATCTCCCGCGCCTCAAAGGGCAGGACGTACTGGTCAAGGCTGTGCAGGCTGCCGTGAGCGGCATGCTGCCGGGGCCGTTCGCCTATGCAGAACGGTGGGACGATAAGTCGGGCACTTATTTGGGGTTAGCTATCGAACGAGCGGTCAACGCTGTGGTTGTGATAGACAGCGACAGCGTCATCGTGACGCCTACGGTGGCCGATGCACATCGTCCGATGCCGGTTCAGCCTGGGTCGAGCGATACCACCTCTGGAACCGGCGATGGCACGCCGGCTGCTGATGAGCCACCCACGGACGGCGTGCCTACAGCACCGCCCCAGGAAAAGAAGCCGACGCGGTTTTCCGGCACCGTGATGATCTCGCCGGATCGTCCGGCCCGGGACATCCACCAGATTGTAGAGGCGATCGTCGAACAGCTCACCACGCTTCCGGGCAGTCAGGTGAAACTCAGGCTCGAGATCGAGGCAGAAGTGCCTGAAGGACTCGAGCGCTCCAAGGTGCGAACGCTGGTCGAGAACGCCAATACGCTCGGCTTCATCGAAAAATCGCTGGAATAGCCGATGGGCGCAACTTGTGGTAGCCTTACACGTCGGCACAACCGCATGTGCCGACAAATCCTACTTTCTCCCGGCCGGTCCCGCCATCGACCGGGCCAAGCTTAATAACCGCCGACATGCTGGATTATCGTTTTGCGCGGACCAGACCATGCTGAACGGCAGCACCTCGTCCGCAAGTTCCCGGTAGGTGATCCCAGGAAACTGGGCGACGGTCGTCGCTTCGCTTGTCAGAGTGAGGCCGCGACCGAGAGCGACCAGAGATAGGATGTTGTCGCGGCCGACCTGCTGAGACTGAATATCGAGCTGGCGGCCGAGACCGGCAAGGTGAGCGACCAGGTAGTCGTGAATCTCCTGTCCCGGCGCAACGTCGCTCACGATGAACCGCTCGGATGCCAAATCGCCCCACCCAAATGCGGGCTTGCCCGCCAAGGGGTGGTTATCGGGCAGTACCACGAAGACCTTCTCACACCATAAATGCTCTGCTTCACAGGCATCCCAGGCCGCCGTTCCCGTGATGAACGCGACGTCCAGACAAAGTTTCCGGACAGCCGCGATGTGCTCGGGCGGATTGCCGTCAATAAGGTCGACCTGCACGTTCGGGTGGCGCATGCCGAAGGCACGCAACAGATCGAACAGAAATCCTGACGCAAGGGACGAAAATATCCCGACCTTGATCAGCCCTTGCTCCGCCCGGCCAACCGCCGCCACCTTGGTCACCCCAATGTCTATCTGGCGAAGAGCATGACGAGCGTTGCGCACGAATTCCCGCCCGGCAACGGTCAACCGCACCCCGCCAGCATGACGCATGAAAAGCGACGCCCCGAGTTCATCTTCGAGATCACGGATTCGTCGGCTGATGGAGGATTCCTGCACAGAAAGCGCGGCAGCAGCCTTGCGAAAACTCCCATAGTCGACGGCGGCAACAAAATATCGCAACTGGTTCAGCCGGACCGCAGATGTACCGGGTTTCCCCTCAACGACCTTTGTGAGGCTATCATCAGGCGAGGTCTGATTGTTCCCGATCGCAGCCATGGTGCATCATCCGAAACAGCGTTCGGTTTCTGACGGGCACCCCGCCATCATCAACGCGAAAATCGATCTGTGTGCGTTCATCGGCTCTCCGCACATCCCCAAACTAAACGACGTTCAGTTACCGAATGCTGCTTCTTGACTTCCGGCCCGTCAACGAAAAAAGTAAATGTCGTTTAGTTTTCACGACAAGTTGCAACAGGCATCGGAATGGCCCGTCCCCGGAAAGAGCAAGAACTTGATATTGCTCGTCGTGCGATCGACGAAACGATCCGGCTGCTGTCAGAACGTGGCGACCTCGACGTACCGCTGACTGCGGTCGCACATGCCATCGGATGCACAGCACCAGCGCTTTACGGCCATTTCCGCAACAAGAGCGCCTTGCTGCGCGCCGTTCGGGAAGAAGGTTTCAACCGGCTCTACAGAGAAAAGCTGGCCGTCTTCCAGCAGATGCGCGGCAACCCATTCGGCTATTTGCGTGACGGCAGCTATGCCTATGTCCGCTTTGCCCTGGAAAACCCCACCCTGTACCGGCTGATGTTCACACCGCCGCCACGGCTCGGAGTCAGCGATGATCCATGGTCGGGCGAAGCTGGAAGACAGATACTAAATCTATTGCTGACGGGACTTCGCTGCTCTCAGGATCAAGGCTTTTTGCCCGGCATGGATCCGAGCCGCTACAGCTTCATGTTCTGGTCAACGGTACACGGCGCGGTGAGCCTCACCCTTCAGAACCGGGAAATGGACCAGTCCGCCAAATGGGACGCAACGCGCGAGGCCGTCGACACACTCATGGAGATCATCGCGGCGACCCGCCCTGACAGGAACGCCACCTCATGAGCGGGCTCTTCTGGCACTGGCAAAGCCCCGATCCGTGGCGATGAACCGCTCCAGCATCGGCACGATCAGCCTGACGGGATCGGCAGCGGGCTGGCCGGTTTCGCGAGCCAGCACTTCGGCATAGGCGGCAAGATCGCGGTGCAGCGGCCCAGGCAGCTCCACCGCGACTTTCACCGGTTTGTCCTCTACGATCGGACCCAGTTTCAGCTTTGCCATGATCAACTCCTATAGGGTTCAAGGACCAGGTCTCGGGTGACAATGACCCTGACCGGATAACCCGGCCGGATCGTCAGGGTCGGCGCGACCTGCAACTGGCGCTGGACGATCTGTTGCCCGGCCTGATTGATGGTATCCTGCGCTCCGTCGCGGATGGCGCGGATCAGACGATCCTCGTCGTCGGTCGCCAGTTCCGTGCCGATGCCGAGCACCGTGGACAGCCCCGCCGCCTTCATCAGATCCCACCAGTGGTAATCAACGCCATCTTCCAACCCGGCATAGCCGGAAGCGTCCGCACCGGGCTGGCGCTCCAGCACGATGGAGCGGCCATTGGGCAGGATCAGGCGGTTCCAGACCAGCAGCACGCGGCGCTGACCGAACTGCACACCGGCGTCATACTGACCGATGATGCGCGTTCCCTGCGGGATCAGGAGCAGGCTGCCGGTCGGGCTGTCATAGACATTTTCCGTGACCTGCGCGGTGATCTGGCCGGGAAGGTCCGAGCGGATGCCGGTAATCATCGCCGCCGGGATTACGGCCCCTGCCTGAAGGATGTAAGGCGATGCGGGCGCCATAATCCGATCCATGGCAACGGTCTGCCGTTCCACCGGCCCATTCAGAAATGCCGTGTGGCGGTCCTGTGTTGCGGGCTGGCCACCAAGGTCAAGGCCAGCAAGGCCCGGCATATTGGAGCCAGGCGTCGTCGCCACTCTTGGCCCGGACTGGAAGAACACGGTACTGAGACGCGCAGCTTCTTCTTCGGCCAGACGGCGCTCTTCGGCAGGATCGCGGGCAGGCGTCGCCATGGCGGGCGGCGTGACGGGCTGACCCCGGTTCTGGGCATCTAGGATCGGGCCACCGAGATCGCCCGGCAATGCCGGCCCCAGGACCGGCCCGGAATAATCCTTCGGCAGACCCGCCAGTCCATCTGCCGTGGCGCGGTTCTCTGTGGAGTAAAGTCTGTCTC
>Ga0209231_1000086_pt1 | contig 64951 bp, 63 predicted proteins | sample Deesub45470m_DNA_FD_188086 | JGI IMG/M metagenome (GOLD analysis project Ga0209231, IMG submission 188086) | Deep subsurface microbial communities from North Pacific Ocean - 450_OLKR46/470m Metagenome (SPAdes) (version 2) | ecosystem: Environmental > Terrestrial > Deep subsurface > Unclassified ...
ACCGGTGACAGCCGGGCGTGAACGACCTCGCCGAGGTAGATTTTCGAATTCATAATTGCAGCCCGAAAGCTTTTGCCACCTCGACACCCGATTTGACGGCATCTTCATGAAAGCCGTAACCGAAATAACTGCCGCAGAAATAGGTGTGCCTGCAGCCATTGAGTTGCGGCAGTTTCGACTGAGTCGCCATCGAATGAAAGCTGTAAAGCGGGTGATGGTAATCCATCTCGGCAATCACGGTCTCCGGTTTGAATGCTGCGTGCCGATTGAGGGTGACACAATAATCGTTTTTTGCTTTTAACCCCTGCAGGCGGTTCATGTAATAGGAGACATAGACCGGTCGATCTTTTGTTGTTCTTGCCTCGCGGGTAAAGTTCCAGGCGGCCCAGGCGTGTTTCTGGGTTGGCAAGATTGATGAGTCGGTGTGCAGGACCGTTTGATTTAACTGGTACTGCCAGGGTGAAAGCAGCTGTTGTTCCAGATTTGTCGGGTCCTGCAACAGGCGTAAGGCCTGATCGGCATGGGTGGCGACCACGACTTGATCAAAGGTCTGCGTCTGGCCATCCTGGAAACTGAGGCGAACCTGCCCCGCCTCGCGATTGATCCCCTGCACCGGTGAATCGAGATGCAGTGTCCCTTTAAAATTCTTGGCAAAAGCTTTGACATAGGCATGGCTGCCGCCAACCACGGTGCGCCACAGGGGCCGATTGCGAATGGAGAGCAAGCCGTGGTTGCGGAAAAAGTGCAGAAACGAGCTGGCCGGAAAAGTATGAATCTGCGTCGTCGGTGTCGACCAGATCGCTGCCGCCATCGGCAGCAGGTAATTGTTAATCATAAAGGTTGAGTAGCCCCCTTTTTTCAGGTATTCGCCGAGAGTGACCTGAGAGAGATCGGTCTGGTCGAGATCTTTCAGGGCCTGGTTGTTGAAGCGCACAATCTCCAGAAGAAAGCGGTAGAAGGTTGGGCTGATCAGATTACGCCGCTGGGCGAACAGGCCGTTGAAATCGGTGCCGGCATAGACCAGACCGGTTTGCTGGCACTGGAAACCGAAAGACATCTCCGAAACCCGTGCTTCGACGCCCAGTCGGGAAAGGAATTTGCGGAACAGAGGGTAGGTGGCATCGTTGAGGACGATGAAACCGGTATCAACCGCCAGACCGGCATCGGGGCCTTCCTTGATGTCGATGGTGTGGGTATGCCCGCCGAGATAATCGTTCTTTTCGAAGAGCGTGACGTCATGCCGTTGCTGCAACAGGTGGGCGGCAACGATGCCGGCAACGCCGCCGCCGATCACGGCAATCTTTTGTCCTTGGGGCGGACTGTTGAGGACCTCACTCATGCAATGCTCCAGACTTTGGAAACCAGGGAAAGAGGGCGTTGGTCCGCTCTTTGTAGGCAGAAAACTCCGGATTCCCCTCGTACTTGGCCTCCAGCATGGGGATCCCGGAAACTTTCAACAGCAGGAAGTTGATCAGCACCGGGCTGAGTACCGCCACGCCCCCATAGGGGACATTGAGGGCAATCAGGAACAGGCCCCACCAGAGGACGGCTTCACCGAAATAATTCGGATGCCGCGTGTAGCGCCATAGCCCACTCTGGATGATTTTTCCGTGGTTTTCGGCTTTGCGTTTAAAGCGCAAGAGCTGTCCGTCGCCGATGGCCTCAAAGCTGAAGCCGAACAGCCAGATCAGCAGCCCGGCAACATCGAAAGCCCCCAGTCTTCCCCCAGGATTGTTGATGATCAACAAGGCGGGCAGGGCCACTAAAAAAATGACCGTCCCCTGCAACATGAAAATCTGCAGGAAGCTGCGCCAGATAAATGTGTCGCCCCACTCTTTACGCCACTGGCGATAACGAAAATCCTCACCTTCGCCCTGTTTGCGCCGAAAGATATGCCAGGCGAGGCGCAGCCCCCAGATTGTAATGAGAGAGGTCACCAGCCATTGCCGTGGGTGACCCTCGCCGTAAACCAGAAAGGCCAGAGTGCAGACCAGAACGAAGGCCACGCCGTAGGCGACATCGACAATGCTGTTGTCCTTGAGCCGGAGTGCGAGGCCAAAGACCGCAGTCATGTAGAGCAGCAACACAACAAGGCTCATGAAGAAAATGTTCATCCACGACACCGATTCGCTGTGAAAGGTTTGTCCTTTCCTTTATGCACCATTCAGGGAAGTCTAACCTTCTTTTTATAAAGAGCAATAGTTACAGACGTTTAACAGGTAAATCTAGTCGGCGCGTGCAAAAGAAGGACATGACTCTGTTATGATGTTTGCAATGGCAACAACAGGAGTGAGACGCGTGGACAAACGGCATGTCAAAAGATTATTGGTGATCCTGATTCTGCTTGTCTTTATGGCCGGGGTTGCTCAGGCGGTCGAGATCAGGGGTGTTCGTTTCAGTGACCGCCTGATGGTCGATCAGGCTGAGCTTGAACTCAGCGGCGTTGCGGTTTTGAAATGGGCGATGTTGTTTGATGTTTACGCCGGGGCCTTATATCTTCCCGTGGGTGTTTCCGGACAGGCCTGGTCGAATGATGTCGCGAAAAGACTCGAACTCTCCTATTTTCGTGAGATTGAGGCCAGGGACTTTGCGGCGGCTTCGGACAAAATTCTGCAAGACAACCTGTTGCCGGCAGAGTATCAGTCTCTGGCAAAGCGCCTGCAGACCTTTTATGGTTTCTTTCAGGGCGTCAAGCCCAAAGATCGCTACAGCATCACTTACATCCCAGCGCAGGGGACCGAACTAAGACTCAACGAACAGCCTTTGGGACGTGTTCCTGGCGCCGATTTCGCAGCGGCTTATTTCGGTATCTGGCTGGGCGCTGAGCCGATCAGTAAAGAATTCAGAAACCGTTTATTGGGCAACGATTGAGCCAAAAATCAGCTGTGGCATCGATCAATCGTGACCATACCGAGATAACCTCACTATTGCCGATGGCGATCTGCAGCTGTCGGTGTCATCGTGGATATCCAGGGACGTTGTTTATCAGTGCGTTAGCGTTAGGTCGAGTCGACAAATAAACAACGTCCCTGATTCCAATAGTCAATCCCCCGGACCGGAGCCATCAGGCATCCCCTTTCGTCAAATCTCATCGTACCAATAAAAAACGCCTCCGGACCAGATATGGACCAGAGGCGTTTCGTTATGTGTGCGGCTTTCGGATTCGGGATCGAAAGTTTTTTGAAGCTCGAACCCTGCTCAGGAAAACTATCATGCCCCTTTTCCATCATATATGACGTTTCTGTTGTTAGTAACAGTTCCTGGTGGTGGCTTATTCTTTAGTCATCGGTCATCTTTTGTTTTTAATCTGTAATATCAGATTGTTACAGACTCTGTCTCTCGTGCGATTCTCCGGCACGCTATTTGTAATTACTCATAACCAGCATGTGTGCCCCGGATGCTCACCACGATGATGAACCCTCTTATCCGATAAGTGGAGGACGCCATTGAGGGAGTGCCCTATTGCACTATTTTTTGGGGTGAATCGTCGCGACGCCACAGGACGTTATTCACCAATATAGTCATAAATTTTTCACCTCACCCGTATGGAGTACTTATGGATCAAACTGAGCTTATTGAACACGTTGCAAAGGAGCTGGGCAGCTCAAATGCTCAATCGCAACGCATGCTGAAAGCGACGCTGCGGGAGATTCGTGAACTGCTCCGGGTCGGACATGCGGTAACCCTGCCTTTACTTGGCACCTTTGATACGTCAACACACGCTGAACACCTCGGTTATCGGCCTGATAGTAATGATTTTGCCCTGTTTCCAAAGCGACGTGTCCCCGTATTCCGCACCGGAACATCGCTGCGTGAAGATGTTTACAACACCGAATCGGACGAGGATGGCACACCGACATGAGCGGCGATAATAAGATCACATTTCAAGCGTTTACAGAGCTGGTGGCCAAGCGTGCCGGGGTCAGTAGTGTCGAGGCTGATACCTATATCCATCAACTCGCAAGGAGTATGGGTGAAGGGTTGGAGAAAGGTGATGACATTCATCTCTACCGTTTTGGCCGTTTCCATACGACCCATGTCAGTGAACAGATGGGAACCGACCCAAACTCCGGTGCTGAGTTAACCATCCCCGAGCACACGCGTGTCCACTTTCGTCCTTACAGCGCACTTCGTTTCGCGGTCAATGCGCCCTTCCGTCACTTGCGAATCATGGAACTCACTGAAGACAAAACAGCATGGCGTAAAAGAACCGGTGCCATGATCTTGCTGGCGCTGCTGGTCGTGTTGCTGATCCTGCTTGGCATCGGCATAATGAGTCGGAACGTCACTCAAGATGCGTCTGTGGTGCCAGCAGAGAAGGTATCAAGTCACGTCGAATCACCGGCACCTGTCGTTTCCGAAACTACCGTGACCGCCACCCCTGCACCCGTTGTCGTCGCCAGCGCTCCCGTAGAGCCGCCCCCGCCAATAACAACGGCTGCCGCGACAGTGTTCACCGTCGCCTCCGGTGACACGCTGTGGGCGATTGCTGCGACCACATGGGGTGACCCTTTCTGGTGGCCGGTGATCTACGCGGAAAACAGACCCGAGCTGGCTCAGCAAAACCCGGATCTCATCGATACCGGGATCACACTGCGGATCCCCGTTCTCGCTGGTAGCGTGGACAGCCCCAAGGCTGCAGACCTCCGGCTGAAAGAGAGTGCATACCGAATTGTCGCCGACGATTACCAGAAACTCGGCAATCCACGAGCTGCGGCGTATGCGGCGGATGCTGCTCGCGGGTTTGTCAAATAGAACAACATATAAAGGGCAGTGGGGATTAAACGTTCCCCTTGTCCACACCCCATCGTAACGATAAAAAAACGCCTCTGGACCAGATATGGACCAGAGGCGTTTCGTTGTTTGTGCGGCTTGGTCAGGAATGCTCCCGTAAACCAGCCTGTCACCATTCCCTGACCTCTCCCTCGGTCTCGCCGGCACCTGGAAAGCCCTCGGGCAGAAACCGGCACCCTGGCTGCGGGCGGAGTAGCTTGGTGGGCGGCGCGAACGAAAATCTCTCATGGACTTTTTGCGGTGGCGTAATGTACATTGTTATTGACATCAATTTGTACAACGAGGTGATCTTATGAAACAGGCGACTTTTTCCGAATTGCGCAATCACGCCAAGCGGTATTTCGATATCGTCGAGTCGGGAGAAACCGTGCGTATCGTGCGCAACGGCAAACCGATCGCCGACATTGTGCCGCTTCCGCAGGATCTCCCGTCGTGGAAGCGCCGGCAGGCGCAACCACTGGTGATCGATGGAGCTTCCTTGAGCCGGATCATTCTCGAAGACCGTGAGGGTTCGAGCTGATGCGTGTTTTTTTCGATTCCTCTGCTTTTGTTAAACGTTATGTTCGCGAAGAAGGGACCGACGTTGTCCTTTTGTGGTGCGATCAGGCGACAGAGCTTTGTCTCTCCGGTATCGCCCTGCCTGAAATCGTTTCGGCCTTCTGCCGTTTGCAACGGGAAAATCGCCTTTCCCCGATCCAGTATCGACAGCTCAAAAGTCAGCTCCTGGCCGATGTTGGCGATGCCGCCATCTGCGATCTGACGCCGGAGGTCATCCGCCATTCGATTATCGGTCTGGAAAAGAATGTGTTGCGCGGCATGGATGCCATTCATCTCGGCAGTGCGCTGGCGCTCAAGGTTGACATCTTCGTCTCGGCCGATGTCAGGCAGTGCGCGGCGGTGATGGAGGCGGGTTTGCGGGTGATTCAGGTTTAGGGCTGGCGGTTAGCGACAGAGAAAAAAGGGCCGGACTACTTTGTGCGAAAAAGTAGCCCGGCCTTTTATGCTGGAAGACTGTCCAAAGGTAGGAACTCTATGCGCTGATTTTGACCCTCGAAAATCGACCCATAGGGGGAAATTAGGGGGGAAAGTCGGATTTTGCTTCGTGATTTCAGCTGATTATCTTGGTCCGACCCCGAATGCTTCATGTCGACAAACAAAATTTCACAAAAGGGACGGCTGTAATGGCTTAGACCAGGGAAATAAATCTGTCCCCTTTTTTCATTAGTTCCCCAGCGTTATTATGGCTAATCGACAAATGGACAACGTCCCTGGCCCTCTTCTCGACGCCTGATGGGTGTTTACCAGACCCACCCAGAAGCTACTGCAGCAAGTCTTTTTTCTTCTGCAGAAATTCATCCTGGCCGATTTCACCCGAGGCATATCTTTGCTCCAGAATTGACAAGGCAGAATAACTGTTGTTTGAAGTCGATCTGCCTTCTTTACGGTTTGCTGTTAATTTCCGGATCAGAAGGTAGAGCGAGCAGAAAACTGCGGCCCAGAATATCAGGAAAAAAAAGCCGCCGAAATGGGTCCCCGCGAAGAGACCATCCGGGCCACAAACCCAATTGTTGAACGAATGAGAACGCATTGTGTCTCCTTAGTGCTGGCGCTGATCGCAGTGATGGGTGTGTCCATGAAAGGGATGAAAGAGGCCGCAACCGCCCAGTGTAAGCGTGGCGAGCAGGGCGGCGGTGACCAGAACCAGTCGTGCAAGTTTTCCCATAGAGTTCTCCTTGATAGATGTTATTGGTGGTTTGACGCACAAAAGGAGTAAAGGTTTACAGGAATGTAAATTTTATGTAGATGTAGGCTCTGGAGCGCTGGGGACGTTCTTGTCTTGAGCAACTACAAACAGCGGGATCAGGTATTGCCCCGGAATCCCCCCCCATCGGACCGGAGTCATCCCCGGCAGTCAGTCTCCATCAAAGCCCCGAACAAAAAAACGCCTCCGGACCAGAAGTGGACCAGAGGCGTTTCGTTATGTGTGCGGCTTTCGAGTTCGGGATCGAAAGCCTTTTTAAGCACGAGGAGAAAGAATGGTCGGGGCGAAAGGATTTGAACCTTCGACCCCCTGCTCCCGAAGCAGGTGCGCTACCAGGCTGCGCTACGCCCCGACTGGTATTCTCCATCAATGCGGCCGTTAGAATTAGCATGAAGCTTTTTCAAAGGCAAGTGCTTTTGCGTGCGGGTCGTTTTTTTGCCATTGACTGTTGGAAGATGCGCTTTGCTGTGAATTTTTTGTGTAAGTCGATGCAAGGCAGCAAAAAAGCGCGGTTTGCAGGATTTACAAGCAGTCGTGCTGGTGTTATGGTCGGCAGCGTATGAGATTCATGTATCCGAAGGAGAAGGTTTTGAATTTGACTGATAAATTAGGGGTCTGGCTGCGCAGCTCAGCTGCCCGTCTGACCAGCCGTTTTCATATCAACGAAAACACCGCGATGATTTTGATGGCGGTGGTCATTGGCGTTCTGGCCGGTTGCGGTAATTATGCGTTCCGCCGGGCGATCGATTTTTTTCACTGGGCGCTGTTTGAGCAGGGGCAGATCCATTTAGGCATCTCCCTCGATTCCTGGAACTTTTCCCGTTTGCTGATTGTCTTTATGCCGGCCATCGGCGGTGTACTGTTGATTCCGTTCGGCATCTGGTTCAAGCGTGATCTGGCGTTCGGTTTTCCGGCCTTTCTGGAGAAGGTCAATCTGCGTGGTGCCAAGCTCAAGCTGCGGACCATCTTCACCCGCGGTCTGGCCAGCGCCATTACCCTCGGCACTGGCGGTTCCGCCGGTCAGGAAGGGCCGATCGCCCAGATCGGCGGCGCCATCGGCAGTCAGTTCGGGCAATCCTTCCGGGTCAGTGGCGACCGACTGAAAATCCTCGTTGCTTGCGGCGTCGCCAGCGGGGTCGCCGCCACCTTCAATGCGCCGATCGCCGGGGTCTTTTTTGCCCAGGAGATTGTCCTTCTCGCTTCATTTGAACTCTCCAGCTTTACCTCCATCGTTATTGCCAGCGGCATGGCCACCGTCGTCTCCCGTGCTCTGGTCGGCGATATTTCGGAGATTTATGCGCCGAGCTACACCATGCATTCGTTCTGGGAGCTGGGGCTTTATGTCCTGCTCGGTCTGCTCATCGGCCTGCTCGCGGCACTGTTCATCGATGTCCATTTCAAAATCAAGGATCGCTTTACCGCCCTGAAGATGCCGCGCCTGCTCAAGCCGGTTTTCGGCGGTTTTCTGGTTGGTGTCATCGGCCTGTTCGCGCCGGAGGTGTTCGGCAACGGCTACGATTTCATTCAAAAGGCGCTGCTTGGCGAAGGGGTCTGGTACCTGCTCGCTTTGCTGATCGTGCTGAAAATGCTCGCCACCTCCATCACCCTTGGCTGCGGTCTGCAGGGGGGGCTGTTTGCGCCTTGCCTCTACCTCGGCGCCGTCACTGGCGGCGCCTTTGGCAAGCTGGCCAACATGCTGTTCGGCGGCCTGTCGACCGGGGCTTACGCGGTGGTCGGCATGGGGGCGTTCCTCGCTGCCGCTACCCATGCGCCGATGACCGCTATCTTTTTGCTGTTTGAGATCACCGATTCTTATCAGGTGATTGTGCCGATCATGGTCACCTGCGTCATCGCCGCCGCTGTTTGCCGCCACTTCAAACCGGATAGTATCGAAACCGTGGAATTGAGACGGGCCGGTATCGATCTGGAGTCGGGCAAGGAGCGCAACATCATGAAGTCGATCCGGGTCGGCGATGTTATGGTGCGCGAGCTGGAGACCATCCCCGAGAACATGACCCTCGGTCAGTTTGCCGATTTCATCGCCTCCAACCGCCACACCAACTTCCCCCTGCTTGACGGTAACGGTGAGATGAGCGGCATTATCTCGGTGCAGGATTTCATGGGGGTGGTGTTCGAGAAGGAGCTGATGGATCTGGTGGTGGTCAAGGAGTTGGCGACTCTCGACGTGATTACGGTGACTCCTGACGACAATCTCGACCAGGCAATGAAGAAGATCGGTTTCCGCAATATTGAGCAGTTGCCGGTGGTGATTTATGAGGGGAGCCGGAAACTGGTCGGCATCGTCTCGCGCCGCGATATGGTCACCGCCTACAACCGTGTGCTGATGAGCCGGACCCTGGAGGAAGAGCAGCGTGTCGCATCCACTTCTGGCGCAGCTTAATGCGCCGCAGCGCACCGCCGTGCAGCATGGCAGCGGACCGCTGCTGATTCTCGCCGGTGCCGGTTCGGGTAAGACCCGCACCTTGACCCGTCGCGTCGCCTGGTTGATTCTGCAGCAAAAAGTACCGGTCTGGCGGATTCTCGCCGTGACCTTTACCAACAAGGCGGCGGCCGAAATGCGCGAGCGGGTCCAGGCGCTGCTCGGTGCCGACAATCTCCCCTGGGTCGCCACCTTTCATGCCACCTGCGTGCGCATCCTGCGTCAGGACGGCGCCCATCTTGGTTATGCCCCCGGCTTTACCATCTATGACGATCAGGATCAGGAACGGTTGCTGCGCAATGTGCTCAAGGAGCTTGGTCTGACCGACAAGCAGCTGAAGCCGCGGGCAGCGGCCGGTGCCATCGACGCGGCCAAAAACGCCGGACTGTTACCGCAGCAGGTACCGACCGGAACCATGCATCGCGACGCCCTGCGGGTCTACGATCTTTATCAGCAGCGGCTGTTGCAGGCCAATGCCATGGATTTTGGTGATCTGCTCCTGCAGACGGCGCGCCTGTTTGATGAACATCCGGCGGTGCTGCAGCGCTGGCAGGGGCGTTTCGATTATCTGCTGGTGGATGAGTTTCAGGATACCAACGCCATCCAGTACCGGTTGACCCGGTTGCTGGCAGCGCGCCATCAGAACCTGTGTGTGGTTGGCGATGATGATCAGTCGATCTACCGCTGGCGCGGGGCTGAAGTCGGCAATATTCTCGGCTTTGAGCGCGATTTCCCCGGTACGGTCACCATCCGCCTTGAACAGAACTACCGTTCGACATCGACCATCCTCGCTGCCGCTGGTGAAGTGGTGGCGAAAAACCGGGGGCGCAAGGTGAAGACCTTGTGGACCGAGAACCCGCCCGGCGATCCGGTGAGCCTCGAAGCCCTGCCGGACGATTTGCAGGAGGCGCGTTACGTTGCGTCCGAGACCGCACGGTTGCGGCGTGATGGCCGCCATCTGCGCGACATCGCCATCTTTTACCGCACCAATGCCCAATCGCGTTCTCTGGAGGAGGCGCTGCGGAGCGAGGGGCTGCCTTATGTGATGTTCGGCGGGGTGAAATTTTATGCGCGGATGGAGGTCAAGGATGTTATTGCCTATCTGCGTCTGTTGATCAATCCGGCCGACAGCATCTCCGGCCAGCGCATCATCAATGTGCCGGCGCGCGGGATCGGCGCCACCTCGCTGGAGAAAATTGTGCTGTTGCAGGAGAGTGCCGGTGGTTTTCTCCCCGCCTGCCAGTTGGCGCTGCAGCAGGGGGTGCTTAAAGGGAAAGCGGCCACCGGGCTGGAAAGCTTTCTCGGTCTGATGACCTCCCTACAAGAACGCCTTGCTACCACGCCGTATCCGGAGCTGGCCAAAGCCCTCATCGAAGAGAGTGGCTATGGGGGTCTGCTGCGTGAAGAGGCCAAAGTCGCCCTGACCGAAGGCGAGCGCAGCGATGCGCGTAACCGCCTCGACAACCTGGAACAGTTGTTGGCCGGGATGGAGGAACACGTCGGTGCAGAGGGGACGCTTGAGGCTTATCTGGAACAGATCGCGTTGATTACCGATCTCGATTCTTACGATCAGAGTCTGGATCGGGTCACCTTGATGACTCTGCACGCGGCCAAGGGGCTGGAGTTTCCGGTGGTGTTTATGACCGGCATGGAGGAAGGCCTGTTTCCGCATTCGCGCACGGTGGAGTCGGCGGATGAAATAGAAGAGGAGCGGCGGCTCTGTTATGTCGGCATGACCCGGGCGATGCAAAAACTCTATTTGACCCGTTCCCGGCAACGGCGGATTTACGGCTCGTTTCAGTACAATCCGGCCAGCCGCTTTCTCGACGAAATTCCGGTCCATCTCCTTGATCAACCGGCACCCGCGACCCTGTATGCCACTTCCGGGCACAATCTGGCCTCGGTTTTCGACCGGATTCCGGCCGCGCTGCCGGAAGCGGCATCCGTTGAGGTGTTTCCTGATGATACGCTCCGGGTGGTTCCCGATGCCGAGACCGGGGTGCGCCTCGGTATGCGGGTGCGCCACCCCCGGTTTGGCATCGGCACGGTGCGGCGGATTGAAGGACAGGGGGAAGGGCAGAAGGTGACGATTTACTTTAATTCGGTCGGCCCGAAAAAACTGTTGTTGCGTTTTGCCGGGCTGGAACCGGCCTGATGGACTTGTTGTCTGGTGGGCTTGTTTTGTGACAGGTGTAGAGGTAGACTAAGACTGTTTGCGCTCACGGAAGACGTGACTGTAGTCATCGCGGTTCATGCGGCCGGTTCAACCGGCAGATGGAGGAGTGTTATGCGGTTCCCGATGTTTGGTCTGTCCGTTTTGCTGCAAGGGTGTGCGTTGTTGCTGCTGAGTAGCTCTTTGCTGTTTGCGGCACCGCTGACTGTCCATATTGCTCCGTTTGCCGCCGGTTCGGCAGCGCCGCCACTGGCCGAGGCGATGTTTGATGCTTTTGTCGATGAGCTCGACAGCGCCGGTCCGGGGCAGGGGGTCAACGTCGAGATTATCAAGATCCCGTTGACCGAAGTCGATCCCGGTTGGCTCATCCGGCAGGACTGGGTTGAAGGGACGGTTGTCGATTATGTTGAAGACGTCGGTTGCTGTTCGACCGAGTTTAAAGTCAGTGCGCGGTTGCAGGAGCATCTGACCGGTGCCGAACTTGCGGCGCCGCTTGAGCTGGCAGATGAAGCTTTTTTCAACCATGATGAGACCAAGTTGGCTGATGAGCAGGTAGCGGTTGGCGACCGTCTTGGCCGCGCCCTTGCCAGTCGCTGGTTGCAGTTGCAGGCCAGTCGCTGAGCCTGATTGACCCCCGGCGTCCGCCGGGGTTTTTTCACAATACCCCTTGACAATCCGCCCAATCCGATTATATTACCCTGCGTTGTTAGCACTCGCTGGCATTGAGTGCTAACAGTTTTGGGAACCATCACATTGTCTGCTCCCCGTTTCGGGTGCAGATGCTTTTTCGCATCAATGTCAATTTTGAAAGGAGAACAAAGCAGATGAACATCAGACCATTGCATGACCGTGTTATCGTCGAGCGCGTCGAAGAAGAGACCCGTACCGCGGGTGGCCTTATCATCCCGGACAGCGCCAAAGAGAAGCCGCAGCAGGGGAAAGTCATCGCCGTTGGCAAAGGCAAGATCACCGAGGACGGCAAGGTTCTGCCCCTCGACGTCAAGGTCGGCGACCGTGTCCTGTTCGGCAAGTACGCCGGCAGCGAAGTCAAGATCGATGGCAAAGAGTACATGATGATGCGTGAGGACGATGTCCTTGGCGTAATCGAGAAGTAATTACCCGACCCCTTTACGGTTTGCTACAAGGAGAGAGCATCATGGCTGCAAAAGAGATTAAATTCGGGCAGGAAGCCCGTGCACAAATTCTGGAAGGCGTCAATCAGTTGGCCAACGCGGTTCGCGTAACCCTTGGTCCGAAAGGGCGCAACGTTGTCATCGAAAAATCGTATGGCGCACCGTTGATCACCAAGGACGGCGTCACTGTTGCCAAAGAGATCGAACTCGAGAACAAGTTTCAGAACATGGGCGCCCAACTGGTGAAGGAAGTTGCTTCTAAAACCTCCGACATCGCCGGTGACGGCACCACGACTGCGACCGTTCTTGCTCAGGCGATCTATCGTGAAGGGACCAAACTGGTCACCGCCGGTCACAACCCGATGGAGATCAAGCGTGGCATCGACAAGGCAGTGGAAGCTGCTGTTGCCGCTCTGAAAGCGATCTCAAAGCCGATCAAGGATCACAAGGAGATTGCCCAGGTCGGGACCATCTCGGCCAACTCCGACGATACCATTGGCAATATCATTGCCGAAGCGATGGAAAAAGTCGGCAAGGAAGGGGTCATCACCGTCGAGGAAGCCAAGGCGATGGAGACCACTCTCGAGACTGTCGAGGGGATGCAGTTTGACCGCGGTTATCTTTCTCCCTACTTTGTCACCGATCCGGAGCGGATGGAGACGGTCATGGAGAACGCCCTGATCCTGATCCACGACAAGAAGATCAGCAACATGAAGGACCTGCTCGCTATCCTTGAGCCGGTGGCTAAAATGGGCCGTCCGCTGGTCATCATCGCTGAGGACGTCGAAGGCGAGGCTCTGGCGACCCTGGTCGTCAACCGTCTGCGCGGCACCCTGAATATCGCTGCTGTCAAAGCGCCGGGTTTTGGCGATCGTCGCAAGGCGATGCTCGAAGACATCGCCGTTTTGACCGGTGGCAAAGTGATCTCGGAAGAGGTCGGCTTCAACCTGGAGACCGCGACTCTCGATATGCTCGGCAATGCCAAGCGCATCGTTATCGACAAGGACACCACCACCATCATCGATGGTGCCGGTGTTGAAACTGAAATCCAGGGTCGGGTCAAGATGATCCGCGCCCAGATTGAAGAGACCAAGAGCGACTACGATCGTGAGAAGCTTCAGGAGCGTCTGGCCAAGCTGGTCGGCGGCGTTGCTGTGGTCAAGGTTGGCGCTGCCACCGAGACCGAAATGAAAGAGAAGAAAGCCCGCGTTGAAGACGCTCTGCACGCCACCCGCGCTGCGGTAGAAGAAGGGATTGTCCCTGGAGGTGGGGTTGCCCTACTCCGGGTTATCCCCGCGCTGGAGAAGCTCAAGCTCAGCCCTGAGCAGCAGTTTGGCGTCAACATCGTCAAGCGCGCTCTCGAGGAGCCGATGCGTCAGATTGTGGCCAATGCCGGCGTTGAAGGTTCGATTGTTGTCAATCGCGTCCTCAACGAGAAGGGGTCTTTTGGCTTCAATGCGGCGACTGACGAGTACTGCGACATGATCAAAGCCGGTATCATCGATCCGACCAAGGTCACCCGCAGTGCCCTGCAGAATGCGGCTTCCGTCGCCGGCCTGATGCTGACCACCGAGGCCTGCATCGCCGATCTGCCGAAGAAGGATGAGCCGGGCGGTATGCCGGGCGGCGGCATGGGCGGTATGGGCGGCATGGGTGGAATGGGCGGCATGATGTAAGCTCAGATTCACTTTTAGAGTTGATCAAGCGCCCACCGATTGTTCGGTGGGCGCTTTTGTTTGCAGGTTTATTATTAAACAATATTTGCCACCAAGGCACCAAGCCACTAAGAAACCCATTCAGTTTTGCACTGTTTTTTTTTAAAGTCATTGCGGATTCTGTACATAGGTGTTTCAGCTTTTACTTGGTGTCTTGGTGCCTTGGTGGCAGAGAGCCGTTCTTATGATGTGGTTCCTTTCCTTGCTATCGGTAGTCTGTTATCCAACCTGCGTTTTTGTTCTTTGACAGCACATGCGGTCTGCTCTTTTCGCCGTGGCCAAGTTGTGCTAGTCTGCTCCCGGTTTGACTGTCCTGCCGCTGTGGCGGCTTTCTCTTTTTTTTGATGCCAAAGGAGATAACATTTATGTCTGCTGCGAACAAACTCGGTGCCAAGGTGCGTCAGCTGCGCGAGATGCGGGAGCTGTCTGTCGACCAGTTGGCTGAGCAGAGTCAGTGCCATGCTGATCTGCTGCAAAGGATTGAAGACGGTGAGCTGGTGCCGTCGCTGACCCCGCTGATGAACCTCTCCCGGGCCCTTGGTGTCCGCCTCGGCACCCTGCTCGACGATGAGCCGCACGACGGACCGGTGCTGGTCAAAGCTGGCCAGTTGCCTGGCGTCATCCGCTTCTCCGGCAAGGATCCGGTGGCGACAAAGAGTAACCTCGATTTTTATTCCATGGGGGCGGGAAAGAAGGACCGCCACATGGAGCCGTTTTTGATTGATGTGCAGCCGCGCAGCGGCGGAAAGCCGCCGCTCTCCTCGCATGAGGGGGAGGAATTTGTCTACGTGCTTTCCGGGCAGATCGAGATCAATTACGGCAAAACCGTTTACAATCTTGAAGCCGGAGACAGTATTTACTACGATTCCATTGTCCCGCATGACCTCCATGCCCTTGGTGGTCCGGCGCGTATTCTCGCTGTGGTCTACGCCCCTTTCTAGGGTTTTTGGAGGAGAACACGATGCCTTATACCGACCTGACCATCGGCGCTTTTCTGGAGAAGCAGGCTCAAGAGCTGCCTGACCATGAATTTATCGTTTACCCCGATCGTGATCTGCGCTGGACTTTTACCGAATTCGACGCCAGAGTCGACAGTCTGGCCAAGGGCCTGCTCGCCATCGGTATCGGCAAGGGCGATCATGTCGGTATCTGGGCCCGCAACGTCCCCGACTGGCTGACCTTTATGTTTGCCACCGCCCGCATCGGTGCGGTGTTGGTGACGGTCAACACGTTGTACCGCAGTTTTGAGCTGGAGTATGTGATTCGTCAGGCCGATATGAAGGCTCTGGTGATTATCGACAGCTTCCGTGATCATGATTATCTGGCGACGGTTTATGAGCTGCTGCCGGAACTGCGCACCAGCCAGCGCGGGCATCTGCAAAGTGCGCGTTTTCCAAAGTTGCAAAGTGTTATTTACATCGGCCAGGAGAAGCATCGCGGTATGTACAACACCCGCGAACTGCTGCTGCTCGGTGACCAGACTAGCGATGTGCAACTGACCGCGGTTAAGGCGACCTTATCGGCGCACGACGTGGTCAATATGCAGTACACCTCAGGGACCACCGGTTTTCCCAAGGGGGTCATGCTCAGTCACTACAATATCCTCAACAATGGCTATTTCATCGGTCAGCGCCAGCGCTTTTCCCCCGCTGATCGTCTCTGTCTGCCGGTGCCGCTGTTCCATTGTTTCGGCTGTGTGCTCGGAGTGATGGCGGCGCTGTGTCACGGCACCACTCTGGTTCCGCTGGAGGTGTTCGATCCGTTGATGGTTCTGGCCGCGATCCAGAAAGAGAAGTGCACAGCCGTCTACGGCGTACCGACCATGTTCATCGCCGAGCTCGATCACCCGATGTTCGCCATGTTTGACCTGACCTCACTGCGCACCGGCATCATGGCCGGCTCCCCTTGCCCGAAAGAGGCGATGAAGCAGGTCATGGAGAAGATGCACTGCTCCGAGATCACCATTGCCTATGGTCTGACGGAGGCGTCGCCGGTGATTACCCAGACGCGGACCGACGACAGCATCGATTACCGGGTCAGTTCTGTCGGCGCCGCCCTGCCGCAAATCGAAGTGAAAATCGTTGATCCCGAAACCGGTTCGCTCTGCGCTCCGGGGCAACCGGGTGAACTCTGTTGTCGCGGTTACAACGTGATGAAGGGCTACTACCAGATGCCCGAGCAGACGGCAATAGCCATCGATGCTGACGGTTGGTTGCACTCCGGCGATCAGGCCGAGGTCGATGACAACGGCTACTATCGGATCACCGGTCGGATCAAGGACATGATCATCCGTGGCGGCGAAAATATTTATCCGCGCGAGATCGAAGAATTTCTCTACACTCTCGACGGGGTACGGGATGTGCAGGTGATCGGTATCCCCGACCGTAAATATGGTGAAGTGGTCGGCGCCTTTATTATCCGCAAGGAGGGGGTCGATCTGACGGAAGAGGACGTGCAGGACTTTGCCCGCAGCCGGATTGCGGCGTATAAAAAGCCCAAGTATGTTTTTTTTGTCGAAGATTTTCCTCTCACCGCCAGCGGCAAGGTGCAGAAGTACAAACTGCGCGACCTCGCCCGTGAACAGCTCGGGATCGATAAAGAGCTGTTCGCGACGCCGGTCGACGCCGATTGTATCGGCGGTTGATAGCCGTTCATCCGCCGTTGGTCACGGTTTCATCCGGCTGTTGAGTCCATCGTTGACTGCGTCCTGACCCCTTTTAGATTGTGGAGCCCGATATGACCTTGACCCTGTTTTTGACCATGCTGGTTGCCTATCTGGTCGGCGCTATCCCCTGCGGTGTTGTGCTGACCCGATTGGTTGGCATCGGCGACGTGCGTCAATCCGGCAGTGGCAATATCGGTGCGACCAATGTCTACCGGGTGGCCGGGCGGAAACTTGGGCTGTTGACCCTGGCCGGTGACACCCTGAAAGGGGTGTTGCCGGTGGTCTATGCCCTGCATTTTAGCGAGCTGTCGCTGGCGCAGGTCAGTCTGGTCGCGGCGGCCACCTTTCTTGGTCACCTGTATCCGGTCTACATCGGCTTTAAGGGGGGCAAAGGGGTGGCAACTGCCCTCGGTATCTATCTGGTGCTGGCGCCGCTGACCGTCGGTCTGGTGTTGCTGCTGTTTGTCGCCTTGCTCTGGAAATGGCGCTATGTCTCTTTAGCCTCCATCGCTTCGGCGGCGGCCATTCCGGTGGTTGCCTATGCGCTTGATCCGCGCCCGGCATTTTTGCTGGCCAGTCTGTTTATCAGCGGGATGGTTATTGTGCGTCATCATGAGAATATCCGACGGCTGCTGGCCGGCACCGAAAACCGGTTTAAGCTCTGATTTTTGATTTTAAATAAGCGATTGAAAATGGCGGGCTGGTCCCGCCGTTTTTTGTTGAAAGGGGTCCGTGGTGGCTCGAAGCAGATCTTTAGCGGCTGTCGGGCTTTTTCTGGCCTTTTTTATTTAAGTGGTGTTAGTATCGGCTAATCTTATGAGGCCGATATGAGCAGTAAGCTTGCCACCCGTCTGTCGATTGTCACCTGCAGCGTCCTGTTGCTGACCATGCTCGTTTATGCTGTTATCAATATCCGTGAATACAACCGGGTGAGTTTTGACGAGGCGATGAAGGATGCCGACAGCCTCAGTGAAACCATTGCCCGTACCAGCCGGTTTCTGATGCTCGACAATCACAGTCAGGGGTTTTACGCCATGATGGATATTGTCGGTGAGCAGAAGGGGATTGAGTGCATCCGTCTGTTCAATAAGGAGGGGGTTGTTACCTACTCGACGCGGGCGCGTGAGATTGGCATGGCGCTGGACAAGGGGGCTGAAGGGTGTAATGCCTGTCATCAACCTGGGCAAAAGACCCGTTCTGAAGTGTCAATGACCGGGCGCAGCCGGGTCTTTTTTGATCCATTGGGGCGCAAGGTCCTTGGCATGACCAAGGAGATTCGCAACCAGCCCAGCTGTTCCACGGCTGCCTGTCACGCCCATCCGGAGTCAACGGCTATTCTTGGTATTCTTGATCTGCAGATCTCCCTCAGCGAGACCGAGGATCGAATTATTGCTTTTCGCAATCACATCCTCGGGTTGACTCTTTTATTGGTTATCCTGCTGTCGGCAACCTTGACCCTGGTCAGTCATCGGCTTATTGCGCACCCGGTCGGTCGGTTGCTGGCGCATGTTCGTCGGCTTTCCCGCGGCCAGTTCGACAGTCGCATTGTCGATATCCCCCCGGGCGAACTGGGTGAGCTGGTGCTGGCCTTTAATGATATGGCCGCCAATCTGAAGCGTACTCGTGATGAATTGACCGATCTGGCAAGTTCACTGGAAATCAAAGTCGAAGAGCGGACCCGGGAAATTGAGCAGATGCAGGGAAATCTGGTTCGCTCAGAGAAGCTTGCCTCCCTCGGCAAGCTGGTCGCTGGTATCGCTCACGAGATCAATAATCCGTTGACCGGAATTCTGCTTTTTGCATCGATGATTGAACGCAACCCGCGGTTTAATCCGGAATTTCACGGGGACCTCAGTGTCATTGTCAAACAGGCGCAACGCTGTGCCCTGATTGTCCGGGAACTCCTCGATTTCTCGCGGGAGACCAAGGCGCACCGCGAGTGCGTTTCATTGAACCATATCCTCGACAAAACACTCTCTTTACTGCAGCATCAGGCCGATTTTCAGGATATCGAGATCCGACGTCATTACGACTGGCAGTTGCCGGATGTTTTTGTTGACGTTAACCAGCTGGAACAGGTGTTCATGAACATGCTGATTAATGCCGCGCAGGCGATGCCTGAGGGGGGTGAACTCGATTTGCGGACCGAGACCGGTGCTGTGGCGGGGAGTGTGCGCATAGCGATCAGTGATAGCGGGGTCGGCATCGCCGCTGAGCATCTGGGTAAAATCTTTGACCCGTTTTTTACCACCAAAGAAGAGGCCGGCACCGGTCTGGGTCTGTCGGTGTCGCACGGGATCATCGACGCTCATGGGGGCAGTATCGCGGTTGAGAGTACAATTGGTCGCGGCACCACCTTTACTCTGATTTTACCGGTAGGGCCCTGTGGGCAGGCGGGGCAAGCCAGAGGGTCAGTCGAGGACGTGACTGCGGATTGATATGCCGAACTTTTTTATCAGAGCTTGGAAATTGGGACGCAGCATCCCGGTCTCTTCTGCTGCACGGGTGACGTTCCAGGCGTTGCGTTCAAGTGCCTGCAGTACGAAGGCTTTTTCGATCGGTTTAACCGCCTGCTCCCGGAGCAGGCGTTTTTTCTCCTTGAGTTCATTGGCGCTCTTCGGAATATAGCCATTCGACTCACCATCAAGAACATTGCCTTCGACGGCGAGTTCGAGGTCTTCGTGCCGAATGAACTCACCAGAGGTCAGGACCGTTGCCCGTTCAATCACATTCTCCAGTTCGCGGACATTGCCCGGAAACGGGTAACTCTCCAGCAGTGCCATGGCATTTGGGGTCAGGCCGCGAATCTCCTTGCCTAACTCCTCGCTGAATGTTTTTAAAAAATGACCGATGAGGACGTGGAGGTCGCCATCACGTTCGCGCAGTGGCGGCAGATCGATGGGGATAATGTTTAACCGGAAATAGAGATCTTCGCGAAAGGTCCCTTCAAGTAACATCTCCTTGAGGTTGCGGTTGGTGGCGGCAATCAGGCGGATGTCGATGGGGATCGGTCGCGTGCCACCGATAGGGGTGACTTCACGCTCTTGTAATACGCGCAGCAGTTTGGCTTGCGTGGTCAGGCTCAAATTGGCGACTTCGTCAAGGAACAGGGTGCCGCCATCGGCGACCTTGAACAGGCCGGTTTTGGTCTGGGTGGCGCCGGTAAAAGAGCCGCGAATATGCCCGAACAGTTCGCTTTCGAGCAGGCTCTCGGCGAGGGAGGTGCAGTCGACGGCGACAAAAGGCTGCCCCTTGCGCGGACTATGGTTGTGGATCGCCCGGGCCAGGAGTTCCTTGCCGGTGCCACTTTCGCCGGTTGCCAGAATATTACTCTCGGTCGGCGCCACCTGCAGAATCCGTCGATAAACCTTCTCCATCGCCCGGCTGTGGCCGACGAAACGATCAAACCCCTTATTGTCGCGCAGTTCTTTTGACAGATAGATATCATCAACCAAAATCGCCCGGTGTTCGAGGGCGCTCCGGATTTTTCGACAGATCTCTTCGGGTGAGAAGGGCTTGGAAATATAGTCCGCGGCTCCACCCTTCATCGCCTCCACCGCCGTATCAACTGTCGAATAGCCGGTAATCACCAGGATCGGCAGGTCAGGTTGCAGTATCTTGACGTTGCGAATCACTTCAAGGCCATTCATGCCAGGCATCTTGAGATCGGTAATAACCAGATCGTAGGGGGTCTTCTGCAGGGATTCGATGGCCAGCTGTCCGCTGGCGAAGGCGGTGGTCGGATAGCCAGCTCCGTCGAGAATGCGTTGTAGCCCATCGCGAATGACCGCATCGTCGTCGACGAGCAGAAGGCGGATCTTGTCCATGAGGACCCTTTTGCGCCGCCACGAAACGACTCATGGTCAGCACTGTTTGTTAGCGTTAATAAATTAAAGCATATTTATAATGTGCAGCAGCTTAAAGTCAAGAACTTCTCGCTCAGACTGTGCAAAAAGGCGACTTTTTCTGGGATTTACCGCCGACTTTGGTTCGGCCGCAACCGGTAAAAATAAATAAATCATACAGCAGTTAAAGTCGATAAAATCGTTTGTTAACAGCTAGTTAAGTCTTAAGAGAAGCCGATTCACCCCTTGGTGACCTCGCCACAGTATATCCTGCCTATACAGTTTTACGCCTGATGTTGCCGATCAGCGCGCCTCCTTGCAGTTTTATTTGATTTATAGACAAGTCATTTCAGCTAGTTACAGTGTAAATATAAATAAAAGCTAATCTTGGTACGGCCGATGCACTATCAGGAAAGTGTCCATCCACTTAAGCCAAGGAGGCTGCCATGAAAAAATTATCGAATCTGATCACTGTCGTCGGTCTGGCGGTTGCCACTCCGGTTCTGGCCGCAAGCGCACCGGCGTCATCCGGTCTCAGCCCTATGGTGATTGCCTTCTTTGCCTTCTTCGGGCTGCTCGTGGTGTTGCAACTGGTGCCGGGGATCGTCCTGCTGTTCTCGATGCTCAAGGAACTGGTCAGTGATGACAAGAAAAAGGCCGTCGCAGCAGTCACACAGTCGAAAAAAGATTGATCAGTGTGTCGTTTCTGATGGCATTCGGCCATCGAATTGACCCCGGACAGCGTAAAGAGGTGAGGCCATGCAAGGGCTCCTGATTGCTGAAGACGATGTCATCTGCCGCAAGACAATGGCCGATTTGTTCATCGAGGCCGGGTACAACGTCATGGTGACGACATCAGCCGCCAATGCGCTTTACGGCATTATTAAAAAGACGGCACAAGTCGTGATTCTCAGCAGCCTGTTCGACGAGCTGACCGCAAGTGAGTTGATCCCGCTGCTCAAAAAGTGCAACCGCGACCTGACTATTATCCTGGTCTCTGATGATCTCCCCCTTCCTTCCATCCGCAAGGCACGGCGGGAAGGAATTTTCTACCACGCACTGAAGCCGGCCAATTCGGAAGACCGGGAAGAGATCCGCCAGGCCGTTCAGTGCGCTTTTCGTACACAGGTTCATTAAAAACGTGGTGCCGGCAAAACAGCAGGCACTGCATCACACCCTGACCAAGGAGGACGTCATGAAAACCATCCGCACCCTGTTCCCCGCCGCTGTCACGCTGATCGCAGCAGCTTCGCCGGCGCTCGCCGCCAATGAAACGGCCTACACCTACAATAGTGGTGTGCTGGTCCTGGTCTTTCTTGCCGTATGTGCCCTGATTCTGATTGCCCAGCTCATCCCGGCCATCGTCATGTTAATGGGTTGGGTCAAGGCGTTGGCTAAAGGAGAAGGTAAAGAGAAAAAAGTCAAGGTTGGAGTCAAGTAGCACTGGCTGTCAACGCAAGCGGTCAATTTTAAGGAGCTGACAATGAAAGAATTTCTCGAGCAAATGTTTCTGTCTATCGGCGAGGTCCGCGAAGTGGTCACGCTGGTCGATTTCTACCAGTACATCAAGGGGGTCGAATACCTGATCTGCATCGGGTTCTTTTTCGCTTTCCCCATGTTCTACCGCTATATCCACAACAGCGGCCAGAACAATGAAAACCTTAAGTAAGGCGCGAGGAGGAATGCGACCCATGGCAAACACCCCGATCCAATCCAAACCCAACTACCTCCGGCTCGGACTATTGACTAGTGTTCTGCTGCTGGCTGCAGTTGTGAGCGCTTCGGCCGCTGCGGTGCCGGAAAAAGTCACCTTGAATGTTCTGGCCGAACTGTATGAGCCGGTGGAATTTAATCATGCGCTGCACGTCGATGTTGCCGAATGTGCGGTCTGTCATCACCAGACGACCGGACTGCCGGAGGCGGATTCAAGATGCGCCCGTTGTCACTCCGGCAACGAGCTCAACAGTTCGGTCGCTTGTCGCGACTGCCACGTGGCCGAGCCGTTCTCGGCCGAGTACCTGCGCACAAAAGAGGCCGATAGTGAGCGTTATCACATTGATAAGCCGGGGTTGAAAGGGGCTTATCACCTCAACTGTGTCGGCTGTCACAGCGAAATGGGTGGTCCGACCGGTTGTCAGGATTGTCATACGCGGACAGCGGCTGGAGATGCAGTCTTTCATGCCGATGCGCAGCCCCCGGTTGGTGGGAAATCCCACTGATGCGGGCCGGTTTCGGTTCGCCATTTAATCAGCACAAGGAGATGAACTCATGAGCAAAATAAGCCGCAGAAGGTTCCTGGCCGCCAGCTTGGCCAGCGGCGCCGTGATAACCCTGGCTCCGGCGAAAAAGGCTCTGGCCAGTGCCACCTTTGAGGGCTATCCCGATGGGATGGGGGTGTTGGTCGATTTGACCCGCTGTGTCGGTTGCCGCAGTTGTGAGGCCGCCTGTAACCAGGAGCAGCAGTTACCGGCCCCTGATCTTCCCTTCGATGATCCGGCAGTTTTTGATCAGACCTTTCATGGTGGCACCCAGAAACGGCGGACGACCGAAAAGGCCTACACTGTGGTCAATCGCTACGAGCCGAAAGATGGTTCTGCACCGGTCTATCGGAAAATTCAATGCAACCATTGTAATGAGCCGGCCTGCCTCACCTCGTGTTTTGTCAACGCCTACACCAAGACCAAGGAGGGGGCGGTTATTTACAACTCGAAGGTTTGCGTCGGTTGCCGGAACTGCATGGTTGCCTGCCCCTTCAATATCCCGGCCTACAGCTACTCCAGCGCTTTCGACCCGATGGTGAAGAAATGTATCTTCTGTCACGAAACCAGGTTGAAGCAAGGGCAACCTCCGGCTTGTGTTGCCGGTTGTCCGCAGGAAGCCTTGACCTTTGGCCACCGCGCCAGTCTGATCAAGATTGCCCGGGAGCGGATGCGCCACCAGCCCGGCCGATATGTTGACCATATCTATGGTGAGAAAGAGGTCGGTGGTACCTCCTGGCTTTACCTGTCCGCGGTGCCGTTTGAGGAGGTTGGTTTCGATACCTCACTGCAGACCGAACCGATTATATCCAACGTCAAAGATTTTCTGGCTACGGTGCCGATGGTCCTGGCGATCTGGCCGGCGCTGTTCAGCGGTTTCCACCTGCTGGCCAAGCATAAGGAAAATCATGCCGGCGATGACCACTCGAGTGTAGATGAGGAGGCGCACAAATGAAACAGTATCTTGCTAAAGGCTGGACGCCGGTTGCCGCCGAAGCAAAGGCGGGGCAGCAACCGCTCACTCTGGTGAGAAAACTGCTGCTCGGCCTGACCTTCAGGCAGTATTTGTCACAAGCGATCCGTAATCCGTTTAACTGGGTGGTCGGGATTATTTTCGCGGTCGGTATCCCGTTGGTTCTTTATCGCTTCGTGTTCGGGCTCGGTGCGGTCACTCATTCCTCCTACGACTACCCCTGGGGACTTTTCCTGAGTTTTGGCCTGTTTGCCATGGTACCGTTATCGGCGTCCGGCTTCATGCTCGGTACGGCGGTAGAGATTTTTGGCCGGCATGATTTCGAGCCGGTTGAACGCCTGGCGATGCTCAATGGCCTGCTCGGTTACTTCTTCGCTGTGGTTTTTCTGCTGGTCGACCTGGGCCAACCCTGGCGTCTGCCCTATCCGATGACCGTGGCGTTTGGCCCGGCAGCAGTCCTGTTCCTGGTCGGATGGCATGTTGCCACCTATCTGACCGTGCAGGTGGCTGAAGTTTCGGTCTCCTTTTTTGAGTGGATCAATTGGCCGGTCTGTAAAAAGTTTATCCGGCGCATCACTATCGGCCTGACCGTCTCCGGCATTATCCTTTCGACTTTGCATCAAGGCGCCCTCGGTGCCCTGTTTACCTATGCTCCCGGCAAACTGCACCCTTTGTGGTACTCAGCTTCGTTTCAGTGGCTGCATTTTCTGGTCTCGTCGATTCCCGGCGGCTTGTGTATGGTGATTGTCGTCAGTACGATCGTCAAAAAGACCATGGCCTGGCGCTGTGACGAGCGGTTTACCGCCAATCTCGACCGGTTGACGATCTCTTTGGCTAAAGGTGCAAGTATGGGCCTGATCACCTATCTGGTGATTAAATTGATTGCTATTGCCCATGACAACGAGTGGGTTTATCTCTCGACTGGCTGGGGAAGTTGGTATTTGTTTGAGATCGGGATTGGAGTCGTGCTGCCTCTGTTCCTGTTTGCCCGCGGTATCCGTTATAACAAGCTCGGTATGATCCGTTTCACCGCCTTGTTAACCGTGTTCGGCGTAGTGCTTAATCGGCTCAATACCGCCTTGATCGCTTTTAACTGGAAGCTTTATCAGGATATCCCGCATTGGAAAGAGATCGTAATCAGTGTCACCCTGTTCACCCTTTACATTGTCACCTATCGCTTCATTCTCTACCGTCTGCCGATTTTGTTCGAGTGGAAGGTGCAGCCGGCAGAAGCTCCTGAAGCGGTTCGTGAAGCGAGCAGGTGCCCGGTTAAAACCACGCCGAGTCCGGCTGGTGCGGTCTTCCGTAACCGGGATTGAAACCCTGCAGGTCCGGTCGAACAATGTCGACCGGACCTGCTCATTGTTGAGGTGCTGCCATGTTGAGTCAGAAAATCAGTGTCCGGGCGATTGTCCCGGTTGCGGCGACTCTGACCGGCTTCGTTGTCGTCTGTTGCCTGCTGCTGTATACCTTGATCAAAGGTGATTTGCATCGTTATGCGATCCTTCACTCCACCGACCTGACGGCGACCGTGGTCAAGGCGACCCGCTACGCCATGCTCAAGGGGGATCGTGATTCGTTGATGCACACCATCAACAGTATCGGTGAACAGAAAGAGGTAGAGCATGTGCGGATATTCAACAAGCAGGGGTTGATTATGTTTTCCGGCGTGGGAACAGAAGTCGGCACGCTGGTCGATAAGGTTGATGCCGGATGCATCGGCTGTCATGCCGGCAGTCAACCGGCGACGCGACTTGGTCCGATGGATCAGTCCCGGCAGTTTGTCAACGGCGCAGGGGTCGAGGTCATGGGGATTACCGCTCCGATCTACAATGAGCCGGCCTGCAGTACTTCCTGCCACGCGCACGATGAGGCGCAAAAAATTCTTGGTACTCTCGATGTCGGCCTGTCGATGGCGCCACTGCGAGCAACTCTCGAGCTACTGCGCAATCGGATGATTGTTTTCTGTCTGCTGGTCCTGATCCTTTCGGTTGGCGCCACGGTCGGTTTGCTGCACCACAATGTGTTGTTGCCGATTTGCCAGCTTGCGGTCTATTCCACGGCGGTGGTGCATGGAGGCGACAATTGTTCTCCACCCAGCGCGGCTGCAGACGAAGTTCAACAGATCACCAGTAATTTTTGTCTGCTCGCCGATCAACGTGATAGAATGCGCCACGAACTGGCCATCTATAAACCGTCTGACAGCGAGCACGACACCCCGGCTGATCACAGTTAGGCTGTCTCCCCGTAGCTGCAGCAGCGACCTCGGTGGATTATGAACTCTTCTCCTGCACCAGATCGCGACGAAACTGTGGCGGACGCCCAGGCGCCGGCTGCAATTCGTCGTCTCGAAACCCGGGCGGTGGCCGGGCTCTGGTTGCTGGCACTGTTTCTTCTCCTCAGCCTCGCCGCTTATGGCGGATTCCCTCTTTTCCCGGCACTTCCCGAAAATGTGCGCGCCAGCCTCGGCCCTGCTCCGCCGACCAGTTTGATCAGTCTGGCTCTGGTGGTCTACAGTTTTTCTGCCATTATTCTGCTGTTGGCGCGGTTAGGAAACGAGCCGTCCTTGCGCAGTGGCTTTGCCCACATTGGTTATCTGGGTGGTTTTTATTTCTTTTATCATTTCGGCCATCAGCTGCCGGATAACTTTCTGGCGGTCTTTGCTGCCGGACTGACCATTCTCGGGCTATACGGCTACCAAACCTGGAGTTACTACAGCGCCCGGGCCCGGGAGGCACGTGAACAGCTGGCTCTGGCTCTGCGTACCCAGCCGTTTGCTTCCAGTCGCGGGTCAGTGACCAAGCAGCCGCTTGACAGTGACGAGCGGCTCCCCTAGAATCTTGTCGCAACTGAAACCCCTTAAAAAGACGAGTTATGTCGACTTCTTCCAAGTTCCGTCGAGTCAGTGTTGTGCTGTTTCTGGTCCTGCTCGTCGGCATCTTTTTGCCGATGGGCTATTTCCTGCAGCAGCCGGTCCTCCCATCACCACAAATTATTGCCATTCCCGGGGGCTCCTCGCTGTACGGGGTTGCCCATCAACTTGAGCAGGCTGGCGTTGTCAGCAGTGCCCGTCTCTTCGTCCTGTTGGCCCGTGGGCGGGGCGACGCCGGTCGTATTCGTGCCGGAACCTACGAGTTCAATACCGCTGCAACGCCGGGGGAGATCCTCGACCGGTTGGTGGCCGGGGATGTGCGACGTTTGCAATTTACCATCCCCGAGGGGTTTGACCTGCGCCAGATTGCCGCCCGGCTGGAGGCGATCGGCATCGCTCCGGCTGCGGAGATTCTGCGCCTGGCGCGTGATCCAAAGTTTCTGGCGGCGCGGTCGATTACCGCCCCGAGTCTGGAAGGCTACCTGTTTCCGGAGACTTATACGGTCCCCGCCGGTGAGTCGCCTTTACGGGTGCTGACGGCGATGCTGGACGAGATGCAGCGCCGTCTAACCCCGGAGAATCTCGCTGCCGTTTCCGGTCGCGGGTTGGATACAAATGGCTACCTGACTCTGGCATCGATTGTTCAAAAAGAGGCGGGTAACGAAGCTGAAATGCCCTTGATCGCTGCAGTGTTTACCAACCGTTTGCGTTTAGGGATTCCGCTTCAAGCCGATCCGACAGTGATTTATGGTCTCGGTGATGACTTTCATGGCAACCTGACCAAAAAACACCTGCAGCAGCCAAACCCTTACAACACCTATACCCGGCGTGGTCTGCCGCCGGGGCCGATTGCCAGTCCCGGTGCCGCAGCCCTGCAGGCAGTGGCTTTTCCGGCGGACGTCGATTATCTCTATTTCGTTGCCCGCGGCGATGGCACCCATGCCTTCTCCAAAACACTTAAGGAACACAACCGCGCGGTTGCGGACTTCCAGTTACGTCACTGATCGGTTAGAATGACCGCCATGGCCAAAACCATCCTCATTGCAGATGACAACGACAGTGTGGCCGAGCCCCTGGGGCAACTGCTGCAGAAGGCCGGCTATACGACACTGCGCGCCATCGACGGGGTTGACGCTCTGCGCCAGATTGCCGGCAAGCTGCCCGATCTGCTGCTGCTTGATCTGAAGATGCCGCGCCTGCATGGTGTCGAACTGCTGAAAAAACTCCGTCAAAGTGAAAAGACCAAAGATCTGCCGGTGATCGTCATGACCGGTGTTTACCGTGGCGACAGCAATGCCGCCGCCGCCCGGGCGCTGGGGGTTGAGTCTTATCTGGAAAAACCGTTTCGCGCCGGTGACCTGTTGGCCGCGGTTGCCAGGGGGTTGGGGGTCAGCAACGGCGAGCCCATCGACCGTCACCTGCTGCGTGCTTTTCTCACCCGATTTTCCGGGGTGCTGCGCTTTGCCATCGGCGGTCGCCAGCAGCAACTCGGTTTTATCAACGGCACCCCGATCTTCATGCGCGCCGGGGTTCAGTATGAGAACTTCGGCGATTTTCTGCGCAAGCGCGGCACGATCAGCGTCGAGGAGTACGCCTACTATCTCGAGCCCGGGAATTGTCGCCAGGAGACCCTGGTGCAGATGGGTTGTCTCGACTGGCCGGGGCTGATGCAGGAGAAGCTCTCCTACCTCGGCAGTGAACTGGTCGCCGCTTTTGCTTTCCCGCCCTTTACGGTCGAACCCACCCCGCTCACCCTGCCGTCGCAGATGCAGGTCCTCTCCATCAACCTGCCGCGTATCCTTTATGGCGGCTATCACATGCACCCGCGGATCGAGGCCTGGCAGCAGCTGCGGCATCGCCATGCCGGACAGTTTCCGATCTTGACCAGCGGTTTTTATCAGTACTCCAACTTTCTCGGTCTGCACCAGAACGAGCAGGAGTTTCTGCAGTGCATCGACGGGAAAACGCCGTTGCAGGACTGCCTTGGCGCCGGGGATGCCCTGCTGCCGCTGCTGCAGACCCTGATCAGCCTGGAGATGGTGCGCTTCGCTGCCGAACCGGCCGCGCACGCCGATCCCGGCATGCCGCTGCGCCGGTTGTTCAATCTGCCGGAGGTTGATGACATCTCTGATTTTGCTTCCGCGCAGCCGTTGGAGAACTTTACCGACCTGGTCGCGGAGAGCGATCTTCAAGCCGGGGAGATCCCGGCCGAAGCCCCGGCTCAGTCTTCAGTGCCGACGCCGGGCGACGGTTACGACCTCGCCATCGGCAAGAAGGTGCGCCAGACGTTGGCGAAGATCAAGGACAAGAACTACTACGAGGTATTCGGACTGCGGCAGGGGGAGTTCTCGTTCGACAAGCTCAAGAGTAAATATTTTGCCTATACCCATGAGTTTGGCCCGGAACTTTTGATGCAACTCTCCGGTGAGGAGGCGAGTCTGGTCGAGGAGATCCTTTCTGTGGTCTCTACCGCCTACAATACCCTCTCGGATGTGGTCAAGAAAGAGCGCTACGATGAACTCCTCGGCTCTGACAAGGTCGGTCTTGGTCATAAGGGGGATGATACCTTCCAGGCTCAGGTCCAGTCGCAGTCGGGTAAGGTGTTTATTGAGATGGAAGAGTGGGATAACGCGATCAAGGCGTTGCAGGATGCGGTTAACTTCGATCCGGAAAACGGTGATTACCTGGCCCATCTGGGCTGGGCGATCTACAAAAATCCGGCCAATGATCGCAGTGCCACCATGCGTGAACGCGCCCGGCAGATGATCAACCGCGCCCTGACCCTGCAACGGACTGCCTCCGGTCATGCCTTTAAGGGCTGGCTGCTGTTTGAGGCCGGGCAGGAGAATCTGGCTGAGGGCGAATTTAACAAGGCGCTGAAAATCGATGCACGCAACTCCATGGCACGCAAGGGGTTGCGCGGGATGCAGGAGAAACGCGAGCAGGAGAAGAAGGGGCTGTTCCGCAAGATGTTCAGCTGAAGAATGGTCGTTCTTGTCGGCAATGATTTTGTAGCCAGCTCGATGGTGTTATCGGCTTTGTTATTGCGGGGTGCTGACAGTTGAAATCGTCCGGCGCGATAAAGTTATAAGGAGAAGATATGGCCGGTAACCGGCTGGTCTACAGTAGTGAGCAGGGGCGGATTTGCCCCGAATGTCGTGAAGCGGTGGCTCGGTGCCGGTGCCGCCAAGCGACGGTCAGTGCTCCGACCGATGGTATCGTACGGGTCAGTCGTGAGACGAAAGGGCGCAAGGGGGCCGGGGTGACGATTGTTACCGGCCTGCCACTTGATGCGGCTGGGATCAAGGCCTTAGCGAAAGAGTTGAAGCAGCGCTGTGGTTCCGGGGGGACCGTGCGGGACGACGGACTCGAATTGCAGGGCGATCATCGCGATCAGGTAATGGGATTACTGGAGGCCAAAGGCTGGAAGGTGAAGCGGGCGGGTGGCTGATGAAAAGACCCCGTCTGCGGTGTTGCCCTTGAGCGCGTCGCTGCGACGTAGCCGATGCTACGCCTCACTCCTTGCTCGGCGGGCGCCTTGCATCCGGGGCCTTTTGATCAGCCTGTTCGGGTGACTTTAAACTTCCCGGGTCTTGATCAGGGCCGAAACCGCTTTGAACTCCGGTGTGCCGGCCTGGCGCAGCATCTGGAACAGGGCCATTTCGGTAGTCGTCACGATGGCGCCGGCGCGGGAGGCGTTTTCGACGCCGGAAAGAAAGTCCTGCTTGCTGCGCGAGCAGATGGCGTCCTTGACCAGATGGACGCCGTACTCCTCTTCAAGCAGGCCGAGGACCGTCTGATAAACACAGACATGCGCCTCCATACCGGTAACCAGCACCTGACGGCGTCCGGTGGCGGCGAGGGCGTCGAGAAAGCCCTGATCACCGCAGCAGCCGAAGCTCAGCTTCTCCAGGGCTCCGGAAGCCGGGACCAGTTCCTCAACCGTATGGCCGAGACCGCGCGGGTACTGTTCGGTGACCAGAACCGGAATGCCGAGCTCTTTTGCCGCCTGCATCAGCACCTGAATGCTGGTCAGCAGCTTAGCGTAAACTTTTTTCGGCATGGCCGTCACCAGACGTTGCTGGACGTCGATGATGACCAGAACTGTATTCTCCCGCTTCAACCAGAATTTATTCAGATCCATGGCAACTGTGCTCCTTTTTTCGACTCGTTGTTTCAGGGGTGTTTCTTCAACCCGGTTGCTTCACGGCGCGGTCTTAGCAGCCGGATCGCGCCTGCAGTCAGCAGCAGAACCAGTGCGCTGCCGATCAGACCGGCGAGACTGGTGCCAAGACGGCTGCTGCCCTCCTGTCCGGCCGGGGCGTAATCTGGCATCAGGCTGGTTTTTTCCTGCAGCGCTGCCGACAGCTGATGTGGGAGCGAGGCGGGTGTAGCCGGTTGCTCATGGCCGGTGGCGTGCGATAGCGCCCACTCAAGTCCATCCGGTAAATCCGAAGCGAACCAGGAGATCATGCCGCCGGTCAGCGCGGTACAGAGCAACAGGGCGATGGTCAGACGCCGCAATGACAGGCCGGACTGTGCCGCCGGATTGATCCCGTTGAGGATATCGGGGCGGGCGCTGGCAATAAACAGGACAACGGCAGCGGTTGCGAGTCCTTCGATGATGCCGATGGCCAGGTGGATCGGTTGCATCAGCAGGGCAAAGGTCGGCAAGGTCAGTTCAGCGATGCCGGAGAGGGTGGTCTCCAGCACCACGGCGAAGGCCCCGAACTGCAGGCCGATGACGGCCGCAAATAGCGCGCCGGTCAACAGTCGACCGCGTCCGGCCCCCGGGGTGACAATCCGTCGGTAGATGAAGGGGTAGGCGATATAGCAGGGGAAAAACCCGAGGTTGAAGATGTTGCAGCCCAGGGCCAGCAAGCCGCCATCGGCAAAAAACAGCGCCTGGACTATCAGCACTGAGGCCAGGGTTAAAAAAGCCGCATGCGGTCCAAGGAGAATCGCCAGCAGCAGTCCGCCGCCGAGATGCCCGCTCGAACCGGTGCCGGGGATGGTGAAGTTGATCATCTGTGCGGCGAAAACGAAGGCGCCGAGAATCCCCATGAGTGGGATGCGCCGATCGTCGAAAGAGCGGGCGACCCGATGACTGCCGATAGCGATGGTGCCGGCAGTTGCCGCCCAGAGTGTGGCGCCAACGGTGGGGGAGAGCAGGGCATCAGCCATGTGCATGGAACAACTCCTGTGTTACTGAAATAGAAATCGTGCTACGAAACTAGCGCATTTAGCCCTGAGCTGTCAACCCCTCATCTTGTCGAAAAAGGGTCAGACGCCGCGCAGGAGCACTTCGCCGACATAGCGCCGGGCGCTGACTGCGTAAGACTGCAAAATGCTGTCGTCCAGAGGCGGGTGTTGCCGCAGGTTGGTGTCGAGAGAGTGATCGGGGACAAACTGTTGCAGGGCCCAGCGCCGGGCGCCGGAGACTGCGGCCCCCATCGCTTCGATGTCGGCGGCCTCGACCAGTCCGGGGACGCAGGTGCTGCGGAATTCATAATCGATATTGCTGTTTAAAACCAGAGCGATGGCGCGGTGCAGGGCGTTGAGATCGACCGGTGCGGTGTGCAGCTCGCCATAGCGGGCCGGTGCCGTTTTCAGGTCGAAGGCCAGATAGTCAATCAGGCCATCGGTCAGCATCCGCTCCATCCGGTCGGGACGCAGGCCGTTGGTATCGAGTTTGATCTGTAGTCCCAGAGCTTTGATCTCGCGCATCAGGTTGATGCACTCCGGATCGAGAGTCGGCTCTCCGCCGGAGATCACCACGCCGTCGATGAAGGTGCGTCGGTTCTCCAGTTCAGTCAGAATCTCAGCCACCGGGTAGTCCGGGTACTGGTCCGGATCAAGGACCAGGGTCGGATTATGGCAAAAAGGGCAGGTGAGATTACAGCCGCCGAAAAAAACCAGGGAAGCGATCCTCCCCGGAAAATCGAGGAGGCTCGTCCCCTGAAAACCTTTGATTTTCATCGGTCGTTATTTCTTTTCGCTCGTCTCGCCCATGACAAACTCGGTGCGCTCCTTGAACTCCTCTTTTTTGCCGCGGTTCCATTGCTGGACCGGACGGAAGAAGCCGCAGACGCGGGAGTAGACTTCGGTTTTTGAATCACATTTGGTTGCCATGTTTGTCTCCTTTGGAGTCAAAGGTTTCAGGAGTCAGGTTTCAGGACATTCGCTGTTCCTGATTCCTGATGCCTGATGCCTGCCGTTAAGCTGCCTGGTGATGTGGGCAGGAAAAATGTTCACCGGTGATGTAGCCGTGTACCGGACAGACAGTGAAGGTCGGGCTGATGGTGAAGTAGGGCAGATGAAAGTTCTCCGCAATCCGCCGCACAAGAAGGCGGGCGCTGCGCCAGTCTTCGAGTCGCTCGCCGAGAAAGCCGTGCAGGACAGTGCCGCCGGTGTACTGGGTCTGCAGGCCGTCCTGGTGGGTCAGTGCTTCGAAAAGATCGGTGGTCGCCCCGACCGGCAGCTGGGTCGAGTTGGTGTAGTAAGGCTCATCGGTGCCGGCACAGATGATATCGGGGAAGCGCTTGCGATCGGCGCTGGCGAGACGGAAGCTGGTCCCTTCGGCTGGCGTCGCTTCGAGATTGTAAAGGTGGCCGGTCTCTTCCTGAAAAGCTTCAAGCTGCTTGCGCATGAACTGCAGGGTCTCTACCGCCAGGGCATGGCCGGTGCCGGTGTCGATACCGCAGTCGATGAGGTTCTGGCAGGCTTCGTTCATGCCGAGCAGGCCGATGGTTGAAAAGTGGTTATCCCAGAAGCGGCCACTGCGCTCACGGATAGCGGACAGATAGTACTTGCTGTAGGGATAGAGGCCATCTTCGGTGAAGCGCTCGAGCTGCTTGCGCTTGAGCTCCAGCGAATCGTAGGCCAGGCGCATCAGCTCCGAAATACGGGTAAAAAACGCCTGCTTGTCCGGCGCCAGATAAGCGGCGCGCGGCAGGTTGAGGGTGACGACGCCGATGGAGCCGGTCAGCGGGTTGGAGCCGAACAGGCCACCACCGCGACGGCGCAATTCGCGATTGTCGAGGCGCAGCCGGCAGCACATGGAGCGCGCGTCTTCCGGGTCCATGTCAGAATTGATAAAGTTGGAAAAATAGGGGATGCCGTACTTGGCGGTCATCTCCCAGATCGGTTCGTAGCGCGGGTTGTCCCAGTCGAAGCCGACGGTGATGTTGTAGGTCGGGATCGGGAAAGAGAAAATCCGTCCGGAGGCGTCACCGGCCATCATCACTTCGCAAAAGGCGCGGTTGAACAGATCCATCTCCTCCTGAAACTCGCCGTAGGTCGATTCCATCAACTCGCCACCGATGATCACCGCCTCGTTCGACATGTTTTTCGGTGGCTGGATATCGAGGGTGATATTGGTGAACGGAGTCTGAAAACCGACCCGGGTCGGCACGTTCATGTTGAAGATAAACTCCTGCAGCGACTGCTTGATCTCTTTGTAGGAGAGCTTGTCGTAGCGGATGAACGGCGCGAGCAGGGTGTCAAAGTTGGCGAAGGCCTGGGCGCCGGCCGCCTCCCCTTGCAGGGTATAGAAGAAGTTGACACTCTGGCCGAGGGCGGTGCGGAAGTGTTTGGCCGGGCCGCTCTGGATCTTGCCGTAGGCGCCGGTGAACCCCTTGAGCAGCAGGTCGCGCAGGTCCCAGCCGCAGCAGTAGACCGACAGCATGCCGAGGTCGTGAATGTGAAAGTCGCCGTTGCGGTGCGCGTTGGCCACCGGCTCCGGGTAGATTTTGCTCAGCCAGTAGTTACTGGTGATGTTGGCAGCGATGTGATTATTGAGGCCTTGCAGCGAGTAACCCATGTTGGCGTTTTCGTTGACCCGCCAGTCTTCCTGGGTGAGGTAGGAATCGACGGCCTCCGCCGACTCCTGCATGAATTCGCGGGTGCGCCGCAACGCTTCGTGCTGCTTGCGGTAGAGGATGTAGGCTTTGGCAACCTGGGCATGGCCGTTTTCGATCAGAATCTTTTCAACCAGATCCTGGACATTTTCGACCGTAGGGACCCGATCATTTTTGTAGATGACCTGAAGGATACCGACGACCTGTCCGGTGATCGATCCGGCTTTCTCCATGTCGGTACCGCCAACGCTGCGCACCGCCTTTTCAATTGCTTCGCGAATCTTCTCCTTCTCGAACGGCGCCAGGCGCCCGTCCCGTTTGCGAATGTAGTCCAACATCTTCTCCCTCCATGCCTTTTAATACCGGTCAAACGCCAGACGGTCGCCCTCAATGGGGCACCGATCAAATCAGAAAATAGCCAACAGAATATTTTTTAACACAGGCGTTGACGATTCGCAAAGGGGAAAACACTAGATGTAGAGATTTATTTTGATCATTGGCACAAGATATTGTGAATAATCGGGTGGACAGGCTGTGGACGAGTGGCGTAACTATCTGAGTTTCTTGACCCGTTAATGGCCCTGTGTTAAATCTGTCACACCCTTAACAAGGAGCCGTGCTTTCATGACCGATTTAGCTCGCTTCGGCATCTCCATCGATCAGCCGTTACTTGACAAGTTTGATGCTCTCATCGCCCGCAAAGGGTATGTGAACCGTTCCGAGGCGATTCGAGACTTGATTCGTAACGCTCTGGTTGAGGATGCCTGGCAGCAGGATGAGGGGCCGACCGTCGGTACTGTCACCCTGGTCTATGATCACCACACACGCGATCTGTCCGACAAGCTGACCGAGCAGCAGCATTCCCACCACGACGCCATTGTCTCCGCCTTGCATGTGCATCTTGATGCGCATCACTGTCTCGAAGTTGTTGTTGTGCGCGGCGAGGCCCGCGATGTGCGGCGTCTGGCCGATGAGCTGATTGGCACCAAGGGGGTGAAACACGGCAAGCTGGTGACCACCACCACCGGAAAAGAGTTAAAATAGTTCACAGCTGGCAGCAGTTGCAGGTTTTCCTGCTCTTTGAGTCGAAAAAGCCAAAGAGATTTTGATGCAGAGGCGCGGAGGCGCTGAGTTTCAATCTGTCAAACAACCCTCAAGCCTTTACTCGGCGCCTCCACGCCTCTGCGTCAAGTTATTTTGGCTCTTTTTTTTGGGACTGGCGTAGCACGAATCTGATATTCGTATGACAGGAAACTGTCGCCGCCCGCTGCAACTGACGGCGGAATGTGTCAAATATCGCTGTCGATGCGCCATTTTCTGCATGGTCACGACTGGCACTGTTTTTGATAAGAAGAATACGCCCTTTCGCACATTGCGCGGTGGGTGGGAGAGATCATGGCACGTATCGACAGTACAATTTTTGATCTCGGCAGCCTCGATGCCCTGGCATATCGGTCCTCCGGTATCCATGCCCTCGACCCGCGGATCAAGGTGGTGACCACAGCGCTGTTTATTCTCGCCGTTGTCTCTTTTGATAAATACAGCCTGGCTGCCATGCTCCCGTTTGCGCTGTTTCCCCTGGCGCTGTTTGTCCGCGCTGACCTGCCGGTGGCACAGATTCTAAAAAAACTTCTGCTCGCTCTGCCGTTTGTGCTGTTTATCGGTATTTTCAACCCCTGGTTCGATCAGCGCCCATTGATGCAGCTTGGTCCGCTGACGATCACTGGCGGCTGGGTCTCTTTTGCCTCTATTCTGCTACGCTCGCTGCTGACGGTGACGGCGGCGCTGACCCTGATTGCGACCACCAGTTTCACCGGTATTTGCCTGGCCCTGGAAAAACTCGGCTGCCCGCGGGTCTTTGCTCTGCAGTTGATGTTTCTCTACCGTTATCTGTTTGTTCTGGTTGAAGAGGCGACGCGGCTGATTCGTGCCCGCGCTCTGCGTTCTTTTCATGGTCGCGGCAACAGCTTGCGGGTCTTCGGCAGTCTGATCGGGCAGTTACTGTTGCGTTCACTGGAGCGCGCCCAGCGGATTCATCTGGCGATGCAGTGCCGCGGTTTTGATGGTGAAATCCGCATGCGGCGTCCCCTTGGTATCCGAAAACGCGATGTTGCCTTTCTCCTTGGCTGGGGGGGGTGGTTTGCACTTTGCCGGACGTGGAATCTACCGCAACTTCTCGGCACTTTTGTTCTGGAGCTTTTTGTATGAGTCATCACATCGTTGAAGTCGCAGAACTTTGCTACTCCTACCCCGACGGCACTGCCGCACTCAACGGAGTCAATTTCTGTATCCATCACGGCGAGTCGGTCGCCATTGTCGGTGCGAACGGTGCCGGCAAGTCAACCTTGCTGTTGCATCTCAACGGTTATCTGACACCGGAACAGGGGCGGGTCCGCATTGGTGACTTTCCCTTGACCAAAGCAACGGTGCAGGATGCCCGTCGCAGCGTCGGCATGGTGTTTCAGGACCCTGATGACCAGTTGTTCATGCCAACGGTTTATGACGATGTTGCCTTCGGTCCTTTGAACCTCGGTCTGCCGCTGGAAGAAGTCGATCGCCGGGTAGAATCGGCGCTGACTCTGGTTGATGCCCTGCACCTCAAGGATCGTCCCCCTTATCACCTCTCCGGTGGTGAAAAACGGGCTGTGGCCATTGCTTCGGTCCTCTCCATGTCTCCAGATATTCTGGTCATGGACGAGCCGACCACGGGCCTTGATCCGCGTGGTCGGCGGCGCTTGATCGAGCAGTTGCGCTCCTTCCAACACACCAAGATCATTGCCACCCATGACCTCGATCTGGTTCTCGATTTGTGCGAACGGACGATTGTCATTCGGGAGGGGAAGGTGACGGCCGATGGGCCGACTCTGGAGATATTCCGCGATGCAGCGCTACTGGCCGAATCGCATCTGGAGAAGCCGTTGCGTTTACAGGCTTGTCCGGTTTGCAGTGGGAAGGGCGAATGAAAAGCCGCCATCTGCGGCGTTGTCCTTGATCTCGTCGCGGCAACGTAGCTACCGCTACGCTTCACTCCTTGATCTGCGGACGCCTTGCATCTGACGGCTTTTGCTTCGCCCTGAAGCGGTGGAAAAGGAACAAGGCCTTGCGTCGATAAACGCAAGGCCTTGCTGTTTTGTGTGCTTTGTTAAATTGGGGACACAATACCTATTCTAATCTTCGCCAGCCGCAGACATTATCACAAACGCCCTTTTCTCCTTTGCTGAAATAGGTATTGTGTCCCCAATATAAAGGTCTTCAAAATTGTTTTCTTCTTCGACAATCACTAATGCCTGACAGTGAATCACTGCCGAAACCAGTTTTTGGCGGCCGCTGTTGACCAGCCGTTGCACCGTGCCGCGAGAAATTCCCATTTGGGTCCCGGCCTCGGCCTGACTCATCCCCAGGCTATCGCAGAGGCGCAGCGCTTCAAGTTCATCAAGCATGAGAAATACCTTGACCAGTTCGCTGCTGGGGATCCCGGCCGGTTTGAACATTTGCGCTCCGGGTGGCCGGTGCGGGCAGGAACAGTTGCGCGATTTTTTTGGGGCGAGGTGACATACTCTATCCCTTTGTGGTGATTTACGCGCCCTGTACTGCCGGGCCAAACAGGCGTGGGGTCAGCTTGACGAACCAGGCCGCCGATTGGACCTGGATGATGTAAGCAAGGGCAATTACCAGCGCTGCATCGGAACCGGCCGGACCAAAGGCGTTAATGGCAACCGCCAGGGCGATGGAGAGGTTGCGCATCACCGTTCCGTAAACCAGGGCGATTGCGTCACCCCGGGGCAGGAACAGTTTGCCGACAGCAGTGCTGAGCAGGTAATTGAGGCTATAGAGGAGCAGCAGCGGCAGGATGATGATGATGAGCTGATCCGGTTGGGCGGCAACGTCCCTGGCCTTGATCGCCATGGCGATAAAGACGATGCCCAGAACGCCGATGGTCGAGAAGCCTGGGAAGCGTGGCGCCAGGCGCAGTTGAAAGTCGGTCTGACCAAAGCGGCGGATCATCAGGCGCTGAGTGATGTAGCCGGCAAGCATCGGCAAAAAGACAATCAGGATGATTTGTTTAAAAATGCCGGCGATATCCATTTTGACCTGAGCCCCGAGCAGGGACTGCACATAAAGCGGCGTGGCCAGTGAGCCCAGAATCAGGCCGATAACGGTCATTTTGATGGCGGCTGGCAGGTTCCCTTTGGCGAATCCGGTCCAGGAAATGGTCATGCCGCTGGTCGGGACCAGCGCGGCCAGCAGCAAGCCGAGGGCCATGTAGGGCTGGTCGGGAAAAAACAGCCGGCCACCGGCATAGGCCACAAACGGGACAATGGCAAAATTGATGGTCTGGCATAAAAGCTGTGCCTTGAAATCGCCCCCTTTGAAAACCTCGCGGATCTTCAGTGTGACCATCATCGGGTAGACCATGAGAAAGGTAAATGGCAGAATCAGGGACTGCAAGGCCGCCGCATCGATAAAAAGCCCGCTGGCGAATCCGGCCAGCAGCATGACCGGAATGGCAATTATCAGATTCTTGTTAAAAAGGATGAGTAGATTCCACATGGAGCTACCTGTCTGGCAAGTCAGCGTGCGGCTGGTCTGCCTGAATGTACATGAAGGCAACAGATAAGCCAACATGGTTCACGTAAGAGCAGCATAAGGTTTTTACCGATGATAGGTCCGAAAAAATTGCGGGTCGGCAATAAAGCCCGACCCGCCATGGAGGAAGATGTCCGTCAACTTGACTAATGTTCGTCGGTGTCGAGGGGGAGAAATCTCTCGGCCAAAGTGTACAGCAGCAGACAGGCCGAGATGGCGCCGATGACGATGGCGAATTCGGTAACCGATGGCACATAGTGCAGCAGGCCATCCCGCAGATCGGAGGTGCCGGCACGCATGCTGACCAATTGGCCACCAATCACCAGATCGTAGCGCATGAAGAAGATGCCGACGGTGGCTGAAATTCCGGCCCACATGACCCCCATCGGGGTGCGGGTGCGCGGGTTGATCAGTAACGTGATCGGGATCAGCAGGCCGAGCAGCACTTCGAAGAACCAGAAATTAAAGGCGAGGGGACCAGTGAGCATCGCCATGGTTGCTTCATACTTCTCCGGCGGGTGGCCGTAAATGCCCGGGATAATCTTCCAGATGACGAAGAATACCAGAACCATCAGGAACAGAGTCTGCAGTCGCCCGAGGGTGTCGATGAAGTCTTCGTACTTCTGCGGCATCGGTGTCCCGCTCTGTTTGTGGTTGAAGTAGACAATCATACTGACGATAGCCCCACCGGAGACCAGCGCCGAGAGAATGAAATAGATCGGCAGAAACGATCCATGCCAGAACGGGCGGGCTTCAAGCAGGCCAAAGACGGCGCCGAGGTTGGAGTGCGCCGAAACGGCCGCAATAAACCCGAGCATACCCATGGCGAAGGCACCTTTGTGCATGCCCTTCATCAAAAAGTAGAGCTCACCACAGAGCAGAACCAAATACAACCCATAGAGGGTGCCCATCCACCAGATGGCGGAGGTAAAGTTGGGGCTGATGATGGCATAAATGGCGAGCCGGATCGGGTGATTGATCTCCATGCCGATGGCGCCGAAGCCACAGAGCAGGGTGATAATGGCCAGGATAATGGCGCGCTTGCCGATAAATTCGAATTTCTCGATGCCAAAGACATGGCCGAGGCTCGATAACAGGCACAGGCCTGTACTCGAGACCACGAGAAAAACGTAGGTGGCGATCAGGATCCCCCACGGCACTTCGCGGGTGACATTGTAAACCTGGGCGTGGCCGTTGATTAGCACGTTGAGGGCGCCGGCCACACCGATGAGAACGCCGATGGATAGTAGGCCGAGCCACAAAGGGAGGCTCGGGCGATGTTTCAAAAAGGAACTCATGGTATCTCTCCTTTAGATCAGATAGTACAGATTTGGCTTGGTCCCCTGGGCGGGCTTGAGCACGCGGGAAGGGTACTTGGCCAGCAGTTTTGACACATCGCTGTTCGGGTCGTTAAGATCGCCGAACACCCGGACTTTGGTCGGACAGGTTTCAACGCAGGCCGGTAACTGGCCGTTTTCGCCGTAGATGCGCTGTGAGCAGAAGGTACACTTGTCGACCGCTTCGATCTCCTCGTTGTAGTAACGGGCGTCGTAAGGGCAGGCGGTCATGCAGTACTTGCAGCCGATACATTTGTGCTCGATGACATGAACGATGCCGTCCGGCGTCACTGTCGTGGCTCCGGTCGGGCAGACATGCTCACAGGGCGGGTTACTGCAGTGCTGACACTGGCTCGGAGTAAAGCTCTGGCCCAGATCAGGATAGGTGCCGCGCAGCGGTTCAGGGCCGACCCAGTTGCGGTAGTTGTCGGTTCCGAGCGGCACATGGTTTTCAGTTTTGCAAGCCACCGTGCAGGCTTTACAGTCGATGCACCGGTTGGTGTCAAGGACGATGGCAAAGCGTTTATTCTTCATGGTCATAAACTCCTCTTATCAGGCCGGAACGACTTCAACCAGGGTTTCATGCATGGCTGCGTTGCCGGAGATCGGACAATATTTGGTTTCGATCAACGCCGCGTCGCAGCCGCCCTTGCCGTAAATGTTGCTCAGCCCCTTGGACATAACCCCGAAGCCGTGCGCCATATAGACGCAATCCGGGCGGATTTTGTCAGTGACCTCAAGACTCAGGGTCTCTTCGCCAACCGAGCTGCGTACCTTGACGCGTTGGCCATGGGTCAGACCCGCCTGAGTCGCCGCAGCGGAATGCAGCCACAGAGTGTTATCCGGCATGATTTCATGCAGGTAGGCGTTGTTGGCGGTGGTGCCGTGGGTGAAGAAGGCGTGGCGGCCAACGATCAGACGGAATTTGCCGGCCGGGATCGCCTGCGGTGAACTGTAGACCGGCAGCGGATCGAGACCCTTGTCGGCATAGCGCTGCGAGAAGATCTCGATTTTGCCACTGATCGTCTTTAACTTCTTGCCCACGGTCGAGCCGTAGTCAGGCTCGGTGCGTTCAAAGTAGACACCCTTTTCTTTCAGATCGACCAGGATCTTTGGATTGTCCTTCACCTGATGGTGGATGTACTCATCCATGGTGAAATTGAAGGTTTCGGCAATCTCTTCGCCGAGACGCGTCGCCAACTCCTGCATGATCCACAGGCAGGGTTTGCTCTCGAACTTCGCCTCGACCGCCGGTTGGCGGAAGACTGCGACCGGAACCGGCCCGCCGAGAGATTCGATGGGGTCGAGACGCTCAAGGTAGGTTGCTTCCGGCAGCACGACGTCGGAGTACCAGGCGGCATCACTCATGGTGATGTCGATGGTGCAGATGAAATCCATCTGATCCATCATCTTCACCGTCTTCGCCCGATCCGGTACCGAAGCGAGCACGTTCTGCTTGTAGATCATCATCCCCTTGATCGGGTAGGGTTTGGCCGCGAGCACCCGCTCCTGAACCACCGGCCACGAACCATCCTTTTCCGACAGAAAAGCAACGCTGTCCGCGTCGATGCGTCCGGGGACGTCGTCGTACCAGGGGGCGAGGTAATCATGCGGAGTCAGCTTGATGCCGGCGTTGGGGATCATGCCGCCTTTGACGTCCCAGTTGCCAACGATGGCGTTGAGAATCGCCATGGCGCGGCGCATCTGGGTGTCGTTGCTGGTAAACGAGGAACGGCGGCCCTGATAGTAGACCGCTTTCGGGGCGGCCTCGGCAAACTCGCGTGCCACCTTGCGGATATCATCGGCGGCGATTTCGCAGGCACCCTGGGCCCATTCCGGGGTATAGGGCGCAACATGTGGCAGCAGTTTGTCAAAACCGACCGTGTTGTCGCGCACATAGTCTTTATCGTAGAGCCCTTCGGTGACGATGACGTGGATCATGGCGAGGATAAAGGCCATATCGGTGCCGGCCTTGATCGGGAACCACTTGTCAGCCTTGGCTGCGGTTTTGGTGAAGCGCGGATCGAGATAGATAATCTTGCGCCGGCCGCCATCGCCCTTGAGCATATCGATGGAGTCGGGCGTGATCAGTGCCTCAGAACGGTTGGCGCCACTCATGATGATGTAGTCGGCGTTCAGCACATCCGGGGTCGGGTTGGTGCCGTAGGTGGCGGAGAAACCCTGGATGTTCGATGACAGGCAGAGCGTCGGGTGGCGCACAGTGTTGGGCGAACCGAAGCACTCGGCGAGCTGGTTGAAGAAATGATCCTGATAGGTCCCCTCGGTCGAGGCGAACATGACGCCGGCCCGGGTGTACTTGTCGGCGATGGTGTTGAGGTTTTTCGCCACCAGGTCGAGCGCTTCTTCCCAGGTCGCTTTGCGAAATTTTCCTTCGCCGCGCTCACCGGTGCGGATCAGCGGGTACTTAAGGCGATCTGGATCATAAACAAGTTGAACGCCTGCGTTGCCACGGGCACAGAGCATGGCCCGGCTTTTGATGAAATTGGGGTTCGGGTCGAGTTTGCGGATGACACCATCGCGAACGCGGGCGATGACGCCGCATTTGTTGACGCACATGCCGCAGGTGGTAAAGATGCTATCGTCTTTACCGGCCACCGGCGCGCTGATGTCGCCACTGGTTGCCAGGGCGCGCAGGACTTTAACTTGCGAACCGACCACCGCAGTGGCCAGAGTGCAGGATGACAGTCCTAAAAAGCGTCGCCGGCTTAGTTTTTTATCGATCAGACGGGACACGGCTTTCTCCTTTATCGTTTATACGTAATAATGTGAATAATTGAATATTTACGGGCCTTTTAAGGGGGAGAGGCGACCCTCTCCCCCTTAAAGACTTAACAAGGAGCTGCTTAGAACTTGACGGTCAGTGATGCGTAAGCGTCGTAAGCTTTGTCGATGACCGGCAAAGCTGCGTGCGTTGTCGGGGTTGTCATAACATCCTTGACTTTGACTGGAAGCCCAACAGGTGCTCCGCTTCCCGTGTACTCGAAGTCGTAGTAGAGGCCACCAAGTTTAATGAACATGTTGGGATTGATGTCGACGATGTAATATGCCTCGCCGACGTGCCCGCGGGTGGCAAGTTTCGACCCGACCATGTCATCCTGAGCCTGGGTGAAGTTGAACCAGTAGCGGCTGCCATAGTTGTACTCTAAACCAAGCTTGCCGATGTCGCCGGTTGGGATTTGTACGCCGGTATAGATTGAGTAACCGTCTTTTTTGTCTTTGTCGCCATTGTTGCTGAGGAGACCACCGTACCCGGCGAGGCTGACGTTGCCATTCGGGTCGGATTGGCTGGCGCCAAGCGAAAGGAAATACTTGATGCCGTTGTCTTCTTCGCGAGAAAGGCCGAGACCCCCGATCCACAGTCCTCCTAAGTTGGCTGATGCTTGCAGTCGGGAAATAAGGCCATAGCTATTTAGCGAATCTGGGATGCCGTCGCCGTCGGTGTCAAACATTGGCATGACGGCAAGCCCTTTGAAGCCGTCGGTGATGTCCTGAGCGCGGAACAGGGTCAGTTGGACGAAGTTGGTGCCGTCGTCGAGGACATCAACGTTGAAGCCGCCGAGGTGAGTGTCCTTCAAATTGGCACCGGTGTACATCAGGTCGCCGTTGCCGAGTTCGGCTTCGTAGCCCTGGCCGTAGCAGAAACGGATGGTCTGTCCTTCGATACCAGTGAGTTCGCTGAGGTGGTAACCGAGGGTAACGCCGTCGAAGTTGAAGTTGACCAGGTGGCCGGACGGGGTGCCGCCGCGAAGTTCATTTTCGCGGTACTGGGTCGGTGGGCCGTAGGTCGATGGCCGGCGGCCGATGGAGAGGTAGAAGTTGGAGCCGCCAATGTCTTTCCAATTGAAGTAGGCGCGCTCGACGCGGAGGAAATCGCCGGTGGTGTTGCCGCCGTTGGTGCCGTCCATCGTGACGCCGAAGGAGTCCATCATCTTGACCCCGGTCGAGTCGCCCCAGTTTTTGTACATGGAGAGGCGGCCGGCGAAATCAACATTGTCCCATACATTTGCCTTCATGTTCAGGCGCAGTCGCGTTGTGTAGACGATGGTGTTGTTTTTGTTGTATTCCGGCGGCGCCATGCCAAGCATTGTAGCCATCGGCCACTGGATGCCACGATAGGTCAGGCTGTCGGCCTTGGTGCGCAGGTCGCCGTAGAACTGGATCTTGTCGGTGGCGGCGTGCAACTCGCCCTTGTTGGCGCTGGCGGAGATCTCGTCGATCTGCTTCTGCAGCTCCTGCAGTTGCTTCTCGAGCTGGTCAACCGTGGCAGCTGCGGCAAGTGCCGGCAGAGCGAGCAGAGCGCAGAGCATAAATCCAATCAGTTTACGCATGGTCGTACCTCCAGAAATTAGGAATTAAAAAGGGCGCTTCTTTGCTTACCCACAGGTTTCCGGCTGGGCCGAGTCGGCAGCGTGGTCATAGAGATAGAAGAAGATCTGGTGCAGGTCTTCTTTGGACATCGCTTTCCATGCATCAGCGCCGCCTTTATGCTCACCTGACTCGTAGATGCGGTTCCACTGAGCCATGGTCTTGGAATTGGCCGGTTTGGTGTGGCAGGTCTTGCAGTTTTTCTTGTAGAGGTACTTCCCTTTTTTCGAGTCTTTCGACGTCCCCTCGATGGCGACGGCCGCGGTCGCGGCAAAAATGATCAGGAACAGGGCTGCGAGGATCTTGCTGGTTGTTTTCATGTTTTTTCTCCATTTGCTGGTGTTAAATGTGTCGGGCTTTTGCCAGAAAAAGCGATTTTTATCTGAAATTCTCTATATACTGAAATCACAATTCGTGCCAACTGGGTGTGATGGCTCAAAGAGGTAAAAAAATCAGTGTGTTACAAGGTTAGTGTCGGGATTTTGGAGCGAGGGAGAATTGAAACAAAGCGTTTCAGTTTGTGCCGATGGATTAAGGGTGGCAGGCTTCAGGCTGGTTCCCGCGCGCATCGGCGGGGAATTTAATCTACAGTGAAACGCAGTGTTTCATGAAACACCGTGTTTCAGTTTGGCGGGGTGGTCAGATAGGGTAAAATGATGTCGGTCAGGCGGTGGCTGCTGCTGTCCATTCCCTGTTGTTCCATGCCGTTTGCCAACCCGCAAAATGCGGCCTCGTAAATCTCTCTTTGGGCAATGTGGCAGGTGATTGGGTGCTCTCGCCCCTCGGCAAGGAGGGTCATGGCTTGACGACAGTCATCCGCACTGGTGGAGGAGATGCTGCGGCAGAGCAAGGGGCGCGATGGGTGGATGCTGCAGCAGCCTGAGGGGTCGAGAAAAGCGCAAGGGCATGCGGCGATGACACGATCAAGATGGTCAAGGCCAAAGGTCTGTTGCTGCAATCGTTCAATTTTCTGACGCAATGATTCAATCGCCGAAGGCGTTTTGGTCTGGCGTAGGTACTCGGCGATGGCCGCAGCTTCAGGTTCGAGAATGGCGACGTTGACAATGCAACAGGTGCTGCAACCGGGAGAACAGGCGCTATGGTTGGGTGAGGTGAGGGAGCTGCAGGCGGCATCGCTCAATATTTGTGCGGCACGGGCGGCCGCAGCAAATCCGGTGGCGGCGAGTTCAGTCGCCGCCACCTTGGTGATCTCTAAATAAACAGCATTGGCTTCCGGGGTGCTCCAGGTCAACATGGGCCCTCGTCTGCCGTGCTTTTAAGGCACGGTATTACTCGCGGACAAATGTGTCGATGTCGGTTTCGTGAACCATCCCCATCATGCGCGCGTATTCGGACTCAATCAACTGATAGTGGTGATCGGTCGATTTCGCATTCTGCTCAAAGATCGCTTTGACCTTAGCGTTGGATGCAGAAGCGGCCATGCTGCGCAGGTGGGCCGCAAGCTGTTGTTCCTTGGCCATGGCGACTTCCATCGCTTTGCGCTCATCCAGGTTGGGCAGGGCAAGGCTCTCCAACTCGGACAACCACTCGGATTTCCCCTTGTCGGTGTCAATGAAGGTGTCGAAGGAAGGGATGTCTTTGCCCTCATAGATATCAAAGAACGAATGGGCGTGCTCGCGCTCTTCGCGGGCCAGCAGTTCGAAGGTTTTGCGTGCAGCTTCGTTGCGCATGCGGGCGGCGCAGGAAATGTAAAAATTCATCGCACTTTTTTCGGTCTGGATAGAGCGTTTGATCGCTTCTTGTAAACTGATTTCCAAAGGCATTTCGGTCAATCTCCTTTAATTTTCATGGTTGAAGTTAGGTCTATCTTTTAAAACAGATTGTATTCAGATGTCAACATATTGGGAGATCTTTCCTGATACCTGATCGATTCTGGGCCACAATTATTTGACAAAACATGCTTCGGCGGATATTTTGTGGCCGAAGCTTTTATTATAAGTGTGTAATGTCGGCGTAGATTCAAACCTTATTGAGACGGAGGCTTTATGAAAAGTGCGGTGAATGCAGTTGTGTTGGCGGTTGTCGTTCTGCTATTGGCCGGGTGTGCTACGACATATCCAATTGGAACAATTTACACCGAGGTTAAACTGCCGTTGACTGCGACCGGTGAAGGCACCGGTAAAAAAATGGGTGAGGCAGAATGCGTCAGCATTCTTTCCCTGATCGCCACCGGTGATTGTAGCATCGAAGCGGCCAAGAAAAACGGGAAAATCACCAAGGTAACCAGTGTCGATTGGTCGGCGAAAAACATTCTTGGCGTAATCGGTAACTACAAGGTTGTTGTTTACGGCGATTGATCAACGCGCAAAACCGTAAATTTAAAAGCAAGGCGGGCGATGACTGGGATGGTCATTGCCCGCCTTTTTGCTGCCGGAAATGTTTCGATTTACTTGTGATAACAGATCAGTTGCTGCGTAACGATGTCGGCGGCCAGGATCAGTCCAAGATCGCTGACCTTGTTGACCTTGACCACGTTTTTATAGCTGCTGCTGGCCGGCATCAATCCTTCGAGAGCATTGGGCAGGCTACGCATCCAGGTTTCGTTGAAGGTGCATTCCGGGCTGTCCGGAAACAGGGCAAGGTAAAAAATGTCGGCTTCAACCAGATCCTGGAAGAAATGCGAGCCGTAAGAGAGCTCCGGCATCAGATCGCCGCTGGTGAAGGCCACTTCACCGATGGCAGCGACGTTGCTGATTTCCGAGAAAGAGATCGGAACGCCAAGGGACGGGGTGGATGTCCCCCAGCGGCCCGGACCGAGCAGCAGGGTCGGATTGTTCTTGCGATCGGCAATGCGTTTATTTAACCGGCCGATAAGACGCGCCACTTCAAATTTTTGCTGTAGTGGCAGACGGGTGTAGGTGATCGGGTCGACCCAGATCAGCCAGGCCAGAGGCTGTGAGATGTTGCCGCCCATGAAATTGCCTTCGGAGCTAAAGGCAATGCGTTCTGCCGCCAGATCGGACGGTATCTCGACCCGTTTTTGCTGTCCTTTGGTTTGCAGGGGGCGACATTGCACAACATTGATGCGCGGCGAGCGCTTGGAATCGAAATTGATGGTGAATTCAATATCGACCGGGTAGTTGTACGTGCTCTCCAGGCGCTTGAGTAACCGTTGCATCAGTGGCGTAAAAAAACCGTCCGTGAGCAGGTTGTCGAAGGTGAGAATCCAGAGTTTTTCCCTGCGACCACGCTCGAGGAGGCGCTGCATGGTCTCCTGGTCAAGTACTCCGTAGAGTTCAAGTGGTAGCCGGAGGCTGGCATCGGTAAGCAGGTGAAGGGGGACCGTGCGCAAACTGTTGCTGTTGACGTCGACCAGGTCAACCTCGCGCTGGGCAAAGCGCCGGGTGTCGGCGAATCCCTTGTGGGGCTGTTTGGCTGGTGCATCAAGGGCGACAATACGAGGGTAGTCGCCTTCAACGCGGTCCACAGCCCGGGTGCCGAGGCCCAGAACCAGTCGCATCATCCCCGCTTTCGGATCCATCTCCTTGTCCCAGACGAAGGTGTTGTAGGAGACGCCGACGCCGGCTAACTCCGGGAAGTAGTAATGATCCCGATAGGAGCCAGACACGCGCTGCACCAGCAGCCCCATCTGTTCATCCTGTTGGTCGAGACCGCGCTGTTGGCGATAGGTCAGGGCATCCTCGCTCAGGGTGCTGGCAAAGATCTGGCGCACGGCGGCTTCGAAGGCAATGTAGCGCTCTTCCGGAGAGGTTTGGTTGGGGCAGAAGATGCTTTCGTATTTGCCGGCAAAAGCATTGCCGAAGCCGTCTTCGAGCAACGAGCTGGAGCGGACGATAATCGGGTATTGACCGTAATATTCAAGCAGGGAGTGAAACCCTTCGCGGATAACGTCGGGGAATTCCCCCTGCAACATCTTTTCGCGCAATTCGGCTGCTGCGACAAAATAGCCAGCAGCCGTTTTCTGCTGCATGAACAGTGGCCACCAGCCGTTGTGGACGATGTAGGAGTAAAAGACGTTGGAGCCGACGAAGAAGGAATCGTGCCCTTCCAGGTACGGGAGCCAGTCGAAATCCGGGTCGGTTTCGAGGATTTTTCGTGCCAGCAACATACCGACCGCTTTGCCGCCAATGTAGCCGGTGCCGATCATCCTTGATTTAATGTTGAGCAGATCCTCCAGCCCGAAGTGGGCACAGGTCAGAGCTAAAATGCGTTGTTCACGGCCAAGCAGGTGTCGCGAGAGATGCTCGACCATTTGTGCCTGCTCAGCGGGAGCGGCGTTCAGATCGCACAATGTTTGTGCCTGTAAAAACAGGCGGTGCCAGTGGTCGAGTTGCCGTTGACTGATCTCTGCCGACCGGCTGTGAATGGCGGTCAGCAAATTGGTGGCATCATAGCTGTTGGCCAAGGGAGTGAAGGTGTCGCCGTCCAGCAGGTGTGGCAGGAACATGGTCGGAGAGTGGCGCTCCCAGACCTTCAATGGGTGGATATAGCTGTGACCGTCATTGCTGAGGAGTTCGAGTAGCAGTTGGGTGGTCTCGCGAATGCGGCTGATGGTTTTGAGTGCATGTCGGTCGCGGATCAGGGCGAAATAGGCAATAGTGTCGAGTTCAAACAGGTAGGGGCAGGTGACCTGAAAGAAGTTGGCGATCATGTGATCGTTGGCCCAGGCTGAAAGCAGATCGGAGAGACAATCGAAGACGTAGAAAGCTTCGCGCCCTTGCTCGGTGGCGATGGTGTGAATCCGGTGGGCGAAAGGCTCAAACCCTTCGGTGGCATCAAGGTTGAAGACAGTGATACGTGGATCGTCGGCCAGCAACGGCTCGTGTTGGCCGAAGCGTAAATAGATCAGCTTGCGATTGTCGGCAAGAGCCGCCGCAACAAATGGGCCGACAAAGTTACGATAGTTGTCAATAGAGTCGACTTTCCAGACAACATTGTCGCCGAGGCGCAAACCATCAAGGATTTTGTCGAGGCCAACGAGTCCGGTGGAGATGTGCTGCTGCGTCATGCTCACTCCTTTTTCGTTTTGCAAGGTAGGGCTAAAATAGCTGATTTAAACGGAAAACAAAACCCCCATCGATGGTTGCCGATGGGGGTTTTGTTTTTGAGTAATACGGGGAAACTTACGAGCTTAGACCAAACCCATGGCAAGCATGGCGCGGGCGACTTTAATGAAGCCGGCAATGTTAGCGCCGACAACATAATTGCCCGGTGCACCGTACTCTTCGGCGGTCTCGTAACAATCACGATGAATATTCTGCATGATCTGCTGCAGGCGTTTTTCGGTGAAGTCGAAATCCCAGGAGTCGCGGCAGGCGTTCTGCTGCATCTCCAGCGCCGAGGTGGCAACGCCACCGGCGTTGGCTGCCTTGCCCGGGCCGTAAGCGATACCGGCGCCGATGAATATATTGACCCCTTCCGGCGTCGTCGGCATATTCGCCCCTTCGCCGACGGCAATGCAGCCGTTTTTCACCAGGGTCTTGGCATCCTTGCCATTGATTTCGTTCTGGGTTGCTGACGGCATGGCCACCTGACAGGGGATTTCCCAGATGTTGCCGCCATCGACGTACTTGGCATGCTTGTGTTTTTCGGTGTAGGCACTGATCCTCCGGCGCTCGACCTCCTTGATCTGCTGTACCAGTTCGAGGTCGATCCCTTTTTCGTCGTAGATGTAGCCGTTGGAGTCGGAGCAGGCAACGACCTTGCCACCGAGCATATGAATTTTTTCGATGGTGTAGATGGCAACGTTGCCGGAGCCGGAGACGACGCAGGTTTTGCCATCAAAGGAATCACCGCGTACCTTGAGCATCTCTTCGACAAAGAAGGTCGCGCCGTAGCCGGTCGCCTCGGTACGGACCAGCGAGCCACCCCAATTAAGACCTTTGCCGGTCAGAACGCCGGCTTCCCAGCGGTTGGTGATGCGCTTGTACTGGCCGAACATGTAACCGATTTCGCGGCCGCCAACGCCGATATCACCAGCCGGTACGTCGGTGTGCTCGCCAATGTGGCGGTAGAGTTCGGTCATGAAGCTCTGGCAGAAGCGCATGATCTCGCCATCGGTCTTCCCCTTCGGGTCGAAGTCGGAGCCGCCCTTGCCGCCGCCGATCGGCATGCCGGTCAGGGAGTTCTTGAAGATCTGCTCAAAGCCGAGAAACTTGATGATGCCGAGGTAAACCGAGGGGTGGAAGCGCAGGCCACCCTTGTAGGGGCCGAGTGCGCTGTTGAATTCGACGCGAAAGCCACGATTGATCTGGACGTTGCCGTTGGTGTCCATCCATGGAACGCGAAAAATGATCTGGCGCTCCGGCTCACAGATGCGCTCGATGATTTTGTGTTTGGCAAACTCCGGGTGTTTGACCAGAACCGGCCCGAGGGATTCGAGCACTTCGCGTACTGCCTGATGGAATTCAACTTCGCCGGGGTTGCGGGCGAGGACTTCCTGATAGATCGTTTCAGTCGTTTCGTCGAGTTTGTGGATCATCACGCATCTCTCCTTTGAGGGGCAGGGTGAAGAGGGCTGAACCGTTGTGATTCCGGACGCCATTGTCCGGCCGGGTCGCCCAAAGCATACGAAAGAGGCTATCAAGAAATGTGCCAAAGATCAGGGTAGGCTAAGTTCTTAATAAAATGATAGTTATTTCGATATTTTACGACTTTGATGCGGTATTGGGGAAGATTTACTGCGGGAGTATGTTTGTGGTTAGGGTACTTCCAAAACTCGAATCGAATACACATTCAACTCAATATTGAGTAAATATTGGTGGCGATTTTTTTACAGATCAAGGGTTTGACGATTTTCGGGCGCGTTCTTCGCGCCAGAGATCCAGCAGGAGCAGGCCGACACCGATGCAGATGGCCGAATCGGCGACGTTAAAGGCTGGCCAGTGATACTGGTACCAGTGGGCATCAAGAAAGTCGATCACTTCGCCGAAACGGATGCGGTCGATAAGATTGCCCAGCGCACCGGAGAAGATCAGAGCCAGAGCCCAGTGCAGCAGGCGCTGCTCTTCACTGAGGCGACGCAGGTACCAGAGAATGCCGCAAAGGGCGACGACAGAGACTGTGATGAAAAAGGGGATGCGCAGGGCGCTGTTGGCAAAAATGCCGAACGCCGCCCCTTTGTTGCGGACATAAGTCAGGTGGAGGAAGTTCTCAATCAGGGTCACCGACTCATGCAGGGCAAACCGGCTGTCGACCAGATGTTTGGTCCACTGGTCGAGCAACAGGGTCACCAGGGTCACTAAACCCAGCAGTTGGTAGCGGTATGGCAGTTTCATTGTGTTTATGCCTTTAAGGCAGCCTGACAGCGGTGACAGATGGTCGGATGATCACTGGCACCGCCGACGCTGGTGGCGTAATTCCAGCAGCGCTCACATTTATCGCCTGCAGCGCGTGCAATGGTAATCAGCAGTTCCGGGACCTCTTCGCCGCGGGTTCCATCGGGGAGGGCATCGACCAGTTCCACCTGGGAGACGATGAACAAAGTCGCCAGTTCGTTACGGTACTGTTGCAGCAGGTCGCGCCACGGACCGGCCGGAGCGGCGAGTTGCATGCGCGCTTCGAGGGAGCTGCCAATGGTCTTTGCGGTGCGCGCTACTTCCAGTGCTTTGGTGACGTCGCTACGCATCGCCATCAAGCGTTTGTAACGTTCTTCCAGCTCCAGGTCGCGCAGATCGGTGGCAAAGCGCGGCAGAGCAGCGAGATGGACGCTCTCTTCGCGCTGGCCCGGCAATTCCCACCAGATTTCGTCGGCGGTAAAGGTGAGCACCGGGGCGATGAGACGGGTGATGGCATCGAGAATCAGGTACATCACGGTCTGCGCACTGCGACGTTCGGGGCTATCCGTGGCCGCCGTATAGAGCCGATCCTTGAGGATATCAAGGTAAAAGGCGCTCATATCGATGGCGCAAAAGTTGTGCACGGCGTGGTAAAGAACATGAAAGTCGTAGGCGTTGTAGGAGGCCTCAATCCGCTCGGAAAGACCGACCAGTCGCGATAGCGCCCAACGGTCAATCTCCAGTAGTTCCGTTGTCGGCACACTGTCAGTAGCCGGATCAAAACCGTGCAGGTTGCCGAGGATGTAGCGGGCGGTGTTGCGGATGCGGCGGTAAGCCTCTGAAACCTGTTGCAGGATATGCTCGCCGACCCGGGTGTCGTTACGGTAGTCCTGAGTGGCAACCCACAGGCGCAGAATCTCGGCGCCGTATTTCTGGATGACTTTTTCCGGTGCGACAACATTGCCCATCGATTTTGACATCGGTCGGCCGTTTTCGTCGAGGACGAAACCGTGCGTCAGCACTGCCTTGTAAGGGGCGGTGTCGCGGGTACCGACGGCGGCCAGCAGACTGGAGTGGAACCAGCCACGGTGCTGATCGCTCCCTTCCAGGTACATATCGGCCGGGCTTTGCAGTTTGCTGTTTTGCTCAACAACGGCCGCGTGCGAAACGCCCGAATCGAACCAGACATCAAGGATGTCCTGCTCTTTGTCGAAATCATCATGCCCGCAGGCCGGACAGGTTGTCCCCGCCGGTAGCAACTCCTTTGCCTCGCGCTCGAACCAGACATCGCTGCCGGTCGCCTCGAACAGGTTGGCAACATGGTGCATGATTTTGCCATCGGCCACCGCTTCACCACATTTTTTGCAGTAAAAGGCGGTGATCGGCACTCCCCAGGTACGCTGGCGACTGATGCACCAGTCGGGGCGGTTCTCGATCATGTTGTAGATACGGTCACGACCCCAGTGTGGAATCCACTGTACGTCGTTGATGTGCTTGAGCGCCTTGTCGCGCAGACCGTTGGACTCCATGGAGATAAACCACTGCTCGGTGGCACGGAAGATAATCGGTTTTTTACAGCGCCAGCAGTGCGGGTAGCTGTGCGCCACCTTCCCCTCGTTGAGCAGGGCGCCGACCTCGGCAAGCTTGGCTGAAACGGCGGCATTGGCCTCTTTTTGCACATGCAGACCGGCGAAGAATTCAACATCGTCGCGATAACGGCCGTAGTCATCGACCGGATTGTAAATCTCCAGACCGTAACGCAAACCGGTGACGTAGTCATCCTGGCCGTGACCGGGGGCGGTATGGACACAGCCGGTGCCGGCCTCAAGAGTGACATAGTCACCCAGCACCAGCAGCGAGTCACGATCATAAAAAGGGTGACGACAACGGAGTTTTTCGAACATCGGCGCCAGAAAGGTGGCGCGGACGGTGTAATCGGTGATGCCGAGCTGAGCGACAACCTTTTCGTAGAGGCCTTCAGCCATCACCAGCAGTTCGCCACCGGTTTCGAGGGCAACATAGGGGAGTTCCGGGTGCAGGCAGACCGCCAGGTTAGCCGGAATGGTCCACGGGGTGGTGGTCCAGATGACAAAGGAGAGTTTCTTGCCGGCCAACGGTGCCAGTTCGACCGGGAGCGTATCGATAAACGGCAGTTTGACGAAGATCGACGGCGACGTGTGATCGGCGTGTTCAACCTCGGCTTCAGCCAGAGCGGTGACACAACTTGGACACCAGTGAACCGGTTTCTTCCCCTTGTAGAGACCGCCACGCTCGGCAAAGCGCGCCAGTTCACGGGCGGTGGCCGCCTCGTACTGCGGAGTCATGGTCAAATAGGGGTGTTCCCAGTCTCCGAAAATGCCGAGGCGCTGAAATTCGGTACTCTGGACGCCGATCCAGTTCCGGGCGTAGGCGCGACACTCCTTGCGGATCTGCGCCTTGCTCATCTCACGTTTCTTGCTGCCGAGTTCCTGATCGACCTTGAGCTCAATCGGCAGGCCGTGGCAATCCCAACCCGGCACATAAGGGGTGTAGAAGCCCTGCATCCGCTTGCTCTTGATAACGAGGTCTTTGAGGATCTTGTTCAGGGCATGACCGATATGGATATGGCCATTGGCATAGGGCGGGCCGTCGTGCAGGGTGAAGTTGGGGCGTCCGGCGCCGGCGGCCTCGATTTTGCTTTGCAGATCCATCGCCTGCCAGCGGCCGATGATCTCCGGTTCGCGCACCGGTAGATTGCCGCGCATGGGGAATTCGGTCTGGGGCAGATTGAGAGTATTTTTGTAATCCATTAAAGTCCTCCCGGCAGGGCGTCGCTGGGCAAAAAGTTAAGTGCAGTAAGGTAGCAGAACCGGCTGACAAGTCAAGGAGAAAGCGGCTTTAAGCGGCTTGCTGACAATGGTCAGGGGCGCGGATGGCGGGTGTGATGGCTCAGCAGGGCATAACCGAGTAGTCCGGCAAGCAGCGAGGCGCTGAAGATGCCGACCTTGGCGTCGGTGATCAGTTGTGGTAACGGATAGGCGAGGTTGGTGATGAACATCGACATGGTGAAGCCGATGCCGCCGAGGATGCCGACGCCGAGGATGCCGGTCCATTGGCAGCCGCCCGGCAGGTCACAAAGGTTCAGTCGCACCGCCAGCCAGGAGAAGATGAAGATGCCGAGCGGTTTGCCGAGCAGCAGGCCGACAGCGACGCCGAGGGCGACCGGGCTGGAGAAGGTGTTGAGCAGTTGGCCGGAGTCGAGGCTGATGCCGGCGTTGGCCAGAGCGAAGACCGGCATCACCCCGTAAATCACCCAGGGATTCATTTCGTGTTCCATCCGTTGCAGCGGGCTCATGGCATCGTGGCAGGCATGCTCCAGTGCCAGGAGGGTACCGAGTTTCTCGTCGTCATGGAACGGCCCCGGCACCGGTCTGAACAGACGCAAGCGATCAAGCAGGCGCTCAGCCCTGTCGATAAAGTCGTGTTCCCGGTGACGGGAGCGCACCGGGATGGTCGCACCGATCAGCACCCCGGCGATGGAAGCATGCAGGCCCGATTGCAACAGGGCGACCCAGAGCAGCAGTCCGATCAGGGCGTAGAAATTGGGGTGCTGGACATCAAGACGGTTGCCGGCAACCAGGATTGTCAGACACAGCGCTGCGAAGCCGAGAGCCGCCAGAGAGATGTCGCCGGTGTAGAACAGGGCAATGACCACCACCGCGCCGAGGTCATCGACGATTGCCAGGGCGGTGAGAAAGATTGCCAAAGAGCGCGGGATACGGTTGCCGAGCAGGGCGAGGATGCCGAGGGCGAAGGCGATGTCGGTCGCCATCGGAATCCCCCAGCCGGCACTGGCGGGTGGCGCGGGGTTAATCAGAATAAACAGCAGGGCCGGAATCAGCATGCCGCCGAGTGCTGCGGCGATGGGCAGGGCCGCTTTGCGCGGCCCGGACAGTTCGCCGGCAATGAATTCACGCTTGATCTCCAGGCCGACGACAAAGAAAAAGACCGCCATCAGCCCTTCGTTGATCCAGTGATGCAGGGAGCGGGTCAGGCCGAAATTATCGAAACCGATGGTCAGCTTGGTCTCCCAGAAGTGATGGTAGAGATCCCGAAGCGGCGAGTTGGCGAGGATAAGGGCCAAAGCGGTCGTTGCGAGCAGAACCAGACCGCCGCTCGCCTGTTTTTTGAAGAAGTCTTCGAAGGGCCGTAACAGCGCAGCCAGTTTCAAAAAAGGCATTGTGGTGGACCTTTGGATCGAGGATGGTGGTCAAAGACGAAGTTTAAAAGTTCTATAACCGAAAAGAAGGTCTTGGCGCCTTGGTGGCCAACCTTTGTTTGGGTTATAAGTCCGAATTTTAACGAATCGTGCGCTGACGGTAACCGGTTCACTGTGACGCAGGGTGGGGAAAGAGCAGCTCTGCCGTGCATCCGCCACCATCGGTTTCACTGAGTTTGATCTGGCCGCCGTAGAGGCGGACAATCTTCTGTACTGTTGCCAGCCCAATGCCGGTGCCGGGGATCTGTTTGGCGTTGCTCCCCCGGTAGAAAACATCAAAAATACGGCGTCGGTCACTTTCGGGAACCCCGGGGCCATGGTCGCAGATGGTTATCTGCTGGCCACTGGTACTGACTGCGCCGTCAATGTCGATCTGCCCGCAACCACCGGGGCAGCCGTAACGTATCGCATTGGTGATCAGGTTGTCGAGCAGTTCGCTGACCAGAGATTCAGGTATCAGCAATTGTGGCAACGGGTTGTGCCGTACGTCGATTGTCAGCAGGTCTTGAGTGTGTTCGAACAGAATCTGCTGAAGAATTGCATCGGTATTGACAGGCGTTTCGACTTCGGGAAGGTGTCCGACCCGCGACAAGGTGAGCAGATCGTCCATCAGGGCGAGCATCCGCTGCCCCTGGGTTTCGATGTCATGCAGCAGCTCAATCCCTTGCGCGTCGAGGCGATCCTTGTATTCGTTTTGCAGAAATTCGGCAAAGCCGATGATCGGAGTCAGCGGGGAACGGAGATCGTGGGAGACAGTGTAGACAAAGGCGTCAAGCTGCCGGTTGGCTTCGAGCAGGCGTTCATGAGCCCGTTGCCGCTCGGTGATGTCACGGCAGACAGCAAGTTTTTGTAGCCCTTCCGGCGTTTTTAGCGGTGTATGGATGACATCAAAAATGCGTTGTCCGGGAAAATCACTGTGTGTTTGATGAACCGTATCGCCAGAGCGGATCTGAAACCAGGGGCAATCGGTACAAGGAGCATCGGTGCCATGAATCGCCCGGTAGCAGGTCTGGCCACAGAGTTCACCGAAAGTTCGGCGCATCGCTGCGTTGAGAAAGTCGATTCGATAATCGGTACTGACGATGTAGGCGAGATCGTCCATGGCATCAAGAATCTGGCGCAGGTGTGTGCGCTCAGCTTGCAAGTCTGCGGTTCTGACTCGAACGGTCTCTTCCAGTTGTTGTTTTTGCCGCTGCAGAGATTCTTCGAGCCGTTTCTGTTCGGTGCAGTCATTGAATGATTCAATCCCGCCGATGACGGTGTTCCCATCGTAGAGCAGGTCGATGTTTTTGCTGAGGATAAGGTAGTGACCATCTTTGTGGCGAATGCGGCAAATGGCCCCGTTTATCGGTTTTTCCGGAGTCCCGGAGTCAAACAGGCCACAACTGCGGCCGCATTCGATGCCATCGAGAAAAGAGCAGTGCTTGCCAAGTGTTTCAGCGGCCTGATAACCGGTGATGCGTTCCGCCTCCCGGTTCCAGAATATAATTCTTCGCTCAAGGTCGACGACAAACAGGCCACTCGGAATGGTTTCGAGCAGCTGTTTTAGACCAAGATCGTTGAGTTGAAGTCTATTTTTGTCGGCCAAGTTCAGTCTCCATGCAGTTCTGGACAAAGATTACCATAATGCTCTTGAAGTAGGAGGGGTAAAAGTTGGCTTCGTGCGTCTGTTTTTTGCTGCTTTGCTGCAGAGGGTGAGCCCAACAGGAGGGTCAGACCATCGGTGCCCGGGCGAGAACAGTGACAATCACCTCACCAGCCCCGGCTTGTTTGAGGGTTAGAGCGCATTCCCGAGCAGTGGTGCCAGTGGTCAGGACATCATCGACCAGCAGAATCCTTTCGCCATTCAGCTGGCGGGTGACGGCAAAGGCGTTGCGCAGATTACGGCGACGTTTCGCTGCGTTCTGTCCTTGTTGCGGCAGCGTGTTGCGACGGCGTATGAGCAGGGTTGAACTCAAGGGGCGCTGGAGATCACGGGCGAGGACCCTGGCAATCAGCAAAGATTGATTGTAGGTTCGCTGCCGCAGACGTCTTGTGTGCAAGGGGACGGGCAGGATCAGGTCGCAAATCGGGGCGATATGAGTCAATTTTGGCAGCAAAAATCGCCCCAGAGGGTGGTCGAGATCGATCTTGTCGTGGTATTTGAACTGGTGAATAGCCTCTTTGAGGGTGCCGGCGTATAGACCACCGGGGATGACTTGCTCAAACAGGGGCTTGATTTCGGCCAGGCAGGTTGCGCAAAGATGATCATCGGCGGTTTCTAGTGGGTAAGGATGAGCGCAGCGGCGGCAGGCGGCGATAGGAATCGGTGGCATTTGTGCCTGGCAGTCAGAGCAAAAACAGTCAAAGGGGGAAGGAGGGATCGGGGTGGCACACAAAGGGCAAGCGGGAGGCAGGAACAGGTCGAACAGATCGCGTAGTCTCTGTTTGCTCCATGAAAAGAGCTCCATTCCCCCTCCTCAAAGACTAAAACACAGGGCTTAAAACGTAAACCGTCGCGACACCAGAACCGTTGTGTCTCTTGAATTGCTATCCATTAACCGGAAACGACGAGACTTTTGCCGGTCATTTGCGTCGGTTGCTCAATCCCCATCAGGTCAAGCAAGGTCGGTGCGATGTCGGCCAGAATTCCGGGTCTTAGCTGGGCTCTTTTTGGTCCGTTGACCAGTAGCAGGGCGACCGGGTTGGTGGTGTGGGCCGTATGAGGGCCTCCCTGGTCATCTGTCATCTGCTCGCAATTGCCGTGATCAGCCGTAATCAGCAGACAGCCACCGGCGGCGGTGACGGCATCGACCACCCGGCCGACGCAATGATCGACCGTCTCCATGGCGGCGATGGCTGCCGGAAGAATGCCGGTATGGCCGACCATGTCCGGATTGGCAAAGTTAAGCACAATCAGGTCGTAGATACCGCTGTCGATGCGACGCAGCATTTCGTCGGTGACCGCTACGGCGCTCATCTCCGGTTTCTGGTCGTAAGTGGCAATCTCTTTCGGCGACGGGATCAGGGCGCGATCTTCGCCCCAAAAGGGCTCTTCCCGGCCGCCGTTGAAGAAAAAAGTAACGTGGGCGTATTTTTCGGTTTCGGCGATGCGCAGCTGCCGCAGCCCATGGCTGGCGATGACTTCGCCGAGTAACTGTTCATAACTGGTGGAGGGAAAGGCGACCGGCAGACCGAAGGTTTCATCGTATTCAGTCAGGCAGACGTAGCCGGCTAAATCCGGAACCTTTCGACGCGAAAAACCGGTAAAGTCGGTGGCGGTGAAGGCGCGGGTCAACTCGCGGGCCCGGTCTGAGCGGAAGTTGAAAAAAACGATGGCATCGCCGTCGTCGATGGTCGACGGCGGCTGGTTGTCCTGGCTGATCAGGCGTGGTTCGACAAATTCGTCGGTCTGACCGGCGGCATAGGCGTCGGCAATGGCCTGGCTGCTGCTGGTGACCTGGATGCCGATTCCGTCGACGAGTGCGCGCCAGGCCCGTTCAACGCGCTCCCAGCGATTGTCGCGGTCCATGGCAAAGAAACGTCCCATGATGCTGCAAATGCGTCCGGCCCCCTGCCGTTGCAATTCGGTTTCAAGCTCTTGCAGGTAGCCGGCCGCGCTTTTCGGTGGGGTGTCGCGGCCGTCAAGAAACGGGTGGATGCAAATATCGGAAATGCCGGCACGGTGCGCCATGGCGATGAGGGCATAGAGATGGCTGTTGTGCGAGTGGACGCCGCCATCTGAGAGCAGACCCAGCAGATGCAGCTTGCCACCACTGGTGCGCAGATCGGTAAGGGTTTGGTTCAGGACCGGGTTTTCGAACAGGCTGCCGTCTTCGATACTCAGGCTGATGCGGGTCAGTTCCTGATAGATGATGCGCCCGGCACCGAGGTTGAGGTGCCCGACCTCCGAGTTCCCCATCTGGCCGTCAGGCAGGCCGACACTGCGCCCGGAAGCGCCGAGCAGAGTGTGAGGAACATGGGCAAACAGGTCATCAAGGCGCGGCGTTTTTGCCATGCAGGCCGCATTATCGTGACAGACCGGGTTTTGCCCCCAACCGTCAAGAATCATCAGGACGGTCGGGCGCCGTAGCCGGGAAGCAGAATTCATTGCCGTTCGCCGTGATGGATCGGCCGCGCTTCGAGCGGCAGTTTGGTGTTCATAATCTGCTTGCGGCCGGCAACAACAAAACTTCCCCAGCTGCCGCAGCCCGGGCAACGGCTTTGCCAATCCGGACTGACTTCGTCGCAGGCATCACAGATGTAACTCAGGCGCAACTTGCCATCGACGCCGAGGGCTTTTTTGTACTGACGAACGGCTTCGTCGAAGCGGTTACGGCGCCGGTGGGCTTCGGCCAACAGCAGATTAAGTTGTGGCGTGTCGATACCGGCCCCTTCGAGAGCGTAGAGTTGCTCCAGTCCCTCTTCGACCATCTCCAGTCGCAGGCAGAGTTTGCCGTAGAACAGACGCAGAATCTGGTCGTCTTCTCGTTCGTTCATAAAGTTTTTGTAGATTTCAAGCAGGTCGGAAGGGTTTTCATCGGCAATGAAGAGATCCTCCAGCCGTGACAAAAAGACGCTCTTGCCGAGATCGGTATAGCCTTTATGCCAGACCCGGACTGCATCGTCTGGACGCTGCTGATTCCGGTAGGCATCGCCAAGGGTGACGCGGGCCGGAATGAACTCTGGCGCTTCCTTGATGATCTCCTTGAGACTTTTTTTGGCGGCATCGATATTGCCTTGCTCAAGGTTCTTCCGGGCGACTTCGTAGCGCAGTGCTCTGAGCTTGGCCTTCTCTTCGTCGAGGCGGTTGGGGCCGACTCCGACCTTCAGTACCTGCTGCTGCAATTCCAGGGCCTCTTCCCAGCGGGAATGGCGGATGTGGACTTCACGCAGGCAGCGCAGAGCCTTGCGATTGGGTTTTTCGATGGACAGCAGTTCAAGGTAGGTGTCGACTGCCCGGTCATCCTGCTCCATCTCCTCGTAACTGCTGGCGAGTTTGAACAGCACTTCGAGGCTGCGGCTATCGACCCCCTTGGCTTTTTGCAGCAGGCTGATCGCCTCCTGGGCGTTCCCTTCCTGTTGCAGGACCGTGGCCATGGCGATGTAAGATTCGACCCGTTTCGGGTCGCGATCGATGGCTTTTTGCAGCAGGCTGTGGGCCTTCTTGATATCGCCGGAGAGCAGACAACCGACGCCATCGCGATAGATGGCCGCGACTTCCAGCGTCTTTTTTTCGCGCCGGTCCCGGCGGAGGTGATTCAGGTAATGGGCCGCGATGCTGAACAGGTTGAGACCATAGCCCAGCAACAACCCGAGGAGAGCGGTGCCGATAATAATAATCGGAATCGGGAAGGTGATACTGTTGTCAGCGGCCAAAAAGATCGTGATATCGCCTGGATTAATCCCCCAGAAGTAGAGGAAAAAAAGGGCGAAAAGGATGAAGGCGAACATGAACAGGGCGATGGCGATCATGGCGGGTTCTCTCCGGAGGCCCCCCGATTTTAGTGGGGGCGTGGTCGGGTTATGGGCCGAATTTCTCGATGTCGGTTTTACAGTCAATACAATAGCGCGAAAATGGCCGGACTTCCATCCGTCGTGGCGAAATTTCATCGCCGCATTTGGCGCAGATACCATATTCACCTTGCTCAAAACGAGCCAGGGCGGCGTCAATATCGCGTATTTTCCCGTGCTGGGCTTCACTGATATTGAGCAACAGTTCGCGATGGTAAGCATTACTGGAGGCGTCGGCTAAATCAGGCAGGTTGCCTTCATCACCCAGTTCGCGCGAAGCCATGTATTTTTCATGAATCTCAGCCATGACCTCTTGACGCATCTGCAGCAAAGTTTCTTTGATTTTTTGCAACTCTTTTTTGTCCATCGATCGTCCCGTCAGCGGTTGTGGTAGGGCTCGTTACGCAAAATGGTCAGGCCCCGGTAGAGTTGTTCCAGCAGGAGCAGTCGCGCCATCTGGTGGGTCAGGGTCATTGACGACAGTGACAGAAGCCGCTGCGCCCGGCCTCGCACGGCATCACTCAGGCCGTAGGCACCGCCGATGACCAGAAGCATCTCCTGGGTGCCGTCTATCATATGGCGCTCAAGGAAAGCGGCGACCTCCTCTGAGGTCATTCCCTTTCCCCGTTCGTCCAGGGCAACAACAAACGCGCCGGTTGGGATACGCTGGAGCAGTGCTTCCCCTTCGCGTTGCCGGATCAAGCGGCTGTCGGGCTTTTTGCCGCCGGTTTTATCTTCTTTCAACTCCTCAATGACCAAGGGCAGGTAGTGGCGGATGCGGCCGGCATAGTCGTTTGCACCACTGTGCAGCCAGTCAGCCGACAGTTTGCCAATGGTCAGCAAGGTCAGCTTCACGCCTGTTGAGCCGGACTGCTTTCAGCTTCGACGATCGGGATTTCCGGCGCCTCGCTCCAGAGCCCTTCCAGATCGTAAAATTCACGGATCGGTTGCTGGAAGACATGGACCATGATGTCGCCGAAGTCGAGCAGAACCCAGCGCCCTTCCCGCATCCCTTCAACTGCCAGCGCCGGTGAGGCACATTGTTCCTTCATCCCCAGACGGACCCCTTCGGCAATCGCCTCGACCTGACGGTCGGAACGGCCGGAAGCAATGAGGATGTAGTCGGTCAGGGAAGAGAGCCCGGCAACGTTCAGCAGCTTTAAGTTAAGCGCTTTTTTATCGAGGGCAAAATCGGCACAGCGCAGAGCCTTGTCAACAGTTTTCAAACTTGAACCTTTCAGGGTAACCGGTAAAGCGTGTGAGTGTGAATGTAGTCTGCGACTGTAGTCGGGACCAGATAACGAATCGACCGGTCCTGAGCGACCAGGTCGCGTATTTTGGTCGACGAGATTTCGAGACGGGTTTCAGCGACAAAAATCAACTCCCGTCCGCTTTGGTGGCGCAAATTTTGTGCGGACTTATCGTAGCAGAACTGATCGCGGATGGCAACGGGAAGAAACTGCCGCGGATCATCGTCGCCGTAGCCGGGGCGATAGGCAACGACGATATTGGTCAGGCAAAACAGCCGGTCGTATTCTTTCCACGAGGTGATGTCGAGAAAAGAATCGAGGCCGATGATAAAGAAGAAGTCGTCATCGGGAAAGCGTCGTTGCAGCAGCTCAAAGGTATGCACCGAATAGCTGGCGCCGGGGCGCTGCGCCTCCATGTCATCGGCGAAGAAATCAGGATGGTCGACGACTGCCGCGGCAACCATTGCCAGCCGATCGCTAAAGGGGATATCGGCGGCGATGGTTTTGTGCGGGGGGATGGCGGCCGGCAGAAAGAGGATGCGGTCGAGATGACACGCTTCGCGTACCTCTTCGGCGACACGCAAATGCGCCAGATGGATCGGATTAAAAGTGCCGCCGAAGATGCCGGTGCGCATGGCGTTGCGGCGCCCGGTTCTAGGCGCGTACCTCGCCGTTGCCGAGAACGACGAATTTGCGTGTGGTCAGATCCTCCAGACCCATGGGACCGAAGGAGTGGAGTTTGGTCGTCGAGATGCCGATCTCGGCACCGAGCCCGAACTGGTTGCCATCGGAAAAGCGTGATGAGGCGTTGACCATGACCACGCTGGAATTCACCTCACGGACAAAGCGCTGCGAACGTGCGTAGTCGCTGGTGATAATGACTTCGGTGTGCAGTGAGCCGTAAGCATTGATGTGGGCGATGGCGGCGTCGATGTCGGCAACAACGCGCACGGCGAGGATCAGGTCGAGGTACTCGGCCTGCCAGTCCTCTTCTGTCGCCGGCGTCATGTCAGGGACCAGTTCACGGCTGATCGGGCAGCCGCGCAGCTCGACGCCGAGGCCGCGCAAAGTGGTGGCGATGCGCGGAATAAAAGCGGCGGCGCAATCGCTGTGGACCAGCAGGGTCTCCATGGCGTTGCAGACGCCGGGGCGCTGAACCTTGGCATTGATGCAGATCTGCTCGGCCATGTCGAGATCGGCACCGCTGTCGATAAAGGTGTGGCAGACCCCTTTGTAGTGTTTGATGACCGGGATGCGCGAATGTTCGGCGACAAAGCGGATCAAACTCTCGCCACCGCGCGGGATGATCAGATCGATCTCTTCTTCGCGCTTGAGCAGTTCCAGTACCGCATCACGATCGGTGGTGGTGACCACTTGCAGGGCGGCAACCGGCAGTCCGGCGGAGAGCAGCTCCTGACAGAGGATGGCGCCGATGGCCCGATTGGAATGGATCGCCTCTGATCCGCCGCGCAGAATGACGGCGTTGCCACTTTTCAGGCATAAGCCCGCCGCGTCGGCGGTGACGTTGGGACGAGATTCATAGATGATGCCGATGACCCCCAGCGGAATACGCATGCGGCCGACCTGAATTCCGCTTGGCCGGCGGCGCAGATCGGTCATGATCCCGACCGGGTCCGGAAGTTCGGCGACTTCGCGCAGGCCGTCGGCCATGGCGCGAATCCGTTGTTCATTCAGCAGCAGACGGTCGATCATGGCCGGTGCCAGACCGCGCTTTTGTCCGGCGTCAATATCTTTGGCGTTCTCGGCGATCAGGCTGCAGATGTCGGCCTCAAGGGCGGTTGCCATTCGCTGCAGGAGAGCGTTTTTGATCGGGGTCGACAGGTTGGCCATAATCCGCGAGGCCGTGCGGGCATCGCGGATTATGGCCAACC
>Ga0209231_1000087_pt1 | contig 64941 bp, 57 predicted proteins | sample Deesub45470m_DNA_FD_188086 | JGI IMG/M metagenome (GOLD analysis project Ga0209231, IMG submission 188086) | Deep subsurface microbial communities from North Pacific Ocean - 450_OLKR46/470m Metagenome (SPAdes) (version 2) | ecosystem: Environmental > Terrestrial > Deep subsurface > Unclassified ...
GATTACGCAAGATTTCACACCGTTTGTTCAAAAGCCCTCGCTCGGGTATTTGGGCGTTAGATATTAGGTTTTATCAAAAATAAAAAAATAGTACAAAGAATTAATTCAATGTTTTTAATTTATCTTGGGCTCTTTGCTGATAAAATCCTTTTTCATCAATAATTTGCTGCAACAATATTTTAGCTTTACTTGTTTCTTTCAGCTCTATTAACGCTAGGGCTTTATTCCATTTTGCTTCCTGATTAAATTCTGTTTGAGGGTTTTTTAAAACTGCATCAAGTTTACTTAAGGCTCTTTTATAATTCTTTAAATTATATTCTGATAAAGCTCCATAAAACAAGGCATTTACATCTTTTGGATGCTTGGCAAGAATCATTTCAAAATCAACTAAGGCTTCTTTGTAAGCTAACTTCTTAAAGTTTATAATGGCTCTTTCTAATACATCTTTATAGGTTTCTTTAACTACCGTCTGCTCCAACGATTTTTCAGCTTCCGCTTTTTGCTCTTTGTTAACATAATCAACTGGAGTAGCATCTGTTTCAGCTAATTTCTTAAAGTCTTCTTCATTCTGATATTCAATAGTATAATCTACCACTTTATAATCATACAAATAATAGGTGTTTTGAGCTATTATTCCAGCAGATAATGAATTGCCAGATGCTATAGCTTTTTGTTCTGTCATAGCAGGTGCCTGAGTAGATTTTGCTTTTTTTCTATTGGTTTCATTTCTTTGTTTTTCCGTCACCACTTTATCAGCATCAGGTTCACTTTCTTCGGAAGTCACAGTTGATGAAACAACTTGCTGATTGTTATTCAATACTTCATTATCGTAATAAGTAGCGTTATTATCATTTTTTGAAAACACTTCCTCCTCAACAACTTCCGCATCCATACTTACAGGAGATTCATCTGCCAATATTATATCATCCTCTACTCTATCTTTATTGGGTGTTCCTCTATAACCTGGCTTATCAAAAACACTTGGCGGAGTAGGTTCTTCTAAATTTTCAGTTGCTGGTTCTGCCATTTTCAACGTGTTATCTTCAGTAGATTCATCTTTGTTTTGACTTCTATCAACAACATCTTTCTTATCCTCATCAATTCTTTCTTCTTTAATATAATTTTCTGTTGGAGCAGCATTATTTTGTTCTTCTTCCGTTTGTTGATGAACAGCCATTTCGTTTTGTGTAAACTTATTTTCATCAAACAAATTAATTAAAAAATAAGCTCCAAAAATTATCGCTATAATAGATGCTGCCGCCATAAGCCAACCACCTCTAAAAAATGGATTTGACTCTCCGGTTGCAATTCTATTGTCAATTTTATTATCAATAGCCAAAATAGTAGCACTATTTGTGGCATATTTCATTCCTGCCATCGCATCAGAACACAAATCACAATCGAGCATGTGTTTTTCCACCTCGTGCAACTCTTTCTTAGAAAGCTGATGCTTGATATACTTCATCATCGTTTCTTTAGAAATGCATGTGGTTGCAGAAAATATATGGTTATGTAATTCTTTCATATCATTTTCAATTATTCACTTCAAATTATTCATTTGTATGGCTAAGTTTCTTTTTCCGTTTTGTATATAACTTTTTACTTGTTTTACAGAGTAACCCGTTTCTTCAGCTACTTCGTTGTAACATTTTTCTTTCAGATAAAACAGTTCAATACAAATTCGTTGTTCTTCTTTTAATACAGCAATTGCTTTCTCTAAATCGGTTAATATTAATTCTTGCTCAAATTTTTCGCTTATTTCAAATGGAGCTGCAAAAGTCTCTTCATGTTCATAAGCCGCTTCATATTCATTTACTTTTCTCAACACCGATTTCATTTTTCTTAAATGCATTAAGCAATGATTTCGTGCAACGCTATGTAACCATGATTTAAAATTCACTATTTCATGTTTTTTAAGGTCTTCCATTAAGTTTTCAAAAATCTGTAAAACAGCATCTTCAGATTCGGTTTCGTTTTTAAGGTATTTAAGGCAAACGCCAAACACTAAGTGAGAATATCTTTTGTATAATTCACCCAAATATATTCCATCTCCATTGCTCTTATATATTGCAATAAGCTCATTGTCGGACAATTTCTGAGGTCTATTTTTCTTAAAGATATTCATTGATAAAGTTTGGTCACTAAAAATGAATTGATAAAGGTATTAAAAAAGTTCAAGGTTTAATAGTAAAAGTTAAACCTTGAACTTTTAAGGATTTACTTGTATTCTTTAGACAAATCGAAATAACTTTTCGTTTCTACTACAATTACCCCACCATTAACATCTCCATATTTTGCAGGAACGCCTCCAGTATAAACTTTCATCGCTCCAATAGCTAATCCTGGTATGCCTATCTCTCCAGTTATGGATTTCATTCCATCTGTAATAAACTGCGTAGAAGTTGGTCGTGCTCCTCTTATATAAACATCTTTACCATTGTTGGCTAATGTAACACCCGGCAACATGGTAGCTATTTTAATAGGATCTTTAATGTTTGGACTATTACTAATCTCTTCAATAGTTAACGCTTGCACATGTGGTTCGTCTTTGTTTATTAGCGGTATTACGTGCATAACTTCTGTAACTACAAACGGATCTAACATTGTTGCTGTTTGTTCCATAGCCATATCTACATAAGTAATTTTATCAGAAGTAATCCTCACCTCTTTTGTTTCAATTGTTCCAAAACCAGTGGATTTTGCTGTTACTGTATAAACTCCAGTACTCAAAGGTTTAATGGTATATTTTCCATCAAAATCAGTTACTGCACCCTTTAATGTTCCTCCTACTTCTACATACACAGAAACATTAAAAATTGGTTCCCCCGTAACTTTATCTTTTACAACTCCCTTTATTTCTCCATTTTGAGAAAAGGCTGCCGAACACATTATTAATACTAAAAATCCTAAAGCAACAAATTTTGTAGTTGCATTTCTAAATAAGGTTAATTTTTTACTCATCTTCTTATTTTTTAGATGATTGTTTTCTTGAAATCTCGTTTTCATAATTTCTAGGTTTTAGGTGAATATTAAGTTTTGTTTTGCCCTTTAGATGCAAATACTTTTTAAATTCCATAAAATTTTTAATCTTTTTAATCTTCCTAGATGAATAAACTATTTTATTTTTTATTATCTTTAACCCGTTGTAAACCACTAACCAACTAAAACTATGATAAAAACTAGCTCTCTAATTGTTATTCCTAGCTTACTTTTAGTAACTGTAGGATGTTCAACACAAGAAAATAAAAACCAAGAACCCGAAAAAGAAATTACTCCAGCTTTTGATATTAGTCAAATAGATTCCTCTCATTCTGCTTGTGATGATTTTGAACAATTTGCTGCAGGTAATTGGCTAAAAAACAATCCTGTTCCTGAATCTGAAAGTCGTTGGGGAAGTTTTAATGTATTGCATGATGAAAATGAATTGCAGCTTAAAACCATAGTGGAAGAAGCTTCAAACGCTAAAGGCAAAAAAGGAACAAACTTGCAGTTGGTTGGCGATTTTTATACTTCTGCATTAGATTCTACCACCATTAATAAATTAGGTTATGAACCCATAAAATCTCATTTAAATAAAATAAACGAAGCTGCTACTTTAGCTGATTTAATAGCCACTTCTGTAGAAAACAAAAAAATTGGTTCAGGTGCATTTTTTGGTTTCTATGTGTATATAGATGCTAAAAATAGTGACCGATATATTACTTACCTTTCTCAAGGTGGACTTGGGTTACCCGATAAAAGTTATTATTTCCCCAAAGATGAAAGAGGTGAAAACATACTTGCCGAGTACGAAAAGTTTATTACTAAACTATTTGTGCTTACCGATAATTCGGAAGAAGTAGCTGCCCAAAAAGCCAAAAACATTATAAAAATTGAAACTGAATTGGCATCTAACTCCATGGATAGAGTTGATTTAAGAGATCCGCATAAAACTTACCATAAAATGGATAAAGCAGGTTTGCAAAAACTTATTCCCGCAATTAATTGGAAAGACTTCTTTGCTGCTGCAGAATTTAAAGATTTTGATACCTTAATTGTTCGTCAGCCTAATTTCTTTAAAGCGTTGAACAATTCTTTCAAAAAATTCCCTTTAAAAAACTGGAAAGACTACGTTGCTTATCATTTTATTAATGACTTTGCTGGACATCTAAGCATGGATTTTGAACAAACAAATTTTGATTTTTACTCTACCACTATTAAAGGAGTAAAACAAATGAAACCACAGTGGAAAAGAGCTTTAGGGAAGTCTAACAACTATGTTGGACAACCTTTAGGTAAATTATTTGTAGAAAAACATTTTTCAGAAGAATCTAAACAAATGGTGTTGGATATGATTCATAACATTTCAGATGTTTTTAAGGAAAGAGTACAACAATTGGATTGGATGAGCGATGAAACAAAATCTAAAGCATTAGAAAAATTAAGCAAATTCAATTACAAAATTGGTTACCCTGACAAGTGGAAAGATTACAGTTCGGTAGATATTCAAGCCAATGCCTTAGTACAAAATGTAATGAACATGAACTACCACAATTATAAAGAAAACATTGATAAACTTGGAAAACCAATTGACAAAGATGAGTGGGGAATGAATCCTCAACGAATTAACGCATATTACAGCTCTACTATGAATGAAATTGTTTTTCCTGCTGCTATTCTTCAGCCTCCATTTTTTAATCCTAAAGCTGATGATGCTATTAACTATGGTGGAATTGGAGCTGTTATCGGTCACGAGTTTTCTCATGGTTTTGATGATCAAGGAAGCAAGTCTGATGGAGATGGCAATCTTAATAATTGGTGGACGGATGAAGACAAAGCCAACTTTGCTGAAAGAACAGGGAAATTGGCTACTCAATACGATAAGTATGAAGTAGCAGAGGGCAATAAAGTAAATGGAAAGCTTACCCTTGGAGAAAACATTGCCGATATTGCTGGGTTAACATTGGCTTATTACGGTTTACAAAAAGCTGTTGAAAAGAAAGGGAAACCAGAATTAATTGATGGTTTCGACCATAACCAACGTTTCTTTTTAGGATGGGCTCAGGTTTGGCATACTAATGCTAAAGATGAATTCCTTATCAACCAAGTAAAAACTGATCCACATTCTCCAACAAGATATAGAATTAATGGTCCGTTGGTTAATATGAATGAATTTCATAGTGCTTTCGGTTGCAAAGAAGGAGAAATGATTGCTCCAGACAGTTTGAGAGTTACTATTTGGTAGAAAATATTTAACCACATAGGAACATAGAAAAAGAAGATTAATATAGCTTCACAAAGTGTTTCCATTTTATGGAAACAAGCTATATGAAACTTAAGTTAACTCTTCTACTTTGTAAAAACTATGTTGCTATGTGGTTTAAATTTTAAAAAGGTCAGAATAAATTCAATATATTCCGACCTTTTTTGTTTTTCACTAATTACCTTTGCCAATATGAATCTCAAGCAAAAAGACAAACAATACATTTGGCATCCATTCGACCAGCAAAAAGGTGCTGATGTAATTCCCATTGTTAAAGGCAAAGGAGCTTTTGTTTTTGATGAAGCCGGTAAGCAATACATTGATGGATTTTCCAGCTGGTGGGTAAATATTCATGGTCATGCACACCCTTATATCGCACAAAAAATTTATGAACAAGCTTTAGAATTAGAGCATGTTGCTTTTGGTGGATTTACACATCCTCAAGCAGTAAAGCTTTCGGAAAGATTAATTCACTTGCTCCCCAATAATATTGAAAAAATATTTTTCTCAGATAATGGCTCCACTGCCAATGAAGTCGCACTGAAAATGGCTATTCAGTACTGGTACAACAAAGGCGAAAAACGTACTCGTTTTATTGCGTTGGAAAATGATTACCATGGCGATACTTTCGGAAGTATGAGTTTAACCGCCAGAGGTGGTTTTAATGAACCTTTTGAAACACTTTTGTTTCATGTTGATTTTGTGGCACCTCCAACAGAAAAAAACAAATTAGCAGTTTTAAATGAGTTTGAAAACCATTTAAAAAACAATAAAATAGCTGCTTTTATTTTTGAACCTATTGTTCAAGGAGCAGCTGGAATGTTAATGCATTCTCCTGAAATTTTATCAGAAATGATAGGTTTATGTAAAAAATACCATGTAATAACTATTGCCGATGAAGTTTTTACAGGTTTCGGTAGAACAGGAAAATGGTTTGCTTCAGATTATTTTAAGCACCAACCTGATGTTTTTTGTTTGTCTAAAGGAATTACTGGTGGTTTTATGCCATTGGGAATTACAGCAGTTTCAGACAACATTTATCAAGCGTTTTATTCAGATAATGCCAAGCATACTTTTTTACACGGACATTCCTACACAGGGAACCCATTGGCGTGTGCTGCTGCCAATGCTTCGTTAGATTTATTTGAACTGGAAAATACTTTTGAGAAAGTTGAGCACATTTGTCAACAACATAAAACCTTTATTTCAACTATTCAACAACATAAAAAAATTAGAAATGCTCGATGTTTTGGAACTATTGCTGCTATTGAGTTACAAACTGATGGCGAGAGTAATTATTTTAATACTAAAGGCAAAGAAGCGTATCAATTTTTGTTGAAGAAAGGAATCATTCTGAGACCGCTCGGAAATGTGCTTACCATTATTCCTCCTTACTGTATTTCCGATGCTGAATTAGATACGATTTATCAAGGAATTACAGCTTATTTGAATCAGTAAATTGTTACGACTTTAACCACATAGTATTCCAAGCAAATGCTTGAAATAGATGTTTTTTTATTTTTCTATACATGGAGGAAAAGGGGGGTAAACTTTAACCACATAGATTCTATGTTAAATCTCTTCAATTAAATTAGTTTTTATTTTGCCTTTGTCAATAATTCTTTTTCTTCTTCAAAATTGAGTTGGGGAAATTGAGTAGTCATTTCTTGAATTATAGCAATTTGATTTTTAATGAATTGCTGATGCTTTTCACTGTTAAAATCAAAAGGCTTATGCATTGCTGCTTGTTTAATTTTTTGGATATTGCCCATTAAAGCAATTGTCTCTTTAGAGAAATAACTCATTGCAAATTTTTCCCAAACATAGTTTACTGCCAAATCTGTTGGGTGGACTAAATCATCGTTGAAAAAACGATAATCACGCAATTCGTCCATTACAATTTCATAAGCTGGAAAATAGGAGCAATTATCAAAGTTTTCGGTGAGCTCTTTTATGCTTAAATGCAATACAGCTTTACTCAAATTATTCTCCCACAAACCATCTTTGGCATGACGAACAGGGCTAACAGTAAAAACAATATTAATATCTGCATTACTACTTTTAACGTTTTTAATAAGCGAGGTATAAGCTGCAACTATTTCTTCTACTTTCAGTAATCTTTTTGTAAAATGCTTAGCGGGAATTTTATGGCAATTGGCAACCAATCCATACTTTTCGTGTTCGTAAACCCAAGCAGAACCAAAGGTAATAAACAAATAATTTGCTTTTTTTAACTGTTTGTTTGATGAACTAATGGATTGATTAATGGCTTGTAAACACTCAGTCTTATTAGTGTTGGAATAACTACCATGATGTTGTAAACTCAACCATTTATCATTAAAAAAAAGCAAATCATCTTCCTTAAAATTGCTCTCATTTAAAATATGACTTAAACTATTGGCAATAGAAATAGGGTTGTAAATTATTCCGAATGGGTTTACAACTGTATTAAATTTGTTGGAAGTAAGTTTTTCTCCAATATTTTCGGCAAAGCAAGAGCCTAAAATCAATAGTGAATCTTTATAATCTATTAATTTTTTTGCTGAAGGAATTACAACTGGAATTGAAAACTTCATGGGTATCTTATTTTCTATAAATCCAATATTCAGGATTTAATTTTGTCATTCCTTTCCATATTTCAATATGAACGGATGTTCCTGAACTTCCGGTATCATTAATTAATATACCGAGTTCTTGTTTGGTAGTAATTTTATCTCCTTTTTGAACAAAAACATCGCTCATGTAAGAATAAACAGATAAATATTCACCATGTCTAATCATCACCACTTTTCCCTCACCAGGAATAATTGCAACAGAGCTTACTTCTCCATCAAAAATTGCTCTTGCTTTTGATCCGCCACTTGTACTAATATCAATACCATTGTTGTTTATTACGATTCCGGGTAAAACAGGGTGGTTATGCTGACCAAATTTAGCGGTAATAACCCCTTCAATAACTGGCCAAGGGAGTTTTCCTTTATTAGCTTCAAACGAATTAGAAAGCTTCTGAGCTTCCGGAGTCATTGGGAAACCTTTGGTGGTATTTCCTGCTTTTTTAGCTGCCTCTTTTGCTTTACGAATTTCTTCTTCAATAATTCGCTGTATAGCTTTTTGAAGTTTGACAGCTGCTTCTTCTTTTTTTCTAAGCTTATCTTTAAGGTCTTGCTCTTTGCCTTGCAATTTAGAAATTACTGTCTCTTGTTGACTTTTTTCTACTGCTAATTTGCTTTTTTCTTGTTCCTCTAAAGAAAGTAAAGCCGCTTTTTCTTGCATGCTGTTTTTTAAATCACTGTTTCTTTTTTGAAGATCTTGTTGTGTTTTAACAATCAGTTCTGCTTGAGATTGCCTGTAAGTAGTATATTGCTGAATGTATTTTAGTCGTTTATATGCTTGGTTAAAACTTTCGGCAGCCATCACAAACATAATTTTATCTTTCTGACTTTTATGAATAAAGGCATAATAAATCATTTTGGCATATTCCTGCTTTAATTGTGCTAAATCCTTTTCCATCGCAGTAATAATAACTTCATTATCTGCAATTTTTTTATTTATAAGTTTAATTTCGGAATGTATGGTTGAAATTAAATTGGCTCGGGCATTAATTTTACTTTTTAGTTTAAGCAGTTGATCGTAAGTAAGTGCTTTATTTTTTTCCGTTTCTTTAAGCATGCCATTAATAAGAGATATTTCCTTGTTCAGCTCTTTTTTCCTTTTCTCTAATTCAGATTTAGACTGAGCAATTCCGTTTGTTGAAAACATCAGCAATCCGAAGCAAAAAAGCAAAAGATAACTACAATTAATTTGTTTGAACAGGCTCATATTTAGCTGGAATTTTAAATATAAATGAAATGTCTTCTTTTTCAATAGAGACCTTAGAGTAATCAATTAAAATATTCACTTTTTTTTCTGAGATTAAAGTTACATCTATTTTTTGGGGAAATGAATTATTTTCTAATTCCATAAAATCGCTATACTTACTCACTAAAGAGTGATTGGATTTTGGGGTAGAAAGTACTAACTCAATAATTTTAAAACTTTCAGGTGACAGCCAAAGCGCTTGAGTAAGTTCTTTAAATTTATTTTTATCTTTCTTTAAATCTTTTTTCACCTTTCTTTTTTTCTCAGTACTAACGTAATAAGCATGTTTTTTTTTGTCAATATTCGTAATAATGTCTTTTTCTTCTTTCTCAAACTCTATACTATTCCCCACAATTACTGCCTCTAACATTTGATAATCTAAATCGGTTCCAAATTTATTATTAATATAGTCAAAAGTACCTACAAAATATTGTTTGTCAATTCTATTTAAGAACATTACACTATCTTTAGTAATTAATACTCTAGCCATTTCAATTCCTAATAACGGTGTAATAGAAACCCAAATAGCACTATCTTTTTTTACTCTAATATGAGCTTTAAAAGAGGTTTCTTTATCATCAATAAATTTTACAGAAGCTTTTGCAGAAAGCACATTAAACTGAAATTCATTTTTTTCGAGGCTGTCAATTAGATTTTTATCAGAAATATGTTTTATTCTACCAAAATCGGTAGTAACAGTTTTTTGTCTTGATTTACACGCAAAAAGACTTATTAAAACTAGTAAAAAAATATATACTAATCGGTTACTTTTATTCATACAATTTACCTTCGGCTATTTTTTTATCCAACCACTCAGAACCTTCGCCTGATTCTTTAGCTTTTTTCCAATATTTTAATGCTTCTTCAGGCTGATTGAGTTGATACAAAACATCTCCTAAATGTTCTAATATTACAGCATTTTTATCACCACCAACACTCACTGCCTTTTCTAACCAGTCTTTTGCTTGTACATATTTACCTTGTTTGTACAAAATCCAAGCATACGTATCTAAATAATTAGGTTGGTTAGGTTCTAATTCATTACAAAGAGCTGATAATTTTTCTGCGCGTTCCAATTTTTCTTCTCTAAGTGATAGAAAGTAACTGTAATTATTTAATACATGTATGTTTTTACTGTCAATTTCCAATGCTTTTTCATATGCCGCATCAGATTTATCATATAATTTCATGCTGTTATAAGCATCACCTAAAGTGGCATAAAACTGAGTTTTAAGTGGGGGATTATCTATTACGTAGTCTTTTCCTATTTCTAAATATTCAGTAGCCTCTTTATAGTTTTTATTTTCTAACTGTATAACCCCATAAAAAAGGTAAGGTATTGGTTGGTTTGGAAATAATTCTGTTGCTCTCTTGCTATCTCTCTCTAATCCTTCTTTATCGTTAAGCTCCGATTCTAAAAACAACAATTGATTCCATATTGGATAGCGAGAGTTGTCAAACTCAATGGCTTTTAAATAATTTTCTTTAGCTCCTTCTAATTTATTTTCTCTTAATAGAAAATCGGCATAAATGGTATATGCTTTTGCCTCTTCCGGATGTGTTTTTATAAGAATTTTATTCAACTCAAAAGCTTCTTTTTTTAGAGTTGCACTCTTATCAGATAAAGAATAATAAGAAAGTAAAATTTGCACTTTGGTATCTATGTCCAGATCCGGACTTTGAAAAGCCAATTTTGCTTCTTCCAATGCTTTTTCATTTTCATTTTTTGCTTTATAATAATCGTATAAAGACAAATGTGCATAAGGATTTTGAGGGTCTTTTTCTAAAATTTGTTGGTAAATTTCAAATGCTTTTTCGGGCATTTCATTTGCCAAATATAAATCTGCTAATAATCCTTTGTAATGTATTTCATCAGGATAAGCCTTTATTAATTTTTGAACCTCAGCAGCCGCACTTTCAATATCATTTAACTTAATGTATATTTTTTCTTTTTGCCTTACAATTTCTTCACTAATTCCTATACGTTTTTCGATTTCATCTAAATTTATCAAGGCGTCTTTATACTTTTCTGAATATAATTGCATTCTTGCCAAGTCAAAATATAAATCAACATTCTCTGGCTCTAATTCTATCAACTTTTCGTACTGTTTTATTGCACTTTCTGTATCTCCACTTTCTTGCAAAGATTGAGCATATTGCAACCTGTACCATTTATTATTCGGGTCTAATTGAACAGCTTTTTCTGCATATTGAAGTGCGATTTGCTGCTGATTAGCCATAGTATATAAATTGGCTAATTCATAATGAAAAAATGGTTGGTTGGGATTTATTTTAACACATTTAGAATAAATTACCAATGCTTGCTCGTAATTACCTAACAATCTTTGTTTATTAGCTTCATGAAATAAAAAATCTAACTCCAATTTTTGTTTTTCATTAAGTACAGTAGCCTCTTTAATTTTTTGCTTAGAGCTTACCGTATCTTTTTGAGAACTACAAGCAACCAAAAATAATAGTGGAATAAAAAGTTTTATGAATGTGTTTAATGACATGTATATTAGCTTAGTTCGTTGTAATCTCCAACACTTAATTCTTGTGCTTTTCCAGTAATTTTGGCAAAATTTCCTACCATAGAATTAGCCATATTTGATGTTTGTATATGCGTATTTTTTTGTATTAATGAATTGGTAATTATGGCATTATTTATTTCGCAATTATCTCCGATAGAAACATGCGGACCAATAACTGAATTGCTGATTTTTACGTTTTTACCAATATAACAAGGTTCAATAATTACCGTATTTTCTTTTTGAAGTGAAGGATCAATAATGGTTTCATTTTTAATAAACTCCAAAACACGTTGGTTAGTATAAACGGTAGCTGCATAGTTACCACAATCTAACCATTCAATTACTTTTCCGGGAGCAAATTTTGTCCCTTTTTGTTTCATATTTTCTAAGGCATTGGTCAATTGATATTCGCCTTTTTCTTTTATGTCATTATCAATTAAATATTGTAACTCATTTTTTAGGTAAGCTCCATCTTTAAAGTAATAAATTCCAATAATTGCTAAATCAGAAACAAATTCTTGAGGCTTTTCTACAAAATCGGTAATGATATTATTTTCATTAAGTTTTACAACTCCAAAAGCACGAGGGTCGTCAATTTTATTTACCCAAATAATGCCTTCAGCGGCATCATCCATTTTAAAATCTGCTTTAAACAAGGTATCGGCAAAAGCCACCACTACTTTTCCTTCCAAACTATCTTTAGCACATAAAATAGCATGCGCTGTTCCTAATGCTTCTTCCTGATAGTAAATGCTTCCTTTTGCTCCTAAATTTTCAGCAATGCTTACTAATTGATTTTCTACTTCTGTTCCAAAATCACCAATAATGAAAGCAATTTCATCTACAGGTTCACCACAAACTTTGATAATATCTTCCACCAAGCGTTGAACAATTGGTTTTCCCGCAATTGGAATTAATGGTTTTGGTATGGTTAGCGTATGAGGTCTTAATCTTGAACCTCTTCCTGCCATTGGTACTATTATTTTCATTGTTTCAATTCCTAAATTAAACAATTTACCAATGTAGCAATTTAAATTTCATTGGTACATCGATAAATCGGTACATTATTTAATTATTTTTTTCCTGTACTTCCAAATCCTCCTGCTCCTCTTTCGGTTTCAGCTAATTCTTCTACTAATTCCCACTCGGCTTGTTCGTGCTTAGCAATTACCAATTGAGCAATTCTTTCTCCATTTTCAATTACAAAAGGCTCGTTAGAGAGATTAACTAAAATTACACCAACTTCACCTCTATAATCAGCATCAATAGTTCCCGGAGAATTTAATACGGTAATGCCATTTTTATAGGCTAATCCGCTTCTCGGACGAACTTGAGCTTCGTAACCCACAGGTAATTCTATAAATAAACCTGTTTTTACCAATGTTCTTTCCAATGGTTTTAACGTTATTGGTGTTTCTATGTTAGCTCTTAAATCTACACCGGCAGCAGCTTCCGTACCATAATGTGGCAGTGGATGATTGGATTTGTTTACTATTTTTATTCGCATAATTAATGGTTTGAGGTTTCAGGTTTGAAGTTTGAGGTTGTTGAACCTCAAACTTTTTAACTTGACGGCTAAATTACCACTTTTTTTGGTCTTTCGATGGCGTAAATTGTTCCTAAAAAGGCAAAAATTATTAACGTATGTATAAGATGTTTGGTGTAGAAATTTTCTATGGTAAATTGAGTTGTTGCAAAGTAGAGCAACAGCGTTAATCCTAAATACAATCCTATTTTAAAATAATTGTATTTAATAGGATAATGTTTTTGTCCTAGAATAAAAGAAATGATACACATAGACGAATAACAGATTAATGTTGCCCAAGCAGAGCCAACATAACCAAATACAGGGATCCAAATGTAGTTTAAAAGTACGGTTATAAAAGCACCAAAAACGCCTATATAAGCTCCATATTTTGTTTTCCCGCTTAGCTTGTACCAAATAGATTGATTGTAATAAATGCCTAAACTAATATTGGCGAACAATAATATAGGAACTACTTGAAGTCCTACCCAGTAAGCTTCGTTGGGAATAAAATATTTCACAATATCAATGTACAACATTACTCCCAAAAAGATGGTAGCACAGATAATAACAAAATAAGTCATGATACTAGCATAAATTTCTTTGGCATTTTTTTCTTTTTCCTGAGCAAAAAAGAAAGGTTCTGCGGCATACCTAAACGCCTGAATAAATAAGGTAATTATAATAGAAACTTTGTAACTAGCTCCGTAAATTCCAATTTGAGACATAGTCTCCAGCTCACCTTTGCTTTCAAACAGCATACGTTTTAGCATAATTCTGTCGATAGTTTCATTTACAATTCCTGCCAGTCCAAAAACCAATAAAGGCAACGCATAAATAAACATTTTTTTAAGCAATGCGAATTCAACACTAAACTTAGCTTTTAGCATATCGGGCAGCAACAACAAAAACTTAACAATGCTTGCAATAAGGTTCGCGATGAAAACATAACCCACACCTATTTCCGGATTATAAAAAGTTTCGATAAGCCAATTGGTTTCACCAGCTTTATACATCGGTAAACAATAAGCTAAGAAAAATAAATTTAAGCCAATGTTTACCCCAATATTCGCAAAATTGATTACAGCAAATTTTATAGGACGATTGTCTGCTCTTAACTTCGCCATCGGAATAGAAGCAACTGCATCTAAACCAACTATCATGGCAAACCAAGTTACAAATTCTTTATTATTGGGATATTTAAGCCAATCAGCAATGGACTGATCAAACAAAAAAGCCAATGCTATAAACACAAAAGAAGTAGTGAAAAGCGAGTAAATAATAGTAGAATATACTTTTTTGTTATCGTGTTCTTGCATAGTAGAAAAACGGAAAAAAGCGGTTTCCATTCCGTAGGTTAGAAACACCACTAAAAACGCCACATAGGAATACATTTCGGTAATAATTCCATACTGGTCGGGTGTAAACTTTGCCGTACCGATATATATAGGCACCAAAAACCAATTGAGCAAACGTCCAACTATGCTTGTAAGCCCATAAATGGCTGTTTGTCCGGCAAGTTTTTTTAAGGGATTCATAGTAGGTTTGAGGTTAAATGTTTGATGTTTGATGTTTAGTTCTATTCAACCTTAAACCTCAAACGTTGAACATGGAACTATTTAAAAGCTGGCTTTCTTTTTTCAATAAATGCATTTGTTCCTTCAACAAAATCGGGTGTTCCAAAGCATTTGCCAAACTCTTCTATTTCTGTTTCATAGCCATTTACACCGTCTTTAAAACCAGCATTTACCGCTTTTATTGCACTTGTTATAGCTGTTGAAGAATTGAAAGCAATTTTTTGAGCAATTTTTTGACAAGTTGGCAACAATTCTTCTTGCGTTACTACTTGGTTGACTAAGCCAATGTTGGCAGCTTCTTCAGCAGAAATCATTTTGGCAGTCATAATCATTTCCATGGCTCTGCCTTTTCCTGCCAATTGAGCCAATCGCTGTGTACCACCATAACCGGGTATTACTCCCAACGTAACTTCTGGCAATCCTAATTTGGCATTATCAGAAGCAATTCTAAAATGACAACTCATAGCTAATTCTAATCCGCCACCTAATGCAAAACCATTTACAGCAGCAATTACCGGAGTGGTTAAATTTTCTACTAAATCAAATAATTTTTGGTGACCTTCAGCGGATAATTTTTTTCCTTCTTCCACATCAAATTGGTAAAACTCTTTGATGTCTGCACCGGCAACAAAGGCTTTTTCTCCCGAACCGGTAATTATGATTACCCTAACATTTTTATCTACTTCCAATGCTTTAAAGGCATTGCTCAACTCCGCTATCGTAGCTGAATTTAAAGCATTTAACTGATTAGGTCGGTTAATTGTTACCTGAGCGATATTCTTTTCTTGAGTTATTAAAATATTGTTGTAGTCCATGAGCTTATTTTTAATAGAACGCAGATAACACAGATATAACGGGTTATCGCAGATTAGTTATAATTTATTAAAAAAACAAATGTAGCTAAAAATTAGCAAAAGAATAAACAAAAACAACAGGTGGTTTTTGAGTTTTGGGGTTGGAAATTAAATTTTATCTAAATCTATTTTTTTTCAATAGTAGATTTACAATTTTCGCACAAGTTAAGTTCAACTTGGTCAATAGTACTAATAGACTCGGCAGCATCTGTCATAAAACAATTTTTATTATCACAATGGTGAAGTCCTAAATTATGTCCTAATTCATGGAGTGTTATTTTTTTTATTCTATCAATATAAATAACCTGATTAGGATGTTTTATTCTAAAATTTGACACCACACAACTAACACCTGGACAAAATGCCAACCCAAAAACTCCCCAATCTTTATACTTAAAAGTTGGGGGTTTTATTTCTCCATTAGTACCATACTTTGTCGTTGAAATATCTTTAATAGTTAATCCAATTATGTAATTGATAGAATCAGGTTTAATATTTCTTAAAAACCTCAACAATGAATCTGCTCTATATCTAGGTGTTTTAATATTGATATAACTTGTGTTTGGCATTTCTACTACTTCGTAAACTACAGTATTAAAATGATAATAATCCTCAATAGATTTTCGAATGGTATCTGTTAAATAAAAAGGAAATTCACTTAAAGGTTGTATGGCAATTACTTTACTAGTTGATTTAATATCTTCCTTACAGGATAAAAAAGCACAAGATAAAATCAATAGTAACAAAAACTTATTCATGTTATAAATTTAGTAATTAAAACTAATACTTATGCTTTTTAGTATTTTTATAGCATGAATTGGAAAAACATAAAACGCATATTAGCACTCTCTTTACTTATTGTAATCAATCTTTTTCTATTTTACAGGTATTTTGAATTAGATAAATTAGGTAGAGTTTCCTCTTTACAAAATCCTCATGGGGAAGGTTTTCAAAACCAACATTTGTCCAATAGCGACTTAATTGAAACATCTCTTAAAATAGAATTTTGGCTGTTAATAATGGTTTTTGTTTTAATTGTTTATTCTATATATATCCTTTATAAATATAAAATGGAACTTGAGGAAAAAAATGCAATTGAAAGTAGAGTTTTATTTAAAGATTTAGAGGAGAAAAAGCAAATTCAGTTATTATCAAGCATATATTGTTTTAATTGTGGAAAAAACACTTCCACAACTTTTAAAGAAGAAAAAATGTTGCTTGGCGAAATGTTTACTTTAGTTGAATGCAATGAATGTAAGAACGAAATAAAATTAAAAAATAATTGGTAACAAAAAACACCAGTCAGGTTTTAAAAACCTGACTAGTGTAAATATATTAAAACTTAACTGTAAACGAAAACATTAAATTTCTGCTGGGAGCAGCAATGCCCGAACTATAGGTTCTGTAACGTATATCTGTTAAATTTTCTATTCCTCCTCCTAAAATAAAATGCTCTTTCAGTTGGTAATTGACTTTAAAATTAAGGGTTACCCAACTTGGTGAGTAAGGATTTCCATTGTTATCAATGGCATACAACTCACTTTTAGGAATTTCTTCAAAAGGCATGTCTTCAAACTTTTTTTCGCCACTAAACTGCGTATAAAAAATCATTTTTAGTTGCTTAGTTGTAAAACTCAATTGAGCCGAACCAAACCAAGGTGCTGCATGTCGGGACGGACCTGTTGTACCATCTTCCAATTCTTCTGTTCCTTGTTGGTAGTTGTATTTTGCCATCAACCCAAATCCGGCAGGTAATTTAATTTCAATTCCAGCATGAAGTCCTTTAATTTCAACAAAAGCAGCATTTTGTATCGCCTGAACTTTGCTCATTTCTCCATTGTACAGAATACTATCGTTACCATTAAATTGGAAATCTCTCCTTACCATTCCGCCATCCAAATACGTATAATAGCCTGTAATATTAAACTTTACCGCTTCATTAATTACTTTACTGATGCTCAATTCGGCATTATAAGCATATTCGGCAGTTAAATTAGGGTTAGGAGTAACCACATATCCCGGTTGAAAATCAAACATTTTACCAATATCATCTACATTGGGAGAGCGAAATCCTGTTGAGGCATTTCCGCTGATGTTGCAACTTTCGGTAGGTTGATAAACAAAACCCAAACTTCCTGTTGTAGCATTATTATTAATTTCTGCATTGGTAAACGGAAACGGAAAATAGGTAGTATCGAAAGCTGCATTCAACATAAATTGGTTGAACCTAGCCCCTACTTGCACTAAAAATTTTTCCGTTAAATGATGTTGAAGCGTTAAATATGCAGCATACGATTCCCAAGTAGCTTGAGGATAACGAGCAGCGGCAGGAACAATAATGTTAGTAGTAATATCTTCATCTGTACCAAAAGAATTTACATCATTATACACTGCTTCAACTCCATAAAAAAGTTCAGTTTTCTCTCCCAACATTTTTTCAAAATCCATGTTAGCCGAAAAGGCGTTTACTTCTTCTAATCTATTAGCACGAATTGGCTGATTAAACCCACGGTCTATTCTACTTTCTTCAAAATATTGATGTGCCAAGCGTATATTTATTTCATTATACCATACATTTTCTGAAGAATTGGTAACATTCACATAATTCATCGACCAAATTTGAGGGCCATAATTCCATTCGGCACTTCTTGGCAAACCGTTTTTAGTTCTAGTTAGTCTATCATAACGAGGATAATCGGTAGTGGTAGAGTACAAAAAGCCATAATTAAAGTCCCAATTTTTATTAGGTTTAAACCTAATTTTTTGCATTAATGACAGCTGTTTGTAAGCCGTTGGTTGTTGAATCAATGGGTCAGGATTGGCAACAACTACATCCGTACTACCCTGTCTTTCAACGTAAAATTTTCGAAGGTAAGAAGAAGGTCCTTTGCTGCCCATACGAATATCGCCAAAATCGGAATGGGTAATACTGGTAACCATTGCCCACTTTTTCCAGCCAACACCTACATCAACATGTGCTGTCATTTCATCGTTTGCAGAAGAATATCTCGTTGAAGCCTTACCAGTTACCAAAGGCTCATCGGAAGTTGAAAATTGAGGTGTAATAGTAGAAAAGCTCATTACTCCACCAATAGCATCACTTCCATAAATTACTGAACCTGGACCAAACAACACTTCGGTATTTTCTACCGCAAAAGGATCTACAGCAATTACATTTTGTAAGTTTCCGCTTCTAAAAATGGCAGTATTCATTCGGATGCCATCAACAGTAATTAATAATCGATTAGTTGAGAAACCTCTAATCATTGGGCTTCCGCCTCCTCCCTGACTTTTTTGAATAAAAACTTCGCCCGAAGAACCCAATAAATCGGCTGCTGTTTGCGGATTTTGTAAAGCTACATCTTTAGAAGAAATAGAAGTTATTTTTTCTGGCACATCATTTTTGTTTTGAGCCCAACGTGTAGCAGAGATAACTACCTCATCTAGAGATAAACCAGCATCTTCCAACGCAATTTCAAAAGACATTAGTTCTAGTTCTGTATAAGATTTCTGAATAGCCTTATAGCCTATTAATCTTAACTCAATTTTTTCCGATGTTTTAAAATCGCTAATATCCGCCTGACCTTTAACATTGGTAAAGGTAGCTACTCTTGGCTGATTACTAACAATACTTACCAGTTCTATCGGTAAGTTAGTTTTTTTATCTTTTACAGTGATGGTTTGTGAAATACTCAACAAAGAAATACAACACAACCATACTATAAGCATGATTTGTTTCATAGTTAATTTTCATAAAAGAACATCAACTACAAAAAGTAGTATGAATGTTCCCTAATTAATAAAAAGTAATTAATTAATTTAAAAAATTAGCTATCCTGAGGAGGGGGAGTTGTTGGCGATTGTTGCCATAAAGAAAAGTTTTCTGAATAAAGGGTACAGTGAGAAATTTCATTTTTCACAAGATCCAATTGTATAGTAGTTTTTTCTGAAAAATAAAGTGTTTTAAAAAAATGAGTAATTACCTGATTCTTATTGTTCTGATAAGGATTTTGAGCAAAATTTTGTCTAACCAAGTTGGCTAATTTTTGATTCAAAACTGTTTCTTCCTTATCCCACCAAACCCAATAATATATTTCATCACCTATAATTTCTTTTTCAACAATATCATACATTTCTCCTTTGTATTGAAATTCTTTGCTGTGCTTCCATTTTACTTGTTGGTCAACTTCATCTTTATGGAAAACCAACAACACCAACTCTTCTTTATCTATGCCAGCTATAATTTTATGTTTAATGGCTTTTTTAATGGCTTTACGTTCCATTTTGAGGTAAGCAAAAGGAAATATGGTTGCTATTGCAATAATTATTAAAAGGGATATGCTTAATGTCTTTTTCAAAACGAAAAGAATTTACAGCAAATATACATTATTTATTATTAAACTCACTCATGGTTCTCCCTAGTCCTATTGTGCCAAATGCTTTAATAAGTGCTGTAGTTTTTTCTAGTCTCTCTCCAAGTTGAGTTTGTTCTTCCGGAGCAAATTCTCCTAAAACATGATTGATTTGTTTACCTTGAACAAAATCACTACCCACACCAAAACGTAATCGAGCAAAATCTTGGTTCCCTAATACCTGAATAATACTTTTAAGTCCATTATGTCCACCATCACTGCCTTTGCCTTTCAACCTAAGTGTGCCAAAAGGAATAGCAATATCATCGGTAATTACCAATAAATTTTCTTGTTTTATTTTTTCTTGTTGGAGATAATAGTTTACTGCTTTTCCGCTTAGATTCATGTAAGTAGAAGGTTTTAACAAAATAAATGTTCTACCTTTATACTTTAAGGTGGCGGTATCTCCCAATTTATTAGGTTCAAAAAAAATAGTGGACGCCTTTGCTAAGGCATCCACTATTTTAAAACCTATATTATGTCTCGTATTTTCGTATTCAGAGCCAATATTGCCCAATCCTACTATTAAATACTTCATAATTTATATACTATTTATTATTCAGCAGGAGTTGCTTCTGCTTCAGCAGTTGCTTCTGTAGTTGCTCCTTCAGCTGTTTCTTCTTCTTCATCATCTTGAGAAGCAGCAGAAGCAGCAGCTCTACTTGTTTTAACAGCAACAACAACAGCATTAGCAGCATCTAAGAAAGTTAATCCAGGAACTGATAATTCACCAACTTTAACTGATTGTCCAATTTTTAATTTAGTAATATCTACTGAAATAAATTCTGGTAAATCTTTTGCTAAAGCTCTTACTTTTAATCTTCTAGTAACAACTCTTAATTTACCACCGGCAAGAATTCCTTTAGAAACTCCTGTTGTTTGAATTGGTAATACTACGTTTACAGGAGTATCTTCTGAAACTTCTAAGAAATCTACATGTAACGTTTGGTCAGATACTGGATGAAACTGAACTTCTTTAATAATAGCTTTTACTTTTTTACCTTGAATATCAAGGTTCACAAAGTAAACATTTGGTGAATTTATAATTTTATTGAATTCTATTTCGTTTACAAAGAAATTTACATTTTCTTCTCCTCCGTAAAGGTTACATGGAATATTTCCTTCCTTTCTAACCTGCTTAGCGTTTGAAGCACCTACTTCTGTTCTTTTAACTGCACTTATTGCTATCGTTTTCATTATTTATTGGTTTTAGATTAGTAAATGAATGATTCACTAATCGATTCGTGATTAAATACTTTTTTAATAATATGAGAAAATAAATCTGCTACTGATAAAACTTTTATTTTACTACTTTGTTGAGATAATGGAATAGAATCAGTAACTATTAACTCTGTAAGTTCTGAATTTTCAATTCTTTCGTAAGCTTCTCCAGACAATATTGGGTGAGTGGCAATAGCTCTTACACTTAATGCTCCTTTTTCTTTCATAATAGCAGCAGCTTTTACCAACGTTCCTGCAGTATCCACCATATCGTCAATTATAATTACGTCTTTTCCTTCAACATCACCAATCAAGAACATATCTTCTATAACATTGGCTTTTTTTCTTTGCTTGTAACAAACAGCTACCTCAGCTTGTAAAAATTTAGCATAAGCATTGGCTCTTTTTGTTCCTCCCATATCAGGAGAAGCCATGGTTAAATTTTCTAAATTCAGGCTTTTTATATAAGGTATAAATATAGTAGATGCAAAAAGATGGTCAACAGGTACTTCAAAGAAACCTTGAATTTGATCTGCATGTAAATCCATAGTCATAATTCGGGTAACTCCGGCAGCAGCTAGCATATTAGCAACTAATTTTGCTCCTATTGGTACTCTTGGTTTGTCTTTTCTATCCTGACGAGCTAGTCCAAAGTAAGGAATAATGGCAACTATTCTTCTGGCAGATGCTCTTTTGGCAGCATCTATCATCATTAAAAGTTCCATTAAATTATCGGCAGGTGGAAAAGTTGATTGAATTATAAATACATCTGAGCCTCTTACCGATTCTTCAAATGATGGTTGAAATTCACCATCACTAAAAGTATTGATAATAACATTACCCAATGGAATACCATAAGAATCAGCTATTTTGTTAGCTAATTCCATTGATGCTCTACCGGCAAATAATTTTACTTTTGCTTCAGACATAAAATTCAGTCGTTTTTTAAGGGCTGCAAATGTAAGAAAATATTAGTATTAGTAAAAAAATAATAACAACTATTTTTTATCCTTTCAAATCTTTGTTATTGTGTTAGATAACATCTAATCTAACACTCATTCCTACAATTAAAAAAAGTAGCGAAAATAAAGTAACTAACATAATATGTACAGCCATTATCTTTAAGTTATTTCCTTTTTCGATATTAGGTATTAGCCTAAAATTGGCATTGAGAGCAAGTATTATCGTTGCTAATAATAAAAATATTTTAATTCCAATATGTGTTGCTAAATGCCCCTCAAACAAAAACCAACTTTTAACATCAGGCAATAAGTGATAGGCTAAATAAAACCCTGTTACAACTTGAACTAACAAAGCAGGGATACCAATTTTTTCAAATTTTCTTTCGAAATCTAATAAGGCTTTAAAATCTTTATTTTTTAAAATATTTGGTAATAATATCACTGCCAGAAACAAGTGTCCTCCCACCCAAATGGTTGCGGCTAGTACATGAAGTATGATTACGAATTTATACATAAAAACTATATAACTTATTCCTCAAATTTAATTATATTCTCATTTGTAATGTAAAGTAATAATTTCTTACGGGAGAAGGAATAATTCCTGGTCCCGGATATCCTGTTGCTCTACGAGTAAAATACAAACTATTTGTAAGGTTATTCACTCCAAATTCAAATTGAAATACCTTATAAGTATAGCGTAAAGACAAATCCATAACTGAATAAGATGGAATTGTTCCTATAATGGCTGTTGGAATAAAAACAAGGCTTCCATCAGCAGATTTTCCTGCATTAGTTGCATCTGTATAATGTTCTTGTACATAAGTATATTGATAACTGATTGCAAAGTTTTTTGTTCCAAAAGTGACGCCTGTTTTAAAATTAATTGGAGGAACAAACTCTACTAATTTATTATTTAATGCCGCACTTTGAGAGTTAACATATCTTGCGTCTATTAGTGAAAAGTTAACAAAGGTTGTTAATGATATTTTAGAAGTATCAGAAAAAGCCAGTTTCCAAACATCTACTTCTATAGTTGATTCCATCCCTTTTATAACAGCCTCAGAAATATTAGTTCTGTACCTATATGGTATAAACGTACTTTCGTCAATTTTATCAATGCTTCCTATTCTGTTGTCATAAAGTAATAAAAATCCTGAAATATCAAAACTTAATTTTTTAGATACCATTCCTCTTACTCCAACATCAAAATTATAACCTGTCTCATCTTTTAAATTAGGGTCTATTCTAAAGTTTCTGTTTACAATTTGCATATCTGCAAAATTGATACTCCTGTAATTTTGTGTAAAGTTAGAGTAGATGTCAACGGTGTTTTTTATTTTATAATTTAAGCCGATTCCGCCAATAACAAAAGAACGAGTACTGGTTCTAGTTTCAGTAAAAGTAGTATCAAAAATGGGATTGTTTGCCAAATCATAAACAACTTCTCTAAAACTCCCATTTGCATTCGTATTGATGTATTCAAACCTTACTCCTGGAGTAATACTTAGATTTTTAAATCTGAAAATATGTTCTGCAAAAGCGGCATAATTTCTACTTGGAAAACGATAGTCTGAACCTTCTAAATTATCAGGATTTACATAAGTAAAATTCGGCATTGAAGTAGTGTCTGCATTTCCTTGTCGACTTTTGTTTAACCCTTGATAATACCTTCCTCCGACAACAAAAGCCCATTGGTTATTTTTTACTGAATAAACATTTAACAACCTTGTTTCATTTCCAAAATTTTGAAATTCACCGATAATTAAATCTCTTGGATCTCCTTCAAAATCTGGACGACTAATATTCCCTAAAATACCAAGTGCTTTTCTTGAGGCATGCAATCCAAAAAATTGCGTTTTCACCTTGGTTTTCGCATTAAATTCGTGTGTTAGTGATACTGCAAACAAATTCCAATCTACTTCAAACCAATTTCTTGCTCTTTTAGATTGGTAAGGGTTTTCATAAAACTCTTTATCTGTTAGCCCTCCCGGTTGTTGTGCCAAATAATAAAGTTTGGTATATTCTATATTCCATGAAGTTTTTTCGGTTATTTGATTAGTAATATTGATAGCTCCCGTATAAACTTCAAAGCCTGAGTTTGGACGAAATTCATTTCCTTTTTTTAATTGAAAATAACTATAACCTTTCCATCCTCCTTCTTTAAAAGCAGCGCTTATAAAAGAATTACTCAAATTGAACGAACCTTTTGTAATTCGATAAGTTAATTCAAAATCTTTATCCACCGGACCATCATGTAATTTAAAATTAAGCAACCCACCAAATTGAGTTCCAAACTGTAAAGAAGCAGCTCCTCTTAAAAACTGAATTTCTTTTATTGCTTCAGCTGGAGGAGTATAATAACTTTCAGGATAACCTAAAGCATCTGCACTAATATCATATCCATTTTGTCGAGTATTAAAGTTAGATGACCTACTCGGATTCAATCCTCTGCCACCAATTCCTAATTGCAATCCAGCTCCATCACTTTCCCAAATATTAAGTCCAGGTATTCTCGAATAAATTTGTCTTCCTTGATTAGTCGCTTTATTAGCATTAATCTGGTCTAGAACTATTATTTCACTTTTTTTTCCTTCACTTAAAATAACACCATCAATAGATTGCATTCTTCTTATCGTTCCAACACTTTCATTTTCCCCTTCTACCTTAAACTCAGTAAGATTTTCAACTTTATTTTTTAATTGTGTATTTAACTTGGTTTCAGGTTTAGAAATTATAATTTGATGTGCCTGTTTTTCATAACCTACAAAGCTAAATTCAATAGTATAATTCCCGTAAGGAATATTTTTTATTTCGTAATTTCCGTTGTCATTGGCTTGGGTGGCAACATCTATTTCTTTTATATAAATGGTAGAAAATGGCAGTTTTTCATTAGTACTGCTTTTAACCGTGCCAGATAGTGTTCCTTTGTTTTGTGCAAAAACAAATAAGGGTAGCATAAAAAATGCTACCCAAAGAAATTTTTTTAAAAGATAAGTTGTTCTATATGAATCAATCTCCGTCATTATCCTGATAAGTAATCATCACTTCTAACGCATTAGCAGTTTCTACTTTTATAAACGGAACCATTTGCTGCATTTTCTGATAGACAGCTCTTACCCCTTGGTTGTTATTTATCACTTCATTACTAAGTGGGTCATTAATATTACCTAATTCATTATTAATATTAACAAACTGATTATTAATTAAGGTACTTAAGGGTTGTCCGCCAGATTGAGCTCTAACAAAATTCAAATAATCTTCTAAACCTTCTCCATTAACCAATGATGAATAATGTTCTCCTCTAATAAATTTTTGTAAAGAGACTAATGAACGGTAAACAAATGGTAGAGATTGCTCATAGTGGTATGCTTCTACATGTTCAGGCATTGGTTGTTGAGAAAATCCGTTAAAAACTCCAGCAGGTAATCCTATCTTTCCTTTTCTCATATAGGTTTCGTAATGTAAACTTACTGCATTAACTATGTTACTAACCGAACTTCCTTGTGCATTGCTTGCACTATTAGAAATAAAACTAGTACGATATGTGCTTACCCATTCGTTATAAACATAATTGGTATTGGTTTCTAAATCATTAATTACATTAACTAAATAAGTTCTTGCATTTGGAGCAGATGTAAAATAATTAACAATATCATTATCAGTATTTCCTGAACCATTTATAAGGTATTCTAGTGCTTGTAATCCTTTCGCATCAAAATTAGAAGCTAATTGTAAATTGTAACTTCCAGAAGCTATATTATTGATTACTAAATTAGTATCTACAGGATAAATGTTTGTTTGAGCTCTCAGACTAATGTTTTGTGCTGGACCAAATTCTAAAAATGCAACATCTTGCCAAACCAAAAGTGCGTATTCCCACTTAGTTCTAAGGTTGTTAAGTGAATTAATATCTAATGTAGAATTAAAAGTATTAATAGCCGTTTTTAGTGAATCGATATTTTTAACATACTCATTATAAGCCGGCAGAATATATCCATCAGCATAATTAGTCAACATTGTTGCTCTATCGTATTCTTCAACAACCTGACTTGTCGGGTCTTTTTTATCATCTTTTGAACAACCTGCAATAAACAACAATCCTAAAATAATTACGGATACTGTTATTTTAGATGCATTCTGAACAATTTTATTTCGACTCATAGCAATTTTGGGTTTAGTTGGCAAAAATAGATAAAGTTTTGAAGTTTAAAACTTCAAAACTTTATCTACAATGTATTATTTGTAGTTAGTTGTTATAATGATGCTTTTACGTCATTCAATCCTGTTTTTGAGGCAATTAAATCAATTGCCAAATTAAGGTTGGCAATAGTAACTGCACTTAAATCATTACCTATATAACCTAATGCTATATCAACCTCTGCTGAAGTTATTGAAACACCATTAATAGAGTTATATCCATATCTTAATCCATCTATAAAAGCAATTGCTTCTGAAAGCACATGGTTTTTAACTATTGGACTTGTAATATTAGCTTTAGCTTCATTTAAATAATGAATAGCAGTTCCTGCACAAACTTTCTCCATTTGATCTCTGATTATTGCAATTTGAGCATTACGAGTTGCATAATCATTATTATCGATAGCTGCTCTACCTTTTAAAAATGCATTCATAATGTTTGTACCTGTACCTAATAAAGCTTCTCTACTACCTTGAGCATATTTTCCCCAAAATCTGTCGGTTCCATTGGTTGGGTAATCAATTTCTGAAGAAAAATACCCGAAAGCTTCATCCCAGTGATGTTGCATTTCTGTATAAGTTTTCCCTGAAAGTGGAGTAGTGTTATCATCATCTGCAACTGTACCTAAATAATTAACTGTAATTTGATTCATAAATACTGCACCCATCAAGCCTTTTTCAATTAATTGTCCGTATTCAAAACCATTTCCGCCCATAAGATAACTTTTAGTTCCATTTGTCCAAACACCTGCCTGTCCGTAAGTTTCGGTAGAGTTAGAAAAATTTAAACTACTGATGTTTGCTAACGAATCCATGTAGTTTTCAAACATTGCTTGAATACCTATATCTCCCTCAGCTGTTTTATCTTTTAATTGCTTAGTTGAACCCGTCATTCCATAACTAGGAGCATCAACCCAAGTATAACCGTTGTTAGCATACATGTTTTTTAATTGCGTTGCACTAACTGTTGTACCTAAGGTATTGGCGGTTTTCATATAAACTACCAGTTCAGAAAGCATCTCCAAGCGTTGTTGCTGTCCGTTAAAGTTAACTGTACTTTGACTTGAACCATCAACAAATACGTAAGTTGTTGGAATTTGATAAGTTGGATTCCCGCCACCGCCACCGTTGTTTACAACAGGAGTCGGAGCATCATCATCTTTAGAGCAAGAAAACATTAGTAATGCACTTAACGCTAATATTCCTATTCTATTCATTCTCATAATTATTATTTTTTTAGTTGGTATATATCTTTAATTAGACTTATTCTAAATAAGAATTTATTTTGATTGCAAAAGTCTATAGACAAGACAAAACATACAATACCACATTTAAGGTATTTTAACCAACACTCAAAAATTATTTAGTGGATTTTTTTCTTTTGAAAATATTTACAAATGGATTGAGTAAATTTTTAGAAAACGAGTCATAATAGGGATCTTCTTCGCCTAGTCCGAATTTTATTTCTTTAACTTGTTTTGATTTTATTAGTGTTCCAAAAAGGTAATCCCAAATTGCTAATCGAGAGCCTAAATTTGAATCGAAATGCTCTTGATTGTTACTATGGTGTATTTGATGTTGATAAGGACTTATAAAAATATATTCTAAAAAACTAAAGTACTTTAGTTTAACATGCGAATGCCTCAAATTAGCACCAAAAAAATAAAATAAAAAGTTCAAAATATTAATCCCCAACAACGTAATTAAACTAACATTGTCATTAGCTATATATAGAAACACACCTGTAATAACGCCTTTAACTGCTAGGCCTCTTAAGTTATTAATTATTAATTCTACCGGATGAATTCTGTACTGCGTAAAAGGATTGAGTTCGGTTGCAGAATGGTGAATTTTATGAAATTCCCATAAAAAAGGAATTTTATGCATGGCATAATGAATAAGAAAGGAAAAAAAGTCATTGACCACCACAATTATTATTGTGTATGAAACAATTAATGTTGTTTTAGAAAAATTAAATGATGATGACCCAAACTTATTCACTAAGTATTCACTTAGCCCTTCTGCCATATAAAGAGCATAAATTAATACTGGAGCAAGTATTACAACTTTTACTAAACTATTAAAAAAAATGAGTGTATAATCTACCCAAGCAGATTTTCCAAACCACCTTTTTTTACTAAAGAAATAACTTTTAAACGATTCTTTTTCTTTTGTACGGTAATACACATACAAAGCAAGAATAAAAGAAGTAATAAAATAGAGCCAATAAGTTCGTTTATTAGAAGAAATTAGGTATGCAAAAGTGATATCTATAATTTCTTTTATTGCATCTATTATAGCATGGAAGTCCATATAGGAAATGTAAGTAGTCTATTTGTAATACAAAAATTGGAGGTGCAAAATTATTCTTTAATTCTGAACATTACAATACCACATTTTGGTTATAATTCCTGAAACTCAAATATAGATGTCTTTTTACTGCAAAAAAATGTAACAGTTGAAAGAGACTATATTATTATTTCTCAATAAGGTTCATTTTAATAGCTTTTTGAACCGCCTCTATTTTGTTGTGAGCTTTAAGTTTTTTGTAGCTATTTTCCATATGTTTACGAATAGTTGATGGGCTAACAATGAGTTTATCTGCTATTTGTTTGTGCGTCATACCGTCAGAAATATGAACTAACACTTCTTTTTCTCTGGGAGTAAGTTTTGGAATATTATTGCCTTCTTTCATAGGTACAAAGAAGTAGAATTAATCTAACTCTTTCAATACGTCATTTGTCGTATATTGAAGTAGTTCGTCTATATTAAATTGTTTTTCATAGCTTTTTGTACCGCTTCCATCTTATTATGCACTTGCAGTTTTTTATAAATATTTTCTATGTGTTTCCTAACTGTAGGAGGAGAAATAAATAAATTTTCGGCAATTAATTGATAGTTTAATCCTTTAGAAAGTTGCTCTAAAATTTCTGTTTCTCTTTTGGTAAGCGATATTTCTTCTACTTGTATTTTGTCTGCTGCTACTTTTTCAGGAAACCTTAATAAATTCAATGCTTTTGCAGCAATAGAAGGGGTCATTGCTGCACCACCTTCTAGTACTTGGCAAATTCCATCATGCAAAGTATCCGGTGTAATTTCTTTGAGTAAATAACCATCCGCTCCGGCTTTTATAGCATTAAAAATATTTTCATCGTCATCAAAAACAGTAAGCATTATAATTTTTATTTGCGGATAACGGTTTTTGATCAATTCAGTAGCTTTTATTCCATCCATTTCGGGCATTTGAATGTCCATTAAAACAACATCAATTACATGGTCTTCTTCTAATTTACCAATAAGCTCTGCTCCATTTTTTCCTCTAAACTTAAATTTAAAATCATCGAAAAGAGCTAATTTCTCTTCAATAGATTGGGCTAAAAAATTATTGTCTTCTGCTATGGCTATTTTTATGTTCATAATAATTGGTGTTTTAGGCAAATTTAGGAGGTAAGTATTTTACAAATAATACGTCATTTGGCTTATTTAATTGGCATTTCTAATAATATTGTTGTGCCTTTTTCTAGTGTTGAATCTATGTTAAACCTAGCTTTTATGGATGTTGCTCTGTTTTTCATATTATCTAAACCATTGCCTAATTTTACTTCATTAATATTAAATCCTATTCCATCATCTTCAATTTTAAGTATTAGTTTATCTTTACTTTCTTTTAGTAATACATTAATGGTTGTTGCTGCCGAATATTTTAACGAATTGTTGATGGCTTCTTGAACTATTCTGTAAATATTTACTCCCTCAATAGCGTTAAAACTTATCTTCTGATTTACATCCACCTCAAAATTAAAAGTAATGTTTTCTTTAACAATTTTTGCTGTTTCAATATAATTATATAGTCTGGATTTTAAGTCTTCAAAACTTATTTCGTCTTTATTTAATGCCCAAATGGTGTCTCTAAGTTGGGTAATGGTTGTTCTGCTAAAATCAGCAATACCATGTAATTTTTCTCTAAGTTTTTCGTCTGCTGTTTTAAACAAATAGCCCATATTATCTACTGAAGAAATGATAAAAGTTAGTTGAGAACCTATATTATCGTGCAAATCTCTTGATATTCTTATTCGCTCTTCATGCAACTCATTCTGTAGCATAATTTTGGCTAATTCATCTTTCAACCTATTTTCTTCAATAAGTTTTTGTTGCTTAAATTTTTGTTGCTTATAGATATAAACTCCAAGAATAATAATGAAAATCATTACTAAAGCCAAGCCTACAAGTGTGTAATTTCTTTGTCTTACCCGTAATTGTTCTTTTGTGATAATAACCTCTTGTTCTGCCAATTGTTTCTCTTTCTTTTCTGTTTCATATTGTGTTCTAATTTCCTCAATTTGTTTGTTTGATTCTTCATTAAATATAGAATCTTTATAGACAAGATAGTTTTTATGTGCTTCAAATGCTTCTTTAAATTTTCCTAATTTATCATAGGCTGTTGCTAATCCTAAGTAATTATCTCTGGTAGCCTCTTTAAAACCAATTAAGATAGTAAATTCATTACTCTTTTTGAAATAATAAACCGCACTGTCAATTTTATTTAATGAAATATAGACACTAGCTAAATTATTATACAAAATTGCTTGACCTTCCAAATCATTAGATTCAGTTCTTATTTGCAAAGCCTTATTTAAGTACTTTATAGCTTCATTGTAATTTCCTAATTTTTCTTGTGTAACCCCCATATTACCATAAGAAATAGCAATTAATCTATTTTGACCAAATTCATCTGCTTTATTTATTGCTATAGAATAATAATGGACAGAAGAATCTAACTCATTCATTTCATCATAAATATTTCCTAAATTATTTAGAATGAAAATTTCCTTATCAACAACATGATGTTTAGTGTTAATCTCAAGTGCTTTATGGTAATATTTAATAGCTTCCTTAAACTTTTGCTGTTTGTAATAAATCATTCCAATATTATTAGTAGAAGAAGCTATCCCAGCGCTATCTCTAATAGTTTCACGAATTTTGAGCGATTGAAAAAAATATTTTACTGCCTTATCATAATCACCTTTAGACATCATTACATTTCCTAAATTATTTAAAGATGCTCCAACCCCTATACTATCATTCATTTGTTTTCGCATTTCTAATGCTTTTAAAAAATATATTTCTGTACTATCAAAATGCCCCATATAAACATGGTAAATTCCTATTTGATTGTAGGCTGTACTGAGTTGAGTAGCATCAAATTTATAATTCGGAATTGTAGTTTTATAAAACTCTAAAGCTTCTTCTAATTTTCCAGCCATTGCATAAACATTACCGATTTTAGTAATTGCGGATAATACACCTTTTAAATAATTTTTTTTTGATGCATATTCTAACGCTTTATTAGCATAAAACAAGGATGAGTCTTCTTGTTGAGATTGGTCGGCCTGCTTCAGTAAACTAGCTACAAGCAAAGAATCTTCATTTGCTTGTACATTTGAAACAAGTATTAACAAGGCAAAAACACTTCCAAATAGAAATTTCATTAAATTAAAATTAAAAAATTACTTCTCAAAAATAAATGAATACATCTATTAATCTAAAAAAAACAAACTTTTTATTTATTCTTTTTATTTTTAGATTACATTTGTTCATCCTTAAAAACAACTTATTATGAAAAAAATACCATTTTGTTTGGCAACAATAATGTTGCTTATGTTAAGTATAACAAGTATTAAAACTAATGCTCAAGCCTTCCAAAAAGGCAATTGGAATATTGATGTTGATTTAGGCTTAGGAATTTATGCTACTGAAACTACTACCACTTTAAAAGCCAATGTGTTTGGTTTTAATATAAATGAATCAACTACTGATAAAGATGGCACAGCTAGTAGTATTTTTAGAATAGGTGCTGAATATGGAGTTTCTAACAAATTTGGAATTGGTTTAAAAGTTGGTGTCAGTAATTATTTTATTGACGAAGAAGATAAGGATACCCTAAAAAGTGTAAAAAGTACTGACTTTGCTATTCATTGCAATTATCATTTACTTAACTCTGATAAAAATGATTTATTTCTTACCTTGGGTTTAGGAGTAATAAATGTTAACTGGGAGTATCAAAATAATCCCGGCATCTTTCTTAAATCTGCTAAAGGTAGTGGTGGATATTTTACACTTGGAATAGCTGATAGAATTTTCTTTTCAGACCATGTAGGTATGTTATTTAGTCTAAACTTCCCGTTTATGAACATCAATGTTGATCCTGAACTTTCAGATGAAGCTCAGAGTGCTTTTAATTCCTATAATGTTAATTATGAATTAGACATGAAAATGAGTTTAAAAGGGGTATATTTAGGTACGGGGTTAGCCTTTAAGTTTTAAGTTTAATAAATTCATTAACTTTACATAAAAATAAAAAACTACAACTATGAAAAATATTTACTTAACTTTTTTAGGATTAAGCCTAGCTCTTGCTTCAATAGCTCAACCAACACTAACATCAACCAACCATGCACCATTAGTTGGAGATAACCAATTGTACTATGTTGCCGATAGCAATAGTGTTATTGATAATACGACAGGAGCAAATGTAACCTTTGACTACAGTACTCTTGCAGGTTACGGAATGTCTCAAACCAACCATTATGTTAACCCTGCCACAACTACTTATGCAAGTGATTTTCCTACTGCAACTTATGCTGACACTACAGCAGGGTCTCCTGTAAACAAACGCTACGGACAATTAGTTAGTACAGATAGTTTAGTAAACAACGGGATGGTACTAGATATTAATACTTTTGGTGTTACCGTTATTAAATATGCAGACCCTGAAAAAACAATGACTTATCCATTTGTGTATGGAAATAGTTTTAATGATGCTTTTTCAGGTCAGTTTACAGCTGTTGACTATAATACAACAACAAATGGTAGTGGAACCGTTTCCGTAAATGCAGATGCTTGGGGAACATTGTTATTACCAAACAGCGTAAGTATTCCTAATGTACTAAGAGTTGTTCAGTTTGATAGCTTAGTTACCGATACTATTATTTTACCATTTCCTTTGCCAGCTATTCTTCCTATAACTATAAAAGGTAAAATCATTAACTATTATGAACCTTCTGTTAGCAAATACCCACTACTTTCCATTATTGATGCAGAAATTGCAGGAGATTCTTCCAGAACAGTAATTTCTCAATATCCTATGCCTATGGTTGGTGTTAATGAGTTAGAAAATAAATTCAATTTGAGTATTTATCCTAATCCTATCTCCAATGAGAATACTACACTTAAGTTTGAGTTAAAGTCTGCTGAAAAAGTAGAAATAACACTTCTTAATCAATTAGGACAAGAGTTAAAAAATGTATTTACTGGTAATATGCAACCAGGAATGAATACACTTACTATTGAAACTGCTAACTTATCTAAAGGAATTTATTTTATAAACACCTTAATTGGCGAACAAAAAATTACTAAGAAACTAATAGTTCAATAATTATTGAACTATCTCAAACAAAAAAGCGGAAACTGAGAGTCAGTTCCCGCTTTTTTTATACCTAAATCTGTCTCTTAAAAATAAAAAGAAAGCAACAATCCGGCAGTAGAATTTACATCAAAACCTCTGTTGGAAGTACCTCCTTTAGAATTAACAAAAGAAGATGTTTGTTGTCCGCTTACAGGTGTATCTACCACACTTTCACTTTGGTCGCCCCCTCTTACTGATGCCATATAACCTAAGTTAAATTCTGCTCCAATAGAAATATGTTCAGCAAAGAAATAATTAAATCCGGCTAACACATTTACGCCAAAGCTCATTCCTCCATCTTGCTGAATAATTCTTTTAATTCGTTGCGTTCCTAATTTGTCGGTGATTTCTGTTGTAGCATCAATTTTAGTATTGCCAATTCTGCCAACTACCAACTCACCGCCAACGTAAGGCATTAATCTTCTTGTGCCTTCAAATTGAATTTCGTAACCCAACGCAACCGAAAAATCAAACCTTGTTTCAATAGAGTCAACCTCTCTCCAAGCTCTATTGCCTGATAACAACGAAATACTGTCGGCAGCAAAGTTATTCTCTCTTTTAGAGTATAAGCCCAAGCCAATTCTCAATGCTCTATTATCTTTCAATTGGTATTTTGCCAATACAGTATTGTTATTGTTGATGTCGGAGCGAGTGCCTAAAGAAATATTATCTACTAATCCGATTAAGTTTAATACAAAACCCCAGTCGCCTTTTAGTGGTTTTAAGGTATCTTGTTTTTCTTGAGCAAAAATGCTAGTTGAAACCAATAAAAAGCTAACTAGTAATAAACTAAGTTTAAAAAAATTATTTTTCATATCTAGTAATTTTATTTTAATGAGATTACAAACTAAAAAGTTTTTGTTTTATTATGTTTTGGTAAAACTAATTAATTCTTTAACTCTGCTATAAATAATTATTAAAAAAAATGAAACGCATAGGACTCATTTCAGATACGCATGGATATTTTCATCCGAAATTGGAAAAATTATTTGCACAGTGCGATGAAATTTGGCATGCCGGAGATGTTGGCAATTATGAAGTAATAGAACAATTGGAAAAATTGAAACCGCTAAAAGGGGTTTATGGCAACATTGACGGACAAACCGTAAGAACTCGTTTTCCTAAAAACTTACGATTTAATTGTGAAGGAGTAGACGTTTGGATAACCCACATTGGAGGCTACCCCAACAGGTACAATCAAGAAATAAGGGCAGAAATAACCAACAACCCACCTAAGCTTTTTATTTGCGGACATTCTCATATACTAAAAGTAATGTATGATGAAAAACTCAACCTCCTGCACATTAACCCCGGAGCAGCGGGTCAACAAGGTTTTCATAAAGTTAAAACCATCGTGCGATTTACACTCGACAACAATGAAATTAAAGACTTAGAAGTGGTGGAATTTTGATTAGAGATTAAACTCCTAACCTCATAAACTTTTAAACTAACCTCAAACTAACTTTCCAACTCACGATTAATCCCTAACTTTGCTAAAATCAAAAATTGAGAATGAATATGAATCCATTATTAGAGAATTTTAATACCCCTTTTAACACTCCACCTTTTTCCAACATAAAAAACGAACATTTTAAACCCGCTTTTGAAGAATCCATAAAAATTGCCCAACAAGAAATAGATACTATTACCGATAGTAAAGAAACTCCAACTTTTAAAAACACCATTGCTGCATTAGATTTCAGTGGTGAATTATTAAATAGCGTTTCTCATATTTTCTTTAACCTAAACTCTGCTGAAACAAGTACTGAAATTCAAAAAATTGCCAAAGAGGTTTCTCCAATGTTGTCAGAATTTGGAAATGATGTTGGATTAAATGAAAAACTTTTTGCAAGAATAAAAGCTGTTTACGACAACAAAGCAACTTTTCAGCTTACCACAGAAGAAGACATGTTGTTGGACAAAACCTACAAAAGTTTTGTAAGAAATGGAGCTAATCTTAACGATGAGGACAAAAAAACACTCAGAGAAATAGATAAAAAGCTTTCGGAAACGTCCTTAAATTTTGGTGAAAATTTATTGGCAGAAATCAACAATTACGAATTACACATTACCGATGAAAAAGAGTTGAGCGGTTTGCCCGAAGGTGTTGTAGAAGCAGCAAAAATGACTGCCGAGCAAAAAAATAAAGACGGCTGGGTATTTACCTTAGCCATGCCAAGCTATTTCCCATTTATGACTTATGCCGATAACCGTGCATTGAGAGAGAAATTGGCTAAAGCATCCGGCTCTAAAGCTTTTAACAACAATGAATACGATAATAGAAATAATGTCTTACAAATAGCTCAATTAAGAGAGCAAAGAGCCAATTTATTAGGCTATAACAACCATGCAGATTTTGTATTGGAAGAGCAAATGGCTACTTCTTCTAAAAATGTAATAGACTTTTTGAATAATTTGTTAGACAAAGCCAAACCTGTTGCACTTGACGAATACAAGCAATTATGTGATTTCTCTAAAGAAAATGGTGGTCCAACTTTATTAGAAAGCTGGGATGGTGCTTACTACAGCGAAAAACTAAAACAAAAGCTTTTTGAGATAGATGATGAGCAATTAAAACCTTATTTTAAACTCGAAAATGTAGTTAAGGGAGCTTTTATTGTTGCCGAAAAATTATATGGTTTACAGTTCACCGAAGTGTTTGATATTGACAAATACCACACTGATGTAACAACTTATAAGGTAACTGACAAAAACGGTGAGTTAGTCGCTATTTTTTATGGTGATTATTTCCCAAGAGAAGGCAAAAGAAATGGTGCTTGGATGACCACTTTTAACAGTCAGTGCGTTAAAAATGGTGAGAATATTAGACCACAAGTAATTAACGTTTGTAACTTCACTAAACCAACTAAAACAAAGCCTTCTTTATTAACTTTTAACGAAGTAACTACTTTATTTCATGAGTTCGGACATGCCTTACACGGAATGTTGGCTAACACTACTTATCCAGGGTTATCAGGAACAAGTGTTTACAGAGATTTTGTAGAATTACCTTCGCAATTATTAGAAAATTGGTGTTATGAACAAGAAGCATTGGAATTGTTTGCATTTCATTACGAAACAGGCGAAGTAATTCCTATGGAGTTGGTAGAAAAAATTAAAGCTTCTTCTAATTTTATGGAAGCAACAGCTATAGTTAGACAATTAAACTTTGGTTTATTAGATATGGCTTGGCATACTACTTCTTCAGCCAACATTAATGATGTTGAACAATTTGAAAAAGAAGCTACAAAGCCTACACAAATTTACCCAACAATAGATGGAATCTGTTTTAGTGCTTCTTTTGCACATATTTTCCAAGGAGGATATTCTGCAGGTTATTATTCTTATAAGTGGGCAGAAGTGTTAGATGCCGATGCTTTTGAATATTTCTTAGAAAAAGGTATTTTTAACCCCGAAGCCGGAGAAAAATTTAAAGCGTACATTTTATCTAAAGGAGGAAGTGAACACCCTATGGATTTATACGAAAAATTTAGAGGCAGAAAACCAGATAATGAAGCACTTTTAAGAAGAGCTGGTTTATTGAAAAAAGAAGTTGTTTAATCAAAAATATTAGTTTCAATTATGGATTTAAGTTTAAAAAATAAAAATGCAATTGTTTGCGGAAGCACTCAAGGAATAGGCAAAGCTATTGCTATGGAATTGGCTCATCTTGGAGCAAACATTACACTTATAGCTAGAAATGAAGACAAATTAAAAACTGTTTTAAAAGAGCTTCCCAACAACCAACAAGAACACGATTATATTGTTGCAGACTTTTCTAATCCAACAGCATTAAAAAGTAATGTAAATCAATATATGCTTCATACGGATAAAACCGTAAACATTTTAATAAACAATACAGGTGGACCTGCTGGTGGCCCTATTGAAGATGCTAATGAGGATGCTTTTTTAAGTGCTTTTTCTAATCATTTGCTGTGTAATCATATTTTAATGCAAGCAGTAAAAGAAAAAATGAAGCAAGCAGGATATGGTAGAATTATTAATATCATTTCTACATCAGTAAAACAACCGTTAAATGGTTTGGGAGTTTCTAACACGATTAGAGGAGCTGTTGCCAATTGGAGTAAAACGTTGGCTAACGAATTAGGACAATTTGGTATTACAGTAAACAATGTACTTCCGGGAGCTACCAACACAGTAAGATTAGAATCTATTGTAGGGAATAAGTCAGAAAAAACAGGAAAATCTGCCGATGTTTTATTTCAAGAAATGGCTAATGAAGTTCCTCTGAAAAGAATTGCTCAACCAGAAGAAGTAGCCAATGCAGTAGCATTTTTAGCTTCTCCGGCAGCTTCTTATATTAATGGAATTAACTTACCTGTAGATGGAGGTAGAACTAAAAGCTTATAGGCTAGTTTAAAAGTTTATGAGGTTAAAAGTTTTAAACATACGGGGAAGTAATAACGAATAACAACTTTAGCGTCTTTAGCGTCTTTAGCGTCTTTAGCGTCTTTGCGAGAGGTAACCAATAACCATTTTACCCATTAATCGCTTCTACCGATTGTACTTCGGGCAACATATTTTTAAGCATTTGCTCTATTCCTGCTTTTAATGTCATAGTTGATGATGGACAGCCGCTGCAAGAGCCTTTTAAAACCACTTTTACCACGCCATCTTTATAAGAATCTAATTCTATAGCTCCACCATCGCTTTCAACTGCAGGCTTAATATATTCATCCAAAATTTCAACAATTTTTTGCTCAAAATCTGTGAAGTTTTTAGCTTCAGTATTAGTTGCTGTATTGTCTGATGCTGTTTCGTTAACCGCAGTTTCTTTAGGTGCGTTTAAAAACTCTTCTCTAATCACAACACCATCTTCAGCATTTAAATATTCCGTAATAAAGTCTCTTAATTCCATTACCACATCTTGCCATTCAATTATATCGCTTTTAGTAAGCGTTACAAAATTGGATGCTATAAATACACCGTTAATAAACGGAAAATTAAATAACTTTTCTGCCAAAGGAGATGGCCCTCCAACTCTTTGATTCGCTAAAATTTCGTAGCTTTTGTCGTTGGTAACTAACCATCTGTTCGACACAAATTTCATGGTGTTTGGATTCGGAGTCATTTCCGCATAAACAGTAAAAGGTGATAATGTTTTTGTAGTTTCCATAAATTTAAATTTGTTTCTGCAAAGTTAGTGAATTATTGTAAGAATAATCGAACTCAGGTTTAAACTACTTTTAAAATGGTTCTGAAAGCAACAAATTTTCCATCATATCTATTTAAGTGTTCTTTTTGCAATTTGGGAGCAAATTCTTCTTGATATTTGTTTAATTGTGTTTCATTTTCACAAGTATATTGAACAGCATAAGTATGCCCTTGTTCATCATCTTGCACTGATAAAACTTTACAAATTTTATGTTCGATAAAGCATCCTGTTTCCATCACTTCGGGAATATGAACTTCTTTCATCCAAATCAGCCAATCGCCATGTATTTGATCTTCAATATTTATCGTTACGTTGTATATTATCATGTTATTTTATTTTTTAGTTGCAACCGTTATTACTTCTGAAAACAACTCTTTTAGAGAAATCCCTTCATAAGCTGCCATTTGCGGAATTAAACTTTGTGCGGATAAACCAGGAACAGTATTCACTTCAATTACATAAGGCTCTTTTCCAACCAAAATATAATCTACTCTGCACATTCCTTTTAATCCTAAAAGTTGATATACCTTATGTGTTATTTGTTTTATGTTAGTTGTCATATCCACATCTAGTGCTGCTGGAGTAATTTCTTGCGATTCGCCTAAATATTTAGCTTCAAAATCAAAAAATTCATTTTGAGTTATTATTTCGGTTATGGGCAGCACTTTTATTCCATTTTCAGAAAGATAAACACCGTTAGTAAACTCTCTACCTTCCATAAAAGCTTCAACCAATACTTCTGTGCCATGTTCTTGCGCTTTTTGAATGGCAGGCAATAACTCATCAAGTGCTTTAACTTTAGATACACCAAAACTACTTCCTCCATCAGCAGGTTTTACAAAACAAGGCAATCCAACAGTTTTGATAATATTTTCTGGTTCAATTATTTCATTTTTTCTAACTAAAACTGCATTTGCAACGGTTATTCCTAAGCTTTTAAGGAATTGGTTGCACACGTATTTATTAAAGGTAAGCGTAGCAGCTAAATGGTTACAAGTAGAATATGGTAACTCTATCATATCAAAGTAGGCTTGTAATTTTCCATCTTCACCAGGAGTACCATGAATAACGATAAAAGCAAAATCGAATTTAATTTTTTGGTCGTTTACCGTAACTGTAAAATCATCTCTGTTTATGGGTATTTTATTATCGTTGATAAAAGCAACCCAACCCTCTTCATCAATTCTTACTTTAATGGGAGTGTATTTTGCTAAATCTATATTTTCAAAAACGGTAGCGGCACTTTTAAGTGAGATTACCTTTTCATGGCTATAACCGCCTTCAATTATTGCAATAGTTGGTTTCATCTGTATTTCATAAAATAAGTATTGACAAAATTAGTCTAATAATTTTATGAAACGATTAGGACAATCATGTTTTTCAAACAAAGGTATGTTTACAGGAAGTTGTTATAGAACTAAAAAAGCTGCAACAAATTAATGCTGCAGCTTTTCTAAAACTTATTTACTGATTATTTATTGAACAATAATCTTTTTAGTAATCACTTCGTTGTTGGTAATGATATTTACAAAGTAAACACCTTTTACGTTTCCAATATTAATTTCTTCATTGATTACATTAATATTATCGAAGTTATTTTTCACAAACACTTCCTGACCTTGAATATTAGTTATTCTAATTTGTAAATCAGTTGTATTAGTTGTTGTTAAATTAATCGTAAACTGACCTTTACTTGGATTAGGATAAACTATCATGTCCATGTTTGGCGAATTCTCTCCAATACCCACACAGTTTGTAAACTCAACTATAATGGTATCAGTACCTGTACAACCACTAACGGTATCGGTAACATCGACATAAATAGTATAAATACCATTTCCTCCAAGAGTATTTGTATCAATCAATATAGTTTGTGTTGAGTCTCCAGTTGACCAAGTATAAGTTGAAAACCCACTTCCTGCATCTAATAGTAATGAATCTGTAGAACAAACAATAGTGTCTAATCCTAAATCTAATACACATGGTGTCATGAACATATAAGGGCCAACCCAGTTACTAGAATCTTGACTACAATCTGATTGAACATAGAACTCATAAGCAGTTGCTGCTGTTAATCCTGAAATAGTTTCAGGATTATTAGCTGTTGAAGCGATTAAAGTTCCTGTACCTAAGGTAAATCCTGCTGCTCCCCATTCTACATTCCAAACTGTTGCAGAACCGTTTTCCGTCCACGCTAAGTCTGCTGTAGTATAAGTTACATTATTAGCAGCTAGGTTTGATGGGTCAGCACAAGGACAATCTACAGTTCCTGTAAAAATTGTTGTTCCAGATAAATCAGTTCCAGATGCATGAGTAAACACAGTATTGTTGCTAGCATCTAAAATTTGGACACCAACTTCTGTATTCCAACTACCACCTGTATTCCAGAATAAATCAAAAGGAATAGTATCACATAACGGAACGGCAACATCTACTGGACCTGAACCTGTTGTAAGCTCAATTGTTGCTACAACAACGCCTCCTTGAATAATATCCATCGTATTACCGTTCCATCCATCACCAAATGAATCTGTCATTCTGAAAATATAACTACATTGATAAGCTACATCACATAAAGGAGCTGTAAAAGTATGTGGTCCTGACCAATTACTTGTATCGCCTATAGCACAAATATCTCTTACATAGAATTGATAAAATCCACCTGGTGTTAATCCAGAAACATTATAAGGGTTATTAGAGGTTATAGCAATATTTCCAGTTCCTTGAACGAATCCAGTGGTATCCCATTCAACTTCCCAAGAAGTTGCTGTACTATTAACTGTCCAACTTAAATCTACAGAAGTAGCTGAAACAGCACTATCAGTTAAGTTAGAAGCAGAAGGACAAGTAGGACAGAATACAGAATCTGTATATAATGTTGACCCTGATAAGTCTGTACCCGGATTATGAGTAAATATAGAGGTATTATTTGCATCAATAATTTCTATTCCAACTTCTGTTGCAAAACTACCACCTGTATTCCAAAATAAATCAAATGGGAATGTACTACACAATGGAACAGTTACATCTACAGGACCATTTCCAGTAGTGAATGTCCCTCCAATAGTAGCAACAGTAATCCCATTTTGGATGATATCCATCGTGTTTCCATTCCATCCATCACCAAATGAATCTGTCATTCTAAATGTATAATTACATTGTTGTGAAGGATTACAAATTGGAGTAGTAAAAGTATATGGTCCTGTCCACAAACTAGAATCTCCAACTGTACAAACACTTCTTACATAAAAATCATAAGTAACTGCAGCTTGTAAACCCAATTGTGTATGTGGATTTGTAGTAGTCATTAATCTAACTCCACCACCCAAGGTAAACCCTGAAATCCCCCACTCTATTTGCCAGTTGGTTGCAGAACCTACTTCTGTCCAACCAAAAGCAGCTGAATTCATTGTTAAATTGGAAACATTAAGTGCAATTGGTTGTGGACATGTTGGTGCTTCTTTAATTTCTATATCATCCAATGACATATCTCCATAGAAGTTTGTACTTCTAATAGATCTAAATCTAACCTGAATAGTATCAGGGAAATTATTAAGAACAATTTTATGTTGTAACCAAGGATCTGTATCTGCCGTTTGTTGCTCGCCTTTAATAGAGTCTTTTGTAATCCAACTCACTCCATCAAATACATCAATGTATAAGTCTCCCATGGTTTGTCCATACATATGGTAGTAAAAAGACAACTCAGGTAATGTTAAAGCAGATACGTCAATCAAAGGAGTATATAATTCAGCTACATCACCGGCAGAACCACTTGAAGCTTCGGTGTAAAAATAATTATTACCACTATAAGCTCCTGAAGGACCTGTACTTGATGACGGTGTTGAACCTGCTCCATCAATATCCCATCTGTAAGCTGATGTAGTATTTGATGGTGAAGATGACCAACAATTTTCTATTGTAGAATTAGTTGTTGTTAAATGAGTTTCTACATCATCTAACCATGGTGCTATTGATGGAGCACATAATGTGGTTAAACTATAAGGTCCTCCCCATAAACTTGTATCTCCTACTGCACATACACTTCTTACATAATATCTATATTCACTTTGTGGCGATAACCCTGAAATTGTATGTGGATTAGTTGTAGTTACTACTAAGTTTCCAAAACCTTGCGTTACTCCTGCTGTATCCCAATCTATTTGCCATGTAGTAGCACTTCCTGTTTCTAACCAACTTAAATCTGCGGAAGAACCAGTAACATTTATGGCTGTTAAATTTGATGGCTGTGGACAACTAGGAGGAGTAAATTCTATCGCTCCAGGGTCTGGCGTTACTGCTCTTGTTACGCCAAATATATCAGTTAACACGTTCGCTGACGGATCTGCTATGCCATCTACCAACGGACTACTTGGCGCAAAATCATTTGCTGTTGGGTTTACATATAAAGGCTGAGCATCTACTGAATTAGCATCGCCTGTTGTAGCTGTTTGCCAATCTACTAATGTATTTTGATTTCCTCCAAAATACCCCGTATTATTTATTGTTGTAGGTGTATATAGTACATTGTTATTACTAACAATCGCAGAGCCTGTTGCATTGAAATACAAACAATACAATGCTCCACCTCCTGAACGGGTTACTGTAACAATATTATTTACAAACTCTATATTAGAGGCTGTTGTGGTTTGGTAAAAACCTCTTGTAGTTCCGCCAGTTGAATTTTGGTCATCTAATGAAATAGTATTGTGATAATAATGTACTCCATCACTTCCAATATTATAAAGAGCATATATAGTTCCATTACTATTAATGTTGTATATTAAGTTATTTACTACTTTATTTTCATTACCAACGGTTGCATCTACACTTGAATAATATACAGGGTAAGCTGCACTTGTAGATACTCCACCTAAACCTCTAAATGGATCATGTAATCTATTGCCTTCTATCGTATTGCCTTCACCGCTAGTTATAAAATACAGTCCATAAAAAGTACTTACACTTGTTCTATTTGGACGACTAATATCATTAAAACTTATGCTTGAGTTAGAGATACTTCTTAAATAAGTTCCATAAAAGTAAAAGTCTTCTATTCTATTGCTATCAACAACGTTGTTCATTGATTCACTTGTAGATGAGGCTCCGTTTATGGTAACTCCATAATAACCACCTATAATATGGTTGTTGGTAATCGTATTGTAGGCTCCTGAAGCTCCTGCTGTTGTTGCACTGGTTAAACTTCCTGACACCACTATTCCTGCATTGGTAGATGAAGTACTTGTAAGTGCTGATGTTAAATCAACTACACAGTTGTTTATGGTATTAGAGTCTGCATTATTTATCAACTGAATCGCAAAATTATTAGTGGCTGATTGAGTTTGAACCACTAAACTATCAAAGGTTACATGATCTGCTCCGTCTAATAATATGATTGAGCGAGCTGATGTTGTTGTGGTTGATGTTATAATTTCTCCATTTCCGTTAAAGGTAATGGTATTTACTCCACTTGCTCCTATTATTGGTGGAATGGTGATTTGTTCATTGAATGGTCCTGATCCTGTTAACACATTAAATACCACAGGCCCTGATATTCCACAAGTTATCATATCATTTACCGCATCTGTAAAAGTTAAATAATTACCCGCTGTTCCTATAGTATAAGCTCCTGATAATTGTGTAGCACATAAGGTAGAGAACATATATGGTCCTGACCATAAACTAGTATCACTTGCTGAACAGTAAGCTCTTACATAAAATTCATAATCTGTTAATGGTGTTAAGCCTGTTAACGGATGTGGGTTAGTTGTTGTTCCTGTAATTGTAGGTATTCCTGTTGGGGTAAATCCTGCTGTATCCCATTCAATATCCCAAATGGTTGCCGTACCATTTTCTGTCCAACTTAAATCTACTGTTGTTCCTGTAACGTTAGTAACTGCTAGATTAGATGGCTGAGGACAGGTTGGCGGAGTGAATTCTATTGCTCCAGGGTCTGGTGTTACTGCTCTTGTTACACCATAAAAATCAGTTAAAACGTTTACAGATGCATCTGCAATACCATCTATAGGTGCATTACTAGGAGTATAATCATTACTTAAAATATTAAGGAACATTGGTTCATCATCTGCTGAATTCGCATCACCTGATGTGGCTGTTTGCCAGTCTAATAATGTGGCTTGGTCTAATCCCGAATATCCTAAATTATTAGTTCCTGAAGGAGCATTAATATAAAACACATTATTATTACTTGTTATAGAAGAAGCTGCTGTTCCAAAATATATACAATGTTTTGTTCCTGTTCCACCTCTGGTTACTGATATAATGTTATTCTTAAATTCTATGTTTGATGCTGTAGTTATTTGATAAAACCCTCTTGTAGTTCCTCCTGTAGCATTCGGATCATCTAAGGAGATAGTATTATGATAATAATGAACCCCATCACTACTTGAATTATAAAGTGCATACGTTGTTCCATTATTATTAATATTATACACTAAATTATTTACAACTCTATTTTCGTCTCCTACTGCTACATCCACTCCTGTATGGTATATTGGATATGAAGCACTTGTGCTTGCTGTAATGATTCCCGTATAAGCATCATGGATTTGGTTGGCTTCTATTAAGTTTCTTCCTCCACTGGTAATAAAATATAATCCATAAAAGGTACTTACGCTTGATCTATTCATTCTGTGAATATCATTATTAGATATTACAGAGTTAGATATACTTCTTAAATAAGTACCGTAAAAATAAAAGTCTTGTATAGTATTCCCTGATATAGTATTGTTTAATGATTCACTAGTTGACGAGGCTCCGTTTATGGTTAATCCATAATAACCTCCTGTTATCGTATTGTTTGTAAATGTATTGTTTGTTCCTGATGCTCCTGCTGTTGTTGCACTGGTTAAACTTCCTGATACAACTATCCCTGCATTAGTGGATGAAGTACTTGTTAGTGCTGAGGTTAAGTCTATGTTACAATTATTAATGGTATTAAAGTCTGCATCATTGGTTAACTGTATTGCAAAATTATTGGTGGTTGATTGAGTTACTACATTTAAACTATCAAAAGTAACATAGTCGGCTCCATTTAATAGAATTATGGAGCGTGCCGATGTAGTTGTTGTTGAAGTAATGGTTTCTCCGTTGCCATTAAATGTAATTGTATTAGTGGCATTGGCCCCAATAATTTGTGGTATGCTTATTTGCTCATTAAATGGCCCCGAACCTGTCAACACATTAAATGTTATTGGTGCACAAACTCCCAATGCTACCAAATCATTAACTGCTCCGGTAAAATTAATATAATCTCCTCCTGTTCCTATTGTATATATCCCAGCCAATGCCGGTGATACTGTGGTTTGCAAAGTATCATTTTGATTTATCGTATCTAATACATTATTAGGACTATACGTCCAAAACTTAAATGTTGTTGCTGTTGTAAAGTTATACGAAGGGTTTAAGGTGATTTGCGTGGTAGTTGGGTTTGTTCCTCCATTAGTATCTAATAAAATATAATATGTTTGTGGTGTTTGGGTTATTCCATCTATCTCCCAAGCTACCGAAAAAGTATCTACCTGGTTGGTTCCAAAATTTCCTACTGTTATTGTTATTGGTGTATTCCCTGAACATGTACCCGGACTCGGTGCATCCAGTGATAATACTCCTATATTATCTACTCCTTGTTGAAAAGTATAAGAAACAACAGGTACTACACAAAATGCTGCCGGTCCTGATAATCCTGTACATATCCCACTATTTACTGATGATGAAGCTTGATAAGTAAAGGAAATTATTCCATCTAAAGCCCATGCATTTATGGAATCTTTGTCTAATGCAACTATTTGTTGTTCTTGTCCGCATTGTGATGCTGTAGATAATGTCGCTATTAATGTACCATTCTCTGATAGTACGTCTACAAATTCTGTCGTTAAATCTAAATCCCCAAAAAAATCTACCTTTAATGTTCCATTAGAGGTAGCTCCATATTGAGCATTAGTGTGCGATAATATTAAGGCTCCACCTGTTACATTAACACATTGTTCGGGTATAGAATCATAATAATTCCCTGCACTTAAATAATTAAATGCAAACAAAAAACTAACTATTAAAAATGAATAAAGTTTTTTCATGGCTTTTATATTTTGGTTAGATTATAAAAAATTAATTTAAATTTGAATAAAGAATAATTCAAAAAGCAAAGTTCAAGAAAATTTAACGTGACTTGTTAAATTTTATCTAACTATTAGACCTTCATACGACAATTGCCCTATAAAGGTTGCTTTTTTTTAGATAAAAAAACAAAATCAAATAAAGTCTCGTTTTACTCTGGGAGAGATAGTAGTAAAAACCTCATAAGGTATGGTTTTCAAAACCTTAGACAAAGAAAAGACGCTTTCTTTAGTATTGAAAAGTAAAGCAGTATCCTCTTCAGAACACTCTATATCAGTCACATCTATCATGGTAATGTCCATACAAATATTTCCTATGGTTGGAGCAGGTTTTCCATTTACGATTAAAGCCCAATTTCCATTACCCAACTGACGGTTAAATCCATCTGCATAACCAATAGGAATAGTTGCAATGGCAGATGGTTTGGTTACTTTCCCCATTCTTCCATAGCCAATAGTTTCACCAGCTTGTAAATGATGAATTTGAGCAATTTTGGTTTTTAACACCGCTACATTTTTTAATATAGCATTTGCTTTTTCGTCTTCTGCAAATCCCAACAAACCTATTCCCAACCTTACCATATCATAATGTGCTGCTGGAAAACGAACAATAGCATTAGAATTAGCAATATGTTTATCAATTTTATAATTGAATGATGTTGAAATTTTCTCAGCCATCTTTTCAAATTGCTTTATCTGATTAAAGGAGAAAGAATCTTCATCAGGGTTATCAGAAGAACTTAACTGGGAAAAGACACTTTCTATTATTATGTTCGGGTATTGTTGTATCGTTTTTATTACTTCATCTAATTCATCCATTTTCAGCCCCAAACGATGCATTCCTGTATCCAACTTTAAATGAATATTAAAATTTTTATCAGTAGGCAATACTTTAATAGTATTGACAAAAGCTGTTAAAGACGTTAATGAAAATAGTGCAGGTGTAAGTTGGTGTTTTATTACTAAATCGAAACTTTCTAACTCAGGTTTCATTATAGCAATTGGCAATTTCACTCCTGCCTTTCTAATTTCTACTCCCTCTAAAATATTGGCAACGCCTAAATAATCTATTCCTTGTTGTTCTAAAAATTTTGATAGTCCAATAGGTTCAAGCCCGTAGCCATAAGCCTTCACCATTACCATTACTTTTGTTTTAGGTTGCAATAAACCCCTAAAATAATTAAGGTTGTGAGCTAAATTTTCTTTACTCACTTCAAGGATCGTATCGTATTTTAGTTTTTTTATATCGTGCTGTTTTTTATTGCTCCAAAAGTAAGAAAGTTAATTTTCCTAAATTAAATTCATCAATTTTTCTAGAAATTTTATAATTGACAATTTAAAAGTAACTTCGCCCGAATTTAATTTTAAAACATGGAATACATTATACAAGGCGGACAACTACTTTTAAGCATCTCTATTTTAGTGATATTACACGAAGGTGGTCATTTTTTTGCTGCCAAATTTTTCAAAACTAAAGTAGAAAGTTTTTATCTTTTCTTCAACCCTTGGTTTTCTGTTTACAAAAAGAAAATTGGAGATACTGAGTACGGTATTGGTTGGCTACCATTAGGCGGTTATGTAAAAATTGCCGGAATGATAGATGAAAGCATGGACAAAGAACAACTGAAACAACCACCTCAACCATGGGAGTTTCGTGCTAAACCAACTTGGCAACGATTAATAATTATGTTGGGAGGTATAATTGTAAACGTAATTGTAGGCTTTTTAATTTACAGCTTTGTATTAATGGGTTATGGCGAAAAGTTTTTGCCTGCCAGTGAACTTAAAGATGGTGTTTGGTGCTTAAACGAATCTATTACCAACGAAATAGGACTACAAAATGGAGATAAAATTATTACCATTAATGGTGAAGCTCCCGCAACCTTTGAGCAAATGCAAGAAGAGGTTTTTTATTCTAAAACGATGGTAGTAGAGCGTAATGGAGAGCAACTTACCTTAGATATTCCTACCGATTTAGTTGATAAATTATTAAAAGAAAGAAGAGGTCCTTTATTTGCCTACCGAATTCCATTTACGGTTGGAGGAACATTAAAAGATTATCCTGCCGCAAAAGCGGGTCTTCGACCAAAAGATAAAATTATTGGAATAAATGATATCCCCATTAATTATTATGATGAATTTAAGGACAAATTAACTCCTTACATTAACCAAACAGTAAATATAAAAGTAATAAGAGATGATGAAACCATTACACTTCCTGTTGAAATCGTAGATTCGGCTTTTATTGGCGTTTCTCCTTATCCGTATTCCTTAACTGAATTAGAAAAAGAAGGTGTTTATACACCTAAAACGGTACATTATTCCTTTTTTGCTGCATTTCCGAGGGGAATTGAAATTGCCGTTGAGAAAATTGTAAACTATTACAAACAGTTTAAGTTAATGCTTAATCCTGAAACTGGTGCTTATAAAGGTATGGGCGGATTTGCAACTATCAGTAAATTGTTCGGACCGGAATGGGAATGGCAAAATTTCTGGGAAAAAACTGCTTGGATTTCATTGGTATTGGCATTTATGAATTTATTGCCTATTCCTGCTTTAGATGGCGGACATGTAATGTTTCTACTATATGAAATGATTACGGGAAGAAAACCCAATGAAAAAATTATGGAGTATGCTCAGGTAGCAGGTATGGTGCTTTTATTGGCTTTAATGTTATACGCCAATACTGACTGGCTAAGGTTTTAATTAACTACGGGTTGTTTACAAACTCTCTTTACTAGAGGTTTTCTCCAACTGATTTTGGCGTAATTTTATGGTGAATAGCATTGTTCATCAAAAATTATAGTTATGAAATTAATTTCCAAGATTCTATTAGTAATCGCCATTATAAATACCGGCATTTTATCCGCCCAAGAAACTACCACAGGCGAAGCCATCATTCACGATCCGGCAGCTAAAAACAATGTGTTGATTATTCCTTTCGAATCTAAAATGTACTTTTCGGATATTGATGGAGATTTAAGTCAGAAAAACGAAATGAATTTCCATGAGATAAAAGCGATGTTTCGTGCTGAATTAGATAAAAACCTATTTATCTCCCTAAAAGAATATTTTAATCCTTTATCGTTTTATGCCATGGAGCAAGAAGTAGTGCAAAAAGAACTGACTTATATTTACAGTTCTATTGGCTACAAATACCAAATAATTGAGCCTGAAGTAGTAGAAAAAGAAACGCCTGCCAAAAAACTGTTTAATAAAATTAAACCCAAAGAGAAAGAAAAAGAACCTCAGGAAGCTACCATTCAAAACGGAGAGATTATTTCGGAAGTTGATAACCACGAAAAATTTATGAATACTGTAATTACCAATGATAACCTTATTCCCAATTTAAACAAAACCTACGAAAGCACTTATTACGTTTTTATCAATCAGCTAGACATTAAAAAAAGTGCTGATGATGCTTATAAAGCTGCCGAAAATCAATACAAAAGAGAAATAAAAGTGCATTATACCATTATAAACAGCAATACCAAAGAAGTAAGTTCAGGAGCTATTATCTCTAGGTTTAATTCGAGTGAAAGTGATATTAATAAAATCATTAAAATACATTTTCCTCTAATTGCCGAAAAAATTACCCAAAAACTGGTAGCACCAACGCTTCAAGCAGAATAAAACCAACATGTATTTAGTAAAATCATCCTATTTTATTAAAAAATACTACTCCAATTTTATTTGGAAAATTCCTACTGCCGAAAAAATTATCTACCTCACTTTTGATGATGGTCCAACTCCCGAAATTACCGAGTGGACATTAGCTACCTTAAAAACTTTTAATGCTAAAGCCACTTTTTTTTGTGTGGGCTCCAATGTAGCAAAACACCCCGAAATCTTCCAACAAATTATTAGCGAAGGACATGCTGTAGGCAATCACACCTACCATCATTTGAATGGTTGGCATACCGACAATGAAGCTTACCTCCGCAACATCAAAAAATGCGAAGAACTGGTAAAAAGCAACTTATTTCGCCCACCTTACGGGAGAATAAAAAAATCGCAATATGAGTTGATAAAAGATGATTACAAGGTAATTATGTGGGATGTATTAAGTGGTGATTTTGACCCAAAGACAAGTCCAGAGAAATGCTTGAGCAATGTAATAAATAACACTACTGAAGGAGCCATCATTGTTTTTCATGATAGTTTGAAAGCTGCTGACAACCTTAAACATACCTTACCAAAAGTGTTAGCCTATTTTGCTGAGCAAGGTTATAGGTTTGATAAATTGGAATTATATTGAGTGAGGAACTCTTTTGATGATTAATCAACTATCTCTCAATTGCATTTGTAATACATTCAAAAACTAACAAAAAAGATTATCAAGATGAATAACATAGAAGTTGAAGGTTCTTGGAAAGGTCGATTATAGTTCTTGTATTTCGCATGGATTTTTGTAATGATAACCACAATAATTCATTACAAAGAAATTGAATTAGAAACAACAACAGACTGGCTTTATTTAATATTTTTCTTAATCGCTACTGGGCTTTGGATATACGGAACAATTGTTTTAATAAAAAAGTTTAAAGATACTTTTAAATCAAAATAACCCCATCACTCCCGCGAGTTCAACGAAGCGTAAGTCGAGGTAACAATTAAATTAAAAAGATTCCTGTCTCCGCTACGCTACACAGGAATGACGTGAAGATTGGTTGATGCTGTTGTCTTTGTATAGTAATGGAATAAGTTCTTTCCGTCATTCCTGCCTTCGCAGGAATCTAAATTTATAAAACCACACATCTCTGATGTTATAATCTCACTGCTATGGCAGTTTCGAACAACATCTGCTCCTCTCAAAAGGAGAAAGTTGCAGTATAAAATGGCTTTGTGCGTTGAAAAAGTCCCCCTTCGGGGGATTAGGGGGCTAATACCCTTTCAATAACCCTCGGAAAATGCTCATATTCCAATTGATGAATTTTATTGGCGACATCTTCATAAGAATCGATTTCAGTAACGGCACACTTCACTTGAAAAATAATAGCTCCTTCATCATAATGTTCATTTACATAATGTATGGTAATCCCCGATTCTTTTTCTCTATTAGCAACCACCGCTTTATGAACAGCATCTCCATACATTCCTTTTCCACCATATTTGGGCAATAATGCCGGGTGTATGTTGATGATTTTATTGGGAAAAGCAACAATTAAATTTTCAGGTATTTTGAGTAAAAATCCAGCCAATACTATAAAATCAATGCCTTTATCTTTTAATAAATTTACTAATTCGCCCGATTTTAACTGTTCAGAAGAAAAAACCACACTTTCAATAGCTAATTTTTTTGCCCTCTCCAATACAAAAGCATCTGCTTTGTTGGTGAGAATTAGTCCAACTTCTGCAATAGGCTTGTCTTTAAAATATAAAGCAATGTTTTCAGCGTTAGATCCACTACCGGAAGCAAAAATGGCAATTTTATACATGAATTAAAAGTATTTTCATAGCCGCAAAAGTAGGAATTAAAGTAATTTTACACCCTTAAAAACACGTGTAAATTCTTAAAACTAAGCACCAATAAAAATTATGTGAATAAAATAGATACGAATAATCAAAAATAATTTGATTATATTGAGATAAATAATTTTCTTTGCACCTTATAAACTTAAAATTAAAAAACATGTCAGATATTACAGGAAAAGTAAAATCAATTATTGTTGACAAATTAGGCGTTGACGAAAACGAAGTAACAAATGAAGCAAGCTTTACTAACGATTTAGGAGCTGATTCTTTAGACACAGTTGAATTGATTATGGAATTTGAAAAAGAGTTTAATATTGCTATTCCAGACGATGAGGCTGAAAAAATTGCTACAGTAGGTGATGCTATTAATTACATCGAAAACAACCTAAAATAAGCGATTTAAGCTCTATAAAAATTGTTTAGAAATTGCTTTGGATGTTTAGTTCAAAGCTTTTTCTGTTTATAATCAAATTTTTAACCTAACAGATTTATGGAATTAAAAAGAGTTGTTGTAACCGGAATAGGTGCCATTACCCCATTAGGAAATACATTTCCTGAAACTTGGGAAAACCTTAAGAAAGGCGTTAGTGGTTGTGCTCCTATCACAAGATTTGATGCTTCAAAGTTTAAAACACAATTTGCTTGTGAAGTAAAAAACTATGATGCTGCCGACCATTTTGATAGAAAGGAAGCTAGAAAAATTGATCCTTATACTCAATTTGCATTAATTGCTTCTAAAGAAGCTGTTACTGATTCAAAAATTAACCTAGAAACGGTTAATAAAGATAGAGTGGGTGTTATTTGGGGTTCAGGAATTGGAGGTATTAAAACTTTTCAAGATGAAGTAACCAATTTTGTTGGTGGCGATGGAACTCCAAGATTTAATCCTTTCTTTATTCCTAAAATGATTGCAGATATTGCTTCGGGATTAATTTCTATGGAATATGGGTTTAGAGGACCTAACTTCACTACTGTTGCGGCTTGTGCTTCTTCTACCAACGCACTTATTGATGCTTTTAATTATATCCGTTTAGGAAAAGCTGATGTATTTGTTGCAGGAGGTTCTGAAGCTGCTATCTATGAAGCCGGAATGGGCGGATTTAATGCCATGCACGCTCTTTCAACTAGAAATGATTCTCCAGAAACTGCTTCTCGTCCTTTCGATAAAGACAGAGATGGTTTTGTAATGGGAGAAGGTGGTGCTGCTGTTATTCTTGAAGAATACGAACATGCAAAAGCTAGAGGTGCTAAAATTTATGCAGAAGTTATTGGTGGTGGTTTATCTGCCGATGCTCACCACATGACAGCTCCACACCCTGAAGGTTTAGGTGCTAAAAATGTAATGCTTAATGCTATTGATGATGCAGGAATTTCTCCTGAAGATATTGATTACATTAATGTACACGGAACTTCTACTCCATTAGGAGATATTGCTGAAACACAAGCAATTCTTTCTGTTTTTAACGATCACGCTTATAACTTAAACATAAGTTCAACAAAATCAATGACAGGTCACCTTTTAGGAGCAGCAGGTGCTTTAGAAGCTATTGCTACACTTATGGCTGTTAATGAAGATATTGTTCCTCCAACCATTAATCATTTTACTGATGATGAAGCTTTTGATCCTAAATTAAACTTTACATTTAACAAAGCTCAAAAAAGAGAAGTTAGAGCTGCTCTTAGCAATACCTTTGGCTTTGGCGGACATAATGCTTCCATTATTTTTAAAAAATATAAAAGTTAATTGTTAGCCTTATTATTCAAAAAGAAATCCCAATATGCGTTGAAATTAGAACGCATATTGGGATTTTTTCCTAAAAATACCTCCATATACAAACAAGCACTAACACATAAATCTTTGGTTGGTGATGATAAAATTATTCAAAGCAACGAACGCTTAGAGTTTTTAGGCGATAGTATATTAAGCAGCGTTGTTTCTCATTATCTTTTTTTAAAATATCCTTTTAAAGATGAAGGGTTTCTTACCCAATTACGCTCTCGTTTTGTAAGCAGAGAAATGCTTAACTCACTTGGTAAAAAAATAGGCTTGGCAGAACTTATTGAAAAAAAACCTGAAGAAAAAAGTTTAAGTATTTTAGGAAATGCCCTAGAAGCTTTGATTGGAGCCATTTATATTGATAAAGGTTATGAACATGCTCGTAATTTTATTGAACAAAAATTAATTGAAAATCATTTAGATAGTGAAAAAATTGTAGCTCAAGAAACCAATTTTAAAAGCAGGGTAATAGAATGGTGTCAGAAAAATAAAATTCCTTTTGAATTTGAAACGATTGAAGATTTAGAAGGAAATCAAAACATATATACCGTAACTTTGCTTATTGATTCAGAAATTAAAGGTACTGGCAAGGCTTTTTCTAAAAAGAAAGCTGAACAATATGCCGCTGAGCAATTTTATAACGAAATTACTAATGAAACTTAATTTACAATAACAACAATGATAGAAGAGAACGAGTTAAAAGAGAAGTGGGAAAATGTTTTGAAAATGGTAGAACATCGTTTTGATGAACAAATAGATGAACATACCATACTTTATATAATTGGTTTACAAGAACTCAATAAGCCGCATACTGTTTTTCAGAAAGAAGAAAAAGTAGATATTATTCATATTGGCATTTGCACAGTTTTAAGCCAATACGGATATTATAGATATACAGGAAGAGATGAAGATGGTTGGCCTCACTTTAAAAACATCAAAAAAATACCATCTAACGCCAAAGGACGAAAGCAACTTTTATTAATGCGAAAAGCGATAATTGATTATTTTGAGAACCTGAAAAAATTGTAGTAATTACTTTACAATTACTGTTTCTTGGTAGGTGTTCTTTTTACTTCTTTGTCTTTTTTCCTCAATTTTAACTACTTTTTTACCATACAATGTATCGGTAATAATAGGCTGTAATAAAGAATCTACTCCTTTTTTGTAATAAACAACTTCTACATCCAACACTACAGAGTATTTAAAATCAAAAGTAGCTACACCAGCATCATCAGCAGTTGTAGTCTGATCCATTTTTTTCTCATCAACAATACAGCTTCCGCACTCAAAAGGACCATCTGTAGGCCAAGCATGCACTGTTGCTCCTGGAGCAGGAGTTCCATCTTCTTCAATAACATTTACAACTAATCTGGGTCCTCTGTCTTTAGCACAAGAGAAGAAAAACACCACAGCAACAAGGGTTAAAACTATATAATTTAAAGTCGGTTTCATCTGTTTATATTTATAACTTTTTAATATAAATTCTTAATATTGCAATGAACAAATGTAAGAAATAAAATTATCATGTCAAAAAAAATTCTTTTTAGTGTATTAGTTCTTTCTCTTATGAGTTTTTCTTTATTTAAAGGAGAAAAGAAAGAAACAAAAGTGTTACTATCTACCGAATACGGAAATATCAAAATAAAGTTATTTAACGAAACACCTCAACATAGAGATAATTTTATAAAGTTGGTGAAAGAAGGTTTTTATAATGAAACACTTTTTCATCGAGTAATTAAAGATTTTATGATTCAAGGTGGAGACCCTGATTCAAAAAATGCTCAAAAAGGAGAATTTTTGGGTGAAGGAGATGTTGGCTATACTATTCCTGCTGAATTTAACACTAAACTTATTCATAAAAGAGGAGCGTTGGCAGCAGCTCGTCAGGGAGATAACGTAAACCCACAAAAACGTTCGTCAGGTTGTCAATTTTATATTGTTCAGGGAAGAAAATTTACCACAGAAGAAATAGAAAAAATTGAAAAAAGTAAGGAAGGTAGAATTGAATATACTGACGAACAATATAAAACTTACGAAACCGTAGGCGGAACACCTCATTTAGATATGGATTATACTGTTTTTGGAGAAGTAATAGAAGGATTGGATGTAGTAGATAAAATTGCTGCCGTAAAAAGAGATAGAAAAGACAGACCTTTAGAAGATATAAAAATTACTATTAAAATCATCAAATAATTATTGATACAACAGCATGAAAGATAAAATTCATCAGCTAATAAATGAAATTGACAGTTTTGTAACTGATAGCAAAGAAAATTTAGAAAAATTCAGGATACAATTCCTGGGTAGCAAAAGTGTTATCAAAGATTTATTTAATGATTTCAAAAATGTTCCTAACGAGCAGAAAAAAGAAGTTGGTCAGCTTATTAATGAAGCTAAAATAAAAGCTCAGGAAAAATACGATTATATTCTTTCTACTTTATCAAAAAACACAAGCAACACCATAGACGAACTTGATTTAACCAGAACCGGTTACCCTTCTAAAATTGGCAGCAGACATCCTATTTCTTTAGTACGAAATGAAATAATAGAAATATTTTCTAGAATTGGTTTTACGGTTTCTGAAGGACCTGAAATTGAAGATGATTGGCATAACTTTTCGGCATTAAATTTTCCACCGGAACATCCTGCAAGAGATATGCAAGATACTTTTTTTGTGGATGCCGCAAATGGCGAAATGGCTTTAAGAACGCACACCTCATCGGTACAAGTTAGGGTAATGGAAAATGCCCAACCGCCTATTAGAACGCTTTCTCCAGGAAGAGTTTACAGAAATGAAGCTATTTCTGCTCGTGCTCATTGCTTTTTTCACCAAATTGAAGGATTGTATATTGACGAAAATGTTTCTTTTGCCGATTTAAAACAAACCCTACTTCATTTTGCTAAAGAAATGTTTGGCGAGAAAACCGAAATTCGTTTACGTCCATCTTACTTCCCATTTACAGAACCAAGTGCAGAAATGGATGTTTCTTGCTCTGTTTGCAATGGCGAAGGTTGTAATGTTTGTAAATACACCGGCTTTTTAGAAATTATGGGCTGCGGAATGGTTGACCCAAATGTATTAGAAAATTGCGGAATTGACAGCAAAAAATACAGCGGTTTTGCTTTCGGAATGGGTATTGAACGTATTGCTATGCTTAAATTTAAAGTAAACGACTTGCGTTTATATTCCGAAGGAGATATTCGATTTTTAAGCCAATTTAAATCGGTGCTCTAATAAGGTTTCGAGTTCAGCGTTTTATTTTACCACATAGAGACATAGTATTTACACCTAAATTAAAGTACTTACATAGTTTATATAGTTTGTTTCCATAAAATGGAAACACTATATGTTGCTAAAAATCTTCTTATTAGCCACTATGGACTTCTATGTAACTATGTGGTTATTTTTTGAAATTGGTGGAGTATGTACCTATTTTGCATAAAAGCATGTATATCTTACCCAAAACACACTTTAAACTACACTTACTTTGCAGCAAACCCAACATGAAACAACGCATCTCCTTGGTTTACAATTGGAGAATGATTGGAACAAACTACATAACCATCATGTTTAGAAATTACTCTTTTTTCAAACTCCCCAAAAGGATCGGAAATAGTACCTAACACAGTACCTTTTTTTACATAACTTCCAATACTTACATAGGTTCTAAACATACCTGAATACCTTGCTCTTGTCCAGCTTGAATCTGCCAACGTAATGGGTGCAGTTTTCGGGTAAGCAGCAATTTCTTTTGAAAAATCTCTTAACCCGATTTTATGCATCACTTTTAATGCTCCGGCAACTCCTACTTTTGTAACTGCTCTATCCAAATCCAGTGCTTTGCCACCTTCAAACAATAAAACTTTAACGCCTTTCTTTGCTGCCTCACTTCTTAATGATTTTGGCAATACTTTAGACAACATAATAAAAGGTGTTCCAAAAACTTGAGCTAGCTCAATCGTTTCTTTATCAACACCTTCAATTCTAATGTGGGTATAATTAAATCGTTTGCTCGCTCCTGTATGATAATCAATACAATAATCAATTTTAGGAACAATTTCTTTCATGAAAAAATAGGCAAACCTACTTCCTAAAGAACCTTCTTTAGAACCAGGGAAAACCCTGTTTAAATCACGTCCATCTGGAAATTCTCTTGTTTGATGTAAAAATCCGAAAACATTTAAAACAGGGATACAAATTACTGTTCCGTTAGTTGGTTTATGATAATTTTTGGCAATAATTTGTCTGACAATTTCAACGCCATTTACCTCATCACCATGAATTCCTGCATTTAGTAAAATAACCGGTCCCGGATTTTTACCTCTAGAAACTATAACAGGAACTTCAATGGCTGTTCGGGTATGCAAACGAGCAATGTCAATATTTAGCTGAACGGTTTCTCCTCTGCCAATTTTTTTACCTAAAAAATGAAAAACATCTGTATCCATATAGCTTAATGCTTTACTTTTTTAATTCAAATTTGAACTCGAAACTTTAAACCTTAAACATGTCTTTCAATATACCTAATAATGCTTTTAGCAATATCCTTTCCGGTAGCTCCTTCAATGCCTTCTAATCCAGGAGAAGAATTTACTTCCATAATTAAAGGGCCTTTTTTCGATTGCAACATATCTACACCGGCAACACCCAAACCAAGAGATTTAGCCGCTTTTAGTGCAGCATTTTCTTCATCATCCGTTAAATCGTATAATGAAGCTGTACCTCCTCTATGTAAATTAGAACGAAATTCTCCTTCTTTTCCTTGTCTTTTCATCGCTCCTACTACTACTCCATCAACAACAAATGCTCTAATATCCGCGCCACCTGCTTCTTTTATAAATTCCTGAACAATTACTCTTGCTTTTAATCCGTTAAATGCTTCTAAAACCGATTCGGCTGCATTGTTATTTTCTGCCAACACTACTCCTACTCCCTGAGTTCCTTCTAACAATTTAATTACCAAGGGTGCTCCTCCAACATTTTTTATAATAGATTTTACATCTTTAGAATAGTTGGTAAAAGCAGTTTTTGGCAAGCCTAATCCGGCTCTCGAAAGAATTTGTAAACTTCTTAACTTATCTCTAGAGCGAACTAATGCTTGTGATTCTGTTGCGGTAAATACTTTCATCATTTCGAACTGACGAACAACGGCTGTACCGTAAAATGTTACTGAAGCCCCAATTCTAGGAATTACAGCATCTACATCTGTAAGGGGTTTACCCTTATAATAAATTTGTGGCTTTTTTTTCTCAATAATCAAATCACATTTGGTGTGATCAACTACTATCATTTCGTGTTTTCTTTTTTCTCCTGCTTCAACCAGGCGTTTTGTAGAGTAAAGATTAGGATTTCGGGATAAAACGATAATTTTCATGTGTAATAACAGTATTTAATTTGTATCTTCTTTTTAAATTTTTATAATCTTATTTTTTAATGACAAATTTTTTAATGATGTATCTACAATAAACCTATTGGTTAAAAACTTTCTTCCTATTAATACACTAAATCGCATACTACCTCTTTCTGAAAGTGTAAATTCTATTGGAAAAGTTTGATTAAAAAGAACAATTTCCGTTGTTATTTTATATCGTTCTTCTACCTGACCATTAGAACTCTTAACCTTTTTTTTTGTAAAGGCGGCAAATGTAATTTCTTTTTCGTGATAATTTTCATGTTCAGGATCTAAAAGATTACATTTTATTTTCTTTTTTCCATTTTCTTCAAATTCAACAATGTTATGACAATGTAAACTGGATGTATATGCTCCTGTATCTATTTTAATTGGTAATTGCGATATATTAAGCAGAGGAAAATCAGCAACATCTTGCCTTCCTATTAGTATTTTACTTTTTGTAGTCATCTTTTCTAAAATTCAAAGCTATGAAATTAAACTGTAATGACTAAACAAAAAAAGCACAGTCTAAAAAATTTAGACTGTGCTTTTATATGTAAAACTAAACGTTTACTTTATTTTATCAACTTAGCTGTATCTTTCTGAAGACTTAGTGTAATGGCATCTTTGTATAATTTTAATGCATAAACTAACGATTTTTGAGTAAATCCTCCTTCGGTATAGAAATAATAATAATATGATATGGTGTTGGTGTTTTCATTATAGAAAATTTTTATCAAAGCTACTTCTGTATTGATCTTATTCATCAATTCATAAACTTCTTGTTTTTTAGCTCCCTCTACCACTTGATAAACTCCCGAAAGTGTTACATATCTTTTTTTAGGATCTATATCTAAAAATACAGAATAAACGTCTTTTACTTTTACGTAAGTTTCTTTTACTTCCAACACTTCAATAAAAGCGTTTTCAAACGTTTCTTTTAATAAATTTGGTGTTAACTCATCACTAGAAATTAGTTTTTGAGCATTTACCATTAAACTTGTAAAGAAAAACAACACCAATAACAACGCAAGTTTACTTAATTTGATTGATGAAAGTCTTAAATTTAGATGTGTCATAATGAATAGTTTTAATTTTTAAATATTTTAGGCAAACATAGCTAATTCTGAAATAATAATTTATACGACAAATGACTTATTTTCAAAAAATTATTACTTAAATCCTAACACCAAAAACACAAATATCATCCACTTGGATATAGTTGCCTTGCCAAGCAATTAATGTTTGATGTAATATTTCTTTTTGCTCTTTCATGGGCTTCTCAGCAATATTCAATAAAAGATTATATAATTGTTTCGTCATAAATTTTTTACCACTTTTACCACCAAACTGATCGGCATAACCATCGGAAAACAAATAAACCATATCATTTTTTTGTAAAGGAATTTCGTGTGTAGTAAAAGGTCTGTCTTCAAAAAATTTACCTATTGGTTGTTTATCTGGTTTAATTTTTATGAGTTCTCCTTTTCTAACAATTAATAAAGGTCTGTTAGCACCAGAATATTGCAACAAAGCTACTGTTTCAGATTCAGTCAACATCAAACCTTGAACATCAAACCTTAAACTACATAAAGCGATATCCATTCCGTCTCTCACTCCTCCACTTTTGGCAAAACGTTCTATTACAATTTCTCTAACTCTGGTTAATAATTTCCCTGTATCGGTAATACCTTCTTCCAACAATGCTTTTGATAGGGCATTGCTGCAAACAACACTTACCATTGCTCCCGGAACTCCATGTCCGGTACAATCGGCTACAGCTATAAAAGCCCCCTCCGACTCCACCTTTGGGGAAGAGAATTCTTCTCCTTTGGGGAGGTTAAGTGGGGCTTTTTCCAACCAATAAAAATCTCCGCTAACCACATCTTTAGGTAAATAAAGCAAAAAGTTGTCTTTTAGTGTTTTATTTATCATTTCATCGGTGGGCAAAATAGACTGCTGAATACGTTTGGCATAGTGAATACTATCAGTAATTTCTTTATGTTTATCTTCTACTATTTGTTTTTGTTCGGAAATTTCTTTGGTTGCTTTTTGTACTTCAATGGTAAGTTCTCTGGCTCGAGCAGCTAATCTTCGTCCGTTCCACCAAACAATTAAAATCATTATTCCTATAAAAGTTAGTCCATAAAAAACATACATCCACCACATTCTCCACCAAGGAGGGAATACTTTAAAATGATAGGTCTGTATTGGTGTCCGCTTGCCTTCAGGCATAATAGCTTTCACTAAAAAGGTATATTTTCCTTCCCATAAATTGTTATAATTGGCTAATGTTTTTGATGATAAGGGCGACCATTCCACACTTTCTAGATCAATGGTGGATGCATATTCTACTAAAGCATATTGATATTTTACTAAAAAGTTTCTTTCTGTTTCTATGGCTAAAAACTCAAATGAAATGTTATTTAAATCGCTTGGCAACACTAAGTTTTCAGGTATTTGATACCAACTTCTTACTTCTGAAAATGAAATATCTTCATAATTTTTAAATAAGGTCGATTTGACTTCTTCTTCCAACCTATTTCCATACGTTAATGCCTCTTCATTTAAGGTAATTAGGCTATCATTGTGATTTTTTAAAGAATTCCAGCTAATGTTTTCTTCATTAACTTTAACTTTCTGAATAAATAATTTTGGCAAACGCTTGTCTCTATTAATGGCAGCAGGATTAAACCTTACAATTTTATCATCGCCACAAGCTCCCCAAATAATTCCTTTTGTATTTTCTTTGCTTTTAGGAAGCCCAACGGTTGTATAACACATGGAGTTAGTATTTAAATCTTTTATAGGAAAACCTGTTTTGTTGTTGTATTTCTCCCAAATAAATTCAGCATTTTTGAAGGCTTTATTCGATAACTTAGCTTTTCCGGGAGCTAGTTGCTTATTGTCGATAGTAACTTTTAATCCACAAAAACCCAAGTTAGTGCCAAACCAAATTATTCCATTTTCATCTTCAACCATATCATAAACCACATCATCTGCCAATCCGTTTAACGTATTTATGATTAAAAAATCCGTTCCATCAAACCTTACTGCTCCACCACCAGATGTTCCTAACCAAATGTTGCTTGCTGCATCTTCCAGCATACATTTAATAGAGTTGTGAGATAATCCTTCTTTTGTGCTATAATTGGTAAACTTTTTACCATCAAAAACACTAACTCCACCGCCATTCGTTCCCAACCAAATATTGCCTTTTTTATCCAACAAAATATTTCTTACATTGTTATGAACCAATCCATTAGCAGTAGTGAAATTTTGGAATGTTTCTCCATTAAATTTACTCACTCCGCTTCCATTGGAGCCAAACCACATATTGCCTTCTGCATCTTGAGTTATGCTTCTAATATCATCATGTATTAAGCCTTGTTTTGAAGTGTAATTAATAAATTTTTTACCATCAAACTTGCTTACACCCCCACCTTCTGTTCCAAACCAAATATTGCCTGTTTTATCTTGATGTATTGCCCAAACCGTATTTTTAGCTAATCCATCTTTGGTAGTATAAGTGGTGAAATTTGTTCCATCAAACTTACAAACTCCTTTGTCGTTAGTGCCAAACCATATGTTTCCTTCCTTATCTTCTATCGTACTCCAAACCCTGTTTTGTGCTAAACCTTGGTTGGTGGTATAAACAAAAAAAGCATCTCCGTTATAGCGACTTACACCACCACCATAAGTGCCTATCCAAAGATTTGCATTTGCATCTTCGGTAATACTAAAAATTCTATTGTGAGATAAGCCTTGTTCAACAGTGAAATTGGTAAAACATTCAGTAAAATCACCTTCAGCTTCAGCCGACAAGTAATCTTCCACATTCATTTTAATTATACCTTGGTGTTTCGTTCCCAACCAAATATTTTCTGTTTTATCAATAATTATAGTACTGATATTATTGTTGGGCAATCCATTTTGAGTGGTTATGGCTTTAAAATTCTTGCCATCAAAAAAAGTAATTCCAGCTTCTGTAGCTATCCAAAAATCTCCTTGCTTATTTTTTACCATTGCTGTTATGTGGTTACTACTCAACCCATCAACAGTGGTATAACTTTCAAAACTTTTTCCATTGAAACGAATTAATCCTGAACCACCTGATCCCAACCAAATATTGCCTTGTTTATCTTCTAAAATACTCGAAACCGAGTTAAAAGCAATGTCACTACTTACATCATAATTGGTAAATTTTTTACCGTCAAACTTACTCACTCCTGCATTTTTTGTTCCTAGCCAAATATTACTTTTACTATCTTCAAAAATGCTGATAACCGTATTTTGTGCCAGTCCTTCTTTAGTAGAATAGGAAACAAATTTATTTCCATCAAACTTACTTACTCCTCCTCCATCGGAGCCAAACCACAAATTGCCTTTGCTATCTTCAAAAGCAGACCAAATGGTATTATTTGCCAACCCATTGGCGGTGGTAAATGTGGTAAACTGTTTTCCGTCAAAACGACTTACTCCTCCGCCAAAAGTACCAAACCATAAATTTCCTCTTTGGTCGATAATTCCACAAGAAATAGAGCTTAATGCCAAACCTTGCTCTGTATTAAAATTGGTAAAATTAACTTCTGGAGTGGTAGCTTTTACTACCGATGTTTGTGCGAAAACTGCTGAAACATTAATCAGATAAAGCATTAATAGCAAGCTAACTATGCAACTCCCAATCTTTATCCTTTTCACTATTCTCAACACCATTAATGCTTGTTATAATTGTATAATAAAATCTCTGATTAATAAAAAAACATCATTGTATTTTTCCAATTTCAATTTATCGGAAGTATCATCAATATCATGATAAGCAGTTCCGCCACCTAATCCATAAATAAAAAAAGCGGGAATTCCTTTTTGAGCAAACCAAAAATGGTCGCTATTGGGTGCGTTTTTACGTTTTTTAATTTCAGGCACATATTTTTTTTCGTTGCACGATTCTAGCAAAGCAAATGCTTCGGGCAAATCGGCTCCATTTACTACCATAACACCATCTGTTCCTGTTCCAATTACATCCAAATTAATAAGGAAATTTAATCTTTTTAATTCAAAAGTGGGGTTTTCCACAAAATAGCGAGAGCCTATAATGCCAGATTCTTCTGCTCCAAAGGCCATAAAAACAATGGTTTTTT
>Ga0209231_1000088_pt1 | contig 64655 bp, 59 predicted proteins | sample Deesub45470m_DNA_FD_188086 | JGI IMG/M metagenome (GOLD analysis project Ga0209231, IMG submission 188086) | Deep subsurface microbial communities from North Pacific Ocean - 450_OLKR46/470m Metagenome (SPAdes) (version 2) | ecosystem: Environmental > Terrestrial > Deep subsurface > Unclassified ...
CGTCAGGCTTTCGCCCATTGCGCAAAATTCCCCACTGCTGCCTCCCGTAGGAGTCTGGACCGTGTCTCAGTTCCAGTGTGGCTGATCATCCTCTCAGACCAGCTACCCATCGTAGCCTTGGTAGGCCATTACCCCACCAACTAGCTAATGGGCCGCGGACTCATCCAAAGACAGTAGGCCCGAAGGTCCCCACCTTTTCCCACATCGTCCGAGGACGTCGTGGGCTTATCCGGTATTAGCAGCCCTTTCGAACTGTTATCCCAGATCATTGGGTAGATTATCCACGTGTTACTCACCCGTGCGCCACTTTACTCAGGACCGAAGTCCCTTTCGCGTTCGACTTGCATGTGTTAAGCATGCCGCCAGCGTTCGTTCTGAGCCAGGATCAAACTCTCCAGTTTATAACTGCAAAATTCGATTCTGCTTTTGGTTTTACATTTGTTACGCGTAAACCATCTCAAACATCTGCTATTCAGTTTTCAAAGACCAGCTTTTTGCGCCGCCACGCTTCGTTGCGGCAGAAGGAAATATTAACTTTTTTGCGATCTACTTGTCAATCTATTTTTATCAAAATCTGAACTTTAAATCTAAGCCGCCTACTCGCGTTCCGCGATTTGTGTCGGTTCCTTTCAGCGACGAGGCGTGGTTATACCGAATTTACACTGTGGGTGTCAAGGCATTTCTTAGGAAAAATCTTCAGGAAAAAATCGACCCGCAAAACCTGCCTGCTTTGGCTTTTCAGACTTGTATCAGCATCGAATTCAATCCAACACCAAACAGCACTCAGGGGCGAAAAACCACCCGGGCGAAACGGCGCTTGCCCGCCTGCAACACCAGCACCCCTTTGGGGACAACCTCAAGAGCCGCATCGATGACCTTATCACCATCAATACGGACCCCACCCTGCTGCACCAGACGGCGAGCTTCTCCATTCGAGGCGACAAGTCCGACATCGCAGAGCAACTTGCAGATCCAGATCGGTTCGATCCCGCTCACAATCACGTCAGGAACATCGTCGGGAATCTCTTTTTGCCCGAACTGTTGTACGAAATCGAGAGCTGCCTGCTGCGCTGCGGCAGCACCATGAAAGCGTGTCACCAATTCGGCGGCCAGGGCTTTTTTTGCCTGCATCGGATGCATCCCATTCGGGGCACCTTCCACCCCAGCCCGCACCTCGCCTAAAGTGGACAGATCGACATCTGACAGCAATTCATAATAACGGACCATCAACACATCGGAGATACTCATGATCTTGCCGTAGATCTCCTTGGGCGGTTCCGTTATCCCGATATAGTTACCAAGCGATTTACTCATCTTCTGAACGCCGTCCAGGCCTTCAAGCAGAGGCATGGTCAAAACACTCTGCGGGCGCTGGCCATACTGCTTCTGCAATTCACGACCGACAAGCAGGTTGAATTTCTGATCAGTACCGCCAAGCTCAACATCGGACTCCAGGGCCACCGAGTCATACCCCTGCACCAGAGGATAGAGGAACTCATGAATCGCTATCGGCTGCTGGCCGCTATAACGCTTGTGGAAGTCGTCGCGCTCGAGCATGCGGGCGACGGTATGTCGTGCCGCCAGGCTGATCAGATCAGCCGCCGACATTGGCCCCATCCACTCGCTATTGAAAACAACCCTGGTGCGGGCCGGGTCCAGAATCTTGAACACCTGCTCTTTATAGGTCTGAGCATTCGCCAACACCTGCTCGCGGGTCAACGCCTTGCGTGTTTCATTTTTGCCGGTAGGATCGCCGATCATGCCGGTGAAGTCGCCAATCAAAAAACAGATTTCATGGCCAAGATCCTGAAACTGCTTCAATTTCTGAATCAACACCGTGTGCCCAAGATGCAAGTCCGGGGCGGTCGGGTCAAAACCGGCCTTAATGCGCAACGGTTTCCCTTCAGCGATCGCCTTGGCCAACTTTTCTTCCAACTCGGCTTCGACGAGGACCTCGACCGCTCCACGACGAATCACCGCCATCTGCTCCTGAACTGACTTCATCTGCCCACCTTTGGTCATTTAAAAAAACGGCTCCGCATCAAAGCGGAACCGCCTCCTGAATTCTCTGGATTGTCAAGGCGCGACCGCTCTTCTCATCGGCCTCAATCAGAACAGCACAGATCATCGGATCTTTTTTCGCCACCTCGAAACGCGCCGGGCGCTGGGTAAGGAACTTCTCGATCACTTGCTCACGACGCATGCCAATAATACCATCACGACTGCCGGTCATACCGACATCACTGATAAATGCGGTTCCGACATCGAGCAAACGTTCATCAGCCGTCTGCACGTGCGTATGGGTGCCGACCACCGCTGTGACCCGACCATCGAGGTACCAGGCCAACGCGGTCTTTTCACTGGTCGCCTCGGCATGAAAATCGACCAGAATGATTGCCGCTTTGCGTTTCAACTCCTGCACCAGACGATCAGCAGCACGAAACGGGCAATCGACGTTACTCATGAAGACGCGGCCTTCGAGATTAAGAATACCGACCGGCACACCACCGGCGGTCTTGTAGACACCGGCACCACGTCCCGGAGCATCTCCGGGGTAGTTGGCCGGGCGCAAAAGACGTTCCTCACGTTCGAGAATCTCGCAAATTTCCTTTTTGTCCCAGATATGATTGCCGGACGTCAGCACATCAATGCCGAGATCAAACAGTTCATCTGCAACGTCCGCCGTCAAACCGAAGCCGGCAGCCGCATTCTCTGCATTCGCAACCACCAGATCGACACAATGGCGGTCGATGAGACGGCCAAGCCGTTCAGAAAGGGCCAGACGACCGACACGACCGACAATATCGCCAATAAAAAGGATACGCACGGTTCAAGCCCGTCTTTCCAGCCGAGCAGAAACCGTGCCCTGATTACTTGGCATAATCGACCGCCCGGGTCTCACGAATAACATTCACCTTGATCTGGCCGGGATAGGCCATCTCTTGCTCAATCTTTCTGGCAATCTCACGCGCCAGGCCATGCGCCTGCTCGTCTGAAACCTGCTCGCTGGCGACCATGACCCGAATCTCGCGGCCGGCCTGAATTGCGAAACAGCTGTTGCAACCGGGGAAAGAGGTTCCGATACGCTCAAGATCCTCGAGCCGCTTAACATACGTCTCCAGCATTTCACGTCGGGCACCGGGCCGGGCACCGGACAAAGCGTCTGCCGCCTGGACGAGAACCGCTAACACCGTCTCCGGCTTCTCATCCTCATGGTGCGCAGCCAGAGCATGGACGATCATCTGCGACTCGCCATACTTGCGCGCCAGATCGGCACCGATGACCGCATGTGAACCCTCGATTTCGTGGTCAACCGCTTTACCGATGTCATGCAGCAAGCCGGCCCGCTTCGCCTGCTTGACGTTGATACCAAGTTCCGCCGCCATAATCCCGCAGAGGAAAGAGACTTCGAGCGAGTGCTGCAGCACATTCTGGCCATAAGAGGTGCGGTAGCGCAAGCGTCCAACCAGCTTGACAATCTCCGGGTGGATACCATGTACGCCGACGTCAAAAGTCGCCTGCTCGCCGGCTTCGCGAATTGCATCGTCGACTTCCTGCTCCGACTTTTTGACCACTTCCTCGATGCGGGAGGGGTGAATACGGCCATCGGCAATCAGTTTTTCCAGGGAGAGCCGTGCCACTTCGCGACGAACAGGATTAAAACCTGAGATAATCACCGCCTCAGGCGTGTCATCAATAATCAGATCGATTCCGGTTGCCGCTTCTATTGCACGGATATTGCGCCCTTCGCGGCCGATGATCCGCCCCTTCATTTCGTCGTTCGGTAGCGGTACGACACTGACCGTTTTCTCGGCGACATAATCACCGGCATAACGCTGAATGGCCAGGGCAAGAATATTCTTGGCCTTCTTGTCCGCAGTTTCGCGCGCCTCTTCTTCGATCAGCTTGATCAGCTTGGCGCTGTCGTGTCGAGCCTCACTCTCCATCGATTCCATCAACAGGCGTTTAGCCTCGTCTGAACTCAAACCAGAGACTTTTTCCAAACGAGCACGCTGCTCCAGAACCAGCTGAGCTGCTTCCCGCTCGCGATCACGAATCCCCTCCTCTTGCTCAAGATTGCGTTGTTCGCGCCGAGCCAACTCCTCTTCACGATCACCGAGCTGCAGATCCTTGCGGTCGAGATTCTCCTCTTTTTGCTGCAGCCGGCGTTCCTGAACCTGAATCTCGCGGCGCAGTTCACGGGATTCACTCTCCCACTCTGATTTTGCCTGCAAGACAATGTCCTTGGCCTGAAGCACAGCTTCCTTGCGCAACGACTCCGCCTCTTTTTTCGCCGCATCAACAACCAGATTGGCATCACGCTCAGCGTTAACGACCCGGGCACCGCCCATACGTCCACGCAGCAAAGAACCGAGGACAGCGCCAGCAACGCCGACCAGGGCAGCAATTAGAATTGCAATTTCTATTTTCACGGTTTTGAACCTCCCTCCGTACAAATACAGAGTTTTATGGGGTTATTAACGGCGCAAACGCGAGTACGCGGGCGTCGGTTACCAGCAAATCGAGACAAACATCATGTGCTTCAAACGGTAGTGTTGCATTCAATTGAAAATCATAAGCCAGCCCGGCCAGTATGCCAGGCCGTCCATTGCACCCCAGAGTCCGGTCATAAAAGCCCTTACCCGAACCGAGGCGATGACCATCACGACTAAAAGCGAGCCCCGGCAGCAGCATCAGATCGATGGCAGGAACCGGAACCAGATCAGAGCCAACCGGTTCATTGATAGCAAAAGCACCGGGGGACAAATCACTTTCCGTTAGCACCGGAACAAAGACCAGTTGCTCACCGGCAACGCGTGGATAGACGACTTTTTTACCATCGCGCAATGCAGCAGCCAGTATAAGCGCCGTGTCGACCTCACCACGCGCCGGTGAATAAAGTGCTATAACTTTTGCATCACAATAGGCATTGCTGGCGAGCAGGCGCGTCTGCGCCATTTCGTCGAGTCGAGCACGAAGGGATGGATCAAGCTGCCGCCGCTGCTGCAAATATTGCTGGCGAAGGATGTCTTTCGACATAGGCAGAGATTCCATTCCTACAAATCTCTGACGGGGAGGTGAAATGGCTAACGGATCATTTAATCAGGCCACACCGCAGTCTATATGTTCACATGACCAACGTCGACACAACCACTGCGTCGGACATGAAGGCCAGGTTGCGTCGAGTACCCGATTTTTTATCCCGCAGAAAAGAGCCTGCATGGGTTGATCCTTTATGCTCCGGTTCCAGGAACCGATCGCCCCTGCAAAAGGGGGCGTAGTCAGCAGCCAATCAAACTCAACTCTCCGTACAGAGTTATTAACCTTGCTTCTCCGGCAGGGCCGCCTCGACCCGGGCCAGAAGGTGTTCCAAGCGATCTTCTATCGCGCCAACGCCACCACTCTCACGCAACTGCAGATATTCGCCAGCCACATTCAAAAGGGTCAGCACCACTGCGCCAAGAGTGTCAGCACCACGACCGGCAGTCACAATTCGCTCGATGCGTTCGCTGACAAAAGCCGCAACACGTTCCACTTCTGCCGCCGGGGCCTCGGAGCGTACTGCATACTCCTGACCAAGAATCGTCACCCGGGTGACACTCTTCACTGCGCACCCCGAGCCAGACGATCAACCTTGTCTAAAACAGCATCGAGTTGACGACGACAGCGCTTGCGGTCGGCTTCGTAAGCTTTTTGGGCACGAAGCAACCGCGCATTCTCAACAGCAAGACGTTGCTTGCAGTCGATCAGCTCAGCGATTCGTTCCTCCAGCCTTGTGACGACATCCTCGTCCACAGAATCCTTCCAAAATATTTAGAAATTATAGAAAAAGCCCTGTTTGAAGTCAAGCGGCTTCGTTGCGGGCAAAAAGTGCACAGGCAAAAGCATCAGCATCAAATGGCCGCAAATCGTCCACTCCTTCGCCAACGCCAACATAGCAAACCGGTATTTTCAGCTCCGCTGCGATAGCGACGACAATTCCACCTCGCGCAGTGCCATCGATCTTGGTCAGGACAATGCCATCGATACCGACCGCTTCATGAAATAATCGAGCCTGCACCAGCGCATTTTGCCCGGTGGTCGCATCAACAACCAACAGTGTCTGATGTGGAGCGCCGGGGATTGCCCGGTCAAGCACACGACGAACTTTCTTCAACTCTTCCATAAGATTGGCTTTGGTATGCAAACGCCCCGCCGTATCGACAATCAACAGATCAACCTTGCGAGCGACGGCCGCCTGCACCGCATCAAAAGCGACTGCGGCCGGATCGCCCCCTTCCGCCTGACGGACAATTCCGGCACCTGCACGCTCAGCCCAGATCGTCAACTGCTCAGCAGCGGCAGCGCGGAAGGTGTCACCGGCGGCCAGCAATACTTTTCGCCCGGCCGTTACGGACAAACTGGCCAACTTGCCGATGGTGGTTGTTTTGCCAACACCATTGACACCGATGACCATAATCACCTCTGGTGCCGAAATCATCCCGGACGCAAGCGGAGTCGCCAAGCGCAATAGATGACAGATTTCTTCCTGCAGGCCGGCATATATCTCATCGGCACCGACTGCATGTCCAGCAAAACGCGCTTCAAGTGCGGTGACCAGCCTTTGCGTTGTCGCTATCCCGAAATCAGCGGTCAGCAGAATTTCTTCCAGCTCTTCCAGTTGCTGCGGGCTGATCGACCGGCGTTCAGCAAAAACCCCCTCCAACCGCCCGAGTAAAGAGGCCGCAGTTTTACGTAGACCGCTACGCAAGCTACCGGCAACGGGTAATGCAACCGGCAAGGTATCTGTCGCCACTGTTGTCTCTGCAACCTGGGCTGCAGACCTGTCCTTTAGTCCAGATTCGGACAGAACCTCCGTCAACTCTTTGTTTTTACCCTTGCCCCGCCGCCAGAGGATAAACAGCAGCAACAGAACCAGCAGAGTCACAACGGCATAGAGCAGCAGCAGGGCGGCCATCGGCTGCGACGCCTCAGCGACACCGAGAACAGCCAGGAACCGCTGAAGCGGTGTCAATATGATTGCAAGCCAGGATGGCATGTTCTAGTCCCTCAATTTAAGCGGCAGACGATAAGCGGGCGACATCTAATCTCATAAAATCTCCCGACGCAGTTGCGCAATCGTGCGGCGGGCTTCAAACAGGGCCCGGCCGAACGACTCGCCCCGCGGCAGGGTCAACACCAGATAATAGTCCTTGGTAACCGGCAGAATCAGAGTCTGCGACCGCTCGGTCGTCACGATAATCTCTTCCAGCACGTCACAGTCCAGATCACGCATTGCTTGACGCATGTTAGTGAGGATAATCCCCTTGTGCGCGGCAATAACCTTGATTTCATAATCGCCGATGCGTGACACATGGTCGACCGCCTCCCCTTCCCAATCGGCAAGAATTACACCGAGGGCACCAGGAAGCCGGTCAAGTAAATTACTGAGGATGTGCTGAAAGGACATATTCTGTCTAGTTCCGGTTAAGGCGCACGGAGACCGTCTTCGAAACGCCGGGCTCCTCCATGGTGACGCCGTAAAGCATATCGGCAATCTCCATGGTCCGTTTGTTGTGAGTAATCAGGATGAATTGCGAGATCGCCGACATTTCACGCACCAACTCATTGAACCGGCCGATATTGGCATCGTCGAGCGGCGCATCAACTTCGTCAAGCAGACAAAAAGGCGATGGTTTAATCATGAAAATTGAAAAAATAAGTGCCACTGCCGTCAACGCTTTCTCGCCGCCGGAAAGCAGGGTCACATTCTGCAGCTTTTTACCGGGTGGCTGGGCATCAATTTCGATGCCGGTCTCGAGAAGGTCGTCTTCGTCGGTCAGCCGCAAAATCGCCTTGCCCCCACGGAAAAGTCGCGGGAAAAGCTCCTGAAATTTGACGTTCACCAAATCGAAGGTCTCCCGGAAACGCCGACGGGTGGTCTTGTTAATCTTGCTGATCGCCGCCTGCAACCCGGCGAGGGATTTCTGCAGATCATCCTGTTGCGTCACCAGAAAGGTCAGGCGCTGTTCCAGCTCCTGAAACTCCTCGATCGCGGTCAGATTCACCTCGCCCATTGCATCGATCTGGCTGCGCAGGCTATTCATGCGCACGGTACTCCCGCTCCGGTCCCAGCTGTCTGCGGGGGGGAGGTACTGACCAAGATCGATACGGTGCCGCTCCAGCATGTTCTCGCAGAGATGGTCGGCCTCAAGACGGAGCTCACGAACCGCCAACTGCACTTCCGCCAGCTCACTACTCAGGCGGGAAACGTCATTACGCAACCCCTTTAAAGTCAAATCGATCCGGTCGATCTTTTCCCGACCGGTCTCAAAAATCTCGCGCAGGGCGGTGACCCGATCAGCCAGGGTGTTCCGTTTTTCAAACAACAGACCAAGCTCCACACGAAGCCGGTCATTTGCCGCCTGCAAACTCTGGCACGATTCATCGGCGTCGACTTTTTGCTGCTGCAACGCTGCAGTGCGCGCCTGTAACTCCTGGCGCATCTGAGCCAGACGCGACAGACTTTGTCGCCCCCCCTCTTCACGTTCACGATAAGCAGCGACTGACACCTTCAACGTTGTCAGATCGGCGGCGGCTGCCTCACGGGAGTGACGCAGACCCTGCAACACTGCCTGCAGTTCCTGCACCGTCAGTTCCTGTACCGATTTCTGATCGACGCGCTCATCATGCAACCGGGTCGAATCAATTAACTGACGCTGCAGCTCTTCATGTTCCTCATGCAATTGACTCTCTTCGAGGCTGAGCAGCTCGAGCCGATCGCGAAAACGTTCAGCCTCCTGCTGGCGTCCGGTCAGGTCTTTTTCGCTATCGATGGTCTGTAACGCATTGCGGTGCAGATCTGATTCAACCAAACGATGTTCATCGACTGTTGCCGCCAGAAGAGTCCGCAATTCTTCGCGCTCGGCCTGCAAGGCACTGACGGTTTTCGTTAAAGTTGCCACGATCGTGTCGAGCTCCTTGATCTCGCGCTTTTTGTGGAGCAGGCCATGCTCCAGAGCATCGCGGGCACCACCGGTCAACTCCCCCCGTGCGGTCAAGGTCTCTCCAGATTCGGTCACCAGAGTAACCCCGGCCGGCAGTCCACCGGCAAGAAAGGGAGTCAGGTCATCAACCAGGACCGCTCCGGAAAGAAGGGTCTGTAAAATCGCGGCATCTTCGTGCAATTCAACCAATTCAAGTAAAGGCGTCCCCGGCAAGGCACCGACCGGTAACAACGAAAAGCCCGGAAGGAGAAAGGTGCAGCGGGCCTGCTTCTGCTGCAAAAAAATCATCGCGTCCCGGGCAACCTTTGGTGTTGCGGCAAGCAACCCCTGTAACCGATCGCCGAGTACGGCCTCAACCGCAGCTTCCAGTCGGGCGGGGACATCGAGCCGATCCGCCAGAACGCCGGCAAAGTGCTGGTTGAAACCTGCATCGCTCAGCAGTTCGCGGACACCGCCACCATAACCTTCAAGGCTTTTTTCAATCTGCCGCAACGACTCCAGACGGGCATTGTGACGATTCAACTCTTCACGTCGCTCCAGAAGGCAGGCTTCATTCTCTTCACTGCTGGAGTGCAACTCTTTGCGGCGCACATCAAGAGCGGCCAGCCGTTGCTCCAGACTGGCACGATCACCGCGTATCTGTTGCAATGCGAGCGCCAGCTCCTGACCTTTGAGCTGCGCAGCTTCGTGGGCAGTGCGCAATTGCAGGGCCTCAGCATGATTTTTCTTTGTCTGTTGATCCAAGGCCTGCAGCCGACGCGTCGCCTCGTCCTTCTGACCACCGTACCGGGTCATCTCGCCGAGCATTTGATAAAGAGCACTGCGGGCATCTTCCAATCTCTGGCTGCAATCGGTCTCACGATCGGCGAATGTCGCTAAAGATTTCTCCGCCGCCAATTGACGCTGCTCTTCTGCCGCCAACTCTTCACGTGACGTACCGAGTCCGGCCTGCAGTGTTGCCTCTTCCTGCCCCAACTGCTGCAGACGGGTGGCAACGTCGACCATGTCGCTGTCGTGCCGCTCCTTCTGCCGGACGAGAAGCTCGACTTCCTTGTCGTTCCCGGCGATTGCCGCCTCGATTCTTTGCAGTTCCGTTGTCAACCGATAGACCTGTTCCTGTGCCTCGGCAACTTCACGTTCATGCACGGATTGTTCAAGACGCGTCTGCGCCAAGATCGCATCCTGTTCTGCCAGTGTCGCTGACTTCTCTTCAACCTGCGCTTGCAGACTGCGTTCCTGCGCCGCCCTGGTCTCAAACCCGGCAATCATCTCCTGATAGCGTTCATGCGCCAGACGCAGCTCAATATGACGCAATTCGTCACGCAATTCACGAAAACGTTCAGCCTTGCGCGCCTGTCGCTTCAGATTGGCGGTCTGCCGGCGAACTTCGCTGATGATATCGTTGAGTCGCTCCAGATTGTGCCGGGTCGCATCAATCTTGCGCAACGCCGACTTTTTCCGCGACTTGAATTTTGTAACACCGGCCGCCTCCTCAATCAGAAAACGGCGTTCCTCCGGCTTGGAGTTGAGCACCATGCCGATCCGTCCCTGCTCAATAATCGAATAAGCCTTGGCACCGACACCGGTGTCCATGAACAGTTCGGTAATATCCAGAAGTCGGCAGGGGGTTTTATTGATCAGGTATTCACTATCGCCATTGCGATAAAGGCGTCGCGTGACAACGATTTCGGCATACTCACGAAAGGCGGCAGGGGCGAGCCCATCATCATTGGCAAAAGTCAGAGAAACCTCGGCAAGGCCTAAAGGCTTGCGCGTTTCACTGCCACCAAAAATAATGTCTTCCATCACCCGGCCACGCAGTTTGCGCGCACTCTGCTCGCCCATGACCCAGCAGATGGCATCAACAATATTACTTTTGCCACAGCCGTTCGGACCGACGATACCGACGACCCCCTCAGGGAACTCGAAGGTCATCCGATCAACGAACGACTTGAAACCAACAATGTCCAGACGCTTGATTTTCATCGACAACAAACCGAAGGTGAGCGCAGAAGAAACATTAAAAAGTAGCCGCGAATGTTAGCAATCTCTTCCCGGCATGTAAACGGAAAACAGATGAGGCGGCAAACGACTACTGGTCCAAAAAGTATCGCCACAGCCTGAGGACAAAAAGTATGCCTTCGTGACAACGGTCGGAGTCGATCAAAACTCAATATTCGGGCGGAAGACCAGAGTAAAAGAATCTTGATCTGAAGTGCGATAGGGAAACCTGTAGCGCTGGGCACTTTCCCAGATAAACCCGACATCTAAAGTTGCCGCCAGTTCACGACTTTTAAACGGGTATTTTTTACCAACGGTCAGTTCCTGCCGCAAAAATTGACCATTATCCAGGGAAAAATCGGATTTAAAGTTGATGTTGCTATTTTTCCGCCAGGAGAAAAAGGACGCATTATAATCGAGATTACTCCGGCGCAGCCCGAAGTACACGGCATCACTTATCCCTCTATTCTGGTGCAAGGAGAGCCCGAGACGAAAGCTCCAGCGATGGACGACCTGCTCAAACTCGCGATCCCCCTTCAACTTCCATTCGATCTCCAGCCATTTGTCATTGATGAGCTCATTGTGTTTAATGTGCTGATTACCGACACTGAACATGTAGCCCATATAACCTTTATTCGTCCCCCGGCGCGGCTCCCCCTTGCGGATAAAAGTCGCCACATTGCCGAAAAAAAGGGTCAAGGCATAAGGTTCCTGAAAACCGGCAGTAATCGACTCGATCAGATTGCCGCCGTTCAAATCGGCATTACTGTAAAGGTTTGAGTGATTCGCCTTCAGATAAACTCCGGCCACCGGCAACGGGTCGACGCTCGCTTCAAGCAGAAAAAACCGGGGAGGCCATGACGTGCGCAGTAAATGCCGGTAAACTTCGATTTCATCTTCAGCATTCACATCAGGGATCGGCGTACTGGTCAAGGGGACAAACAAACCGACATTGGAATAGTAAGCATCAAGTTCATACACCAGTTCAACGCCCGCCCCGATGCCGGCAGCCGGTGTTTCTACAGGAACCGGCGCCTCTGCGGCAGACGCAGTAGATGCTATTGCGCTTGCCAGCACATAAAGAACAACGGCCAGTCGCAATCGACAACAAAAATGCGTCAGCCTCCACCAAGGCGCTGCCACAATATCAATATGCCTACATCTCATGAATTTTCCAGCAACATTGGCAAAGCATGACTCCACAGCCGACCAATTCTGACGCGAGACTGCATTGTGTCATATCCGGTTCAGGATGAAAACGGTGAAGACTCGCCGCTTTGCACAAAAAAAGCCCGGAGCACAAATGCGCTCCGGGCTGTGGTATCCAGTTAAATATTGAATCAGGCGATGCCGGCAGCTTTCTCCAGCATAGCAGTCGTCACCGACTTCGGACGCTCAATGGCATAACCCAAAGCGCGGTCCCAGGTGATGTTGGCCATACAGCCAAGAGCGCGGCCGACGCCGAACAGGACGGTGTAATAATCCCACTCGCGCAGACCGAAGTACCACTGAATGACGCCGGACTGTGCATCAACGTTCGGCCAGGGGTTCTTTGCCTTGCCGTGCTCGGTGAGAACCACCGGAGCGACTTCAAAGATCATGGCGACCAGCTTGAACAACGGATCGTCCTTGAGGCCTTTGGTCTTGAGGCAGAATTCACGCTGGGACATGTAACGGGGGTCGGTCTTGCGCAGAACGGCATGACCGTAACCCGGCACAACCTGACCGGAATTCAGGGTATCCCACAGGGCCTTGGTGACCAGCTCTTTGGTCGGCTCGACGCCTTTGCAGTACTTCTCCTGGAACTTGATGGTCCAGTCGAGCACTTCCTGATTGGCAAGGCCGTGCAACGGACCGGCAAGACCGTTCAGACCGGCCGAATAAGAATAGTACGGATCCGACAAGGCCGAGTGCACCAGGTGAGTGGTATGGGCCGAGACGTTACCCGACTCGTGATCGGAGTGCAGGATGAAATACATGCGAGCAACATCCTTGTACTCTTCGCTCTGACCGATCATGTGCGCGAAATTGGCGCCCATGTCGAGTTTCGGATCGATAGCGATCTGCTTGCCACCACGATATTTCAGGTTGTAAATGAAAGCGGCGATGATCGGAATACGGGCGACGATGTCACTGGCATCTTCGTAGACCGATTCCCAGGCCGTCATTTTGTTGAACTTGCCCGAATTGTAGAAAGCGGCAAACTTGGAGTCCTTCTGCAGGGTCAGGATGCCGGTGGAGAGCATAACCATCGGATGGCTGTCTTTCGGCATGGCGCTGAGGACATCAAAAACGTACTTCGGGACCTGCTGGCGGGTCTTCCACTCAACCAGAATGGCGTCCACCTGTGCAGCAGTGGGGACTTCACCGGTCAGCAGAAAATACCAGAATGCCTCGACAGTCGGGTAGTCAGAGTTTTTAGCTTTAGGCAGCGCAGCGAAGGTCTCCGGAATCGTCTTGCCACGAAACCGGATGCCTTCCTGCGGGTCGAGATAGGAAATGTCCGTAACCAGACACTTGACGTCGCGGGCACCACCAATCGCCTGACTGATTGTCACATCACCCAATTTGACGTCACCAAACTCCTTGGTCAGGCGGGTAATGCGGGGACGATGCTCGTCAATCTTCTTGCGCAGGGTCTCCTTCAATGTCGACATACTCAGCTCTCCTTTGGAAGATGTGGCGGAAGTTTTCCGCCCAAGGTAAAAGAAGCGTGGGAGAGACACCGCACAATAGAAATAGTGTCCCACCTTTGAAAAAACAGTAGAGAAAAGCAAAACCCCATAATCTACGGGGAGATACGCTATGGCAAACTTGCTTTGAGTCTGTTAATAAATTTGCTTTTCTTACAATTTCCAAATGTTGTTTTACCAACCTGACCATTGAATGTCAAGTTTAATTTTGTATACAGTATTCAGGCAAATAAGGTGCCAACCCAAACGGATACGATTGATTTTCAGCGCTTTTTACAACTAGGCAAAGCCCTGCCACCATGTTATTATGCGCAAAAAATAGGCAGGCATATTTTCATGCATATTGGTTCCCTGCGACTCTCCAGTCGCATTATCCTTGCCCCTATGGCCGGGATTTCAGATCTCCCCTATCGCTTGACGATGAAGTCGTTCGGCGTCGGACTGGCCTACACTGAGATGGTCAGCGCCAAGGGCCTGCTGTATTCGGGACAGCGGACGCACGAGCTGCTGTGCAGCGACCCGGCAGAGCGCCCGCTCGGCATCCAACTGTTTGGCAACGATCCTGCCGATTTAGCAACTGCAGCGGCCATGGTGGCCGATCAAGGCGACCTCATTGACTTGAATCTGGGCTGTCCAGTGAGCAAAGTGATCCGCGGCGGCGCCGGTAGTGCCCTGTTGCGTGATCCACTGCGGGTCGGCCAGATCATCGCTGCGCTGCGGCGGGCTGTCTCCTGCCCCCTGACAGTAAAGATCCGTTCCGGCTGGGACAGCGCAAGCATCAACTTCCTGGAGATTGGCCGCATTGCAGCCAACGAAGGGGCCGACGCCATCACTCTGCATCCGCGAACCCGCTCTCAGGGTTTTGGTGGGCAGGCCGACTGGGAGCAGATTGGCACACTGAAAGCCACCTTGACGATTCCGGTCATTGGCAGCGGCGACATCCTGACCGGCGCTGATGCAAAGCGAATGGTTGAGACAACAGGCTGTGACGCGGTCATGATCGGCCGCGGTGCTTATGGCAACCCCTGGCTGATTCGCGATGCTGTTCGTGCGCTTGACCATCAGCCCGCGCTCCCGGCACCGACGCCCGCTGAACGCCAAAAAACAGCGCTTGACCATCTGGAGCGGCAAGTCGCGATGATGGGCCCGCACAAAACGGTTCTGGAGATGCGTAAACATCTCTGTTGGTATGCCAGAGGATTGTCTGGTGCCGCGGCTTTTCGCGCTGCGATTAATCAGGCCACAACCCTTGCCGGTCAACAAGCCCTGGTTACCACCTTTTTTCAGACAGCCATGCAACTCGACGAGTTTTCACATGCGCCCTGAACGCGACAATTCCGAAGCCCAGATTTTTGTCAAGGTCGTCGAAAACCTCGACCGGGCGGTCATCTCCGTCGACCGCAATGGCTGTATCGTCCTGTTCAATCCGGCCGCTGAATCCTATACCGGCCTGTCCCGGCGCCAAAGCCTTGGTCGCCAGTTTGACGAGCTGTTTGCCGGACAGACGCGAATGGTCGATCTGGTCCGGCAAACCCTCACCGCCGGACGATCAATAACCGACGAAGAGAACATCGCCCTGCAACAGACCAGCGGGGTCGCCATGCCGATCAGTGTTTCGGTTTCACCAATTTACGACCAGTCCGACACTCCGGACGGTGCCGTACTGATTATGCGCGACTTGAGCCGGATGCGGGAACTCGAAGCCGCCCTGCGCCAGACTGATCGTCAATCGATGCTTGGCACCCTCGCCGCCGGTCTTGCGCATGAAGTCAAAAATCCCCTTGGCGGGATCCGCGGCGCCGCGCAGTTGCTCGACATGGAACTCGATCCGCAAAGCCCGCTGCGCGAGTATGCGACCGTTGTTATCCGCGAAGTCGAACGCATCAACGGCATCATTGAAGAGTTGATGGACCTGACCCGGCCACGGCCTCTGGAGATGGGGGCAGCCGATCTTTCGCGCATTCTCAGTGACATCGTCCTGTTACAGAAAGAGGCTGGTCGCAGCCGCTGCCTCGAATTCATTCTGCACCTTGACCCGAGCATCCCGCCGATTCGCGGCGACGCGGCCCTGCTGACCCGCCTGTTTCTTAATCTGGCCAAAAATGCCAGCGAATCGGTTGCAGATCGCGGTCGCATTGAAATCAGCACCCGCATCGCCAGCGATTACCACCTGCTGGCACCGGGGCGACGACCGGTCCCCTGGGTTGTGGTCGAAATCAGCGATAATGGCCCGGGCATCAGCGACCGGGACATGGAGCGGATTTTCACTCCGTTCTTTACCACCAAATCGACGGGCAGCGGGCTGGGGCTTGCCACCTGCCAGAAAATCGCCGACAGCCATCAAGGCTTTATCAAGGTCAACAGCCGTCCAGGCAATGGTTGCACCTTCAGCGTCTCCCTCCCATTTATCCGCAACGATGCGGAGATCGCCGGTTTTTAAGGAGTATTTGCGTCATGTCCATCCAACGTATCCTGGTCGCTGATGATGAAGAGAGCATGCGCTGGGTGCTGTCAAAGGCACTTGGCAAAAAAGGGTTCACCGTCGATCTGGCCAGCAATGGCGACGAAGCCCAGGCCCTGTTCGATCGCAATCAGTACGATATGGCCGTCCTCGACATTAAAATGCCTGGTCGTTCCGGCCTTGAGCTGCTACGGCGTTTTCGCGATCAGCGACCGGACACCCTGGTCATTATCATGACCGCTGAGTCATCGATGGAGAACGCCATTGAGGCGATGAAGGCCGGAGCCTACGACTACATCACCAAGCCCTTCGATCTCAACGCGCTGGATGCCATCATTCTCAAAGCCGACAAGGCCCTGGAAATCTCGAGTGAAGTCCAACGCCTGAAAACCGAACTCCAGGAACCCTATCGCTTCGACCGCGGCATTATCGGCAGCAGCCCGGCCATGCAACAGGTCTACAAGGTGGTCGGCAAAACGGCGCCGTCTGATGTGACCGTTCTGGTAACCGGCGAAAGCGGCACCGGCAAGGAGTTGGTCGCCCGGGCCATCCATTACAACAGCCGCCGGCTCGGCAAGCCGTTCATTGCCCTGAATTGCGCCGCTATCCCGCGTGAACTGCTGGAGAGTGAGCTTTTCGGCCACGAGAAGGGGGCGTTTACCGGCGCCAATGAGCGGCGCCTCGGTAAATTTGAACAGGCGCAGGGCGGGACACTGTTTCTCGACGAGATCGGCGACATGCCCCTGGAGTTGCAGGCCAAATTACTGCGCGTCCTGCAAGAGAAAGAGATCACCCGCACCGGTGGCAACACGACCATTCCGGTCAATGTGCGGATTATTGCCGCAACCAATCAGGACATCACGCGCAAAATTACCGAAAACGAATTTCGCGAAGATCTTTATTACCGACTCAACGTCGTTCCGATCAATTTGCCGGCATTGCGCGACCGTCGCAGTGACATCCCGCTTTTGATTCACTTTTTTATAAACCGGGCAAACAGCGAGCTTGGTATCAACATCAAGGGCTGCACCGCCGAAGCGATTCAGTTGCTGTCAAATTATGACTGGCCCGGCAACGTGCGGCAGCTGGAAAATACCCTGTTTCGTGCCGCCCTGCTTGCATCCGACCCGATCCTCGCCCCGGCAGACTTTCCTGATCTGCACGGCTGCCGCGCAGGCCGGGAGAATGGTGCCTCTCTGGAAGATCTGATTGCGGGCAAACTGCAGACATCGCTCATGCCGATGGATGTCAACGAATTGGACAACCTCTATGAGATGGTCCTGCACCAGATGGAACGGCCGCTGATCCGGATCATTCTCAAAAAGACCCGCGGCAATCAGGTGCGGACCGCCGAAATTCTCGGCATCAATCGCAATACCTTGCGTAAAAAAATCCAGACTCTGGAGATCGACATCCGCCGCGAAGGCGAGGACGCCTGAACCGCTGTGCGCCGGCTGCTGACCAACGTCCGCCTGAAAACCAAGCTGACGGCGATCATCATGATGATCAGCCTGGTTGTGCTGTGCCTTGGTGCCGGCTCTTTCATTCTCGCCGAGGTCCTCTCCTATCGTCAGGCCCTGGTCAGCCGACTCGCCAGCACCGCCGGAGTCATCGGGGCCAACACCTATGCCTCCCTGTTATTACGTAAGCGATACGAAGCAGAACGGATTCTTGCGACCCTGAACAACAGCCCGGACATCATCGCTGCGGTTGTCTTCACCCCCGACCAAAAGCCGTTTGCCAGCTACCTGAATAGCGAAAAAATCGGCAGTAGCGATTTCGCCCTGGTCGGCATCGATAAAACCCTTTTGCAACAAGCCATCGACCAACAAGGCACCGCACAAGTTTTCACTGGTCAGCAGGCCCAACTCTGTGCCCCGATCAGTGAAGACCATCAACTGGCGGGGCTGATCTGCCTCCAGTCTGACCTGAGCCCGCTCTATCTCCTGATCCGGCAATTTACACTTGGCACCCTCGGGGTCATTGTCCTGCTTGGCTTGATCGCTTATCTGCTGTCGACCCGATTGCAGGAGATGGTCACCGAACCGATCAGTCGGCTGGCAAGAACCATCCGCGACGTTGAGCAGAATCAGGATTTTCATACCCGGGCTGAAAAATCCTCCAACGATGAAATCGGCGATCTGGTGGATGGTTTCAACGCCATGCTCAGCCAGATCGCATCCCGTGATGCCCTGCTGGAGGAGCACCGGCTCGGCCTTGAACAACAGGTTCACGAGCGGACCCAACAGGTCACTGCGGCCAATGCCGAATTGCGACAGACCATCAGCGCGCTGCAAGAGATGAAACTGTCCGCCGAACAGGCCAATCAGGCCAAGTCGATGTTTCTGGCCAAGATGAGCCATGAAATCCGCACGCCAATGATCGGCATCATGGGCATGGCTGAGCAGCTGGTTCAAGCCGATCTCTTGCCGGAGCAGAAGCAGATGGCCATCGATGTTCAGCAGTCGGGTGAAACCCTGCTCGGCATCCTCGATGACATCCTCGACTTTTCCCGCATCGAGGCCGGCAGGATGGAGTTGGAAGCGATCCCCTTCTCTCTGCTTGCTGTCTGCGAAGAAGTGACCGCCCTGTTTGCCAGTCCGGCACGGGAAAAAGGTCTGGCCTTGACCTGCGCCGTTGCTCCACTGTGTCGCGGGCCTTTTTATGGTGACCCGGTCCGTATCAAACAAATCCTCATTAATCTGGTCGGCAACGCCATCAAATTCACCAAAAGCGGTCGGATCTTGCTTGATGCGGCTCCCCTGCCCGATGGTCAGATCCGCCTGAGTGTCATCGATACCGGTATCGGCATCCCCGAGGCGGCTCAAGCAAGCATCTTCCATTCCTTCTCGCAGGCCGACAACAGCATGGCACGTAAATATGGTGGTTCTGGCCTTGGACTCACCATTGTCGCTCAGTTAACTGCCTTAATGAACGGAGCTTACCGACTGCAAAGCAAACCTGAGGAAGGGTCAACGTTCCAGATTGATCTGCCGCTGTCGCCAGCGCCGCAAACACACGAACTGGCCTGGGTCAACCCGACACTCAGCATAGGCACGGTCCTTGTCATCGACAGGAACCCACACGTTTGGCATGCCCTCAGCAGCGCTCTGACCGATGCCGGGATTACGGTGACTACCGCTTTTGATGTAGCCACCGCCCGCAGATTCCTTAAACAATTTGAGCCGGCGTTTGATGTCATTCTGATCGATGAGCATCTTCTCTGCAGCACCACTGAACTGGCTGCCGACTTCTGCGCAATGCCGACCGATGCCCCTCCCCTACGCATTCTGCTGACAACAGAACCGGTTGGGCTACCACTTGCAGCCCTGACCAGCGTCGGTTGTCATCAACTGCTACACAAGCCGGTGCGCCTGACCGAGCTCTTTACCGCCCTCGGCGCCCCCGGTCCGGCAAACGACATCCGCTCCCCCCTCACCTATGGAAAGGGGCAGATCCTGTTGGTAGAAGATACTCCGACAACGCAACGGTTGATCCGGCTCATCCTCACCGGTGCCGGCTATCAGCTTGACCTGTGCGATAACGGAGAACAAGCGCTCGCTGCCTTAAAAAACAAACATTACGATTTGGTTTTGATGGACTGCGAAATGCCGGGGATGAACGGTTTCGATGCCACGCGCAGCTTGCGCGCAGACGGCAGCAACCTCCCTGTCGTCGCCCTGACCGCTCACGTCGGAGGAGACATTCAAGACCGCTGCCAGGAGGCGGGAATGAATGCCGTGTTGCATAAACCCTTCCGCCAGCACGAGCTGCTGGCCTTGGTTGGCAAATGGATTCCGACCGACCGGGGAGGGGTTGATGCGCCTTAACCCGAAGACTTTGTCTTTTCTGCTTGTTGCTCTGCTTATTGCCGGGTTGTTGATCAGTGTTTTTGCCTTTTTAATCGCGCCAACAACATCGGTGAATTCGGCAATGCAAATCGACCCCGGGCAATCGCAACGCACGACATCCGACCGGGAACTAACGATTGAACTGACCGGGGATGGGTTACCGGACGACTTACGGGCATCCATCAGTCGTGACATTAGCAACCACGATCAAATCATCGACTGGTTCAATCTTCCCGGGAATGCACAACGCTTTGTCATCAACGGCCAATATGGTTATCTGGCCACCGGCTATCAAGGTCTGCATATCATTGATATTGATAATCCAAAATCATTACGGGTTCTTGGCTCGGTAGAAAGCCACGGTCTCGCATGGGACCTCATCGTCCGCGATCAGACGGTTTTCCTGACCGTCGACGGTCTGCAGGTCATTGATGTCAGTCAACCGGCTGCCCCCAAAATCCTGGCAACACTGACCTTGCCCGACACGATTTTGCTTGATCTGGTGATTGCCGGAAATACGCTCTACGCAGGAAGTGCAAAAGGACTGCAGATTTTCGACATCACAGATATCTCTGTCCCGCGCCATGTCGGTAGCCTTGCTTACGAGGGTGGCCCATGGGCCCTTGCCATTAAAGACAACTTGTTGCTGTTAAGCTTGCGCGATCAGAAGCGCGAATGGCTGAAAATCCTTGACATAAGCAGACCGTTCGCCCCAAAAGAGATCTCCTCCACCCAACTCCCGAGAAAGTCTTGGGGAATTTCAGTCCGCGGGCAACATGCTTACTTGCCAGTCGGGAAGGCCGGCATCAGCATCATCGATATCAGCAACCCGGGCACACCGCAACTCCTGGCCACGGTGAATGAAGGGTATTATGTTGATTTCATAACTATTAACAAAGACCGAGCATACTGTACCTCACGTCGTGGTGACTTCAATATCTTCCAGATTGACACGGCGACTCGACTTCGACTGATCGGCGAAGTCGGGCTCCCACCGATGTCGCGTCCGGTGGTCTTGCGTAATGATATCGCCTATGTCGCCAGTGGCATCTTCGGATTGCTGAGTGTTGACGTCTTGCATCCCCGCCAATTCAATCACACCAGCACCCGGATCGTATCTGACGCAATTTCATCAATTCAGAACAGAAACGACCTGTTTTACCTCAGTGACAGTGAATCGGGCATTCTCATCGCCCAGCGGTCAAACAAGAACAGTGGGATCGAAATTATCTCGGAGTTGCAACTTCCGTCCGGCGCAAAGAAAAGTGCGAGAATTTCCAACCTTATGTGCGTTCTGGAACAGACTGGAAATCGTGCAATATTCATCAATGTGACCGACCCGAGCAAACCGCAGCGAATTAGCGAATTAACCATTGAGAAAGACATTCGCGATGTCGTCGCCAATATGACTCATTTTTTCATTATCGACAGAAGCAGACTGCTGATCATCGATGCAGCGGATCCAACCCATCCACAGATCGTTTCGTCAACTCCGATTGATGATGCGCGCAAAATTCTAGTGGACGGCTCACACCTGTTCGTGGTTAAAACCGGTACCGAGCTGTTAACCGTTTTCGACGTTTCCGATCCGAAAAACCCCATCGCCATCAGTCACTATCAACTCCCCTGGCAACTGCAAGGAATGCTGTTTGCCTATGACTTGACGCTGGCCAACAACAGGCTCGTACTCTCCTGCGGGCAGCCGGAATTATTGGTTTTTGATGTGAGCCAGATAAAGACTCCGGTTCTGGTCAGAGGCATCAACCTTGGTGAAGGCACAAGAGCCATTAATTACTTCAACAAGCAGCTGTACGTAACAACCGATTCCGGGATTCTCTGGGTGTTGAAGCAGGAAGGGGAGACGTTTATTCAGGTTGCAGCCACAAGAACCATGGGGCTGCGAGGGACATTACAGGTGGACAATGACGGTTCTGCCCTGTTGGCCGGTAACGGGAGAGGTCTGTCATTTATCCCCTTACCGCAGGCAATTCCGGTCAGCATCGTCACCGCGCAAAAACATTTACGGTTAAGAATCCCCGCCGGTCTAAAACCGGGCAGATATCAGGTGGATCTCATTGCCGAAGGAGCACTGATCCCCTATACCACAGTCCGCATCGATCCGGCACCGGAAGAGACTCCCGCTCAGAAACTATAACTCCCGCCGAGCCAGAATTGTCGACCGAGCTCATATTCATCTGTTGCCGCACCGACATAAGTTTTCTTGTCAAACAGGTTGAATATTTCAAGGGTCAGAGTTAATGCCTGAACCGGGATGGCTGGTGGCGTCCAGTCGATCTTCCAATCAAAGATGGTCGAACTTGGGCGACTGATTTCAACATATTTATCGTAAAGGGTACCGCCAACGTCAACCGTATCACCGCTGTTTTCGATACTGCGGTAACCATCACGAAAATGGGTGGTATTGGTAAAAACAAAACCGGCCGGCAATTTTGCCGTGTAAAGCAGGCTGGCCACCCAGGGCCGGTTGTAATCGTTGCGTGGCATCTCATCGGGCGAATAAAGTGCCCCCTTGTACCATATCTGCCGGTCGAGATCGGTATCCAGCAGAATATCAGTGTAATCGCCATGAGTTGAAGTCGACTGGTCATAGGCGACATTCAAGCTCAAAAATTGGGTCAGCCACTGCCGCTCAAAGGAGAGCCGGTAGCTTTCATAATGACTCTGTCCATTGTTGTTCAGCTGCGCGTAACGAACCACGCCACTGACAAACGGATCTTTTTCCAAGGCAAATTCATCTTTGCCATCACGGCGTACATAGCGAAAACCAGCAGTACCACCAAACAGGATCTGGTCAAAACCGGCAACAATTTCGTCGGTATAGGGAGTCTTAAGCTTTGAAAACCGATCGACAAAAAGTACCCTGCTTAAGGTCGTCCACTCAACATTATTGTCGATAACCGAACTGCGCGACTGGGTTTCTAGATAAGGGATCTTTTCACGCAACTTGTAAGTCAATAGGGTGTCACCGTAATAGCGGCTCCAACCAGCGATCAGTTTGCTTCGGCCGCTTCCGGTCAGATCAATGGAACCCGAAACGCGCGGCGCAACATCCAGATTCTCCATCAGATCGTCATAGGAGATCCGCACCCCGGGGCGCAATTCAAACCGACCAAGAGTCAGAAGATCGTCAAAATAGAAGGCATATTTATTAATCTTCGCCTGTGCATGGCTGACACCATAAACACTGCGCAGGCGAAGATACTGTTCGCCAGGAACGCAGGCAACAAAGTCGCCACCACAGACAGTGGCAGGATCAGGAGGGACGGTTGGAACTGAGGTACGATAGGAATAACTCGGTTCATCCCGGTCGTAAGAACCCTGGGCCAGGAGCCATTGTGAACCAAAATTCAATGTGTGAGACAGCGCCCCGGATTTTAGCGGACCCGATAACCAGTCAACATTAACCTCATAAGAATCCTGCACAATATCGAGGTTGCCGAACCCCCCTTCCTTGCTGGTCGTGCTGCCAATCAAAGTTCCCCAATTTTTACTCGGGCTATTGGTCCAGGTCAGATAATCTTTAGGCGCTTCGCGAGAGTTTTCACTCCTTCTGACCCCGGCCTTAAGATCGAGGAGTCCTTCGCCAATCTTTTTTTGATAGCCGGCAAGAAGGGAACCGCCCCCTCCTTTTAAGGTAAAATCACTATTCAAGGTGTCCTTGGTGAAATAGTCCCCCTTATACGGGCTGTAAATACCCTGCAGAGTGAACTTTTCTGCCGCAGTCGGCTTCGCGACAAACTTCAAAAGGTAATTCTCGTTTAACCGCTGCTGGTCTTTTTGGGTATTCAAAAACACGAGAGGAATTTCTGAGTAGACAACCTGATAAGAAAAAAGCAGGCCGGCCGAAGGACTAATTGGCAGCGACAGATCAAATCCGCCGTTGTGCTTGGTGAAATGCGGTTGACGGTAATAGGTTGAGGAGCCTTCAAAAGCAGCCTGATTAGCCGGAGACACATGGAATTTAGTCCAGGCATCACGTGTCGTTTTATAATAAAGCGCCCCACTGACTTCGGCTGCCGGGTCGATAGTCTCAATATCGACCACCCCTCCGGTAAAGCCGCCGTAACGCACCGGGATATTATTATCAAAGACCGTAACCGCCTTTATCAGGTGGGCATTAAGAAACAGTTCCTCTGGATGACCGGGAAGTCGGTCCAACGCATGGGGATTTTCGTAGGCCGGATCGATCAGGCTGTTATTGCCCATACCGTCGATGAGAAAATTGTTCTGATACGGGCGTCCTCCGGAAATGGAGAGCAGTGGAGGGAGAATCTCGCCGGCGGCAAACGACGTATTTGATGCATCAGCAGCCTGAACGCCGGGCATGAATTTGAGCAGATCTTCAACATTCCCGTCACCGGTGGGCAGAGTGGAGATTTGTTCCCGGTCGAAAACATTTTTGCCGATCGTATCACTTGTCACGGACCCGACAACAACGACCGGAGCAAGAACGGTTACGGCGTCAGCGAGTTGATCGGCAGCAAAGGTTGGAACAGGTTCTCCCGTTGTCGGCAGGAGGGAGGCGGCTTCGCTCGCGTCAACCTGTTCGGGCTCTTCAGTCGCAGTGACCAGAATTGCAACAGCAGAAGACTCGGAGCTGTCGTCAGCATGCACCGACGAAAACATGCCAGGTAGCAGTCCAAGACCGAACCCAAGAAGGGTCAATAACATCAGGCGGGCGGGGGGAGACAAAGGCACTGGGCAGTTCCCATCATTGCAAGCATAATCGAGCACCAAAGTTGATAAACTATCAGGGATTAACCACAAAGAACAACCTAAAATAATCTCATTACTTACCGTTCAACCAGATAAATCTTCTTTGCGGCCTGCCGACAATGGTTATCAGTGGTTGACCCCTCCCTATATTCTGTTTTATATCAAGGGAAACTTTTTGTCATAGTACTGCGACCAGATGGATTTTTGTATGCGTTCTGCCCCCCTGATGATTGGATTTATTGTTTCTGCCGCCGCGCATGCCGTGCTGCTGCTCGGGGGTGTTGACAACTCAGAACCAGCCGTCCGGATCGTCATGCCCAGTGTCGAAGTTGGGCTGGTTCGGGTCATCGCCCGCGAGGTCTCCAGCGCCAACACCGCGCCAGCCGCACCGCCCTTACTGCAGAAACAGCTGCACCCGCCGGAACCTGCAGCTCCAAAACAGCCGTCGCTCTTGGCGAGGCCTAAGGAGACAGCGAAATACGCCACACCACCGGACGCGCCGGCAACTCAACTCGAACCATCATGCCCGGTGACAGTGGTTGTGAACGCAGAAACGCCAACACGCCCCTCCCCTGCGACCGCTTCAATGGCCATGGCACCGGTCTGCACCTTTAATCCACCACCCGGCTACCCGGCATCAGCTCTGCGTCAGGGGTGGGAGGGCGAGGTGTGGATTCATGCCTTGATTGCCGCTGATGGGCTGGTTCAAGCCGCCTCGGTAGAAAAAACCTCCGGCTATCCGATTCTCGATCAAGCGGCAATAGATGCGGTTGAGACCTGGCGCTTTCAGCCGGCGCCGGCCAGCGACTCTCCGATGGAACGTCCGGTGTCAATTCCAGTACAATTTAAACTTCGTCGCTCCTGAACAATGTTGTACATAAAAAGGCCGGGGCAACTTCCCTTTGCCAGACAACTTGAAACGAACAGGTGCTAAACGATTTCGCCACACCCTGTTCTAAAAGCTTTTTCGCTTTGTAAAGGCTAAGGATGATGCCGCACATTCACCTTATTGTTGCCATGACGCGCAGCCACGTCATTGGCCATGCGGGGCGCATCCCCTGGTCCCTCCCCGATGATTTGCATCTGTTCCGGCAGTTGACTCTCGGCCAGACCGTCATCGGCGGTCGGCGAACGTTTGACGAAATCGGCCATCCTCTCGATGGCCGGCTCAATCTGGTCCTTTCCCGAACGGCAGAGAGTGTCGCTGGCTTGACTCCCTGTCGCAGCCTCGAAGAGGCTCTAAGCAGGGCCGAATCAGCCGGCCAACAGATTTTCTGCATCGGCGGCAGTGACCTCTACCACCAGATGTTACCGCTTGCCAGTTGGCTGCACATCTCCTGGATTGAGCAGGAATATACCGGTGACACCCTCTTCCCGACCTTTTCACTTGCCGACTGGCGACAGGTCGACTGCACGGCTTATCCCGGATTTTTGCACTGCACCTACCAGCGCCAAACCAGCCAAGACTGACTATCAGCAGCGCTCGACTCAAGCAAAAACGCCTTGAGACCAGGTCCCAAGGCATTGATGAAAGATGACAGCACAATCGGCTTCGCCTAGAAACCGTCCTGGCGCTTACTCTGGTTTTCAAACCGGGTGTACTCGCCACGAAAGGTCAGGTGCACCGTACCGATCGGGCCGTTACGCTGCTTGCCGATGACAATTTCAGCATCCTTGTCGTGCCCCTTGTCGCAAGTCTTCTCGCGGCTCTTGCAGGACTCGCAGTAAACCGCCTCACGATAAACAAACATGATGACGTCAGCGTCCTGCTCGATGGCACCTGATTCACGCAAGTCAGCCATGATCGGGCGTTTATCGGTGCGGTTTTCGAGAGAGCGGTTCAGCTGCGACAGGGCGACAACCGGCACCTTGAGCTCTTTGGCCAGAGCTTTCAGCGAGCGCGAAATATCGGATATCTCCTGCTGGCGGTTTTCGGAATTGTTCCCCGACATCAACTGCAGGTAGTCGATAACAATCAGGCCGAGATTCTTTTCCGCCTTGAGCCGGCGCGACTTGGCGCGCAGTTCAAGAACCGAAATACTCGGGGTATCGTCGATATAGATATTTGCATCAGAGAGCAGTCCGGCACCGGTGGTCAATTTCGGCCAGTCCGATTCGCCGAGATGCCCGGTCCGCAAACGGCTGGCATCGACTTTAGATAAGGAGCAGAGCATACGCTGCACCAGCTGCTCCTTGGACATCTCCAGAGAGAAGAAGAGCGTCGCCACCTTGTTTTCACTATGAATTGCCGCATGCTCAACCACATTCAACGCAAAAGCGGTTTTGCCCATGGACGGTCGACCGGCAATGATCAGCAGATCGCCGGCTTGCAGACCGGCGGTCATTTTATCGAGATCTTCAAAACCGGTCGGCACCCCGGTGACCGCTTCTTTGCGGTTGTAGAGCATTTCGATGGTTTTGAAGGTGTCTTTGAGAATGTCGCGGGTGGCAAAATAGGAGGGCCGCATGCGCATGCCGGCGATATCAAAGATCTGCTTCTCGGCCCAGTCGAGAGATTCTTCAACATCGCCCCCCTCAAAACCGCGGGTCGCGATGTTGGTTGCGACGGAGATCAACCGGCGCGCCACCGACTTCTCTTTCACCAGCTTGGCGTAGTAAGCGATGTTCGCGGCCGTCGGCACATAATCGACCAGCGTTGCCAGATAGGAGCTGCCACCAACGGCATCCAGATCCCCCTGCACTTTGAGCTCGGCAGTGAGGGTGACCAGATCGGCCGGTTCATTTTTTTCGGACAGGGAAATTAAAGCGGTAAAGATTTTGCGGTGGGCGTCACGGTAGAAGTCCTCCGGACGCAGGACTTCAAGAGCCTTGTTCAGGGCCTCGTTCTCAAGCAGTACGCCGCCGAGAACCGACATCTCCCCTTCCAGGCTTTGTGGCGGTAGTCGATGCGATGGTGTCTCGACCATAGCCTCTTTCCAAAAGTGTGTTGCGGCAGGAGACCATGCTCCTGCCGCAACGGGATAAACAACTTATTCGCTGGCGGCTTCGACCGTAACTTTCAGGGTAGCGACCACACCGGCATCAAGCTTCACCGGCACAGAATGGACGCCAAGACTGCGAATCGGCTCGGCCAGAACAATCCGCTTGCGATCGATCTCAAGGCCGGCGGCGACAAGCTTCTCAGCCAGTTCCATGTTGGTGACGCTGCCGAACAGCTTGCCGTCTTCGCTGGCGCGGTGACTGACAACACAGGACAGAGCTTCGATCTTTTTCTTGATCAGCTCCGATTCCTGAGTCAGCTTCTCCAGCTTGCGCTGTGCCTGCCGCTGCTGATGCTCAAACTCCTTGACGTTGCCCGGATTGGCCTCGACCGCACATTTGCGCGGCAACAGGAAATTGCGCGCAAAACCCGGCTTGACATTGACCAGATCGCCGATGTTGCCAAGTTTCTCCACATTTTCAATCAGAATAACCTTCATGACTATATCCTCCGTCCCAAATACTAGGTTTTGGTTTTTGTTCTTTCGCGAAAATTGATCCAGAGATCAAACAGCCCGACGCCGGCAACGATCAGCGGCAGCGGATTGGCAAACAATGCCAGCAGGTAGCCAAGGCTACGTAAAAACGGATGCAACTGTCGTTTCTCGAACATGTAAGAGACAACAGCCAATCCCTGCAGGTAGTAAACCAGAAGGAGGACAACCAACAGATTGATAGCAATCAACCCGGCAACTCCCTCGGTTAAAACATACAAAAAACCGGCAACAATCAAAGGCCAGACTAAAAACTCCGGAGCCCGCCAACTGGAAAAACGGGGTCTGGAAGGAGAAACTCCGAAGCGAGCCAAGCACCAGACGGTTAACAAGGTCATCAGGGTACAAGCAACAACGGCAATCCCCGGATACGCCTTGCCAAGAAAACGGGAGAAATCGGCGAAGAAAACCTCAAGCTCTCCCTGCTGCACTGGAGTAAGATCACCGCCGCCTATCATGGACCGGGCTTGAGTCACCTCGGCGGCGATATAAGCATCGACCAACTGAGGAATCGATTGACCCCGTTCCAGAGAAAGCAGCAACAGTGCCGATGTGGCAACGATTAAAACGGCCACGACGGTTAATGCGACTGCCCGATCCCATGACCACCCCCGGCGCAAACACCAGGGGAGCAGCAGAGCCACAAGAGCAAACTGCATTAAGTAGGCTCTGACTCCATCCGGGCCACCGAGGAAAGCGGAGGCCACTGCCGTAAGCAGCACGGCACCGAGACCATAAGCCAATCCGGAACGCATCTGCAACCAGGCCGCAGGTACTGGAACCAGCAAGGTCAAAAGCGCCCCCGGCACGCCAAACACGGCCCCGGCCAGCATCAGCGCTGTCGATAGTAAAGCAGCACCAGCCATGGCCAGTAACCGCTCTGCAGCGACCGCGCGTTGCGGTGGAGCATTAACCATGTTTACTTGTCGAGCTGGTGGCTGGCCGTAAACGGCAGCAAAGCAATATTACGCGCGCGCTTGATCGCCTCGGTAACGCCGCGCTGATGCTCAGCACAGTTCCCGGAGATCCGACGCGGAATGATCTTGCCACGCTCAGAAATAAAATAGCGCAAATTGCGAATTTCTTTGAAATCGATAGTTAATGTATTGTCGATACAAAAACGGCACCCTTTACGACGGGTGAAACGGCGACGCGGTTGAAAAGCCATATCTTAAAAATCCTCCGGATGGTTAACGTTAAGGTGAAAGCCTAGTCTTGCTCTTCGTCGTCTGCGATCTCGGCTGAGCCTTCGACTTCACGCTCACGGCCGTAATCTGCACCACGGGATGACTCTTCAGTCGCCACGGAGACGAAACTTGACGGTTTGTAACCACCTTCAGGCTGAACGGTGAGGAATTTGATCACTTTTTCGTCGATACGCATCCGGCGCTCAAGCTCGCGAATACCTTCCGGCTTCACTTCGTAAGCAAACAGCACAAAGCTGCCTCGCTTCTGCTTCTTGACCAGATAAGCGAGTTTACGATTTCCCCACTCTTCGACCGCGACCATCTGAGCGCCGAGATCGTTCAAGATACCCTTGAACTTGTCGACAACCTCAGTGTAGGCATCGCCGGCCAGATCGGGCTGGACAATGAAAATTGTTTCGTAATAACGCATGAGACCTCCTCTTGGGTTAGTAGCCCCGGCACCAGCCGGAGCAAGGAGCAAACAGACAATGGATGCCTGCCAGCAGAATTGTGATGTTTAACACAGCCAAAGTTGATTTGCAATGACTTTCAAACGTTGAAGCGGAAGTGCATCACGTCGCCATCCTGCACAACATACTCCTTCCCTTCCAGGCGCAAGCGCCCCTTTTCTTTCGCCCCGGCTTCGCCGTTGCAGCTGATGAAATCGTTATAAGCGATGACTTCGGCGCGAATAAACCCTTTTTCAAAATCGGTATGAATCACCCCGGCAGCAGCCGGCGCACAACTCCCCTTACGCACCGTCCAGGCGCGAACTTCCTTCACTCCGGCGGTGAAATACGTATACAGACCGAGCAGATCGTAAGCGGAGCGAATCAGCCGGTCAAGACCCGATTCTGCCAGACCGAGATCGGCGAGAAACTCCGTCTTCTCCTCCGTAGCCAGCTCGGCAATCTCTGCCTCGATCCGGCCACAAAGAACCAGCATGCCAGCCCCTTCAGCCTGCGCCCGTTCGCGCACCATGCCGACAAAAGGATGCTCGCCGCCGAGATCATCTTCGGAGACATTGGCGACATAAAGCACCGGCTTGGCGGTGAGCAGATGAAGATCGCGCAGACGCAGCCGGTCTTCGGCGGTCAGATCAAGAGCACGAACCGCCTGCCCGGCGTTGAGACCGGTCCGGACCCGAAGCAGAACCTCCAGCAAGGCCTGACTCTCCTTGTCACCACTTTTTGCCTGCTTTTCCGTCCGGGCAATCCGCTTCTCGACGCTGTCGAGATCGGCCAGGCCGAGCTCGGTATCGATGACCTCAATGTCACCCAGTGGGTCGACCTTGCCGTGGACGTGAACGACATTATCATCCTCGAAACAACGGACAATATGGATCACTGCATCGACCTGACGGATATGGCCAAGGAACTGATTACCGAGCCCTTCGCCGCGACTGGCACCACGCACCAGACCAGCAATATCGACAAACTCCATGACCGTCGGCAACACCTGCTGCGGACGGACAATCAGCGACAAGGCATCAAGACGCGGATCGGGAATCGCGACCACACCGACATTGGGATCGATGGTGCAAAATGGATAGTTGGCCGATTCGGCACCGGCGTTGGTCAAGGCGTTGAAAATAGTCGACTTACCAACATTGGGCAGACCGACGATGCCACACTGCAAAGCCATGATAAAAGTATCCTTCTAAAGCAGAAAAAACCGGTAGCCGGAAGCGATACGCTTTCGGCTACCGGTGATGCGTCAAGTGATGGAGCAATCGATCAGACCAGCAGCGGTGCGATAACCAACGAGACAACGCTCATCAGTTTGATCAGGATGTTCATCGCCGGGCCAGACGTATCCTTGAACGGGTCGCCAACGGTGTCGCCGACAACGGCGGCCTTGTGGGCGTCGCCACCCTTCTTCTCACCAGCCAGTTCACCTTTTTCAATATACTTTTTAGCGTTGTCCCAGGCGCCACCGCCATTGGACATCATCAGCGCCAGCAGAACCCCGGCCAGAGTCGCCCCGGCAAGCATGCCGCCAAGAGCCTCTTTTTTCAGCAGGAAGCCGACCAACACCGGGGCAACAATTGCGACAACACCCGGCAGAATCATTTCGCGCAAAGCGGCCCGCGCTGAGATATCGACACACTTCTCCGACTCCGGCTTAACGCCGGGCTTGCCTTCGAGAAGGCCCGGAATCTCGCGGAACTGACGACGGATTTCATCAACCATCTTGCCGGCTGCGCGACCGACCGAAGTCATGGTCAAAGCGCCGATAAAAAATGGCAGGGCGCCACCGATGAGCAGACCGATGACGACCATCGGGTTGAGCAGGTTAATGGTTTCAAGTTTAACCGCAGTCGCATAAGCCGAAAAGAGGGCCAGTGCGGTCAGGGCGGCGGAGCCGATTGCAAAGCCCTTGCCAACAGCGGCGGTGGTATTACCAATGGCGTCGAGGCCATCGGTGATCTTGCGCACGTCGGGGCCGAGACCGGCCATCTCCGAAATACCGCCGGCATTGTCGGCGATCGGACCATAGGCATCGACGGTCATGGTCACGCCAACCGTAGCCAGCATGCCGACTGCGGCGATACCGATGCCGTAAAGGCCGGCAAAGTGGTTGGCGACAAAGATACCGGCGCAAATAACCAGAATCGGCAGTGCGCAGCTCTCCAGACCAACGGCCAGACCATGGATGATATTGGTCGCCGGGCCGGTCTTGCTGGCCTCGGCAATACGGGCCACCGGCGCAGCCGATGTGTAATATTCAGTGATCAGGCCAATGGTAATCCCGGCAATGGTACCGGCAAGAATCGCCCAGAAAACACCATTGCTGATCTCCATCGCCCGGGTGATGAAGAAGGTGGCAATCAGGAAGCCACCAGCGGCGACGAAGGTCGTGTAGCGCAGAGCGGCCGCCGGATTGATCCCCTTGAGAAACTTCATCGAACCGACACCGACCAGAGAGAAGATCAGACCGGCCATGGCCAGAACCAAAGGCAGCAACATGGCGTTGCTGCGAACGGCTTCGCCACCCAGAATGTTAAGCTGGGAAGCACCGGCCGCGGCCGCAATGGCGATGGTCGCGATAATCGAGCCGACGTACGACTCAAAGATGTCGGCGCCCATACCGGCGGTATCACCGACGCAATCGCCAACGTTATCGGCAATGACTCCGGGGTTACGCGGATCGTCTTCAGGAATGCCGGCCTCGATTTTACCGACCAGGTCAGAGCCGACATCGGCCGCCTTGGTGTAAATACCACCACCAACGCGGGCAAAAAGAGCGATGGAGGAAGCGCCCATGGCGAAACCGTTAATATAGATAGAGGTCTGCGGATCAGAACCGAACAGGATGTAAGCAATGCCGACCCCGATCAGACCGACGGAAGCGACCGACAGGCCCATGACCGCGCCGCCATTGAACGCGACCATCAGCGCCTCGCCCTGACCTTTGCTACGCGCTGCCTCTGTTGTACGGACGTTAGCGTAGGTCGCCGCCTTCATGCCGATAAAACCACAGAGCATCGAGCAGAGTGCGCCGCCGACGAATGAAAGTGCCGTCTGGATGCCCATTCCCCAAAGAATCAGACCAAAAACCAGAACGATAAAGATCGCCAGAACGCGATATTCGCGATTCAAAAAAGCCATGGCGCCTTTGCTGATCTCGTCAGCAATCTCTTTCATCTTGTCGGTACCAACCGGCTGCGACTTGACGATACCGTACAGGACAATGGCGATGATAAAGCCCACCACCCCCAGAATCGGTGCAAACATTTGCAGTTCCATTTGTTTCCTACCTCTCGTTTCTATAGTGGTTCAGTAAAGTTCCTGTTATTGAAGGCGTTCATCGCTTCGAGAACACCCCGCTCCAGGATCAGACGTATACAGTCAACCGTGCCGTTAACAACCGCAGCCAGGTTCGATCGCTCCGCCGTAGCGAAACGGCTGAGGACATGCGCAGAAACATCATTCCCCGCCACCGGACGACCGACACCGACTTTGACCCGGACAAATTCACCGGTGCCGAGGACTTCGCGGATGTGCCGGATGCCGTTATGGCCGCCGTGGCCACCACCGACCCGAATCTTCAGCACGCCAAAGTCGAGATCGATATCATCATGAACCACAACCAAATCCCCCGGTTCAACGCCGAGGGATTTGCAGGCGGAACCAACACTGGCTCCGCTCAAGTTCATGAAAGTCTGCGGCAACAACAAGGTCAGATCGTCTCCGGCCAGACGACCGGTTCCGTAAATCGCTTGATGCCCATTTTTCTTCAGAGCAATGCCCGACACAGTTGCCAAGTGCTGCACAACCTCGAAACCGATATTGTGCCTTGTCCCGGCATAGCGTTCACCAGGATTTCCCAGGCCGACGACCAGCTTCATCGCAGCGTTAACCGAAACAACTATTCGGTATCTTCAGCAACGTCAGACTCTTCATCGCCTTCTTCCGTCTCTTTTTCAACGGTACGGGCGGCGATGGTAATGACGGTAAAGTTGACATCGTGCACCAGAGTGGTGCCAGCCGGCGGCGTAATGTCGTTGACATGCAGCACGTCGCCAACATTCATCGCCGTGACATCGATTTCGATGGCCTTCGGGATCGCCGTCGGCAAACAGATCACTTCAATCTCATGCCGGATCAATTGCAAGGTGCCGCCGAGTTTCTCACCGGCCGACTTGCCGATCGGGTGCACCGGAACCATGACATGGGTCTTCTTCTTGAGATCGACAATCTGAAAATCGGCATGCGTCAGATTACGCCGGATCGAATCGATCTGCGTCTCTTTTAGCAAGACCACTTTGCCACTGAATGCCCCGTCACCTGTCAGGGTCAGCAAAGTATTCAGGCCAGCTTCAGTCGCCATTGCCTTTTTCAGCGCTTTGGGATCGACGGCAATACCACAAGGCTCCGCCCCCTTGCCATAAACTACGGCCGGGATCAGCCCCTGACGACGCAAACTCCGCGCTACGCCTTTTCCGGACCGTTCACGTGCGGTCACCTGCAGTTCCGACTTTACCATGATGTCATTCCTCCGTTAGGTCTGTACTCTTTATAGTGTGCGGGCATGAATCCTGCCGCAAACCCGTTTCAAGTTATTTACGCGGTTAAACAAACAGTGAGCTGACCGATTCGTCACCGTAGATGCGACGAATGGCTTCAGCCAGTAGATCGGCCACCGACAGCGAGCGCAGCTTCGGGCATTGCGCCAGCTTATCGCCGGTCGGAATGGTGTTGGTCACCACCACTTCCTTCAGACAGCTGTCAGTAATGCGCTGCAGCGCCGGACCGGAGAGAACCGCATGGGTGGCACAAGCATAAACTTCTTTTGCGCCACGCTCCTTGAGTGCCCCAGCGGCCTGGCAGAGGGTGCCAGCGGTATCGATCATATCATCAACAATGATGCAGACCTTGTCCTCCACCTCGCCGATGATATGCATCACTTCGGAGACGTTTGGCCCGCTGCGCCGTTTGTCAATGATCGCCAGATTGGCATCAAGCCGCTTGGCAAACGCCCGGGCACGCTCGGTGCCACCGGCATCAGGTGAGACAACCACAACCTTGCTATCAAACCGTCCCTTCATATCATCGAGCAGAACCGGGGCGGCAAACAGATGATCAACCGGGATATCGAAAAATCCCTGGATTTGACCGGCATGCAGATCCATGGTCAGCACCCGGGTCGCCCCGGCCGTGGTCAACAGATCGGCCACCAGTTTACTGGTGATCGGAGTACGCGGTGCCACTTTACGATCCTGGCGCGCGTAACCAAAATAGGGGATGACCGCCGTGATCGTTGCCGCCGATGCCCGTTTCAATGCATCGATGATCACCAACAGCTCCATCAGATTGTTGTTGGCCGGGGAACTGGTCGGCTGGATGATGTGCACATCGCGACCACGCACATTCTCGCCGATCTCGACCATGATCTCGCCGTCGGAAAACGATTTGACCATCGCCTTGCCCAGTGTTACTCCGAGACGATCACAGATCTCTTGCGCCAAGGGGATATTGGCGTTTCCGGAGAAGATCTTCAACTTCTTCACAAGGAGCTCCTTGGCTGCAGGCGAAACAGAGCAGACCGCTGTAAAGCCACGACCTGCCCGGCAAAACCGACAGTGCAGTTATCTGTGCTTTATTAAAATGGCTGGGGCGCCAGGATTCGAACCTGGGTATGTCGGAATCAAAATCCGATGCCTTACCGCTTGGCGACGCCCCAATATGAGTCGATTGGATTGAGTGGCCGGGCAACAAAGACCCGCCAGGCGCTGCGCACTGCCAACTGCCCGGCAGCAGCTTGCGCTGCAGCCTCCGTCGTAAAGACGCCGAAGACCGTCGGCCCGCTCCCCGACATCAACGTACCAAGAGCGCCACAATCACTCAGTGCATGCCTGGCTTCACCAACCTCCGGATAGTGTGCCATGGTGACACACTCCAGATCATTGTGCAGCAGACGCACCAACGCCTCAGTCGTTTTGGGAAACTCGCGAAGTCTAGCCACATCACCCGTGGATGTCAACCCCAAATTTCCATAGACCCAGGCGGTAGAAACAGCAACTCCCGGGTTGACCAGCACATACCAGACCGGCGGCATCTCCGGCACCGGTTCAAGCACATCACCAATACCGGCTGCCCAGGCGGCGCCACCGAAGAGGAAGAACGGCACGTCGGCACCAAGGCGCACGGCAAGACGACGCAAGGTCAGATTATCGACACCGAACCCGCAGAGATTATTGAGCCCGGACAGGACTGTCGCCGCATCGGAAGAGCCGCCACCGAGTCCGGCCGCGACCGGGATCTCCTTCTCGATCACAATACGCACTCTCCGCGCACTTCCGGCATGGCCTAACAGTAGCCGAGCTGCACGTGCAGCGATATTATCAGCGCCGGAGGGGAGTTCAACTCCCGGACAAACCACCTCCACCCCGGACCCCGGCGCCACCTGCAACGTAATCCGATCGAACAGCGTGACAGGCTGCATCAGCATGGCCAACTCGTGATAGCCGTCGGCGCGTTTGCCGAGAACATGCAAACAGGTGTTGATTTTGGCTGGTGCCAGATAAGTCCCTTGCATAAACATCTCCTTGTCCAAGGCACATACATAGAAGATGAACCTGATACTGTCAACCTGGATAAACCTCAATCCGAATTTTACCGGCAGCACATCCGGCGACTTCCCGCCACTTTCGGCGAAACTTGGCCACATATCTTCTTTCTGATCGAAGAACACATAAATATGGATTAGAATTTAAGAGAGTGGCGAACGCCATTCTATCTGCTATTATAGCGAAGCATGTAACCACTGGTATCAGCTTGGCACCGGACTTGCTAATCAGGCGATGACACCCATCGCAAAACAGTGTTTGGGAAAACCCCAAACATCACACAACCGTCAAAGGAGACCACGCAATGAAAAGACTCAGCCTGATCCTGTCGCTGCTGCTGGCCACGGCAACGTTTTTGCCTGCAACATCCATGGCCAAAGAACGTCTCGCCTTCTCCGGCGGCCCCGAAGGGGGCACCTTCCAGTACTTCTCCAACGGCATCGCCACCCGCCTGTCGAAAAACATGGGCGAAGTTGAAGTTTCAAACATGGCTTCAGCCGGTTCGGTGGAAAACCTGCGCCGGGTCGATTCTGGCGACGCTGACTTCGGCATCTCCTACTCCGGCGACCTGTTCCTCGCCCGCAACGGCAAGCTGCCCAAAGACGAGAAGAAATATGTGAACGTTCAGAGCCTCTCCTATCTCTATGGCGCACCGGCCCATCTGGTGGTTCTGGCTGACAGCGGCATCAACAAAGTCTCCGACCTCGCCGGTAAAAAAGTTGGCGTTGGCGGCGCCGGTTCCGGCGCGGCAGCCAGTGCCCAGCGTTACTTTGAAACCCTCGGCCTCTGGACCAAAATGGAGCCGACCTTTATCGGCTACAATGAGGCCGTTGCCGCCATGGGCGACAAACTGCTCGACGCCGTCTGGGTCTTTGCCGGCTTCCCGAACAGCTCGGTCATTCAGGCCGCAGCCAGCAACAAGATCAAACTGCTTGATACGGTCGAGGCCGGCAAAGCTGGCGGCTTCTTTGATGTCTACCCGTTCTACGCCGAGCTGACCATCCCGGCCGGCACCTACAGTGGCGTCGATACCCCAACCAAAACCTTTCAGGACAGCGCCCTATGGGTCGCGGGCAAGCATGTCAAGACTGACATGGTCTTCAACGCGCTGAAAGACATCTTCTCTGAAGAGGGCCTTGCCTACATGGTTAAGGTGAAGAAAACCGCTCAGGAGATGAGTGTCCCTGACGGTCTCAAAGGGATCGTCACCCCGATCCATGAGGGTGCCGAGAAATTCTGGGCTGGCAAGGGCCTCACAATCACTGCAGGACAAAAAGCCCGCTAATACTTATTTCATAAACAGCATCGGGGTGGAACGGACGGATAAGTTCCGTTCCACCCCTTTTTTCCGGTGGCAACCGCCCCGAGGATCACAGGATCGCCATGTCAGAAGAACTCCCTGAAGAAATCAAGGATCTCAGCCCGGAAGAGCAGGCAAAGCTGAAAAAGCTGATGGAGAAGGACAATAAATCCTTCCGCACCCCGACCGGCTTCTGGCATTGGATCGTTGCCCTGCTCGGCGGCGGCATGGTGTTTTTTTACTTCTACTCCGCCGGTATCAAAGCGGTTGCGACGGAGTACCATCGCGGCATCTATGTTTTTGCCACCTATGTCCTGGTCTTTCTGCTCTATCCGGCCGGAACCGGGCGAACGCGTGTCGTATTGTCGTTGCTACTCGGAACCATGGTCTCGGCGTTTCTCGCCGTGCAGCTCTTTTATCCCGATGCCGCGACCTTCCACAGCCATCTGATGGATTTCGGCAGCGCCTGGAGCGATCAGGGGATAACAGCCGCCTTCGGTGTGGCCGGCGGACTCTGGGGGGTTCTGATTGGCGCGTTACTCTGTGCCGCACTCCTGATCCCGATAGACAACTGGATGGCAAAGCGCTGGTCGCAGCTGCCAGTGCTCTCGGACATCCTGTTTGCCGCTGCTTCGACCCTGGTCGTTTTCTACTGGATTCAGCAATTTGAACTGCTCAATTACCGGGCCGGAGCGGAGAACGAACTCGACGCTCTGGTCAGCATCGCCGGCACCATCATCTCCATTGAGGTCGCCCGCCGTGTTCTCGGCTGGTCGATGACCCTGATCGGGATCGGTTTCTTGTGCTACGGCTATTTTGGGCCGCACTTTCCCGAAATGATTGCCCACCGCGGTTTCGGGTTTGAGCGCCTGTGTACCTCGCTCTTTTTGACCACCAACGGCGTCTTCGGCGTCATGGCCAGCGTTCTGGCCACCTACGTCATCCTCTTTATCTTTTTCGGGGCCTTCCTGCACAAGTCAGGCGCGGGACGTTTTTTCATCGACCTCCCCCTGGCGCTGGCCGGTCGCAGTACCGGCGGCCCGGCCAAGGTGGCAGTTATCGCCTCGGCCCTGTTCGGCTCGGTCTCGGGCAGCGCCATCGCCAACACCGTCTCCACCGGCGCCTTCACCATCCCGTTGATGAAACGGGCCGGCTTTCAGCCGCACGTCGCCGGGGCGATTGAACCGGCCGCCTCTATCGGGGGCATGTTCCTGCCTCCGGTCATGGGTGCTGGCGGTTTCTTGATGGCGGAGTTGACAAACACCTCCTACACCTACATCATGATGATCTCGGTCTTCCCGGCCCTGCTCTACTTCTTCTCGGTCTTCTGCATGATCCATTTTGAGGCGAAGAAACTGAAGATCAAGGGGCTGGTCGATGAGAATTTCCCCCACTGGAAAACCGTGTTGCGTAACGATTGGTATTTCTCCCTGCCTCTGGTCATTATCACCATCCTGATGATCATGGGCCGTTCTCCCGGCTTTGCCGCCTTCTGGGCGACGATCACCTGCGTCGTCATCAGCTGGTTTCGCCCGGAAACCCGCATGGGCCTGCGTGAAATATGGGAAGCCATCCAGACCGGAGCCCGCAACACTCTGGTTATTGGCGCCACCCTCGGCGTTATCGGCATCATCGTCGGCACCATCTCTCTGACCGGTATCGGTCTGAAATTTTCCGACATCATCATCTCTTTGGCCGGCGGCAATCTTCTCGCCGCCCTCGGTCTGGTCGCCCTTGCCTCACTGGTTCTGGGTATGGGCGTGCCGGTCACTGCCGCCTACCTGATTGTCGCGGTACTGGCAGTGCCACCGCTGGGTGATCTCGGCGTGCCAATCCTCTGTGCACACATGATTGTCTACTGGTTCAGCCAGGACTCCAACATTACGCCACCGGTCTGCGTCGCCGCCTATGCCGGGGCAGCTATTGCCGGTTCAGACCCCTGGAAGACTGGATGGACCAGCTTCAAGTACGCCAAGCTGCTTTACGTGGTGCCGGTTCTGATGGCGTTTACTCCGAGCATCCTGTTTCAGGCCAAGACCGCCAACATCACCATTCCCGAACTGGAGGGTGATATCCCCTTCGCCTCGGTAATGAAGGTCAATATCAAGGACGGCGACCACTACAACAAAGGCGACGTGGTTGCCGTGCTGCTGGTCGATGACCAACCGGTAGAGGTTCGCGCCAATCGCGAGGGTGATGTCACCCATGTCGCCAAGGGGAACGGCAGTATGGTCAGCGCCGGCGACGTTATTATCCGTGGCGAGCAGATGGCGACCCCGCACATGATCATCTCCTCCTTTGTCTCAGCGACTTTGGGGACCATCGCCTTCTCTGCCCTGACCATGTTCTACTGGGTCCGCAAAACGACGATTCCAGAATGGATTCTGCTCGCCGCCGGCACCATCCTGCTCTACACCCCCGGCCTGGTGACTGACCTCTCCGGTCTGGTAATTGTCGGCTGCGTCTGGTTCCTGCAGCATCGAAAAAACAAACGCGACGAACTGACCCTGGCCACAGCGTAACTACAAGGGAGAGCAGATGAAACAGCTCAAGACGATCCTTTATGCCACCGATTTCTCCGAAAGTTCCGCCGTCGGCGCTGAAACAGCACTTTACCTGGCCAAGCTCGGTGGTGCCCGCCTGCATGTTCTGCATGTCATCAGTGAATTTGCCGCCATGCAGCGGACGATGATCCCGCCGTCGGTTTTTGAGACGCTGGAAAAAGAGATTGAACTTCAGGCTATGCTGCAGATGAAAGCCTTCTGCCAACAGCATTTCGGTGATCAGGTCGACACCGAAACCCATACCACCATCGGCATTCCGTTTAAAGAGATCCTGGCCAAGGCGGCACAGGTCAAAGCCGATCTGATTATCATCGGCACCCATGGTAGCACCGGCATCGAGCATGTTATTGTCGGCAGCACTGCCGAACGTTTACTGCGTCGAACAACCAGAATCCCGGTCATGGCAGTCCCCTGTCAATAACGAGTGAACTGTTAGATTTAGTCATATTCCAAGGGCCGGGCGCAATCCCGGCCCTTCTTATTTATTCGCGGCCAGCAAATCGCTTCTTGACCTGCCTGCCCTGCACCACTTACTGTCCGGTTAACCGACAAATCGGCCCGCAGCAGCGAAGACTGACGAACTCAAGCTAGGAGCGCTAACCGTGCCATTGACTGCCGCCATGTTGCTGCGCGTTTTTATCCCTTTCGCCCTCGGCTACTTCCTCTCCTATGTCTTTCGCACCGTCAACGCGGTCATCGCTCCCGATCTGGTGGCTGAAATCGGTCTGCTCCCGGCCAGCCTCGGTCTGTTGACCTCGGCTTACTTCCTGACCTTTGCCGCCTTCCAGTTGCCACTGGGTTTATTGCTGGACCGATTCGGTTCACGCCGGGTCGAGTCAGCGCTTTTGCTCTTTGCCGCCGCCGGTGCCCTGATCTTTGCTCAGGCCGAGAGCCTCGGCGCCCTGATCGCCGGTCGGGCGCTGATCGGACTCGGCGTCTCGGCCTGCCTCATGGCCGCCTTTAAATCATTCTCCACCTGGTTTCCGGCCGAGCGTCTGCCGCTGGCAAATGCAGTGCAGATGGTCTCCGGTGGCATCGGGGCTTTGGCTGCCACCGCGCCGGTGGAAGCGGCGCTGGCGATCACCGACTGGCGTGGCATCTTTCTGCTCCTGGCCGGCCTGACCCTGGCTGCGGCCCTGACTATTTTTCTGGTCGTCCCGGAAAAAGACATTGACCATCCGCAAGAGACTCTGCATCAGCAACTGCAGGGTTTGCGCACGATCTACACCAGTCGCGCCTTCTGGCGCCTCGCCCCGTGGGCAATCCTTGCTCAGGCGGCCTATCTCTCCATTCAGGGGCTCTGGTCAGGCCCCTGGCTGCGCGACGTCGCCGGCTATGACCGGTCCGGAGTTGCCAACACCCTGTTTCTGATCGCTTTGGCGATGATCATCGGCTACATAGGATTCGGTGCCCTGACTGACTGGCTCAGCCGGCGCGGAATCCCGCCGTTACGCGTTGCCGCCAGCGGCCTGGTCTGCTTCATGCTGGTCCAGCTGCTGCTACTGACCCAGTGGGCGCCGGCAACTCTCCCCTTGTGGGTATTATTTGGTCTGTCCGGCACCGCTTCGATTCTCCCTTATGCCATTCTCGCCCAGAGCTTCCCCCGACATTTGGCCGGGCGCGCCAACACCGGCCTCAACCTGCCGGTGTTCGTCGCCGCTTTCGCCGCCCAATGGCTGATCGGCGCCATCATCGGCCTCTGGCCGGAAACCGCCGGCCACTACCACCCCAATGGCTACCGGGCCGGCTTCGGCCTGTTGCTGCTCCTGCAAACCCTCGCCGCCATCTGGTTCTGGTGGAACGGCCGAGCCAAAACCACAACAAACTAAATCCCACAGAAAAGGGCCACCCACAGGCGGCCCTTTCAATATTAAGAAGCGAGTAACATGTTGTTCTTGTTTATAAACGCCATCCCCAAGGGCTGATCAAAAGCCCCCAGATGCTAGGCGCCCGCAGGCCAAGAAGTGAGGCGTAGCGAAAGCTACGTCGCAGCGACGCGGACCAGGGGAACAACGCAGATGGGGGCTTTTCATCAGCCCCCCCCTACAAAAGATTAGTGCATGCTGAGTCCAAACATATGCGGAAACAAAATCAGGATAATCAGCACCACCACCTGCAGGGCAATAAACGGCGCCACCCCGCGATAAATATCCATGGTCCGCACCTCAGGCGGCGCCACCCCCTTAAGATAAAAGAGACTGAAACCAAACGGCGGGGTCAAAAATGAGGTCTGCAGGTTCATCGCCACCAGAATGGCGTACCAGAGCGGGTCGATGCCGAGCCGATCGGCGATCGGCGCCAGAATTGGTACGATGATGTAGGCGATTTCGACAAAATCGATAAAAAAGCCTAGGGTCATGATGGCAATCATGGAGAAGATCAGAAAGCCCCACTTCTCTCCCGGCAGGGCGAGCATGAAATCCTCGACAATGTAATCGGCACCGGTATAGGTAAAGACCATGGAGAAGGCGGTCGCACCGATGAGGATGGCAAAAACCATCGCCGTGATCTTGACCGATTCGGATGCGCTGTCCCAGACCATTTTCTGAGTCAACTGACCGTAAAGCCCCGCCAACGCCAGGGCACCGATACCGCCTACCGCCGCCGATTCGGTCGGGGTCGCAACCCCGAGTAGTATCGAACCGAGCACCAGCACAATCAGCACCAGCGGCGGGACAATCGCCTTGAGCGCGGTCAGCACCTGTTGGCGCTTGTTGCCATGCTCCACACCGAGGCGGATCGGCGGCGCCAACTTTGGATTAATAATGGTGATGATAACAATGTAGATCACGTAAACCAGGACCAGCGTCATCCCGGGCCAAACGGCCGCCTTGAACAGATCTCCGACCGGTTGCTGAAAAACATCGCCGAGAATAATCAGGATGATCGACGGCGGGATGATCTGGCCGAGGGTGCCGGCGGCGCAGATGGTACCGGTGGCCAGGCGCTTGTCGTAGTTGTATTTCAGCATCACCGGCAACGAGATCACCCCCATGGCAACGACACTGGCACCAACCACGCCGGTCGAGGCGGCGAGCAGGGCACCGACCAGAACGGTTGAGATGGCGATACCGCCGCGAATCTCACCAAACAGCGAGCCCATCGATTCGAGCAGCCGCTCGGCCAGTTTCGATTTTTGCAGGATGATCCCCATAAAAATAAACAGCGGAATCGCCATCAAAATCGTGTTGTTCATGATCGAGAAGATGCGATGCGGCATCAAACTGAAGATCTTGGTCCCTTCCGAAAGCAGCCCAAAAAAGACCGCAGTACCGCCGAAAGTGAATGCCACCGGGAAACCGAGCAACAGCAGCAGCAGCGCGGTTATGAACATGAAAATGCCGATCATCGCAGAACAATCCTTTATCTAAATGAGAATAAACGCAAGGCAGAGAAACGGACTGTTAGAGAACTTCATCCTCTATCGAGCGGACTTTTGGCGCCTCTATACCGCGATAAATGTTGAGATTGCGGATCATGAAACCGACGGCGGAAATAATCAGGAATCCGAATGAGATCGGGATGACCGCCTTGATCAACCAGCGATAAGACAAACCGCCCGGATCCCCACTGATCTCCCCCACATGCCAGGCTTCGTGCACGAACCAGAACGAGCCCTCGATGACCAGAAAACTTAAGGGGAACAACAGCAGGAAAGTGCCGGCAATGTTGATAACTGATCGGGTCCGTGGTGATAACCGGTCGTAAAGGATATCGACCCGCACATGCCCGTCTTCTTTAAGAGCAAAGGCGATGCCGAACATGAAAACAACGGAGAAGAGATGCCACTCCATCTCCTGCATGGCGATGGAGCCGGTCTTGAAGAAGTAGCGCATGATCGCATCATAAAAGACGTTGACCAACATCAGAAACATGGCCACCGTGGCAATTGCCCCGATGATATTGGTGAAGCGATCGATCCATCTTTCAATTCTAAGCAGCATATGCGTGTAAACTTTCTGTCCGGGAGGAAACCCCTCAGGCCCACGCCGGGGCCTGAGGGGTTGGCACAACTCAATCTTCCAGATTGTCCTTCAGATAAGCATAATCGGAGATTTTCGTCCAGCGGCGCGACATCTTCATGTACGCCTTTTGCGAATCCATGATGGCCTTGAACTGCGGATCTTTCGCCGAATATTCGGCAATCAGTTCATCATTGGCCTTCTTCATGGCAGCAATAATTGGCGCCGGGAAGGTACGAATCTTGACCTCAGGGAACTCTTTTTCGATGGAGGCGAGGCCAACCGCACTTTCATGATAAGAGCGGGCATACATGTCGTAAGCCGCAAACTCCATCGCCACGGTCAAAATCTTTTGCAGATTTGGCGGCAGGGAGTCGAACTTCTTCTGGTTGACCATAAACTGCAACTCGGTCGCCGGCTCATGCCAGCCAGTATAGTAGTAGGGGGCGATTTTCTGAAAGCCCATCTTCAAATCGAGAGACGGTCCGACCCACTCCAGAGCGTCGATGGTGCCGCGATCAAGGGCGGTGTAAAGTTCGCCCGGGGCAATATTGGTCACGACAACGCCAAGCTTGGCCACCACCTCACCGGCAAAACCGGGGATGCGCATTTTAAGTCCCTTGAGGTCATCGAGGGTTTTGATCTCCTTGCGGAACCAGCCACCCATCTGATTGCCAGTGTTGCCACCGGGGAAAGAGTAGACACCGTGCGTGGCATAGACTTTCTTCATCAACTCCATGCCGCCGCCATAATAGAACCAGGCATACTGCTCCGGGGCAATCATTCCGAACGGCATGGTGGTGAACGGCATGGTGCTGACGTCCTTGCCCTTCCAGTAGTAAGAGGCCGAATGCCCCATATCGTACTGCCCCTCTTTGACCATATCGAGAATGCCGAAGGCAGCCTTGTGTTTATTGGCCGAGTCGATACGGATCTCCATCTCGCCGTTCGACATGACCTTAACCATATCGGCCATCTTTTCTACGGCATCACCGAAGATCGGGAAGCCACTCCCCCAGGTCTGCGCCAGCCGCCAGGTATACTTCGGTGCCGCATCTGCTGGAGTATAGAACCCACTGCCGAGCAACAGCCCGGTAGAGACCAACAGCCCAACCAACAACCGAAAAACTCTCTGTCTTGACATTGCCTGACCTCCTCTTTCGCTAGTGTGGCGCACCGACACAACCGGAAAGGAACATCACCATTTGCCACGGCACACCGGAAAAGAATATGATCCTATTAGAACACTTCTGGATGACATTGCATTTATAACACAGTTTTACACCGTTGCCATCTATATACAGGAAAAATATTAGAACAATAACAGTGGCTTGACGTCTGATGAAATCATGTAACTCTTTTCAGACAACCGGCAGATCCAGCCACCGTCTCAGGCAAAAAAATAAGGAGAAATAATTATGTCAAAGGCCATCCGGATCCACCAATACGGTGGAGCTGAAGCGCTCCAGTGGGAAGAAGTCACCCTCGCCCCCCCCGGCCCCGGCGAAGTTCATCTGCGCCACAGTGCCATCGGCCTTAATTTTATTGATGTCTATCACCGTACCGGCCTTTATCCGCTTCCGGCCCTGCCGGCAACTCTGGGGATGGAAGGGGCCGGAGTGGTCGTTGCGGTCGGCGAGGGAGTCGTTGATATTGCCCCCGGCGACCGGGTTGCCTATGCCGGCGGCCCGCCCGGCGCCTACGCCGAGGAACGGCTGATTCCGGCCCATCGTCTGGTCAAGCTCCCCGACGACATCAGCGATCGGCAGGCGGCGGCGATGATGTTGCAGGGGATGACCGCCCAGTACCTGCTGCGGCGCACCTTTCAGGTCAAAAAAGGTGACACGGTCCTGATCCATGCCGCCGCCGGCGGCGTCGGTCTCATCGCCTGCCAGTGGGCCAACCATCTCGGCGCCACGGTCATCGGCACCGTCGGCAGTAAGGAGAAGGCGGCGCTGGCCCAGGCGCACGGCTGCCACCACCCGATCCTCTACCGCGAGGAGGATTTCGTTTCCCGCATCAGCGAGATCACCGGCGGCGCCGGAGTTGCTGTGGTCTACGACTCCATCGGCAAGGAGACCTTCCTTAAATCCCTCGACTGCCTGCAGCCAATGGGGATGCTGGTCAGCTTCGGCCAGTCGTCCGGGGCTGTGGAAAGTTTCAACCCCGGCCTGCTGGCGGCTAAAGGTTCGCTGTTCCTCACCCGGCCATCACTGATGGTCTACACCGCCAAACGCGCCGACCTGCTGGCGACAGCGGCGGAGCTGTTTCAAGTGGTCCGTTCCGGGGTGGTGAAGATCGAGGTCAACCAGCACTACCCCCTGAGCGACACCGCTCAGGCGCACCGCGACCTTGAAGCGCGCAAGACCACCGGCTCGACGGTGCTGATTCCTTGAAACATAATGAAAAAAAGATAAGAGATTGAACCAGACAAGGGGATTGGGTTAAACGGGAGGATCAACCTGAAGCAGAATCCAGAAAAAGTTCGGGCAGTGTCAAATGACACTGCCCAAACGAACGCAAATAGGATGATTTATAGCAATCAGTCGGCCACTTTGATCGGCGCACCTGAGGCAATGATCCCCCCGGACAGCACCCGGGCGAAAATCCCCTCTTTCGGCATAACGCAGTCACCCGCCTGATGGTAGATGGCACAACGAGTATGACACTCCTTGCCGATCTGGGTCACTTCAAGCACAGCATCACCAATCTGGAGTTTGGTGCCGATGGGGAGACTGACCAGATCGATCCCCTCGGTGGTCAGGTTTTCAGCGAAATCGCCGGTACCGACATCGAGCCCCAGAGCCTGCATCTTGCGGATACTCTCCAGAGCCAGCAGACTCACCTGACGGTGCCAGTCGCCGGCGTGGGCATCCCCGGCCAGGCCGTGCTCAACCTGGAGCTCGCCACTTGCCACCGGTTTTTTGCGCTCGCCTTTTTTCTCACTGACACAAACAGCAACCACGTGTGCGGTCATTCTAACCTCCGATACTCGACATGGTAAACGGTGAACCATTCGGCTCCTCGTTCATCCGGTGCTGCGCCGGCTTGCCAGCAATGATTTCGCGCAGGGTATTCTTCAGACAGAGATCATCAGCCTGCTCCAGACACGGTTTCAAATCGACCGCCGCCTCGCTGAGCAGACAGCTCTTGGCCAGACCAGTCGCCGTTACCCGCAACCGGTTACACGCGGAGCAAAAATGATTACTCATCGGCGTAATGATGCCGAGACTGCCGGCAGCACCTTCGATGCCATAGGGGCGCGCCGGACCGCAGTGTGGATCAGTTTTCAGATGACGCAGAGGCCAGACCGCGGCAATGCGCTGCAACACTTCGTCACCCGGCACCAGACGCTGTTGCCAGTCGGTTTCACGGATGGTCGGCATATACTCAATGTAGCGCACCGAGAAAGGGCGCTCAACAGAGAGTCGGGCGAAATCGACGATCTCGTCGTCATTGATGCCACGCATCACCACCATGTTAAGCTTGATCTGCATCCCGACGGCCGCCGCCGCTTCGATACCGGCCAGCACCCGTCGCAGATCGCCGCCACGGGTGATCTCGGCAAAGGTCTTCTCGCGCAACGAATCGAGACTGACATTGACCCGGCCGACACCAGCAGCGCGCAGATCGGCAGCCATCTCGGCCAAAAGCAAGCCGTTGGTGGTCAACGCCAGGTCACGGACACCGGGCAGCGCGCCAATTTCATGTAAAAAATCGACCACACCCCGTCGCACCAGCGGCTCGCCACCAGTAACGCGAATCTTGTCGATACCGAGTGCCGTCGCCGACCGGGCGATCCGCAGCAGATCCTCGTAACGCAGGATCTGGGCATGAGACTGCTTGTCGACGCCCTCTTCCGGCATGCAGTAACGGCAGCGAAAGTTGCAGCGGTCGGTAATCGACAGACGCAGATAGTTGATGGTACGGCCAAAGCCGTCGCGATTGGGAGCAGTCATTTTGAAGGAGTTACGAATCGAGCGACTTCTTCTCGTCGTCAGATTCGTTGACGGTTGCCACTCCCTCCTTGAAATTGCGCAATCCCTTGCCCAGCGCCCCGCCGATTTGCGGCAGTTTGCCCGCCCCGAAAATAATCAGGACCAACACCAGAATGATCATCAATTCCGAAGTACCCAGACCAAACATCGCGTTTCTCCTTATAAGAAAAGTGGTTAGCGGACACAACACTAGTACATATGAATATTCGAATCAATAGGTTTTTTCAACTTGACAAACTATAGCATCGCCGGCATTCTTTGCGCTATGCAAAATCCGCATAACGAAGAAAATTTATCGGCACCGATCAGCGGCGCCCTGCTCGCCGGCGGTCGCAGCACACGCATGCATAGCGACAAGGCGCAGCTGGCGCCGACTCCTTTCGGCCTGCCGTTAGCGTCCCGCGGCCTGCGCACCCTGCAGGCGGTCTGTGCCGATATCTTCATCGCCGGCGACCGACCCGATCTCGCCAGCGCCGGGGTTAAGTCTTACGCCGACCGCTCCCCCGGCTCCTCCCTTGGCGGGCTGGAGACCGCACTGCGCCACGCACAGCACGACTGGGTTTGCGTCCTCCCCTGCGACCTCCCCTACCCGTCTGCGTCATTGCTGCACGCCCTGCTCGCCGCCCGCACTGAAGACACCCAGGCCGTCGTACCACGCACGGCCCACGGCATCGAGCCCCTGATCGCCTGCTACCGGCGCGACGCCTTGCAGCTGATCGAACAGCAACTGGCTCAGGGTGAATTTCGCCTGATCCGGCTACTGGAGCAGCTGCAGACCCGCTACGTTGAGGCGACGGACCTCCCATCCGGCTGGCGGCGGGCACTGTACAACCTCAACACACCGGCCGATTTACAACGCCTGAACGCCGCACCCCCGGTGGTGAGCTTTGTTGCCAGCAGTGGCACTGGCAAGACCACCCTGATCGAACAGGTCATCGCCTGCCTCGACCGACGCGGCTGGACGGTCGGTGCGTTGAAGCACGATGCGCACCGCTTCGAGATCGACCACCCCGGCAAGGACACCTGGCGTATGACCGCTGCCGGTGCCACCGTCACCGCCATCAGCTCAGGGAGCAAATCAGCCCTGATGTGGCGTCACGATCTCGAACCGGGCGTTGAAGAATTACTCGCCCAATTTTCCGGACGGGTCGACATCCTGATCACTGAAGGGTTCAAACGCAGCCAGCTGCCAAAAATAGAAGTGTACCGGCATGAACTTGACCGCCCCCTGCTCTGTCGCGGTGCGCAAAATGATCCAACCCTGATTGCCATCGCCAGCAACACATCTCTGACGGCCGATGTGCCTCTGCTCCCCCTCAATGCTCCGGAAGCGGTCGCCGATTTCATTGAACAACGGTTTCTGACATGAGTCGCTGCACAGTCCGCTGCAAAGTCTGGTTCGAAATCGACGGCCAGCCGCTGATCGGCACCGGCCGTGAACGGTTGCTGCTGGCCATCGACGCCGCAGGTTCCATCAACGGCGCGGCGCGCCAACTCGACATCTCGTATCGCAAAGCCTGGGCCCAGCTGCAGGAGATGGAGCGCATCGCCCCGTTCCCTCTTTTCACCCGCCGCACCGGCGGCAATGGTGGTGGGGCGACGGTCTTAACACCACAAGCACGCCAACTGCTGGATGAATACCGACGCCTCGACGGCGACGTCCGCGCCCTCACCGCTAACTGCCCGCTCCCTGATTTACTTTACCCGACAAAGGGGTGACAAACCATGCTCACTTACGAAGAAGCCCTGCGCATCATTCTCGAGCGCCTGCAGCCGCTCCCCCCGGTCGACCTCCCTCTCGATGCCGCCGGCGGCTTCGTCCTGGCCGAAGCGGTGCATGCCATCTGGGATCTACCGCCGGCCGACAACTCGGCCATGGACGGCTTTGCCTTTGCCGCTGCCGGTGTCAGTGGAGGAACGATTCTGCCGATTTGCGGTGCATCTTACGCTGGCCACCCTTATACCAAGCCAGTCCCGACCGGGCAGGCGGTGCGCATCATGACCGGCGCCGTTGTGCCGACCGACTGTGACACGGTGGTCCCGATTGAAGATGTTGAAGCCTCTGTCGACAGCATCCGACTGACGGCCGCCGTCACCCGGGGACAACATGTCCGCTGCCGGGGCGAAGAGTTCACCGCCGGCACCCTGTTGCTCCCCCCCGGCACGTTGCTCCATGCCGGTGAAATCGGCCTGCTCGCCGCCGCCGGCGTCGTCCGCCTGCGCGTTCACCCGCGACCGCGCGTTGCCCTGCTCTCCACCGGCGATGAGCTGGTACACCTCGGCCAGACCCCGGGGCCGGGACAGATCATCAATACCAATCTGCACCTGCTCGGCGCCCGCTTGCGTGAACAGGGGTGCGAGCTGCTCTCTCTCGGCATCGCCAGCGACACCCCCGAAGACCTCTCCGACCGGATCAGAGCCGGATTGCACACAGATCTGCTGCTCTCCACCGGCGGGGTCTCGGTCGGCGACCGCGACCATGTGCAGGATGTCCTGAATGCACACGGCTTTAAACTCGGCTTCTGGAAAGTGGCGATCAAACCGGGTAGGCCGGTGCTGTTCGGCAGCATCGGCCGGCAAGCGGTGTTCGGCCTGCCGGGCAACCCGGCCGCCGCCGCCGCAACCTTCGAGCTCTTTGTCCGACCGGCCCTGCGCCGCCTTGCCGGCTGTCAGACACCGCTACCACCGCGCCTTCGGGTTGAACTCGGCGCCGCGGTGCAGGGGGACAAAAAACGCCAATCCTTTCTTTGGGGAAGCTTGCAGGGTGACAACTCCGGCCATTTTCACTTTCTCCCCTCCAGTCGCCAGGGATCAAACCAGAACCGCGCCCTGACCGGTGGCGATGCCCTGCTACCGGTTAACCCCGGTGAACAACTGGCCGCCGGAGCATCGATAGAAGTTATTGTCCTGCGACTGCCGATCGGCACCGCCGGCCCCTGATCCGATCAACGACAGCATTCACGGTCTGCCTTTCTTGAGGCGTTACCCTTTTTGGACAGCCTTTTTGGTTACACCCAAATTTTTTGCGCTACCCGGTTTCTTTTGTTTCAAAAAACGGTAGGATTAAGCTCAGGTTTATTGAATGCTGATCGGCAGTGGGGAATGCATGCCTGAAATGACCCTGCAGTATCCGGTACACACTCTCGATGGGCAGCTACTGATGCCGGCGGGAGCGGTTCTCAACGATAGGGCTCTGGCCGAGATCGCTGCCCGGGCCAACAACACAAGCCCACCACACCCCCTGTTGCAATACGGGCGCGTTCGCGAAGACCTGCTCTACTTTCTCGACAACCCGGCCTATCACAATATTTTCAATCACCCGACAAAAATCAGCAATCTGCTCCAGTCCATGGCCGCCATCCATCTTGCTCTGCCCTGCCTGGAGACCATTGAGTATTTTCATCAGCATGACATCTGCACCTATCGGCATATGTTGATGGTTTTCGCTCTGACCACCCTGCTTTCCAATGATCTGCTGCCGGATAGCGAGGATCGTATTCGCGAATCACTCGCCAGCCCGACCCACGACATCGGTAAAATCTGCGTGCCACTGCATATTCTCAAAAAACGCACCCCCTTAACCTACGCTGAACGTCAACACCTTAACCATCATCCGCAAGCGGGCAGCGTCCTTTTAAGCCACTATCTCGGCGACCATCGCCGCCTCGCTGTCACCGTCGCCCGCGACCATCACGAACGCCGCGATGGTAGCGGTTACCCACGCGGCATTCATGCCAGAGATCCACTGACCGAAATTATTATCGTCTGCGACATCTACGATGCGCTGGTCTCACCGCGCCCCTATCGGCCGATCTCCTTCGACAATCGCACTGCCATTGAAGAGATTACCCGCCTTGCCGAAAAAGGCGAGATAGGCTGGTATGTGGTCAAGGCACTGGTCGCTCACAACCGCGATGTCCCTTTTGACACGACCAAGGTCTGGGTCTCACCTGAAAAACGCGGCGTCCAACCGGCCGGCAATCTCTATGGACAATACCTTGATGCCGCATATGACGAAACACAGGCCTGAAAACCGGCTTCTTTGCACCCGGTATCTTTTCTTTGCGAAATTGTGTATGATGTTCCCAAGCACGTCCTTCGAGCCCTCCCGCAAACAACTACCTGCTCATTAACCGTACGGAGATGACGTTACGGTGTGCGTAGCGTTTATGGGCGTGCCGGGTTTTTATCAAGTCTGTTAATCGTCAAACTTGCGCCGCGAGAGTCCAGTCTCTCCCTGATCTTTTTCGGCCAGATCTGACACGCACAAAAAGTAAGGGAGCCACACCATGCAAAGCACCACGCTTTCGGCTGGAGACCAGATCGAAGCACGTTGCACAAAATGCCGTAAAAACACCAATCACGCCATCATCACTCTGGCCGACGAAGCCCCGGTTGAAGTGCAATGTTCCGCCTGCAGTCGCCAGCACAAGTATCGCGCCCCCACCGTGGCTAAAGTCCCCGGCTTGCGCCAGAGTCTGCTCCATAAAGACAACGAGCGCAAAGAGTGGGAGTCACTGCGTCCGAATATGAATAGTGCAAAAGCATCGGAATACTCCATGACCGACAGCTACAAGGTCAAAGCCCTGATCAACCATCCGATCTTCGGTCTGGGGCTTGTGCAGCGCTTAAGCGGAGCACAAAAAATTGAGGTCCTTTTTGAGGACGGCAAGAAAACGATGCGCTGTAAATAGCCCCACCCGAACAGACAGGCGGCCAGATATGAATCCGGACCCTGGGTTTACCGTAACTTGAGGGGAAAAGTATAAGATGAAAATCTGTGAGCTGTGTGAAGAGCAAGCGAAGAAATCGCGCAATGGCAAGCCGCATGAATTCCTGAGCAAAATCGATGAAGCCCGGATTTTCAAGGGGAAGAGCCCGCGTGGCTTCGAAGAGCAGGATTACCAGTGCGTGACCTGCAAAGCCAAGTTTACTCAAAGCACCGCTAAAAATGATCTGGCCTGGACTCTCTGGCAGGGTTAACAACAAGCGCCATTGAACCAACCATTCGCAAAAAGGGCCGACAACTTTGCATGCAAAGCTGTCGGCCCTTTTCACGTCATCATGCAACTCGAAAGTTACGGCCGATCTTCACGCTCTCTTTTCAACCAACCGACGAAACGATCGCGCGGCCCGCTGGATAAAATACGGCTGAAGCTTTCCGGATTATAGAGATACAGACAGTGGCGGATCGAAGTATATGGACTGAATGTGCTGTCAGGATTCTCCACGACAAAATCGTCACGATAATCCCGGACTGTCTTCAAGTTTTCGAGCAGACTTTTGTGCAGATCCGATTTTTTAAAATCGTCATCCAGTTTCAGGATAACCTGAACGAAATTGTCGACCTTGTAATCCTCAAAGACAAAATCCTTGAAAAAATGGCTCACGACCCGCAAAAAGTTAAAGGCGTTGATTGCCCTACCCGCACCCGGAACCGGCACCGACCCAGGGATAAGGCCGTTTTCAATCGGCGAGTCGCTGATCGGGGATACGGTCGCCTCCTGCATCAGCTCGATGGTGGCGTTACGAATCTCTTTAAACTCACGGTCGGCCAGTTCAAAAAGAGCAGACAGAACATTAATACGACGCTTGAGCTCATTAGGAATCGATTTTTTATATTTTATCTTATGATCAAGAACGCTCCAGGCATCCTGAATCAGAGATCGGATCTGGACTTCAAACGCCAGCTCCGCAAACTCTGGGCTGGCGGCTGAAGAGTTTAACTCTGCTCCGGGCGCAAGGTCCATGTGCAAGCCCTTGTAACCGAAGGAATCTTCGGTACTCTCCACCGCTGCGATTTTGTCCGTCACTTCAATAATCCGGAAATGACTCTTGAGCACTTCGGAGACGATGCCAATCTGGTCTTCATAAAGACAGATGATGCGGATGCCAATCAGATCGGTAATAAAATCCTTGATCTCGTAAGGCTGCTCATCGGCTTCGAGTTTCCCCTGATATTTTCGATGAAACTTCTTGATACACTCCTCTTGCTCTTTGACCCGCCCTTCAACTTTCGTCACCTCACCGACATCAGACTGAGTGATCAATCGATTGATGGCGCTGATGTAGCTATCTTTGACCGCCTCAAAAGCAGAACAGTTACGGTCATAAAACTGTCTGAAATTACGTTTTTCCAGTTCAAAATCCAGAGAGGCCAAGGGCTGCTCCTTCCATTGCATTCGTGTGCATTGTGTTGTTCAAGCGACATCGCGCAACAGCAGACCAACAAGAACAAATACCCGTGTCTCCTGCGGCGGTCGCGTAGAATAAATTAAGTGGGGAGGTAAGATCTGCAAATAAAGAATAACGTAAAGGAAGAGGATATCAACACGGGGAGTTTTTCAGTGACAACAGCAATAAACAGGCCTCACCACCTGATAAAGACCGGTCGAGGCATAACAAGATGTTCGTAGCAAAAACAGCTTTTCAGCCGTTACTCTGCCGCAGTAGTGCCGTCATCCTCAGAGGATTCCTCAGAAGATTCTTCCGTGGCATTCTCATCCAGCTTGGCCTTTTTCTTCTCTTCTTTTTTGGCTTTTTTGGCGAGTTCTTTCTGGCGCTTTTCAAATCCGTAATTTGGTTTTCTGGCCATTTGATCTCCTTGTGGGCAAAGTTACGTCCACATTCTATAACAGGCAGCAACAAAGTTCACCGACAAAAGCACATAAGAAGAAAGAGCCCCACGAGAATCCGTGGGGCTCTTTCACTAAATATATGCGCGGTATTAAATTCTGCGCACGTTAGCCGACTGCGGGCCTTTCTGGCCCTGAGTGACTTCAAAGCTTACGCGATCACCCTCGGCGAGGGATTTAAAGCCATCACCCTGGATTTCGGAAAAATGCACGAAAACGTCCGGGCCGTTATCCTGCTCGATGAAACCAAAACCTTTTGCGTCGTTAAACCACTTCACTTTACCTTCAGCCATTTACTTTCTCCATGTTCCCCTTTTGGGAACGTTTTCCTGCGTAAACCTTCATCGCTCAAATTAAAAAAACACACGCCCAAACGGGCCTGTGTTTTTGATCCAAAATGACACCTTGTCAATCTGGTGAGCGACAAAAAACTTACACAAACTTGCTTAGTGCCGAGCAGACTACACGAGCAGGCACCGAATAGCAAGGGCTAAATCGATTTTCCAAAAACACCCATAAAGGCCGGGGTCAGTTGACCAGCGTCCGCGCCAGCTTGAGCACCGATTCATCGATGGGACGACGACCGGCGGCGAACACTTCCTCGAGAGGGACAAAGTGCAGCCCACCGCAACTCAATCCGACCATCTCACCACTGTGACCGTCGAGCAGCCGTTCCAGAGCACCGACGCCGAAGCGGGCGGCGAGCAAACGGTCAAAGGTCGATGGCGACCCGCCACGTTGATAATGGCCCAGCACCATGATCCGGGTTTCAAAGCCGATCCGATCCTTGATATGGGCGGCGATCTGCTCCGCCTTCCCTGCCCCTTCGGCCACCATGACGATGGAATTGTCGCGCCCTTCCTCGTAGCGGCGACGAAGCAGTTGACAGAGTTCATCAAGGTTGATCGGCCGCTCCGGGATCAGGGCAAACTCGGCGCCACAGGCGATCGCAGAGACCACCGCCAGATAGCCGCAGTTACGCCCCATGGTCTCGACGACGAAGGTGCGGTCATGGGATGAAGCGGTATCCTTCACCGCATCGACGGCGTGGCGGATATTGTTGAGCGCCGTATCGACTCCCAGTGCCATATCGGTGCAGGAGATGTCGTTATCAATGGAGGCGGGGATGCCGATGACCCGCACGCCGCGTTGGTGCAGAGCCTGCGCCCCACGCAAGGAGCCATCGCCGCCGATGACCACCAGACCATCGATCCCCTGCTGACGCAGCGATTCGACGACGCGCTGTTGGATATACTCTTCCAGCATCTGTGGGCAGCGGGCACTCTGCAAGATGGTGCCGCCACGTTGCAGAATACCACTGACCGAGCGAGTGGTCAGGGGATGAAACAGACCGCTGACCAGACCGGCATAGCCTTTCTGTACCCCGACAATATCCAGATCCAGCGCCAGCGCTGTCCGCACCACGGCACGAATCGCCGCATTCATCCCCGAACAGTCACCACCACTGGTCAATACTGCTACCTTGCGCATCAATCTGCCACCTCCGCTCCATCAAGATAGCGTTAACGATAGCACATCTTTTACCGGCTGCCTGAAAGTGATTTGTGATTGGTTCAGTTTGTTTTTCCTGTTTACAAAATAATAAAACCTGGTTGACGCGGAGGCACGGAGGTGAAGAGAAAAAAAGCGTCAATCAAGCCCCCACTCGGGGGGAGATATCTGAACCGAGCGAAAATGACAGCGAAAGCAGAAAACGGCGCAGACACTCCTTGGAAGAGGAATAACCAACGGCCATTATTCTTTTTCTCAGCGTCTCTGCGTCCAATTTGATTTCGGGCTTGAGACCGAATAAAGATACACGGCTACGGAATCTGGAAGGAATAGCGAACATCGCGCCAGCGCTGTGGGGAACGGTCAAAGCTGCGCTCGATGAAGTCGACCTTGCCGGCGTGGTCGATACGCAGCAGGGTGGTGATGCGAGTGCCGTAGTCAGGCGACTGGATAAAGCGCGCCGAAAGAATCCGTTCCCAGTCGATACCGAAACCGGTATCGGGGAGCTCACCATCGGGGGCCTGCCGGGTGTCAGCCATCAGGGCAAACAGCGCAGCTTCGTCGATCTGCTCTGATTGGACCAAGGCACTAAACTCCGCTTTGCCGCTGGTTAATTTTGGCCAGGGTGTCTCAAGCAGGGCATTGCTCAAACCATAAACCCCCGGCGGCAGGGTTTGGACAGAACCGCCGCGATTGGAATAATATGCGACCTCGGAGCGATCACCCAAAAGCAGATTGAAGCCGCGGACCCCAGCTGTTCCCGGGGCCGTAGACAGAGCATCAAGGTGCGCCCGCGGCGGGTGCGCATCGGCCAGAGCAGTGGTCACCAGTCGGCCGCGCGACGGGCTGCCGTGGAGCTCAAGATCAGCCCGATTGCGGACATTGGTCACCAGAGCCCAGCGGCCGCTACGAGTGATCCCAAGCCAGGTACCGCCACCGATCTCATCGCGACCGGCCAGCAACGCAGGGGTGTCGGGCCAGAACTGTGCCGGCCGTGTCGGCCGGCGATAAAATTCATCGCGATTGGCAAGCAACAGCAAACGGTAGCGCGGGTGACTATTATGAGCGAAGAAAATCAGGCACATAGGCGGCTCAACTACGGCACAAAGGTTTTCGCAGCAGAACAAAACTTCTTCATCAAGGTGCGCAGTTCGAGTGCTTCCGGTAGCTCGGCTTTTTTATATTTCGTGGTGTACTCGGCGCATTCATCTGTAAACAACACCAGAGCGCGCTGGCGACAGAAACGGTAACCGGATGCATCACCTGCAACGTCCAGACAGACCGACTCCGAAACAATCGCGTTCCCCTTTTCGAACCAGGAAATTTCCACCGTCGCCAGCGCATTGGTGGCGGGCGCCTTCATCTGCCGAGACTCCCGGCGCATCGATTCGTCGGCAAAGGCAACGCTGGAAGGAGATAGCAATAGAAAGAGCAGAAAAAACGCACCCCAGTTATCTTTTCGCATCAATTCTTCCCTTTTGCAGAAAAGCTCAGCTACAGAACGTTTACGGCAACGAAATTTGTTATCGACGGCATGAATAGCACAAAAGATACCCGATACAGGCCGTCATGCACAGCACCGATCGGTTTTATGTGCTATTATTCAGTTAGAAAATTATTACTGTCAATGCAACCATATCTGACAAAGGAGCCGAACCATGACCGACGACAACGACAAGAAGAACAAGGACGATATCAGCCTGTATGAGAATCTCGCAGCACGCACCGCCGAACTGCTGGAAGAGGGGAAAAGGACCCTCGATGAAGCGATGAAAAAAGCCAGCGATGAGTTTACCGCCGCTGGCAAATTTTCTCGGGAACAGGCCGAAAAGTTCGCTGCGTATATCCGTCGCGACCTGTCTCTTTTGGGGACACAGGCAGACAAGACCCGTGAATCGCTGAAAAAGGCGGTTGATCCACAGCGGGTTGCCGCTGGTGCGCAAAGCGTCTTTGCCCGCATTCTGGCCAGTACGGCAGAGACCCTGTCCGACTGGGCCGACAAGACGGAGAAACAGGTTGAGTACAAAACCGGCGAGGTGACCAGCCTCGGCACTCTTACCTGCAAGGCGTGCGGCAATGCGATCCACATGAGCGGAACCGGACACATTCCCCCTTGCCCTAAATGCCGCAAAACCGTGTTCCGCAAATCCTACTGACCGCAACACGCAACCGTGGGCCGGACTGAAATCTGGTCCACGGTTGTGTATCTGCACAGTCCATCTTCCGCCAGTTCACTGTTGCATCCCCCTGTTTTCCTTGATATAAGTTTTGGCACTCTTTCATGCTGAGTGCCAAATCCGGCGAAAACGACTGGAGGATGCAGCCCCAATGACCACAACGACCTTACCGATTCTTCCCGACAGTTTTGAGCAGTACATGCGCCAGATCAGCCACTATCCGATCCTTGATCGCGAAGCTGAACAGAGCCTTGCGCGACGCTATCGTGATCAGGATGATCTCGAAGCGGCACAGCAGTTGATCTGCGCCAATCTGCGCTTTGTGGTTAAGGTGGCCCGGGAATACCGCCACTACGGGATGCAGATGCTCGACCTAATCCAGGAAGGGAATGTCGGGCTGATGCTGGCGGTCAAAAAATTCGACCCTGACCGCGGGTTACGGCTGATCAGTTATGCCGTCTGGTGGATTCGGGCAACGATTCAGAGCTTTATCGTCCGCAGTTGGTCTTTAGTGCGCATCGGAGGTAGCCGGGCGCACAAGAAGTTGTTTTACAAACTGCGGCAGACCCAGGCTGCCCTGCGCAACCTCACGGGTGAGGCAGAGGATGAAGCGGTTGCACAGGCAATGGGGGTCAGCGAGCAGGATGTGGCGGAGATGAACAGTATCCTCGCCGGACATGATACCTCCCTTGATGTCGAACTGTTTATCGACAACGACTACACCCTGCTCGACAGCTTGGCCGATGAGCGCTGCAATCAGGAGGAAACTCTTTCCGAGCAGCAGGAGGCCGGCAAGTTACGGAATCAGGCCGAAAGGGCCCTCGGACAACTCAATGACCGTGAGCGCCAGATTGTGCAGCGGCGGATTCTCGACGATGACCCGGCGACCTTGCAGGCTCTGGCCGATGACCTTTCCATCAGCCGTGAGCGGGTGCGGCAGCTTGAGCAAAATGCTCTACGAAAGCTTCGAGCCGGTTGGATCACCAGCTGACAGTTGCCGCAAGCCGAAGGGCTTGGTCAGGCAACTATCAAAACATTCGGCCTGCAGGCGTTCCCTGACACCGGTCATCGCATGGGCGGGTATATGAAGTCAACAGAACGCTTAGCAGCTGGACCCTAAAAACAATCACGACTGTTTCTTCCCTTCTGGTAAACGGCTTGAACATTCAGGCGCACCCCCCTATACTCAAGAGCATCCTGCTCTTGCTAACTGGAGGTCTGTGTGCCAAAGCCCATTCATGCTGCACAACTCGAAGCACAGGAACAGATCATCACCCATCTGGGGCAGCAGTTTGACCGACTGCGCGCCGCCATTGCCACGACCGTGATCGGCCAGCACGAACTGATCGACTGCCTGATCATGGGCCTGCTCTGTCGCGGCCATGTGCTGATCGAAGGGGTACCGGGGCTGGCCAAGACCCTGACCGTCACCACCCTCTCCGCCGCCCTTGACCTCCATTGTCGCCGTATCCAGTTTACCCCCGACCTCCTCCCGTCCGACCTGATCGGCACCCCGATCTTCCATCCGGGCAGCGGTGAGTTCCGCACCCGCAAGGGACCGGTCTTCACCCAGATGCTGCTGGCCGACGAAATCAATCGCGCCCCGGCCAAGGTTCAATCGGCCCTGCTTGAAGCGATGGAGGAGGGCCAGGTCACCCTTGGCGAGGAGACCTTCCCGCTACCGCAGCCCTTTATGGTCATGGCGACACAGAACCCGATTGAGCATGAGGGGACCTACCCGTTGCCGGAGGCACAGGTCGACCGTTTTCTATTTAAAGCCCTGGTCGATTACCCAAGCCGGTCCGAAGAGGCCGAAATCATCGACCGGCTCAGTGTCGCCGATCCGGTGCGACCACAACCGGTTCTCGGTATCGCTGAACTCGAAGCCGCGCGCGACGCGGTACGCGACATCCATCTCGATGTGCGCATCCGCGACTGGCTGCTCGATATCGTTGCCGCCACCCGCGACCCGGCAAGTTGCGGGCTGGCGGAGTTGGCGCCACTCATTGAGCACGGCGTCTCGCCACGCGGCAGCATCCTGCTCGCCCGCACGGTTCGCGCCCACGCCTTTTTGCAGCAGCGCGCCTATGTCGTTCCCGATGACCTGCTCAGCGTTCTACGCCCGACCCTGCGTCACCGGCTGCTGCTCTCCTACGAAGCCGATATCGACCGGGTCAGCGCCGACGATATCCTGCAACGTCTGATCACGGTGCTCCCGCCGCCATGAGCCGATCGATGCACCGGACCAAAGAGCACAGGTGCCAACTGCGTTCAAAGGACTTTTCTTGCCATCGAAGAGGGAGTACGGCATGAAAAAAATCGTCTGGAGCCTATCGATCTGCATATTTCTGTTATGTGGAGTTTCGATCGCGTTCGCCGATAGCTATCGCGTGGCCATTTTTGATTTCGACCTGAGATCAGAAGGACAACGGACGGTCGCCGGTCATATCGAAACAAGATTGCGACAGACCGGGCTTTCTTTTTCAACAATCAGGCAGTACACCGGTTACGAGGACGAAAACAGATCTTTGGCCATATTGGAGCAGATTGAAGCTGAGGGGTACGATCTGGTGATTACCGTGACCTCGGACGCCATGATCCCCGCCTATCATAAACTCAAAAAGACCCCGGTTCTGTTCACCAATGTAAACAACCCGAAATTCTACGGGATCAAAGATCTGGCAAAGCCGGGACGCAACCGAAGCGGAGTGACCTATTACGTACCGGTCGCAAAGCAGATCGCCTACTTCCAAAGATTGACCAGAACCCCGATAAAAAAACTGGGGCTTATTTTTGATTCTACAGCCAAAAGTCGGGTCGCTGAATTGCGTGATTTTCGGGAAGAAGCAGAAAAAACAGGGATTGAAACGGTCATTGCCTTGGTCGACACAACGGAAGACCTTCCCAAAAAATCGTTTGCATTGGTGGGCAAAGGGGTGGATGCCATTCTTCTGACCTCCAGCAACAAAGTGTACAAAAATGCAGGAGTCGTTGTTGCGGTCGCCGACGATAAACAGATTCCGGTCTTTTCAGTCAATAAAGAGGGAGTGTCCGGGGGGGCAATCTTTGCTTTTGCCAGTGATTATTATCTGATGGTTGATCAGCACCTGATCCCGATGGCCGTCGATGTCTTGACCAAGGGGGTCAATCCGGGGGATATGCCGGTCAGACATCTGCAGGAACCGGCACTCTACCTCAACCTGACTCAAGCCAAAAAACTGGGGTTAACTATACCTGAAGATATTATTGCCAGATCGATTAAAACATACTGAATCAAGCTTTGGATCCCTGTTTCAACAACCGTTCATTGCAGAAAATTCGTGTTTCATGAATTGAATACGGCTGATGTTCTAGAAGGCCGATGCCGGGCAGAACCTGCCAACATGATCGGGAATGGATCACATGTTACGTTTTTTAATTGATAGCGGCCCGTCTCTGGCGCGCAGATTGATGCTCGCGCTTATCGTTGCCGTGTCCGGGGTCATTCTCGTCACCGGCTGGTGGTTCTATCGCGATGCCCTGCAATCCGAGACCTCACGTTTTGAAGAGAAAACCGAACAGATCGGCCTTTATCTGCAAGGGGCATTGCAGTTACCCCTATGGAACCTGAACGATCAAGCGATCGTCTTGATCTGCCAGACCATCACCGAAGATCCGCTGATTACGGCCATAGAAGTCCGGGATGCGGAAGGACAGGTGGTCTATTCATCAGAAAAACTGGGTCTGGACGAACAGAGCGTAACGCGTGTCAAATCAATCCAATACAAAGGTATGCCCGTCGGGGAGGTAGAGATCCATGCATCAGAAAAAGAAGTCCGCTCACGGGTGACAGCTCTTTTGCAGGCGATTGGCGCCGTTTCATTTGCTGTGTTGCTGATCATTTCCCTGACCACCGTCTTTCTTATTCGCCGGTTTCTAAACCATCCCATCGAACAGTTGAATGCCGTTGCCGCATCATTCGGCAGTGATCCTCTGCATAAAGAAGAGGTGTTGACCCAAAGTTTCAGTGAGTTTCAACCCTTGCTCAAAATATTAAAGGAGATGGGGCAACAGATAAACCGGCAGATTCGGGAAATCAAGGAGAGCGAGGAGAAATTTCACGCTATTGTATCCGGGGTGAACGACGGTATCTTTCTGCATGATGCAGAGACCGGGGCGATCCTGATGACCAATCCCCGAGGGAGTGAACTGTATGGCTATACGTCAGAAGAACTTCGCAATATAACCGTCGGCGATTTAAGTTCGGGCATTGGCTCCAGTAATCAGGACCAGGCCATGGAATGGATTGCGCGGGCCAGGCAGGGAGAGACTCCGGTCTTTGAATGGCAGGCAAAACATCGCGACGGCAAACTTTTCTGGACCGAGGTCGGCATGCGTCAAGCCTGGATTGGTGGCTGCGAAAGGATTCTGGTGTCAGCCCGGGATATTACGCTGCGCAAACTGGCCGAAGATGCCCTGATGAAAAGCGAAGAACGGTTTCGCACCCTGTTTGAGGCGGCACACAGCATAATTCTGGTCCTGTCGCCTGAGGGTGACATTATGGAAATCAATCCTTATGCCCAGTAGGCGTTAAATTGCAGCCGAAAAGCCGTGTTGGGCAAAAACTTCATCGAATGCTACCTACCGGAAGACTTGCGGGAATCGGTTCGAAGCGACATGACCAGGATGCTACAGGGCGAAATGTCGCTGGTTTTTGAAAGCCCGGTCATCAGCGACGAGAAAAAGCCGCGCGAATATCTCTGGGCCCTGTCGCGACTCCAGGATCAGACCGGCAGCGTTTATGGCTCCCTCTCCATCGGCCAGGACATTACCCAGAAACAAGAACTGGACAGGTTGAAAAGTGAATTTATTGCCACGGCGGCCCACGAGCTGAATACACCCTTGACCGCGGTCATCGGCTTCTCGGAACTCCTGCTGAGCGAAACCTTCAAGGATGAGCAGGAAAGGACCGAATACCTGACGATCATCCTGAATAAGGCACATGTCCTGGAACGAATTATCGAAGACCTGTTGAATATCAGCCGGGTTGAATCAGGGCGAGTGATCCACATTGAAAAAGAGGATATTGACCTTGCCGCCATGATTCAGCGCGTATTTGATGCCTACCGGAGGGAACACCCCCAGTTGAAATTCGAATTGAATCTGCCCGCAACTAAAATGGAGATCGTCGCCGACGCCCACAAACTTGAACAGGTAATGGAGAATCTGCTCAGTAATGCGGTGAAGTTTTCCGAGATCGGTTCCACCATAATTGTCACCGGTCAATTAAGCGGGGGGAAAGCCCGTATTTCAGTACAGGATCATGGCATTGGCATGACCCCGAAACAAAAAGACCAGTGCTTCGAAAAGTTTTACCGGGCACACTCTTCCGACACCTCAAGGCCGGGACTGGGGCTGGGGTTGTGTATTGTAAAAGCGATTATTGAGGCGCATGGAGGCCAGATCAGTATGGTGAGCGAGATGGACAAAGGGACCACGGCCACTGTTGACATTCCAGCTAAATGCGCATGATATGCGGCGGCGCAGTAACGGCAGGTTAAATCTGCTTTTTCCGGTGGTTTCACGATGGTGGTTTTTATGACAGACGGCAGGACCATAACAGCAGATAAACGGGTTGCCTTACGCCGCCTCGAAATCAGTGCCCGCCGCGAACTGGCCGGGGTTCATCTCGGCACCTCCGCCAGCCGTCAGCGCGGTCAGGGGATGGAATTCAGCGATCTGCGCCCCTATGAGCCCGGAGACGACATCCGCCGACTCGACTGGAGCGCCAGTGCCCGCACCGGCATTCCACACACCCGGCTTTACCGGGAAGAGCGCGCCCACACCCTGACCCTGCTCGCCGACATCTCCCCCTCCTGTACCCCGGCCAAACGTCAGTTACTGGCTGAGACCGCCGCCCTGCTTGCTTTTGCAGCCGCATCCGCCGGACACCGCGTCGGTCTGATTGCGTTTTCTGACCGCATCGAAGAGGTGATTCGTCCGGCGGATGCGGCTGCAAAAGCAAGCAGGGCGGCGGTCTCAGCC
>Ga0209231_1000089_pt1 | contig 64649 bp, 68 predicted proteins | sample Deesub45470m_DNA_FD_188086 | JGI IMG/M metagenome (GOLD analysis project Ga0209231, IMG submission 188086) | Deep subsurface microbial communities from North Pacific Ocean - 450_OLKR46/470m Metagenome (SPAdes) (version 2) | ecosystem: Environmental > Terrestrial > Deep subsurface > Unclassified ...
TATGTCTGACGACCATAGCAGGTTGGCCCCACTCCTTCCCATCTCGAACAGGACAGTGAAACGACCCCGCGCCAATGATAGTGTGGATTACCCATGTGAAAGTAGGTCATCGTCAGACTCCTTACAAAGCAAACCCCTCCCGGGCAACCGGTGAGGGGTTTTTGCTTTGCAGCTCCGATATAATCACAGCATCGTTCGAAGCAAGGTGGTCATATGAAAACATTCGTGAAATACACACTTTGGTCGCTGTTAGGCATCGTGGCCACCGCCTCTACGGTGCTCGCCTATGTGGCGCTCACCTTCGATCCCAATGCCTACAAACCGCAGATCATCCGGGCAGTGCAGGAGAATACCCAACGTACCTTGAAGCTGGATGGGGATATCAAGCTCATGTTCTTCCCCAGCATCGGTGCGCGGCTGGGAAAAGTTTCACTTTCTGAATTCCAGAGCGATCGTGAGTTCGCATCAGTGGCTGATGCCAGCGTTTCCCTTGCGGTATGGCCGCTGCTGCAGAAGCAGCTGGTGGTGAACCAGGTCAGCATCAACGGCGTAAAGGTCAACGTCATCAGATACAAGAGTGGCACAACCAATCTGGACGATCTCTTGAATCACAAGTCTGAAGCTGCGCCAGTCGCTTCCTCGCAGGATCAGAAATCTTCAGTGGTAGATTTTGATGTGGCGAGTGTGGCGATAGAGAATTGTGAATTGCAATACGATGATCAAGCCGCGGGCAACCAGATCAGCATCTCGAAACTGAATCTTAAGACAGGGCGCCTGACGAATGCCCTGCCCACGCCTGTAAAACTTTCAGCCCATATACAGACAACGCAACCCAAGATGGATATCGCCTTGCAAATGGCGACGACCATGAGTTTCGATATTGAGCAAGGACGATACACGCTCAAAGGCATGGAGTTGGCAGCTGAAGGCAGTATGTTGGATGTCTCGGGGCTGGTTTTGAAACTGGCAGGTGACGCCAGTGCGGACTTGCAATCCGAGAATTACGAATTCAATCTATTCGTGTTGAATGCAAGTGGTAAAAATGCAGGGGAGCCCTTTGAAGCTCATCTTACCGTGCCGAGCATCAGTCTGAAGCGGGAGGACTTCTCCGGTGTGAACCTGCAACTCAATGCCAGCTTGGAGGGGGCGTTCGGCAAGGCTAGTGCGGCGCTGAATCTGCCATCCTTCAAGGGGAATATGGACAAGTTCAGCTTGCAGGGCCTGTCTCTGCAAGCTGGATTGGTTCAGCCTGAGCAGTCGTTCAGTGCCAAGATCGACACAGTGTTGATCGGTAGTTTAAAGACCATGCAGTTCAATATGAAAGACTTGAACATCGCACTCAAGGCAAATGGCGATAAATTGCCGGGCAAAGTGGTCGAAAGTTCTCTTAAGGGCAGTGTGCAGGCGGATCTGGAGCGTCAGAGTGTGCATGCAAAATTTGCCGGCGGACTCTTGCAAAGTCGTATCAAGGCAGAAGCTGCGATCAAGAACTTCAAAGTGCCGGTCATTCGCTATGACATCGAGATAGACAAGCTCGATGTCGATCCCTATCTACCGCCCAAGGTTGCAAAGGATGCAGCTCCCAAAGCAGTCGTAGCAGAGCAGCCATTCGACTTGTCCGCGTTGAAAGAATTGAATGTGAGCGGCAGCGTGCGCATAGGCGCGTTCAAGGCGGCGAACGTGAAGCTGACCAAACTGCGCGTGGACCTTAAAGCCAGAGACGGTATCGTAAATGTTGAACCGTTGAGTGCCTCGCTATATCAGGGGGCGATCAATGGCAATGTTCGTGTCGATGCGCATACATCCAGTTTTGCAGTGACGCAAAAATTGATCGGGGTAGAGATCGCGCCGCTGATGAAGGATGCAGATGATCTGGAGCTGGCAGAGGGGAAGGGTAATGTCGTTCTGGCGGTAACCACTCAAGGCAATACCGTCAGCGCACTGAAGAAGGCGTTGAACGGCACAGTTTCGGTGGTACTGGCGGATGGTGCGATCCGCGGTATAGACCTCGGCAAACTGGTGCAAGGGGTGCAGAACCTGAACAAGGACAGCAAGGCTGAGACATTGGGTGTCAATAAGGGTGAAAAGACGCAGTTCAGCGAATTCGAGGCCAGCATCAAGATCAAGGATGGTGTCGCACACAACGATGACTTGTCTGTCAGATCGACCGTGCTGCGCTTGAGCGGCAGCGGCGATGTGGATATCGGCCAGGACAAGATGGATTACAGCGCCAAGGTCATCATGGCCAAGACGGACCAGGGACGCACGGGATCCTTGCCAGTGAGAGTCTACGGTCCATTCGATGCGATCAAGATCCAAGTGGACTATGCCGAACTGCTGGCAGATATCGCCCGCCAGCGTTTGAATGAAGAGAAGGCCGCGCTGAAGCAAAAGCTGGATGCACAGAAGGCCGCCGCCCAAAGCGCTGCCAAGGCTAAACTGGATGCTGAGAAGGCAGCTGCTAAAGCCAATGCAGAGGAAAAGCTGAGGCAGGGCCTGAAGGGTTTGCTCAAGTGAACGTTCGCTTGCCCTTGGCATTTGTGAACACCTTCGCAAACCGCCTGATAGGCTGGCAGAAAGAATATGGTCGCCACGACCTGCCCTGGCAAGGGGAGTCGGCATATCGCATCTGGCTGTCGGAGATCATGCTGCAACAGACGCAGGTGACTACTGTCATTCCCTATTACCAGCGGTTCATAGCATCATTCCCGGACATTTCCGCGCTGGCTGCCGCCACAGAAGAGCAGGTGCTCGCGCACTGGAGTGGCCTTGGCTACTACGCGCGCGGACGCAATCTGCACAAGGCGGCACGTCTCATCGTCGAAAGACATGAAGGGCGATTCCCACGAGATTTTGAACAGATACTGACGTTGCCGGGCATCGGACGTTCGACTGCCGCCGCGATCTCGGCTTTTGCGTGGCATGAGCGTCGTGCGATCCTGGACGGTAACGTGAAGCGTGTGCTCGCCCGTTACTGCGGCATCGATGGCTGGACCGGGGAGCGCAAGGTCGAAGCACGATTGTGGGAGTTGGCAGAGCAACTGCTCCCCGCGAGCGATGTGGCAATCTATACGCAGGCTTTGATGGATATGGGGGCAACGGTCTGCACGCGGGCCCGTCCGCGTTGTGCGAACTGTCCGGTACAGGCGGACTGTGTGGCACTAAACACCGAGCATGTCGAACAACTTCCCGCGCCGCGTCCACGCAAGGCGATTCCTGAACGTTCGACGACTTTTTTGTTGCTGAAGCACGGCGGCGAAATCATGCTGGAAAAGCGTCCGGCTAGTGGCATCTGGGGCGGGCTGTGGTGCGCTCCGCAGGTGAATGCGCAAGAAGAGACGAACTACTTGATGCGCAACGATATGAAAATCTCACGGCGCACCGAAATGGATGCGTTCACGCACGTCTTCACGCACTTCAAGCTGCATATCCGGCCGGTGTTGTTTGAACTGGCAAGCAAGCCTTTGCGGATCGAACAGCAGGGTTGTGTGTGGCTGGATATGAACGATGCGCTGGTGGCGGCCATTCCCAGTCCGGTACGCCAGATTTTACTCAGCCTTCAGACATCGCAACGAGCCGGCTGATTACTTCTTCTTGCGGAATGATTCCAGTATCTCGCGGTATTGGCGCAATTCGGTCTCGATGGTGGATAGCTGGTAATAATCGTTGCCAGCCAGTTTCGCCAGCTCTAGTTGTTCTATCGCGCCACGCAGGTTGCCGTGCAGGATCTGATAGTAGGAAAGCACATGATGCGCTTCCTGATGACGACCTAACGCTGTGTAGGCTCGCGCCTGTAATTCATAGAGTGCCGCATCATTGCCATCTCGGTTGATCTGCTCGTCCAGCAGGGAAAGTGCCTCGGAATAATGCTGCGTGCGCAGCAGCAGCAATGCGTAGTCGTAGATCAGGGCGCGGTGCGTCGGGTATTCCTTGAGCGTCGTGCGATAGAAATCGAGCACGCCGCTATCTTTCTTGTCCAGTTGGCGGATGCGCCCTGCCAGAGTCTCGATCGTGGCATTGCGCGGTGCCTGTTTGTGCAGTATGGCGAATTCCAGTGCGGCACGCTTGTCCTGCCTGTCGCGCAGCAAGGCCAGCACCAGCCCGTAGCGCTGCGCGATCTGATTGCCGAAGCGCTGTGTGCCCAGTGCCGACTGGAAATAACTTACCGCTTCGCGCGGCGGCTTCTGCATGGCATTCAAGCGTGCCCGCACCAAATGAAAATCGAGGCTGTCTGCGACCAGTTTGAACGGGATGCGCTGCACACGGTTACCGACATCGGCGACGCGCTCGGTCGTGAGCGGGTGGGTGCGCAGATAGCTGGGAGTGTCGCCCTCTACCAGTTGCGTGGCTTTCTGCAGACGCTCGAAGAAACTCGGCATCGCGTGCGGATCGAAACCGGATTGTTGCAGCAGGTCGATGCCGATGCGGTCCGCTTCCTTTTCATGCTCGCGCGTGAAGTCGAGCTGCCGTTGCATGAGTCCGCCTTGCGCGCCGACGATGCCGGCCTGCGCGGCCTGCGGATTGTCGCGAGCAGCCAGAATGGCGACCGCGATGGTCGCCATCGCCGCCAGTGAATCGTATTTGCGACCCGAGATCATGCGAGCCAGATGGTGCTGCGTCACGTGCGATATCTCGTGGCTCAATACCGAGGCAAGCTCCGATTCACTCTGCGAGAGCATGATCAACCCGGTGTTGACGCCGATGAATCCGCCGGGCATGGCAAAGGCATTGATGGCCGCATCGTCGATGACGAAGAACTCGAACGGCTGGCTGGGTTCGCTGCTGTTGGCGACCAGTCGTTTGCCGAGGCGATTCAGGTAATCCGTAACTTCCGGATCGCTCAGATATTGCTCGCTGGCCCGAATCTGGAACATGCTCTGTTCACCGATCTGTCTTTCCATCTGGGGAGAGATCACGGTTTGCGATTCGTCACCCAGATCGGGCAGCCCTTCTGCGTACAGATTGAAGGGGATCAAAAGCAGGAGCAGGAATTTTTTCATGGAAGCTATGATAGCACCGGCTCGAACTGGTTCCCCAAGCTGGACAGCAAGACCCCAAAGCCGCAGAATGCGCTCCCATTCGAGCGATATCAGTATGGAATCCTTAGGCAAATATCACATCGTCAAAGAACTCGGACACGGCGCAACCAGCACCGTGTATCTCGCGCTCGACCCGTTCAATGAACAACAGGTCGCGCTCAAAGTGTTCAATGCGAATGTGCTCAATAACAGCGCCAGCGGCAAGGCTTTCCGCAAACTGTTGCTGACCGAAGCATCGCTCGCCGGAAAATTATCCCATCCGCACATCGTGAAGATATTCGACGCCATCATGGAAGGTGATACGAATTACATGGTGATGGAGTATGTCGAAGGCGAGACGCTGGAACGATTCGCCGAAGTCGATCACCTGTTGCCATTGGGCCGTATCGCCGAGATCATCTACAAGTGCTGTAAGGCGCTGGAATACGCCCAATATCAGGGCGTGATCCATCGCGACATCAAGCCGGCCAACATCCTCTTGTGCGGCGAGAGCGACATCAAGATATCGGATTTCGGCGCCGCCGTGATTGAGAGCCAGCAGACCACACAGGTGAGCGGCGTGGGGTCGCCTGCCTACATGTCTCCCGAGCAGATCAAGGAGCACTCTTTGTCGCACCAGACCGATATCTACTCGCTGGGTGTGACCATGTACCGCATGTTGACCGGCAAGTTGCCATACGACGCGGCCAACAACTACAGCATGATCTATCAGATCATGAACATCGAGCCGCCGCCTCCCAGCACTTTCCGCCCCGAGATCCCTCCTGTGCTGGACGGCATCGTGTTGCGCGCCATGAACAAGGACACGGCCAAGCGTTATCGAACCTGGGATGAGATGGCGCGCGATCTGGTGTCCTTCATCAGCGACAACGTGCCGCAACAGGAAGGGATCCGCGATACCGAGAAGTTCGATACCGTGCGCGCTTTGCCGTTCTTCAAGCAGTTCAGCGATGTGGAACTGTGGGAAGTGTTGCGCATAAGCGAGTGGCGGAAAATTTCGAAGGGAGAGCAGATACTGCGTGATGGAGAAGAAGGGCTGAACTTCTTCATCATCGCCAGCGGCTCGGTGCGGGTGGTGAAGCAGGGGCGTTTGCTCAGCTTGTTGCACAAGGGAGACTGTTTCGGCGAGATGGCGCATCTGAGCGAGAATGGCACCAAGCGGAGCACCGATGTGCTGGCCAAAACGGATGTGAAGCTGATAGAGATCGATCCGTCGGCACTTGCACTGGCAACCTCAAACTGTCGTTTTCGCTTCGATGAAGCTTTCCTGCGCATCATCGTCAAGCGTCTGTCGGTCGCCAATACGCGCATCGCGCGTCTGCTGAGCGACCATGACGAAGGTCAATGAATCAATCAACTGGAGTGGATGGGAATGAGCGGGTTTACGAATATCACCGTTGCAGAATTACATGAGTTGATGGACCAGCCCGATATGCAACTGGTGGACGTACGTACCGATGCCGAGATCGCGCGCGGTCGCATCAAAGGTGCGATATGCATGCCTTTGCACCTGTTGCCCTTGCGTCTGAGCGAGCTGGGTTCCGGCAAGACCACTGTGTTCTATTGCCAGATGGGTGGTCGGTCGGCGCAGGCGGCGGCATTTGCTGCGGCACAGGGATTGCATGGCGCAGCCAATCTGCAGGGTGGCATTCTGGCTTGGGCGCAGTCGGGCGGGGAATTGGTCGCGTGAGCGGAGAGATGTTCGACGTGGAGTTGGATGTGCGCAAGCTGGCTTGTCCGTTGCCCATCCTGCGCGCGAAGAAAGCGCTGGCTGGGATGAGCGCGGGGCAGGTGCTGAAAGTGGTGGCGACCGACGGCGGCGCGCCCAGAGATTTCGCCGATTTCTGCAGCAAGACCGGCAATGAACTTTTGTCTTCGACGGAGCAGGACGGCGAATTCGTGATCCTGGTCCGCCGTCGCGCCTAGCCGCTTATTCGGCCGCCTTCTTCTCGATCTCCTTGGCCAGGAAATAGGCCATCACCGTCCTGATCACCACGATCCCGCCGAGCAGTAGCAGTGCCTCCTCACTGGGTACCACGATGGTGCCGATGATGTCGCCAGCGAGGAAGAAGTCCAGGCCCAGTGCCATCTTTTCTCCGATGGCGATGCGGATGTCGCGCAAGGAACTGCCCGGTTCTCGGCTGCCAAGGAGGTCCCGGCCGCGTTGCAGGAGCAGGATGAAACCATGCACGCTGCCCCAGGTGACCACCGCCACGCCCAGCAGCTCGGTGAGCGGCACGATGTAGGCGATGGCGTCGATCAGCAGTTCGTGCAGCATAGCGTTCTCCTCAGTCGAATTTTGCGCGCTGCGCCTGCAACTGCACCAGCGTGGTGCCGAATTCTTCCAGACGTTTCTTCTCCTGCTCAACTACAGCAGCCGGTGCGCGCGCCACGAAACTTTCGTTGCCGAGTTTTGCGTTGGCTTTGGCGATCTCGTTGGATAAACGCGCGATCTCCTTGTCCAGACGCTCGCGTTCCGCCGCAACATCGATCTCCACCTTCAACATCAGCTTGTAGCTACCGACGATGGAAACCGGTGCGTCGCCTTCCGGAAGTTCTGCGACCACCTGCACTTCACTTAACTTGCCGAGGCTGTTGATGTAAGGCGCGAGAGCGTTCAGCACGGTCGCATCACCCGCCGCGATCAGCGGCACGCGCGCGGCGGGGGACAGGTTCATCTCGCTGCGCAGGCTGCGGGTGGCGGTGGTGAGCTCTTGCAGCAGCCCGATCTGTGCGCTGGCCGTTGCATCGATCTTGCCGGCATCAGCCTTGGGATAGGACTGCAGCATGATGGTGTCACCTTTTGCATTCGCCATCGGTCCAACCGTCTGCCACAACTCTTCGGTGATGAACGGGATGATGGGGTGGGCCAGACGCAGGATGGTCTCCAGCACGCGTACCAAAGTACGGCGGGTGGCGCGTTGCTGAGCTTCGCTGCCATTCGCCATCTGCACCTTGGCCAGCTCCACATACCAGTCGCAGTAGGTGTTCCACACCAGTTCATACACGGTGCGGGCGGCCATGTCGAAACGGTAGTCGGCGAAATGCGTCGCCATCTCGGCTTCAGCCTTTTGCAATTCGCTGATCATCCACTTGTCGGCGGATGAGAACTCCAGTGGCAATGTTTCGTCTTGTCCGACATCCTTGCCTTCGCAATTCATCAGCACGAAGCGTGTCGCATTCCACAGTTTGTTGCAGAAGTTGCGATAGCCTTCGCAGCGCTGCATATCGAACTTGATGTCGCGACCCGGAGAAGCGAGCGAAGCGAAAGTGAAACGCAATGCATCGGTGCCGAAGGCGGTGATGCCTGCCGGGAATTCCTTGCGAGTGCGCTTCTCGATCTTCTCCGCATCCTTGGGATTCATCAGACCCGTGGTGCGCTTCTTGATCAGTGAGTCCAGATCGATGCCGTCGATGAGGTCGATGGGGTCGAGCACATTGCCCTTGGACTTGGACATCTTCTGGCCTTCCGCGTCTCGGATCAGTCCGTGCACATAGACATCCTTGAACGGGATCTTGCCGGTGATGTGCTTGGTCATCATCACCATGCGCGCCACCCAGAAGAAGATGATGTCGAAGCCGGTGACCAGCACCGACGACGGCAGATATTGCTGCACGAATGGGTTCGCTGCATCCTTGTCCGCGTCGCCCGTCCAGTCCAGCGTGGAGAACGGCCACAGCGCAGAAGAGAACCATGTGTCGAGCACGTCGTTGTCACGATCCAGTTGTCCGGCATAGCCGGCCTTGTCCGCCAGCTTGCGCGCCTCGGCTTCGTCGTGCGCGACGAACACTTCGCCGTTCACGCCGTACCAAGCCGGGATCTGATGTCCCCACCACAACTGGCGCGAGATGCACCAGTCCTGGATGTTGTTCAGCCACTGGTTGTAAGTGTTCACCCAGTTCTCAGGATGGAACTTGATCTCGCCGGAGCTCACGCATTCCAACGCTTGCTCGGTGATGCTCTTGCCGCCGTCGCCTGGCTTGCTCATGGCGACGAACCACTGGTCGGTCAGCATCGGCTCGATGACCACGCCGGTGCGGTCGCCGCGAGGCACTTTGAGTTTGTGCTTGTCGGCTTTTTCGAACACACCCGCGGCTTCCAGATCGGCGACGATCTGCTTGCGTGCGGCGAATCTATCCATGCCTTGATATTGCTTGGGGGCATGCTCGTTGATCTTCGCATCCAGTGTGAGGATGGAGATCATCTCCAGCTGGTGACGCTGTCCCACCGCATAGTCGTTGAAGTCATGTGCAGGCGTGACCTTCACCACGCCGGTGCCGAACTCCTTGTCCACGTATTCGTCGGCGATGACTGGGATGGTGCGGTCGCACAACGGCAGGGTGACTTGCTTGCCGATGAGGTGTTTGTAGCGTTCATCCTCCGGATGCACCATCACAGCCACGTCGCCCATCATGGTCTCGGGGCGTGTCGTCGCAACCGTCACATGGCCGGAGCCGTCTGCCAGCGGATAGCGGATGTGATACATGAAACCGTCTTCTTCTTCCTGTACCACTTCCAGATCGGATACGGCGGTGTGCAGTTTCGGGTCCCAGTTCACCAGACGCTTGCCGCGGTAGATCAGGCCTTCGTTGAACAGGCGCACAAAAGTTTCGGTGACTGATTGCGACAGCCCTTCGTCCATGGTGAAGCGCTCGCGCGACCAGTCGGGCGAGGTGCCGAGGCGGCGCATCTGTTTGGTGATGGTGTTGCCGGAATATTCTTTCCACTCCCACACTTTCTCGATGAACTTCTCGCGGCCCAGGTCATGGCGGGAGACGCCTTGCGCATCGAGCTGGCGCTCCACCACGATCTGCGTGGCGATGCCGGCGTGGTCGGTGCCCGGTTGCCACAGGGTGTTGTCACCCTTCATGCGGTGGTAGCGGGTGAGTGCATCCATCAGCGTCTGGTTGAAGCCGTGCCCCATGTGCAGCGTGCCGGTGACGTTGGGCGGCGGCAGCAGGATGCAGAAGTTGTCTTGCTTGTTTGCATCCAGTCCGGCTTTGAAGTGACCGGCGGATTCCCAAGCTGGATACCAGCGGGATTCGATGTCTTTGGGGTCGAAGCTTTTTGCGAGTTCTTTGGATTGAGTCATTGCGATGCGGCGTGATGCCTGTCCTGAGCTTGTCGTGAGGAAGGCGCGATTATATCAAGACGGCGCTGCGACAGCGGGGTGCTTGCCGGGTTTATGAGCGTGGCGGGAGGATGTCGCGAACAAGCTGCGGCAATTCGTCCTTCAGTTCGTCCCATGTCTGGGCGATGGCCTGACGTTGTGCTGCTTCGAGACGCGGCAATAAGCGCTGCATGAAGAGAGCTTCCAGGTGTGCTTCGAGTTGCGGTGGGACCTCAAACGGTATTTCTTCAGCCAAGGGCAGAGGGGCTGCGGCTAAGGCTACTGCCGGATCGAGTTCAAAGGCTGGCGCATCCGCTTCAGGCGCTTCGACGATATCGGTCAGCGTGGGCAGGTCGTCGTCACTGACAACTTCGGTCAGCACCGGCAGGTCGTGGGGTAATGCCTGATCGATGTCGTTCGTACTCATGCGCGCAGCTTCGCAAGGTCGGTGTGATTGAGCTCGTAGCCACGGTCGCGGTAGAACTTGAAGCGGGCACGGCCACGCGTGGCCTCTTCGGCATCATGTCCCACGATCTCGATCACGCGTTCGAAGCGACTGAAGAAGGTCGGGCATTCGTCATGCAGGCTGATCAGCAGTTCGGAGTGGGGGAAGTTCTCATCGTGGCCGATGACGACCGGCATCGCGCTGGCCTCGGCATCGCTGCTATGGCAATGTGGCATAAAGGCCGAGGCCGGGTAATGCCACAGCAGCTTATCCAGTTTGTCTGCCGTGTCTTTATCCGGCACATGCAACAACACACGCATGCCGCTCTGCATCGCCTTGTGGCTCAGCAGGCATGCGGTGCGCAGCTTGTCTTCGCTGCCGGTATAGAAGTCGACTCTGGTCACTTGCTTGTTGAGCGATTGATCAGATACTGCGTCAGCAACGGCACCGGACGTCCGGTCGCGCCCTTGTCCTTGCCGGACTTGTTGGCGGTGCCTGCGATGTCGAGGTGTGCCCAGCGGTAGTCTTTGGTGAAGCGTGCCAAGAAGCAGGCTGCGGTGATGGTGCCGCCGGCGCGACCGCCGATGTTCGCCATGTCGGCGAAGTTGCTGTCCAGCAGTGGCTGATAGTCGTCCCACAGCGGCAACTGCCATACGCGGTCATGTGCCTGTTCGCCGGCACCGACCAGTTCTTTGGCCAGCTTGTCGTCGTTGGCGAACATGCCGCTGGCGACATGGCCCAATGCGATCACGCAGGCACCGGTGAGGGTGGCGATATCGATCACGGTGTCGGGCTTGAACTTCGCTGTGTAGGTCAGTGCATCACACAGGATCAGGCGGCCTTCGGCATCGGTGTTGAGGATCTCGATGGTCTGGCCGGACATGGAGGTGACGATGTCGCCCGGTTTGGTGGCGGTGCTGCTGGGCATGTTCTCGCAAGTGGGGATCACGCCGACCACGTTGATCGGTAGTTCCATCTCGGCGATGGCCTGCAGCGTACCGAACACACTGGCTGCCCCGCACATGTCGTATTTCATCTCGTCCATGTCGGCGCCCGGCTTGAGCGAGATGCCACCGGTGTCGAAAGTGATGCCTTTGCCGACCAGCGCGATAGGCTTCTGCGTCTTGGCGCCGCCGTTGTATTCCATCGTGATCAACTTGGGCGGCTGTGCGCTGCCGCGCGTGACGGAAAGGAAGGAGCCCATGCCGAGCTTCTCCATGTCTTTCTTTTCCAGCACGGTAGTCTTGACCTTCTTGTGCGCCTTAGCCAGCGCCAGTGCTTTGGCTGCGAGATAGGTAGGGGTGCAGATGTTGCCGGGCAAGTTGGCCAGGTCTTTGGTCAGTTCCATGCCGCGTGTGACGGCGGAAGTTTGTGCGACTGCCTTTTTCAGCTCTGCTGCAGGCTTTTCCAGTGTGATGAAGGTCACTTGCTTCAGCGTGGCAGGTTTCGAAGGTTTGCTCTTCAGGCCGTCGGCGCGGTAAGCGCCATCGGCTGCCGCGAGTATGGCTTGCTTGAGTACCCAGCTGGCATCTTTGCCTGCACCGTCGTCGGTGATGAACAGCGCGGCATCTTTGGCGGAGGTGGCATGCAGTGCTTTGAACGCGGCACGCAGGATATCCACGCTACCTCGGTTGTCCAGCTCGGCGGGTTTGCCGAGGCCGACCAGCAAGATGCGTTCGGCCGATGCGCCGGCGACCTTGTGCAGCAAGAGCGTGGTGGCTGACTTTCCCGTCATGTCGCCGCGCGCGATGACATCGCTCAAGGCGTGACCGGTGGATTTGTCGAGCAGTTGCCCCGCTTTGGATAATTTTCCGCCTTCGTAGACGCCGACCACCACGCATCCACTCTTCAGCTTCTCCGGGCTACCCTGTTTTATGCTAAATTCCACGCGCTTCTCCTCAAAAGATCCCAAATTCTGCAGATGCCGGATTATCCGCAATCACCGCCGCAAAAGTCAAAACAAGCTCACGTGCGGCGTGTGCGAGGCATCTTCTATCGCTCGCTTATACGCGAATTCGCCTCCATCGGCATGCTGGTGTTCGCCATTCTGCTCGGAATCGTGGTTTTCACACAGTTGATCCGTTTCCTCGGCGAATCGGTGAGCGGTTTGCTGGCTGTGGATGGTGTGATGGTGATGCTGGGTTTCAGCGCTATCAACTATCTGCCTGTCCTGTTGTCGATCAGTCTGTTTCTATCGGTGTTGATCACGCTGACGCGTTGTTACCGCGACAGCGAGATGGTGGTGTGGTTCTCTTCCGGCATCGGCCTGACGCGATGGATACGCCCTGTGCTCGGGTATGCACTGCCTGTGACGGCCGTCATCGCATTGATGAGTCTGGTGTTGTCGCCTTGGGCGCTTTCCAAAGCGGATGAATACAAACGCCGTCTGGACAGTCGGGACGATGTCTCGGTCGCCTCGCCGGGCGCATTCCGAGAATCGAAACAGTCCGATCGCGTGTTCTTCCTGGAAGGTGTCGATTCCGAGAACAAGCGCGTCGGGAACATATTCGTTCGCTCTGTGCAGCATGGCAAGGAAGGCACCATGGTGGCGAAAGAGGGCTATCAGGAAACAGCCGAGAATGGCGACCGCTTTCTGGTGCTGCTGAACGGTACGCGTTACGAGGGCATCCCGGGGCAGGCCGATTTCAGGATCGCCGAATTCGACCGCTATGCCATGCGTATCGAGCCGGCCGAACTGGGTAAGGAGCAGCCCAACCTGAAAGCCTATTCGACTATCTATCTCGTAAAGCATCCCACGCCGCGCAACCTGTCAGAGCTGGAGTGGCGTCTCGGTCTGCCTGTCAGCGCATTGATCCTTGCTTTGCTGGCCATCCCGCTAAGTTACGTGGATAACCGCTCCGGGCGTTCGCTGAATCTGATCACGGCCATCGTGATCTACATGTTCTACAACAACATGATCAGCGTGACCAACTCTTGGGTGGCGCGGCAGAAGGTCGATGCGGTGACCGGCTTCTGGGGGTTGCATCTGCTGATGCTGGCGCTATTGATGGTGTTCTTCTATCACCGGTCTTCGGTTTTCTCCTGGCGGCGCTGGAAGCGATGAAGCTGCTGACCAAGTACCTCTCGCGTGAGATCTATTTCAGTGTGGCGCTGGTGTTCGCCGCGCTGCTCATGTTGTTCGCGTTGCTGGACCTGATCAGCCAGTTGAATGAGATGGGGCGCGGCGATTACAGCCTGGGTTACATGCTGCTCTACGTGGTATTGATCCTCCCCGGGCATGTCTACGAACTCTTTCCTGTCGCGGTACTGATAGGCACTATCTTCGCGCTGGTGCAGATGGCGGCCAATTCCGAGTTGACGGTTTATCGCGCATCCGGCGTGTCGCTGAAACAGTTGATCTTTGCGCTGTTGCGCATCGGCGCGCCGCTGCTGGTGCTGTGCCTGTTGTTCGGCGAAGTGGTCGCGCCATATAGCGAGCAGTTGGCGCAACAGACCAAGCTCAAGGCGCAGAAAGCGCAAGTGAACCTGAGGGAGTTCCGCTCCGGCGTATGGGTCAAAGACGAAGGCAGTTTTGTCAATATCCGCAACGTATTGCCGGACACCTCGCTGCTGAATGTCAGCATCTACCAGTTCGATGAGAACTATCGCCTGGTCAGTGTCACGGCCGCCAAACGCGCGACCTTCCTGAAAGCGCGTCTATGGCGGCTGGAAGATATCCAGCGCACGAATTTTGCCGGGCAAGGCGCCTCGGCCGAGAGCCTGCCGGATATGGAGTGGCATACAGCGCTCAACCCCAATCTGCTGAATGTGCTGCTGGTGTTGCCAGAGCAGATGTCGGCGCTGGATCTGTACCAGTACACACAGCATCTGGCGGACAACAAACAAAGTACAGCGCGCTATGACATCGCTCTCTGGAACAAGCTGGTGTATCCGTTCGCGGTGCTGGTGATGATGTTGCTGGCGCTACCCTTCTCGTCCTATCAGCGACGCGAGGGGGGTATCGGCGGCAAGATATTCGTCGGCGTCGTGCTGGGATTGAGCTACCACTTTGCCGGCAGATTGTTCGCGAATCTGGGTGCGCTCAATGAGTGGCCCGCAGCATTGAGCGCGACGGCGATGACCTGGATATTCCTGGGGCTGGCGCTTGCCATGCTGTGGCGCACCGAACGCAGATGAGCCCGCTCAGGGCTTGGCAGGCTGCGCTTCCTGTTCACGCACCATCTGTTTGACGGCTTCGCGTTTTTCTTCCGGTACCTTGCTGAAAGCGGTGAACTTCTCCCGGGCGCGTTCGCGTTGTGTATGGGACAGATCTGCCCATTTCTGTATCTGCGAGATCAAACGCTGCTGCTTTTCGGGGGGCAGCGAGGGGTAGGCTTCCGCCACGCCGATGAAGCTTTTCTGTTCGCTGCGCGGCAGGGTCTCCCAAGTCTGCTCCAGAGGGGAGAGTATCTGCTGGGCGGTCGGGCTGAGCGTATCCCACTTTTCGGCACTGGCTGACAACGGAAGCAGTGCCAGGATAAGCAGTGGCAGCAGCGTATGCATACGGATCGGACGCATCGCGCTCAATTTAGTCCACATACATGTGCAGCGGCAGATCGTCGGTAAGGATGGCCAAGTCGATAGCGGCATGGTCGTGCCAGGTCGATTGCTTCCAATGCCAGCCGCCGGCCAGCACTGCAGCAAGCAGCAGCAATCCACCGGCCCAGTTAAGCGCCCGGTGGTGATGGGATTCATGTCCGTGGTCGGTGACCAGATGATGCAGTCGCGACAGCAGCGCTGCGGGTGCAGTAGTGCGATGCCTGCTCAGTGCCTGTCGGCGCGCGGCATGCAAACGATCCAGTGTGTCGGGATCGAGTTGCTGTGCAGCCCGATCCAGAATAGGGGCGAGGTCGTCGAGTTTCAATTTGAGTCCCATGACAGGTCTATTCCCTTCGCTTTCAAAGTGGCGGCCATCGCATGCGTGGCGCGCGAACAATGCGTTTTGACACTGCCTTCGGTACAGCCCATGACGGCGGCGGTCTCGGCGGTGTCCAATCGCTCCCAATAACGCAGTAAAAATGCTTCCCGTTGACGTGCCGGCAGCTGCTGCAGAGCCCCTTCTATCAAAGCAAGTATCTCGGATTGCTGCAGAGCCCCTTCCGGTGTGGCGGGCACACTGGCGTTGTCGCCATCCTGCAGAACATCGAGCGGCTCGAACTCTTCATCGTCATGGCGTGAGGTGAAGGACGAGAACAGGCTGAAATGTGCGTTACGCACTTTCTGTCGCCTGAAGTGGTCGAGGATGGTGGTTTGCAGGATGCGCTGGAACAGCATCGGGAATTCTGCAACGGGCTTGTCGCCATAGCGCTCGGAGAGCTTGATCATGGCATCCTGCACGATATCCAGCGCCGCATGATCGTCGCGCACGGCATAGGCGGCCTGCTTGAAGGCGCGGCGTTCGACGCTGGCAAGAAAATCGGAAAGCTGTTCTCGGCTGGACACGGATGGCGGTGAGCAAGTTCGCTGGTCGCCGGATGATAGCAAATTCCTGTTGCAGCAAGGGTTTTCGGGCGGCCGAGACGTGATTGGGGTTGACCAAAAGGCCGCCAGCCTTTATCTTGCGCGGTCTTTCGATTGTTGCGATATATAGGTTTTAGGCCATGGAACTGACCGGTGCAGAGATAACCATACGCTGTTTGCAGGAGGAGGGGGTCGAGTACGTTTTCGGCTACCCCGGCGGCGCAGTGTTGTTCATTTACGACGAGCTGTTCAAGCAGGAGACGGTCAAGCACGTGCTGGTACGTCATGAGCAGGCCGCCGTGCATGCCGCGGACGGCTATGCCCGTTCCACCGAGAAAGTGGGTGTCGCGCTGGTGACTTCCGGTCCCGGCGTGACCAATGCCGTCACCGGCATCGCCACGGCGTATATGGATTCCATCCCGATGGTGGTGATCAGCGGCCAGGTGCCGACCAGCTTCATCGGCGAAGACGCGTTCCAGGAAGTGGATGCGGTCGGCATCACGCGCCCCTGCGTCAAGCACAACTTCCTGGTCAAGGATGTCAAGGACCTGGCGGCCACGCTGAAGAAGGCCTTCTATCTGGCCAAGAGCGGTCGTCCCGGCCCGGTGCTGGTTGATATCCCCAAGGATGTATCCAACCACAAGACCGCGTTCGAGTACCCGTCCACAGTCAATATCCGTTCCTATCATCCGCAAGTGACGGGTGATGCCAATCTGATCAAGCAGGCGGCCCAGATGCTGCTCGAAGCCAAGCGCCCGATGGTGTACGCGGGCGGTGGCGTGATCCTGTCCGATGCTGCGAAGCAACTGACCGAACTGGTGCACCTGGTCGATGCGCCCTGCACCAACACCCTGATGGGCTTGGGCGGTTATCCCGCCAGCGACAAACAGTTCGTCGGCATGCTCGGCATGCACGGCACTTACGAAGCCAACATGGGCATGCAGAACTGCGACGTGCTGCTGGCTGTTGGTGCACGTTTTGATGACCGCGTGATCGGCAATGTCGCGCATTTCAATTCCGTGCCGCGCAGGATCATCCATATCGACATCGATCCGGCCTCCATCTCCAAGCGCGTCAAGGTTGATGTGCCGCTGGTCGGCGATGTGGGTAGCGTGCTGACCGACCTGATCAAGGTCTTGAAGAGCAGCAAGCAGAAACCCGAAGATCACAAGGATTGGTGGAAGCAGATCGACGAATGGCGCGGTGCGAATTCGCTGAACTACAAGAACTCCATCGAGCTCATCAAGCCGCAGTTCGTGATCGAGACCTTGCACAAGATCACGCATGGCGATGCCTACATCACCTCCGACGTCGGCCAGCACCAGATGTGGGCCGCGCAGTATTACAAGTTCGACAAGCCGCGTCGCTGGATCAACTCCGGCGGTCTGGGCACCATGGGCTTCGGCCTGCCTGCCGCGATGGGTGTGCAACTGGCGCACCCGGGCGAGACGGTGGCCTGCGTGACCGGCGAGGGCAGTATCCAGATGAACATCCAGGAACTGTCGACCTGCAAGCAGTTCAACCTGCCGATCAAGATCATCGCGTTGAACAACCGCTATCTGGGCATGGTGCGTCAGTGGCAGGAGTTCTTCCACGGCAACCGCTATTCGCAGTCCTACATGGACGCGCTGCCCGACTTCGTCAAACTGGCGGAAGCCTACGGCCACGTCGGTATCCTGGTGGAGAAGCCATCTGATGTGGAAGGCGCGCTGAAAGAAGCGTTCGCCCGCAAGGACGAACTGGTGTTCCTTGATTTCCGTACCGATTCCACCGAGAACGTGTACCCGATGGTGCCCGGCGGCAAGGGCTTGTCCGAAGTGATCCTGGCGGAGGACCTGTAACATGCGACATATCATTTCCCTGTTGATGGCCAACGAAGCGGGTGCGCTGTCGCGCGTGTCCGGCCTGTTCTCCGCGCGCGGTTACAACATCGAGTCGCTCACCGTCGCGCCGACCGAAGATGCGACCCTGTCGCGCATGACCATCGTTACACGCGGTTCCGACGAAGTGATCGAGCAGATCAACAAGCAGCTGAATAAACTGGTGGATGTCGTGTCGGTGATGGATCTGTCCGACGGCGACCATATCGAACGCGAACTGATGCTGGTCAAGGTGCGCGCGGAAGGTGCCGATCGCGAAGAGCTGAAGCGCATGAGCGATATCTTCCGTGGTCGCGTCATCGACGTGTCCGACAAGACCTACACCATCGAGCTGACCGGTGCCGGTTCCAAGCTGGACAGTTTCCTGCAGGCGATCGACCGCAAGCTGATCCTGGAGACGGTACGCACCGGCGCTTCCGGCATCGGACGCGGCGAACGCATCCTGAAGATTTAACCCCTTTCTTTTACTGATTTTTTCGACGAGGCCAACATGAAAGTTTATTACGACAAAGACGCAGACCTGTCCCTGATCAAGGGCAAGCAAGTGACCATCGTGGGTTACGGTTCGCAGGGCCACGCCCATGCGCAGAACCTGAAGGATTCCGGCGTGAACGTGACCGTCGCGCTGCGCAAGGGCGGTGCATCTTGGGCCAAGGCCGAGAAGGCTGGCCACAAGGTCGCCGAGATCGCCGATGCCGTGAAGGGCGCAGATCTGGTGATGATCCTGCTGCCGGACGAGACCATGCCCGAGGTGTACCACGCCGATATCGCCAAGAACCTGAAGGCAGGCGCCGCACTGGCGTTCGCGCACGGCTTCAACATCCACTACAACCAGATCGTGCCGCCCGCAAACGTGGACGTGATCATGATTGCGCCAAAGGGCCCAGGCCATACCGTGCGTTCCGAATACCTGAAGGGAGGCGGTGTGCCCACGCTGATCGCCGTGTATCAGGACAACACAGGCAAGGCGAAGGACATCGCACTGTCATATGCTGCTGCCAACGGCGGCACCAAGGGTGGCGTGATCGAGACCAACTTCCGCGAAGAGACCGAGACTGACCTGTTCGGCGAACAAGCCGTGCTGTGCGGTGGCGCAGTGGAGCTGGTGAAGGCAGGTTTCGAGACATTGACCGAAGCGGGCTACGCTCCGGAAATGGCTTACTTCGAGTGTCTGCACGAACTGAAGCTGATCGTCGACCTGATGTACGAAGGCGGCATCGCCAACATGAACTACTCCATCTCCAACAATGCGGAATACGGCGAATATGTCACCGGCAACCGCGTGATTGCCGATCAGGCACGTGCCGCGATGAAGGAATGTCTGGCCAACATCCAGAATGGTTCCTACGCCAAGCAGTTCATCCTGGAAGGGCGCACCAACTATCCTGAGATGACCGCACGTCGTCGTTTGAACGCAGAGCATCCGATCGAAGTCGTCGGCGGCAAGTTGCGCGCCATGATGCCTTGGATCGGCAAGAACAAGCTGGTCGACCAATCCAAGAACTAAGCGCAGCAGAAGACAGAAGGTGAAGCAGATGCTTCACCTTCTTTACATTGGCCCGTCATTTTCCGGCAATCATATATGAGCAACTATCCGCATCCCATCATCGCCCGCGAGGGTTGGCCTTTTTTGGCGATCTCCCTGGTCGCAGCACTTGCCGTTTCGGCATGGTGCATCACATGGGCGATCCCGCTCTGGATCATTTTTGTATTCGTTTTGCAGTTCTTCCGTGATCCTGCGCGCGTCATTCCGCAAGAAGCTAAAGCAGTGCTGTCGCCCGCCGACGGTCGCGTGATCAAGGTCGAGCGCACCACCGATCTGTACGGCGAGCGCGAAGCCATTCTGGTCAGCGTGTTCATGAACGTGTTCAACGTGCACTCCAACCGCAGTCCGGTCGATGGCGTCATCGAAAAGGTGCAATATTTCCCGGGTAAGTTCGTAAACGCTGATCTGGACAAGGCATCGAGCGAGAACGAGCGCAATGCCATCGTGTTGAAGACCAATGAAGGCCAGACCGTGACCTTCGTGCAGGTGGCGGGCCTGATCGCTCGCCGCATCCTGTGCTATGTCAAAGCGGGTGATGCGCTGTCACGCGGGCAGCGTTACGGCTTCATACGTTTCGGTTCGCGTGTGGATGTCTACCTGCCGCTCGACGCTACCGTGAAGGTCGCTATCGGTGATAAAGTGCGTGCCACTGAAACCATTTTGGCCAAACTGGCCTGAGCTGATGACCATGATGAACACTCGCAGCAAAATGAATCTGCGTCGGCGCAGCATCTATCTGCTGCCCAACCTGTTCACCACTGCTGCGCTGTTTGCCGGTTTCTACGCCATCGTGCAATCGATGAATGGTCGTTACGAAATCGCGGCGGTCGCCATCTTCATCGCCATGGTGCTGGATGGCCTGGACGGACGCGTGGCACGCCTGACCCACACGCAGAGCGAGTTCGGTGCGGAATATGACAGCCTGTCCGATATGGTGTCGTTCGGTGTCGCGCCGTCCATCCTGATGTACGAATGGGCGTTCCGCGATCTGGGCAAGTGGGGCTGGTTCGCGGCCTTCATCTATTGCGCCGGCGCCGCGCTGCGGCTGGCACGCTTCAATACCAACATCGATGTGGTAGACAAGCGCTATTTCCAGGGTTTGCCCAGCCCAGCTGCAGCGGCACTGGTGGCCGGTTTCGTGTGGGTGATGCTGGACAACAAGTTCACCGGGTACGACCTGCGCTGGTATGCCGCTGCCCTGACGGTGTTCGCCGGCCTGTCTATGGTGAGCAACTTCAAGTACTACAGTTTCAAGTCGATCAATATGCGCAAGAGCGTGCCGTTCTTCGTGATCTTCCTGTTCGCGCTGTTCTTCATCTTTGTGGCACAGAACCCGCCGCTGCACCTGTTCCTGCTGTTCTTCGGCTATTGCCTGTCGGGCTATGTGATGAGCCTGCTGGATCTTCGGAAAAAACCATCCCCGCCACAGCCGTGAGCAGTGGCGGATAGACAAAAAGGGCGCATCTCGCGATGCGCCCTTTTTGTTTGCAGGTAGTAGCTGTGGCTTATTTCGCAGACTTCTGGCGGCTGAGTTCGGTCAGTCGCAGGATCTTGGCAGAGGAGAACAGTCCGCGCAATTGCGGCTGCTTGCCTTCACCGACTTCCAGCACAGGCATGTGAGTCTTGCCGGCTTTTTGCATGGCAGCCAACACATCTCTCACCGTGGCTTTTTCTACGTCGTGCATCTCGGCAACTACCCAATCCTTGGTGTGTTCCATGATGTCGCTGACGCGGATGTCTTTATGGGTCACGCCGCGGTCGGCGAAGCCTACGCTTTGCAGGTATTCCATAGGCTTGGAGCCCATGATGTCGTAAGCGGTGATCGAGCCCAACAGCTTGTCGGAACCTTTTTCTTTGACGAAGGCGATACGCAGACCCGCAACCTTCATCTCGTGCAGCGCCTGATCGATGGTCTCATCCGGTGTGATCTTGAACATGCCGCGCACATGGAAGTCGGTCATGACGGTGGTGGCAGGGTCCTTCAGGTCAACTTGCCAAGGCTCGTTATGTGGCTCCAGGATATCCTGGACGTGGCTGGTGGTCTTCAGCTCTGTTGGCTGCGGCTGGCGATGCGGCATGGGACTCTCTCCTTAGAACAGATGGTTGTTATCAATGATCAGCGCAGATTATAGCTGCAAGGCCAGATTTCGTCAGTGCAAAACTGAGCGCAGTGTCGTCAGCTACGGCGCCATAGTGTCTCGGCCTGGCCTGCAGCGCGGTTGATCACGCGACAGAGGATGAACAGCAGGTCAGACAGGCGGTTCAGGTATTGCATACAAAGCATAGGGGCAAGGTTCTCACGCGCTAAACAAGCGTAATCACGCTCGGCGCGACGCGCGATACAGCGCGCCACATGGCAGAGGGCTGCAGCACGGGTGCCACCGGGCAGGATGAATTCCTTCAAGGGGGGTAAGTCTGCATTGAAATGAGCAATGGCGGCATCCAGTTTCAATAGCTTGGCTTCATCAAATGTCGAACCGGGCACGGCCAAAACGCCGCCAAGGTCGAACAGGTCATGCTGGATATCCAGCAATGCCTTGCGGATGGGCTCTGGCAATGTCTCTGTCAATAGCAATCCAAGCTGGCTGTTCAACTCGTCCACGCTGCCGATGGTCGCGATACGCGGATCATCCTTGGGCAGACGCGAACCATCGGCCAGCCCGGTCGTGCCGTTGTCTCCGGTGCGGGTCGTGATCTTGCTGAGTCTCATTGCTGCCCCAGACAATTCAGATAGACCGCCGCATCCGGAGCGGTCTTGTTGCGCTGTGCCTGCCATATCATCTCGCCCAGACAATCCATCATCGCGTGTTGCGCCTCGTGTTCTGACTCATATTTTTTCGTGAGGCGCGCAAACTGCTCGCGGATGCCATGCGGCTGGCCGATGCTGATCTGCTCCTCTATGGTCAGGTGCATCATCAGATGCAGAAAGGGATTCACCACATCGCCGTCCGGCGCGAAGTCCTTGTCCCGATTGCGCTCGGGATCGTTGAATAAAGTGTGATATTCGGGGTGCTTGTCAATCAATTGGGCAGTCAGGTCTTCCAGTGGCGAAAGGAGTTCACCCGCGCAGCGTTTGCGCCAGGATTCGAACAGGAACAGCCGTGCTTCGTCACGTGTCGGTTGGAACATCAGAACACCTTTTCCTTGAACTCGCACAAGTCCTGTATGCAGCATTCGCGACATTTCGGTTTGCGCGCCACGCACACATAGCGCCCGTGCAGGATCAGCCAGTGATGCGCGTCCTGCATGAATTCCTTGGGCACGAACTTCATCAGCTTCTTCTCCACTTCCGCCACATCCTTGCCGGGCGCGAGGCCGATGCGGTTGCTGATGCGGAAGATGTGCGTATCCACCGCGATGGTGGGCTGGCCGAAGGCGGTGTTGAGGATGACGTTGGCGGTCTTGCGGCCCACGCCGGGCAGGGCTTCCAGCGCGTCGCGCGTCTGCGGCACCTGGCCGCCGTGTCTTTCCTGCAGGATGCGGCACATCTGGATGATGTGTTTGCTCTTGGTCTGATACAGGCCGATGCGCTGCACGTATTCGCGCAGACCATCTTCGCCGAGCGCGAGGATCTTTGCGGGTGTATTTGCCACGGGAAACAGTTCGCGCGTGGCGATGTTCACGCTCTTGTCGGTCGCTTGCGCCGACAGGATCACTGCCACCAGCAATTCGAAATCGGACTTGTGTTCCAGCTCGGTAGTGGGATGCGGGTTGGCGGCTTGCAGGCGCAGGAATATCTCGCGCCGTTTGGCTGCGTTCATCCCTGTGCCGCCTCGGGCAAGGTCTCCGATGCGGGCGTGCTGGAGACTTTTTTCGACGCGCGCAGATCGAGCCAATTCTTGGCGGCGATGATCAGGCCGAGGCCGATGAACGCGCCGGGCGGCAGGATGGCCAGCAGGAAACCGTGATAGTCCGGGATGACCGGGATCACCCAGGCTTTGGCCTGCTCCCCGAACAGCAGATCGATGCCGGACAGCAGCGTGCCTTTGCCCACGATCTCGCGCAGGCCGCCCAGCACAGCCAGCACGGCAGTCAGGCCCAGTCCCATCATCATGCCGTCGAAGGCGGAGGGAAGCACCGGGTTCTTGGAGGCGAACGATTCGGCCCGCGCCAGCACGATGCAGTTGGTCACGATCAGCGGCACGAAGATGCCGAGCACGATATACAAGCCGTACAGATAGGCGTTCATCAGGTACTGCACCACGGTCACCAGCACCGCGATGATCAGCACGAACACCGGGATACGGATCTCGTTCGGCACGTAGCTGCGCACCGGCGCCACGGTGGCGCTGGATAGCGTCATCACCAGCGTGGTGGCAAGGCCCAGACTGACGGCGTTGACCAGCGTATTGCTGACCGCCAGCAGCGGGCACAGCCCGAGCAACTGCACCAGCCCCGGATTCTGTTTCCACAGACCGTTGTAGGCGATGTCCTTCATTTCGGTGAGCGTCATTTTCGGGCTCCTTTCGCGGGCTGCGCATCGGCGATGAATAGTTCGTCGCGATGCGCTTCGAAATATTGCAGTGCTCGATTCACGGCTTTGATCACGGCGCGCGGCGTCACGGTGGCCCCGGCCATGTAGTCGAACATGCCGCCGTCCTTGCGCACCTTCCACATCTCATCCTTGAACAGGGTACGCGAACGCCCGTCAAAGGTCTTGATCCAGTCGTGCTTGGCGATGTCGATGTAATCCCCCAAGCCCGGCGTCTCGTTGTGGTTCACCACGCGCACGCCGCCCAGAGAGCCGTCGGGGTGGATCGCCATGATCAGTGCGATCTTGCCGCTGTAGCCGTCCGGCGCAACAGCTTCCAGCACCACGGCGACCGGCTGCCCGTCGCGCCGTGCGATATGCGCCTGAGTCGCTTCATCGGTTCCCAGCATCTCATCCGCCGCGACTGTGTGGATGTCCTGCATGATGTCGTTGTCGTACGAGCTGGGAGGCAACAGTTGCGATACCAGCTTCAGCTTGGCTTTCTCCACCGTGGCGGCGATGGTGTCGCGCGTCAGGTAATAGGTGGCGGACAGGATGGCAGTGCCGATGATGGCGAAGAACACCAGATTGACGGCGGTCTGCAGCGAGGAACGGGCGATGCGCTTCATCGTTCGCTCCCCTTCTTCTTGCCGAAGATGCGCGGCTGCGTCCAGGCATCGATCAGCGGCACGCACATGTTCATCAGGATGGTGGCGAACGCGACACCGTCCGGGAAGCCGCCGTAAGCGCGTATCAGGAAAGTCAGCAGGCCCGCGCCGATGCCGAATGCGATGCGGCCTTTGGCGGTGGTGGGCGAGGTGATCGGATCGGTCAGGATGAAGAACGCACCGATCATGGCCGCGCCGGAGAACCAGTGGAACAGCGGCGGTGCATAGTGCGCTGGATTGATCAGGTTGAACACGCCGGAAAGTGCGAACAAGGTGCCCAGGAAAGCCAGCGGCAACTGCCAGGGGATGATGCGTGCGATCAGCAGATAGATGCCGCCCAGCGCGAAACCTGCCGCCACCATCTCGCTGCCTTTACCGGCCAGTCGGCCGTAAATGGGCAGGTCGCGGATGTCGCTCATTGGCATGCCCAGATGCAATTGCGTCTTCATCGTATCCAGCGGCGTCGACATGGTCAGCGCATCCAGTTGCATGCCGACCGGCAGCACGCCGGAGAAGACATAACGCAACTGGTCGCCGAGCGACAGCATGTGCTGTCCCACGCCCTGCGGACTCAGCCACTGCGTCATCTCCTGCGGGAAGGAGATGATCAGCACGGCATAGCCGATCATCGCCGGATTGAAGGGATTGCTACCCAGTCCGCCATACAGATGCTTGGCGACCGCGATGGCGAACGCGGTACCGACCACCGGCAGCCACCAGGGCGCGAGCGGCGGGATCGACAGCGCGATCAGAACGCCGGTGAGCAGGGCACTGTAATCAGCCAGAAAGGGGCGCACCGGCCGGTCGCGCAACTTGAGCATCAGCGCCTCGGTCGCCAGCGCGGCAGTCACCGCCAGCGCGATGGAGAGCAGGATGGCCGGGCCGAAATACCACACATACAGCGTGATGCCGGGAAGCAGCGCATACAACACGCGCAGCATGATGCGGTCGACGGTGAGCGGGCGCGTGATGAAAGGGGAAGACAGCATATCGGTCAGTTTCCTTGGCTGTGTTTCGGCGGTTCGTCGTCGGCACCGGCATCGGCCGCCAGCTCGTGGATATGCGCGCGGCGCGCCTCGATGGCCTCGATCTCTGCACGCTGTTCGGGGGTGAGTGCCTCGGTGTTTTTGGGCATGGCAGCGGCTGCCTGTTCCTTGGCGCGCGCCAGTGCCGCATCGATGCGCATCTGCTGGGTGTCGTCGGCATCGGCCGTCGGGTCGACCTGCGTCGCTACGACTGTCGCGGCCGTCGCAGCTTTGGCTTCCGCCGCTGCGCGCTCCTTCTGTGCCAATCGTTCTGCCTTCTCCTGCTTCTCGCGTTCGATGCGGAACTGGCGGAACTCGTGCCGTTCGCGCGCCAGATCGGCGGCGCGTTTTTCCAGGTCGCGCGCACGGATCTCGCTCTTGGCATAGCGGTAATACTGCACCAGCGGGATGTTGCTCGGGCACACATAGGCGCACGCGCCGCATTCGATGCAATCGAACAAGTCGTATTCCTGCGCCTTGCCGAAGTTGTGCGACTGGGCGAACCAGTACAGTTCCTGCGGTTGCAGCTCCACCGGGCAGACTTGCGCGCAGCGCGTGCAGCGGATGCACGGCATGGGGGCGGGCGGTGGCGGGAACAGCGCATCGCTCGCCGCGATCACGCAGTTGCTCGCTTTCACCAGCGGCACGTTCACAGCAGGCAGTTCCACACCCATCATCGGGCCGCCCATGATGTAGCGGTTGGTATCCGCCTTGGGAACACTCAATGCGACCAGTTCGCTGAACGGCGTGCCGATCAGCGCTTCGTAGTTGCGCGGCTGTTCGACGTTGCCGGTGACGGTGACGATGCGCGACACCAGCGGCTCGCCATGCTCGACCGCGCGATGCACGGTGTAGGCGGTCGCCACGTTGTAACACTGCACGCCGACATCGGTAGGCAGTTTGCCCGATGGTACTTCGACGCCGGTCAGCACCTTGATCAGGTGTTTGGCGCTGCCGCCCGGATAGAGGGTCGGCACGGCGACCACCTTGAACGGGTGGCTGCTGTCGTCGACCGCGCGCTGCATCGCGGCGATGGCCTGCGGCTTGTTGTCCTCGATGCCGATCAGCACCGAGTCGGTGCCCAGCGCATGGCGCAGGATCTCGATGCCGCGCACGATGCCTTCCGCGCGTTCGCGCATCAGCATGTCGTCGCAGGTGATGTAGGGTTCGCACTCCGCACCGTTGATGACCAGCGTGTTCACCACCACCGGATGACTCAATTTCATGTCGCTGGGAAAGGCCGCACCGCCCAGCCCCACGATGCCGCAACGGCGCAGGTGCTTCTGCAATTCGTCGGAAGATAGCTGGCGATAGCTCAACGGCTGGCGCACGCCCCATTCGTCCTTGCCGTCCGGCACCAGCGTCGCGCACAGGTCGGGCAGCGCCGAAGGGTGGGCGATCTGTTGCATTTCGATAGCGGTGATGGTGCCCGAGGTCGGGGCATGGACGGAACTGGATATCATGCCCACCGGTTCGCCGATGAGCTGACCTTTCAGCACGTATTCGCCGACCTGTACCACTGGTTTGGCCGCCTCGCCTGCATGCTGGCGGAACGGCACGATCAGTTGCGCGGGCAGCGGCGCGGACATGATCGGCGACTGCGTCGATTCTTTTTTGTGCGTGAGCGGATGGATGCCGCCGTGGAAACTGTGCAGCCTGGTCATGAGGTCTGCCTCAACTTGAACACCGGATAGCGCCATTTCCAGTTGGTCAGCTGCTCTTCGATGGGCACCATGCTGATGCAATCAACCGGGCAAGGCGGCACGCACAGTTCACAGCCGGTGCATTCCGAGGCGATGATGGTGTGCATCTGTTTGGCGGCACCGGCGATGGCATCCACCGGGCAAGCCTGGATGCACAAGGTACAGCCGATGCAGGTCTGTTCGTCGATGAAGGCGACCGCCTTCGGTTTCGGTTGCGCGTTCTCGCCGAAGGGTTTGAATTCCACCCCCAGCAGTTCGGCCAGCTTGTGGATGCCTTCCTCGCCACCGGGCGGGCACAGATTGATGTCCGCCTCGCCCTTGGCGATGGCATCGGCATAGGGTTTGCAGCCGGGATAGCCGCACTGGCCGCATTGCGTCTGCGGCAGCACCGCATCGATCTTCTCCGCCAGCGGGTTGCCCTCCACGCGGAAGCGGATGGATGCATAGCCCAGGATCATGCCCAGCAGAGCCGCGAGGGCGATCATGATCCACAGCGCAGTGATCATTTAACCAGGCCCGAGAAGCCCATGAAGGCGAGGCTCATCAATCCTGCAGTGACCATGGCGATAGCGGTGCCACGGAAGACGGCGGGCACATCGGCCCCCTCCAGACGCTCGCGCATGCCGGCGAACAACACCATCACCAGCGTAAAGCCCAGCGCGCCACCGAGACCGAACAGCAGCGACTCGATGAAGTTATGTTTGGCCTGCACGTTCAGTAGCGGGATGCCCAGCACCGCGCAGTTGGTGGTGATCAGCGGCAGGTAGATGCCCAGCACCTGATACAGCACCGGGCTGGTCTTCTTCACCACCATCTCGGTGAACTGCACCGTTGCGGCGATGACCACGATGAAAGACAGCGTGGTCAGATAGGCGAGATCGGGGCCGAGCAGATAGTGATTGACCAGATAGCTGGAGCCGGACGCGATGGTCAGAACGAACGTCGTGGCCGCGCCCATGCTGAGCGACGTCTCCAGCTTCTTGGAAACGCCCATGAACGGGCACAGCCCGAGGATCTTGACCATCACGATGTTGTTCACGAACACCGTTCCGATCAGTATCAGCAGATAGTCAGTCATTGCAAGGAGCGCGAGGCGCGAAAAAACAGGGGCGGATTATGCGCCGGAACGGGGGGCGCTTCAACCGCAGACAGGCTATAAGCATATAACTTGCAGGCGGTTGAAGGGGTCAGACCTTATTGCCGACAGTGTGTATCGCGGCCGCACATTCTGTTACCAGTTCTTGCCCGCGATACACCAGCCCGCTGTACACCTGCACCAGCGCGGCACCGGCCTGAATCTTCTCCACGGCATCCGCGCCTTTGAGGATGCCGCCCACACCAATGATGGGCAGGGCGCCATTCAGTTCGGCGGCGAGTTGACGGATCAGGGCGGTTGACTTGTCGCGCACCGGCGCGCCGGAGAGGCCGCCGGTCTCGTTGCCGTGCGGCAAGCCTTCCACGCCTTCGCGCGACAGGGTGGTGTTGGTGGCGATGACGGCGTCGATACGGTGTTTGGTGAGTAGCGCGGCGATCTGTTTGATCTGTTCGCTATCCAGATCGGGCGCGATCTTCACGGCCAGCGGGACGTATTTGCCATGTTGTTGCGCGAGTTTTTCCTGTTCCGCTTTCAGTTGGCCGAGCAGTGCATCGAGTTCGTCGCCGCCCTGCAGCTGGCGCAGGTTCTTGGTGTTGGGCGAGGAGATGTTGATGGCGACGTAGCTGGCATGCTGATACACCTTGCGCAGTCCGATCAGGTAATCGTCCGCTGCCTTTTCGATGGGGGTGTCGGCGTTCTTGCCGATGTTGATACCGAGGATGCCTTGGTACTTCGCGCGCTTCACGTTCTCGATCAGCGCATCCACGCCGCCGTTGTTGAAGCCCATGCGGTTGATCACGCCCTGCGCTTCGGGGATGCGGAACATGCGCGGTTTGGGATTGCCGGGCTGGGCGCGCGGGGTGACGGTGCCGATCTCGATGAAGCCGAAGCCGAACGTGGCCAGTGCGTCGATCACTTCGCCGTTCTTGTCCAGACCTGCGGCCAGGCCGACCGGGTTGGGGAAGGTCAGGCCCATCACGGTGCGCGGATCATTGGCCGGACGTTTGAACATCATCGAAGTCAGCCCAAGGCATTGCGCGGTTTTCAGACCGTCAATGGTGGCGTGGTGGGCGGTCTCGGCATCGAGCGCGAACAGGGCGGGGCGGAACAACTGGAAAAATGACATGTGTACCTCTAGTAATTCAAAGTTCTAAGCAAGACAAGGCGCGAGCAAGAAATTGCGACGCGGCATATGGATGATATGTAAGGAGTAATTTATTGTGAGCAACGCAGTATTGCAACGAAGCGGGGTATGCAGGCAATCCGCAAAGCGGATGCTCGCAAATTTGGATTAATAGAGGTGCACATCACAGGTCTTTCTTGGTGACAACTGGAATGGGGAACGATTTGCGTTTGAACACTTCGCCGCGCGTCTTGCCGCGCCAGTATTCGGCGATCACATCGCCCAGTTGCAGGCTGAGCAGGCCGAACAGGGCGTAGCCGAGTTGCGCGAAGGCGGCGTTGGGCACTTGCACGATCAGCGTGCCGCCGCCGAGACGGAACGCCAGCACGGCGACGTTGCACACCAGCAGACCGGACAGCGCGGCACACAGCACACGCCCCCAGTCGCCGGTCGCCAGTTCGGCGAAGATGCTGCGTTCATGCCACAAGGCTTGCAACGCGATCAGCAACAACAGCGGCGCGAGCCACATCAACCAGAAAAGATATTCCGGCCATGCAGCACCGCCGACCAATCCCAGCAGGGCGAACGGGGCCAGCAGGTTCACTGTGTTGCTGGCAGAAAGCGCAGGCATGGCGGGCAAGCGTGCCAGTCTTTGCAACAGGCCGGGCAGCCCGGCGAGCAGGGTGCGCAAGCCGAGCACGGTAGGTAGCAGCAAGGCGAACAGCAGGGTCAAGGTCAGCATGCCCGCAGTATCCAGCGCGGCAGGAGCCAGCCAGCTTTCCGCATAACGATTCAGATAGAGCAGCAACCACCCGCTCACCGCACCCGCCACGCTCAGGGCGGCAAGGTAGCGACGTTGCAGCTTGAGCAGGGAACGCTGACGGTTGCCGACTTCGATCATTATGAATAGCGCCAGCACGGTGCCCAGCGCGATAAGCAATGGTTGAACGGGCTGTATCGCCAGTTCGTCGAAGTGCCAATCGACTTCGCCGCCGGACAATAACGATCCGGCAAAGGGCAGGACGAGTATCAGTGATACGAATAGTGCCAGACGGGTCAGCATGTGCGGTCCTTGTGTTCGAGTCGTTGCCAGAATCCGTCGCGCAGACCTTGCAGGGGGCGGAAAGACGCTTTGTAGGCCATCTTGCGCGAGGCGGCGATCCAGTAGCCGAGATAAAGATATGGCAGTTCCAGCTTGCGGCACAGCTCGATCTGCCACAGTACGTTGTATGTGCCATAACTCGCACCGGGCACGTCCGGATCGTAGAAGGTGTAGACCGCGGACAGGCCGTCCTTCAAAACATCCACGATGCTGACCATGCGCAGGACACCGTTCTCGCGGAATGCCACTAGCATGCTGTCCACGTGACTCTGCAGCAGGAAGTTGCGGTACTGCTCGGGATCGTCTTCCGCCATGCTGCCTTCGGCGTGGCGAGCCTGCTGGTAGCGGCGGTACAGCTCGAAATATTCCGGCTTGTCCTCCAGCGGCAGCAACTCGACGTGCAGTTCGCCATGTTTCTTCCAACTGCGTCGCTGTGAGCGCGTGGCGGTGAATGTATCCGCCTCGACGCGCACCGGCACACACTGACGGCATGTATCGCAACGCGGACGGTAAGTGAAGGTGCCGCTGCGGCGAAAGCCCTGCCGTACCAGTTCGGAATAGACCTGTGCGTTGATCAGGAAGGACGGCGTGGCGACCTGTGAGCGCGCTTCCAGTCCTTCCAGATAGCTGCACGGATAGGGCGCAGTCAGATAGAGCTGGATGGAAGAGAGCGGTATATCGTTGAGCAGACTCATGCGAACAGGTCGGTGTCGAAGCGAAAGTCGGTTACGGGGGGATAGTTTATCAATTCCTGCAGGCGTGATATGAATTCCTTGCGCGGGATCTCGCGCGCGCCGAGCGACGCGAGGTGTGCGGTGTTCATCTGGCAGTCGATCATGCCGAAGTCCCAGCGTTGCAGTTGTGCGCACAGATGTGCCAGTGCGATCTTGGATGCGTCGCTGCGACGGCTGAACATCGATTCGCCGTAGAACATCTTGCCGATGCTCAAGCCGTACAGACCGCCGACCAGTTCATCATCCATCCAGGTCTCCACCGAGTGCGCGTAGCCCTGACGATGCAACGCACAATAGGCGCGCACCATCTCTTCCTGTATCCAGGTGCCGTCCTGCCCGTCTCGCGGCGCGGCGCAGGCACGCATCACTTGCTCGAAGGCGGTGTCGGTGCGCAGTTGGTAAGCACCACGGCGCAAAGTCTTGCGCAATGACTTCGAGAGTTTGAACTCGGCAGGGATCAGCACCATGCGCGGATCGGGACTCCACCACAGGATGGGGTCTCCTTCGCCGAACCAGGGGAAGATGCCGTGCCGGTAGGCATCGAGCAGACGTGCAGACGAGAGATCACCGCCTGCAGCGAGCAGTCCGTTCGGGTGTCTGAGCGCTTGGGTGACAGGCGGGAAAGGCGTGTCTTCTTGCAGTAGCAGGATCATGTCTTGAGCATAGAACAACTTGCCGGATTTGGCACTGAAAGAGGATGGATGGTGGCTATATGCCGGTATATAGGCCATTCACCCTATGTGCAGTACGCCTGAAATGTGCTTATATTGCTACCTGCAAGGTGCGCGCTCAAAGGGGAGGCAACGGTGGTACTGGGGATATTTGGCAAGAAATCGGATCATCCACTGGCGGATTTGAAGTCCGCCCAATCGCTGCTGGACGATATTCCCAAGCATGATTCGATCAAGGCGCTGCAGGAACTGACCGACTGGATCGAGGCCATCAGCGAGCAGGCAGACAACTTCAAGCTCGACCATCATTGGACGGTGTTGCGTCTGTACGATCAGGCGGCGCAGGGACATGTGCGCAAACTGTTGCACGACTACTTCGTGCTGCAAACGCTCTCGAAATTCCAGGAGAACCGTCTGTGGACGCTGCTGGATACCTATTACACACAGAGTGATTACGCGCATTTCGATGTGCTACAGCGCTATCGCGACAATGCCAAAGGTGCTTCTGCGATCAAGCCGGATCTGGCTCTGCTGTGTACGCGCGGGATCGGTGCCATCGGCGGCCTGCTCAAGATGGCGGCGGCGCGCTATGCGATGGTCGACCCGGCCTTGTGGCGACGCTTGGCCGCCTACTATGAGCTGGCCGAGTCGCAGGAATTCAGCAACGAAAGCGTCACCGTCTATCCCGGATGCAATCTCAGCACCGGCGAAGCCTTTGCCGTGCTGATGCTGTGGTACGGCTGTAGTGCCGGCAACCTGAATCCCGTGCAGGAACATATCGCCGAGCGCCTGTTCGCGGCACTGGGCAAAGGAGTGAAGGTGTTCAATGCCTACAACGGTACGGCGCTGTTCGTATTCGACATGGCACAACCCACCCCCCCCATGCGCGCCACGGCAGAAGGCACCATCCATCCTGCCTTGCGCTACATCGTGGCTGACGATATGCGCCAGATGCTGGAAAACATGACCAAGACGCTGGACAAGGGCATCCTGCCGGACGGCTTGAATCTGTACGGTGCCAAGTTCGAAGCAGAACTGGTGAAGGATATCGCGGGGAGGTTGATGCAGAGCCTGACCTTGCCGCCGCCCACGCGCCGCACGCCGCGCCGCAAGATCAAGGTCAATCTCAAGGTCGCCAACGGTTTCCTGAAGATGCTGGAGCACAGCGATGTGGGTTTGAATTTCGGCGCCGAAGAGAGCGAGACCTGGGAGATCGAAGACATCAGTGCGACAGGTTTTCGCAGCGTGGTGCAACCTGCGCGGGTCGACGGCATCAAGATCGGTGCGCTGGTCGGCAGCAAGCCGGAGAGTGTCAGCCACTGGGGAGCGGGTGTGGTGCGCCGTTTGAGTCGCGAGCGTGATGGCACTATGCACATCGGTGTCGAAGTGTTGAGTCCGCGCGTGGTCGGTGTACCTTTACAGGACCGCGCAGTGCGGGGGCCGGAAGGCGGGCAACTCGGTCTGTATCTGAACCGGCCGGCCGATACCAGCGGCGAGGCGTGGCTGCTGATGAAGCAGGATACCTATACGCCGCAGCGCAGTCTGAATATGGAACTGGATGACAAGGCCTACCTGCTGTTGCCGTTGGCGCTGGTCGAACGTGGCGATGACTATGATCTGGCGCGTTACCGCATGATGGAGCAAGACTCCACCAGCGAAGCTTAAGCGGGGCTGCTCATGCGCTGGCTCAGCCAGCCGGAGATGTCGTCAATCTCTTCCATGCACACCGAATGCGTCATGTCGTATTCGTGCCAGTCCACCATGCAACCCGCATCCTGCAATAGCTGCAGCGAGTGCGTGCCCAGCGCATAGGGCACCACCGTATCCTGCCGTCCATGCGCCATGAACAATGGCGTGTGCGATCCGGCCACGCTTGCCTCTGTCTGTAACGTGTCCGCCAGCGGCAGATAGGTGGACAAGGCCAGTATGCCACCCAAGCCCGCTTGTCTGCGCAGTCCGCATTGCAGCGCGATTGCGCCGCCCTGGGAGAATCCCGCAAGAAAGATATTGGAAGACGCAATGCCGCGCGTGATCTCGTGTTCGATGAAGGCATCGATCGCTTGTTGCGACGCACGAATACCCTCGACATCCTGTGATGAATCACTGCCGGTGCGGTTCCAGCTGGACGCATCGACATTGCGGATGTCATACCAAGCGGGCATCACGAATCCGCCATTGAGTGTGACCGGGATCTGCGGTGCATGCGGGAAGATATGGCGCATCGCCTGCGGCAGTTGCAAGGCCTCCGCCACGGGCACGAAATCGTCACCGCTAGCCCCCAGGCCATGCAGCCAGATCATGCTGTGGCGCGGCTCGCGTCCGCTGTCGAAGGCGATGTGGCGCAACAGTCCGCTCATGGTTGCGGAATGATCTCGCGCAGCAACTGGAAGATCTCGCGGTAGGACTTGGGCGGCTTGTTCAGCTCTTTCTCTTTCAGCGCGTTGCGGATCAGCGTACGCAGTCTTTGCACATCCGCCTCGGGATGCTGGGCCAGGAATTCGGTCAGCGCATCCGGTTCTTCCAGCATGCGGTCGCGCCAGGCTTCCACCTGATGCAGCCATGCCGTGTGCTGGCGCGAATTGCCGCTCCAGATATCCATCTTGGCCAGGATGGGCTCGGTCTCCACATCGCGCATCAATTTGCCGATGTATTGCAACTGGCGTTTCTGTGCGCCGAACTTGGTGATGCGCTTGTATTCAACCAAAGCATCGAACAGGTTCTCCGGCAGATCCAGTTCGCGCCATTTGTCCTTGGAAAGTTCGGTCAGCTCTTTGCCCAGATCACGCAGGTCGTGCATCTGTTTCTTGATCTTGGTCTTGCTGGGCGGGAGCTCTTCCAGCTCCTCGTCGGGGGTGTGGTGCGGTTTCATCGTGGGTGTCGTTCTAGGTCGGTATGTTGTTATGATAGCGCCCCTGCTGCTTGCCCCCGACTGAAAATTTTATGCGCGCTCCCGTAAACAATACCCGACCGACCCTGGATGACCTGCGCCAACTGGCTGCCGACATCGTCGCTTACGCCCGCAAGAAGGGCGCTTCGGACTGTGTGGCCGAAGTGTCCGAAGGTGACGGGCATGCGGTCAGCGTGCGCCAGGGCGAGATCGAGACCATCGAATACAACCGCGACAAGGGTTTGAGCGTGACTGTGTATCTCGGCCAGCGACGCGGCAATGCCAGTACCTCGGATTTCTCCACACAGGCCGTGCACGACACGGTGGATGCCGCGCTCAACATCGCGCGCTTCACTGCCGAGGACGACTGCGCAGGTCTGCCCGATGTCGACCAGCTGGCTTTCGAATATCAGGACCTCGATCTGTGCCATCCGTGGGGCATCGATGTCGATCAGGCGGTCGAGCTGGCACGTGAATGCGAACAAGCCGCATTCGCCGCAGACAAGCGCATCGTCAATTCCGAAGGTGCCAGCGTCAATGCCAATCAGGGTTGTTTCGTGCAGGCCAACAGTCGCGGTTTCAGCGGCGGTTACGCTTCTTCCAGACATAGCGTGAGTTGTTCGGTGATCGCCGGTAAAGGCAGCGGCATGCAGCGCGACTACTGGTATAGCGTAGCGCGCAATGCGGCGCAGATCCTCAAGGTGGAAGAGATCGGGCGCATCGCCGCCGAGCGCACCGTGCGCCGCCTCAAGGCGCGCAGGTTGTCCACCATGCAATGTCCGGTGCTGTTCGAGGCGCCTGTGGCTGCCGGCCTGTTCGGTCATTTCGTGCAGGCGGTGAGCGGCGGTGCGCTGTATCGCAAATCGTCATTCCTGCCGGACCAACTGGGCAAGCCGGTGTTCTCCGATATCGTTCACATCGAGGATGTGCCGGACATCAAGCGCGGGCTGGCCAGCAGTCCGTTCGACAACGAGGGCGTGCGCACGCGTCGACGCACCATCGTCGAAGATGGTGTGCTGCAAGGCTATTTCCTCGGCACCTACAGCGCGCGCAAGCTGGGCATGCAGACCACCGGCAATGCGGGCGGCACACACAATCTGATCATCCGCCCCGGTGAGCAGAACTTCGCGGGATTGTTGCGCACCATGGGGCGCGGGCTGGTGGTGACCGAGTTGCTGGGCCACGGCGTCAATCCTGTGACGGGCGATTATTCGCGCGGCGCGGCGGGATTCTGGGTGGAGAACGGCGAGATCCAGTATGCGGTGGAGGAGATCACCATCGCGGGCAATCTGAAAGACATGTATCGCGACATCGTCGCCATCGGTAACGATGTGCTGGTGCAGGGTTCGCGCCAGTGCGGCTCGGTATTGCTGGGGCGCATGTCGATAGCGGGCCAATGAAGATCAAGAGGGAGAAGGTGATGAAGAAAGTATTGCTGGGCGCTATGGCACTGTTGTGGATGCAATTCGCATTGGCCGAGGCCCCGTTACCAGGGCCGGATGATGTGACCATCGAAGTGCGCGCAGGCGATACCTTGGGTGATCTGGCGCGGGCGCAAATGGATACACCATCGCGCTGGCGCGACGTGGCGAACTACAACCTGTTGCCCGACCCTAACCTGATCGAGCCCGGTCAGCAATTGCGCGTCAAGCGCGTCTGGTTGAAGTCCCGTTCGGGCAGTTTGAAAGTCGAAGCCGTGACAGGCGAGGCGACGGCGAATGGCAAAGTATTGAAAGCGGGTGACATGATCCCCGCCGGTGTAAGTGTGTTGACCGCGCAAGGTGGAGCCTTGCGCTTGCGTATGCCGGATACTTCGCTGGTGAATATGCTGGAGCGCAGCGAGCTAAAGGTTGAGAAGCTGGAGCAGCGCGCGGATGGCGTGCTCTCGTCGCTGTTGCGGCTGGTGACCGGACAGATCGATGCGTTCAAGGCCAAGCATGAAGTCGGCATGGCCGATCTGGCTGTCGCGGGACGCAATGCCACAGTCGGGATACGCGGCACGCACTTCCGTGTGCGACAGGATGGCGTGGTCACTTTTACCGAAGTGGAAGAAGGTACGGTCGCTTTCGATGCCACGCAGACACCGATCGTGCTGGCGCTGAATGCGCGCGAGGGTTCGGTGGCCAATGGGCGTGACGCGGCGCAGGTGATTCCGCTGCTGGCCGAGCCGGTCTATCCAGAATTGCCTGCCTCGTTCGATACGCCCTATATCGAATGGGCGATGGGCGAGCCGGCCGGCGCGCAGCGCTTTGTCGGCGAACTGGCGCGAAACGCGGACTTCTCTGACCGACTGGTTTCAGTGCGCAGCGATAGTAAAACGATCCGTTTGAACGAACTGCCGAATGGCCGTTACTGGCTGAAGCTGCGCGCGGTGGATAGCCACGGTCTGCAGGGCATGGAGGGTCGGATCAGCTTCGAGGTCAATGTGCCGCCGCGCAAGTTCGCCATGACCAAGGTCTATGTCAGCGGCAAGCAATTGCAACTGCGCTGGGTGGGGCGCAAGCAGAGCGTGAGTTATCAGGTGCAGGTCGCGCCGCGTCAGGATTTCCAGCATCTGCTGCTGGATGCCAAGACGGCGGACAATTGGATCGATATGCCGCGTCCGCAGTCGGGACGCTACTTCCTGCGTGTGCGCCAGATATTCGCCGGCGGGCAGGCCGGTGACTGGGATGTGCCGATGCTGTTCGACGCCCCCTGAGCGGCCGATGTGCCCCAAGGAGACGCCGCCCTGATGGGCGGCGTTTTAGCTTCCGGGCGTGATAAAATGCGCGCCTTTCTTTTTATCCTTTAACTTTGGAAGGCCATCCATGTTCTCGCGCAAAAACACCCTCGCCGCCGTTGATCCCGATCTGTGGGATGCGATCCAGAAAGAAACCGCCCGTCAGGAAGATCACATCGAGCTGATCGCCTCGGAGAACTACACCAGCCCGGCGGTGATGGAAGCGCAGGGCAGTCAGCTGACCAACAAGTACGCCGAAGGTTATCCAGGCAAGCGTTACTACGGCGGTTGCGAGTTCGTGGACGTCGCCGAGCAATTGGCGATCGATCGCGCCAAAGCGCTGTTCGGTGCCGAATACGCCAACGTGCAGCCGCACTCCGGTTCGCAGGCCAACCAGGGCGTGTACGTCTCCGTGCTGAAGCCGGGTGACACCATCCTCGGTATGAGTCTGGCGCATGGCGGACATTTGACCCACGGCGCGACGGTGAACATCAGCGGCAAGCTGTACAACGCCATCCAGTACGGTCTCAACGACAAGGAAGAGATCGACTACGACCAGGTGCAGGCTTTGGCGACGCAACACAAACCCAAGATGATCGTGGCGGGTGCTTCGGCTTACGCGCTGGTGATCGATTGGAAGCGCTTCCGCGCTATTGCCGACAGCGTCGGTGCCTATCTGTTCGTTGATATGGCGCACTACGCGGGTCTCATCGCGGCGGGTTGTTACCCCAGCCCGGTCGGTATCGCCGACTTCGTCACCACCACCACCCACAAGACTTTGCGCGGCCCGCGCGGCGGTCTGATCCTGGCCAAGGCGGAACATGAGAAGGCATTGAACTCCGCTATTTTCCCGCAACTGCAAGGCGGCCCGCTGATGCACGTGATCGCCGCCAAGGCGGTGGCGTTCAAGGAAGCGGCTAGCAGTGAGTTCAAGGAATACCAGAAGCAGGTGATCGACAACGCGCGCGTGATGGCCAAAGTGCTGACCGAGCGCGGCGTGCGCATCGTCTCCGGCCGCACCGACAGTCACGTGTTCCTGGTCGACCTGCGTGCCAAGAAACTGACCGGCAAGGCTGCCGAAGAGGCGCTGGGCAAAGCTCACATCACCGTCAACAAGAACGCCATCCCCAACGATCCCGAGAAGCCGTTCGTCACGTCCGGTATCCGCATCGGTTCGCCCGCCATGACCACACGCGGCTTCAAGGAATTGGAAGCCGAGAAGCTGGCCAACCTGATCGCCGATGTACTGGATGCGCCGAACGACGAAGCCGTGATCGCGCGCGTGGTGGGCGAGGTGAAGCAGCTGACCACCGCCTTCCCCGTGTACGGTAACTAAATCGTTATGAGTGCCGGCCTGAACAGACTTATAAGCCGGCACTTGAAACCTACTACCCGGTACTTGCAGCGATGAAATGTCCATTCTGTAAGCACGAAGACACCCAAGTGGTGGATACGCGATTGAGCGAAGAGGGCGACAGCATCCGACGTCGCCGTCGTTGTCTGTCGTGCGACAAACGTTTCACCACGCATGAAGTGGTGGAGCTGCGCATGCCGCAGGTGGTGAAGCATAACGGCACGCGCAGTGAGTTCGACGATGAGCGTTTGCGCAACAGTTTCACCCGTGCGCTGCACAAGCGACCGGTGCCGACCGAGCTGGTGGATGCGGCGATCGGGCATGTCACGCAAACGATATTCGCATTCGGTGAGCGTGAGATCCCGTCGCGCCAGATCGGCGAGCTGGTGATGAAAGAGCTGCTGAAGCTGGACAAGGTGGCCTACATCCGCTTTGCGTCCGTGTACAAAAGCTTTCAGGATGTGGACGACTTCACCGACGAGGTGGACGCCATGCGCAAGCCGGTGCGGCGGCGCAAGACGGACTGACCATGCAGGCGGCCGATAGTCAGTGGATGGCACGGGCGCTGCAACTGGCGGCGCAGGGGCTGAACACGACCTCGCCCAATCCGCGCGTCGGCTGTGTGCTGGTCAAGGGAGAGGAAGTAGTCGGTGAAGGTTGGCACAGATGTGCCGGTGAGCCGCATGCTGAAGTGCGCGCCTTGCGTGCAGCAGGAAAAAAAGCGCGCGGCGCGACAGCGTATGTCACGTTGGAACCGTGCAGTCATCACGGGCGCACCCCGCCTTGTGCGGATGCCTTGATCGCAGCGGGGGTGGCGCGCGTGGTGTGCGCGATGCAGGATCCTAATCCGCAAGTGGCCGGGCAAGGTATCGCCCGTTTGCTTGCAGCAGGTATCGAAGTCGAAAGCGGGTTGATGGAAACATCGGCACGTGAACTGAATATCGGTTTTGTCTCGCGCATGACACGTGGTTTGCCTTGGGTGCGCAGCAAGGTCGCCGCAAGTCTGGATGGCCGCACCGCGCTGGCGAACGGCACGAGCCAGTGGATTACGGGTGCGGCTGCGAGACAGGATGTGCAGCATTGGCGTGCACGTTCTTGTGCGGTATTGACCGGCATTGGCACGGTTCTGGCGGACGACCCGCAATTGAACGTGCGTATCGATACCGAGCGGAAACCGCTGCGAGTGGTGTTGGATAGCACGCTGCGCATGTCGCCATCGGCGCGCATGTTGCAGAGCGGCAAAGTGCTGATCTGCACCGCGTCACAGGATGCAGGCAAGCGCGCCGCATTGGAACGGCAGGGTGCGGAAGTATTGTTGTTGGCCGATGCCTCAGGGCGTGTCGATCTGCAGGCAGTGATGCGCGAACTGGCACGGCGCGGCATCAATGAAGTGTTGGTGGAAGCGGGGCGCGAACTGAACGGCGCATTGCTGCAAGCTGGACTGGTGGATGAGCTGGTGCTGTATCTGGCGCCGCAGCTACTGGGCGACGCCGCACGCGGCATGGCAGACTTGGGCGAGTTGCTGCGTTTGGAGCAGCGCGTGGAACTGGCCTGGCGCGATGTGCGCCGGGTGGGTGAGGATCTACGAATCACAGCGGAGGTGAAATCTGGCGCTTCCAGAAATTTACTTTTGCAAGATGAAGCGCAAGGAGCCGCGCAGTGAATGACGAGAAAACGAGCTCTGCGAGTTTCGGCGAAGACTTTCCTTCAGGATAGTCGAAGCCACATACCATGAAGGTAGGCGAGGAATGAGCGACAACGAAGTTGCGGTGAAGACTTACCTTCAGGTTAGTCGAAACCAACACGTGACGCAGCGATTCGCTCGCATAATAAATTTATGGAGGTGCCAGAATGTTTAGTGGAATCATTGCAGACGCCGGCATGATCAAGAAAGTGGCCGACCGCGAAGGCGGTCTGCGTCTGACCGTGGCGACCGAAGTGCTGGGTATGGATGATGTGTCGCTGGGCGACAGCATCGCGGTGAACGGTGTCTGCCTGACCGTGATCGAGATAGACGGCAACGACTTTACGGTCGATGTCTCGCGAGAGACGCTGGATTGCACTACCGGGCTGGAGCAGCAAGGCGGGCACGTCAATTTGGAAAAGGCGATGCGCCTGTCCGACCGCATCGGCGGTCACTTGGTCAGCGGCCATGTGGACGGTGTGGGCGAAGTGGTGGCATTCAACGACATCGGCGAAAGCTGGCGTCTGGTGGTGCGTGCACCGCAGGCATTGTCCAAGTACATCGCGGTGAAAGGCTCCATCACCATCAACGGCGTGAGCCTGACGGTGAACCATGTCGCGGGCAACGAGTTCGAGGTGAACCTGATCCCGCACACGCTGGAAGTGACGACACTGAATGAATTGGAAAAAGGTAAGCGCGTGAATCTGGAGATCGACCTGATCGCGCGCTATGTGGAACGCATGATGCAGGCAGAGAAAGAACAGAACACATGACAGACGTTGCACCGATCCACGAGATCATCGAAGAGATACGCGCCGGCCGCATGGTCGTGCTGGTGGACGAGGAAGACCGCGAGAACGAGGGCGATCTGGTATTCGCCGCCGAGTTCGCTACACCGGAGATGGTCAACTTCATGGCCAAGCATGGTCGCGGCCTGATCTGCCTCACGCTGACCCAGCAGCATTGCAAGCAGCTCGACCTGCCGCTGATGGTGCGCGAGAACGGTCTGCCGCTGGCGACCAACTTCACGCTCAGCATCGAAGCGGCGACTGGTGTCACCACCGGCATCTCCGCTGCTGACCGCGCGCGCACCATCCTCGCCGCAGCGAACAAGGATGCCAAGCCGCAAGACATCGTGCAGCCCGGCCACATCTTTCCGCTGATGGCGCGCGACGGTGGTGTGCTGGTGCGTGCCGGCCATACCGAAGCGGGTTGTGATCTGGCGCAACTGGCCGGGCTGACACCCGCCTCGGTGATCTGCGAGATCCTGAAGGAAGATGGCGAGATGGCGCGCCTGCCCGACCTGATCCCGTTCGCCAAACAGCACGGCCTGAAGATCGGCACAATCGCCGACCTGATCGAGTATCGCGCGCACAACGAGACACTGGTCGATCGCGTGGGCAAGCGCACCGTGCAGACCGCGTATGGCGAGTTCGAACTGTATGCCTATACCGACAAGAGCACGCAGCGCACACATCTGGCATTGGCTAAGGGCGACATCCAGCCTGAGTTCGAGACGCTGGTGCGTGTGCACGAACCGCTGTCGGTGATGGACTTCATGGAGCAGAGCAGTTACGAGAAGAGTACCAGCGTGCACGAGGCGCTGAAAAAGATCAGTCAGGCTTCCAGCGGCGTGCTGGTGCTGATGCATCAGGCCGAGACCTCGCAGACGCTGCTGAACCGGGCGCTGGAGAATCATGCCGAACATCCGGCCAGCAAGTGGGACCCGAAGAGTTACGGCATCGGCGCGCAGATCCTGCGCGACATCGGTGTGGGCAAGATGTGTTTGATCGGCACGGCACGCAAGATGCCGAGCATGGCGGGCTTCGGCCTGGAGATCGTGGGTTATTGTTCTTCCAAGGATACAAAATGAGAGAAATAGAAAAGAACCTGGACGGGACAGGGATGCGTATCGGCATCGTGCAGAGTCGTTTCAATGATGTCGTATGCGACGGTTTGCTGGCTGCCTGTCATGCGCAACTGCTCAAGAGCGGTGTGGCGGACGACGACATCGTGCTGGCCACCGTGCCTGGCGCGCTGGAGATACCTCTAGTGCTGTGGCAGATGGCCGAGAGCCATGACTACGATGCGCTGATCGCGCTGGGCGCGGTGATCCGCGGCGACACCTATCACTTCGAGATCGTATCCAACGAATCCGCGCGCGGCGTGGGCGAAGTGCAATTGGCGACCGGCATGCCCATCGCCAATGCCATCCTCACCACCGATACCGATGAGCAGGCCGAAGTGCGCATGAGTGTCAAAGGTGCGGAAGCCGCACTGGTCGCCATCGAGATGGTCAATCTGGCACGGGAACTGGCATGACCGACACCAAGAAAGTCGCCGTCAGCCCGCGCCACCGCGCGCGTGAACTGGCGCTGCAGGGCATCTACGAATGGAAGATCTCCGGCAGCAGCGCGACGCAGATCGGCCGCAGCACGGGCGACGACAAGAGTCTGGGCCGCTACGACAGCGAGCTGTACCAGCAACTGTTGCGCGGTGCCATCGCACAGCATGAAGCACTGGATGAACAGATCGCTCCCCAGCTTGATCGCGCGCTGGCGGAGTTGAGCCCGGTTGAATATTCGGTGTTACTGCTCGGCGCTTACGAATTGTTCCATCAGCCGGAAGTCCCTTACCGCGTAGTCATCAACGAAGCCGTCGAGCTGGCCAAGACCTTTGGCGGCAGCGACGGTCACAAGTTCGTCAATGGCGTGCTGGACAAGCTGGCGGCGCAGGCGCGAGCGATCGAAGTCTCGGCCAAGTAAGGGCAAGCCGTCCTGATGTCAGAATTCGATCTCATCAGGCGTTACTTCACGCGCCCCACCCCGAATACGAATTTGGGCGTGGGCGACGATGCAGCACTGATGACTGTCAGCCCGGGCATGGAGTTGGCAGTCTCCACCGACATGCTGGTCGGTGGCACTCATTTCTATCTCGATACCGATCCCCGCCAACTGGGATACAAGACGCTGGCGGTGAACCTGTCCGATCTGGCAGCGATGGGTGCGCAACCGCGCTGGGCGACGCTGTCCTTGTCGTTGCCGCAGGCACACGACGACTGGTTGCAGGCATTCAGCGATGGCTTCTTCGCGCTGGCCGATGCGCACGGTGTGGAGCTGGTCGGTGGCGACACCACGCGCGGCCCGCTCAATCTGAGCGTGACCATCATGGGTGAAGTGCCACAGGGGCAAGCGCTACGCCGCAGCGGTGCACAGGTCGGTGACGATATCTGGGTGTCGGGGGTATTGGGTGAAGCCGCGTTGGGATTGGCACAATTGCAGGATCGGGTGCAGCTGCCCGAGGGTGCGCGCCAGACCTGTCTCGCCGCCTTGCAACAGCCGCAACCGCGTGTGGATCTGGGGCTGGCCCTGCGCGGTCTCGCACATAGTGCCATCGACATCTCGGATGGTCTGCTGGCCGATCTGAAACACATCCTGGACAGTTCTAATGTGGCGGCCGAAGTGCGCTATGACCGTTTGCCGAAATCCGCTTACTTCGCCACTTCATGCGCGGGCATGGACATGCTGGCACAGGATTGCGTGCTGTCCGGCGGCGATGACTACGAGCTGTGTTTCACCGCGTCTCTCGCGCGGCGTGTAGAGATCATGGCGCTGGCCGATCCGCTGCACCTGCCGCTGACGCGTGTCGGCCAGATCGTCTCCGGTCAGGGCTGCAAATTGCGTGCTGCAGACGGCAGCGTGATCAGGATCGAGAAGGATGGCTATGACCACTTCGCATGAAGTATTGAAGGTCAAGCCGAACTGGCGCTTCCTGTTCAGCCATCCCGCGCACATGCTTGCATTCGGGCTGGGGCTGGGGCTGGTGCCGCGCTCGCCCGGCACCGCCGGCACATTGCTCGCTTTCCCGTTCTTCTGGTACATGTCGCCGCGCTTGTCCGACGCCATGTTCATTTTCGTTTTGATCTGGATGTACGTCATCGGTGTGTGGGTGTGCGACATCACCGGCAAGGCACTGGGCGAGGCCGATTTCGGCGGCATCGTGTGGGACGAAGTGGTGGCCTTCCTGCTGGTGCTGTTCTTCACACCTGACGGTCTGATCTGGCAGTTACTGGCATTCTCTTTGTTCCGTTTCTTCGACATCGTCAAACCGCAACCCATCCGCTATTACGACAGCCACTGGCATGGCGGTCTCGGGGTCATGTTCGACGACCTGCTGGCGGCGGGCTACACGCTGCTCTGCCTGGCTTTCCTTAAAAGCATCCTGCTATGAAGTGGTGGTGCGTTCTATTGTGTTGCCTGACTTGGGCGGCGCAGGCGGAAACGTTCGAAGCGTATGTGATCGCCGTGATCGACGGCGATACCGTGCTGGCGTTGCGCGACAAGCAGAAGATCAAACTGCGGCTGGCCGATATCGATGCACCCGAGAAGGCGCAACCGTTCGGCCCTGAATCCCTAAATTATTTGAAGTCCCGCGTGATCAAAAAAGTGGTGCAGGTGGAGAGTAGAGCCGTCGACCAATACGGTCGCACCATCGCCACACTCACTTTGAACGGGATCAACTTGAATCGTGAGCAAGTGCGTCAAGGGCTGGCATGGGAATATTCCTTCCATCACGCCGACAATGAGTTCATCGAATTGCAACACGAAGCGCAACAGGCGCGGCGCGGCTTGTGGACGCAAACCAGTCCGCAGGCGCCGTGGGAATGGCGCAAGCAACATCCCTTGTACTACCGACAGCATGCGACAACGAACTCCCCGTCGGTCTTTGAACCCTATGATTTGACTTGCGGTAAGAAGAAGCGCTGCGCGCAAATGTCTGCCTGCGACGAAGCGCACTTCTACCTGACGCGCTGCGGCGAGACATCGCTGGACACGGATGGTGACGGCATCCCGTGTCCGAAATTGTGCGTGGAGCAGCGATGAAACCACTGTCCGCCATCGCCCAGCGCCGCCTCGCGCGCATCCAGCAACTCACCGCGATCGAATATCCGGCCGACCTGCCGGTGGTGGCGCGTCGCGATGAGCTGGCGCAGGCCATAGAAAAGCATCAGGTCATCATCGTGTGCGGCGAGACCGGCTCCGGCAAGACTACGCAGCTGCCCAAGATATGTTTGAGCATCGGGCGCGGTGTGCATGGCGTCATCGGCCACACGCAACCCAGGCGAGTGGCGGCACGGTCGGTGGCCGCACGCATCGCGCAGGAACTGAAGAGCGAACTGGGCGGGCTGGTCGGCTACAAGGTACGCTTCAACGACAAGGTGTCGCCCGATTCTGCCATCAAGCTGATGACCGACGGCATCCTGCTGGCCGAGATCCACAGCGACCCGCTGCTCAAGCAATACGACACGCTCATCATCGACGAAGCGCACGAGCGCTCGCTCAACATCGACTTCCTGCTCGGCTACTTTAAGCAGTTATTGCGCAAGCGGCCAGACCTGAAACTCATCATCACCTCGGCCACACTGGACGCGGAGCGTTTCTCGAAACATTTTTCGGGCGCGCCGGTGTTGCAGGTCTCTGGTCGCACCTACCCGGTCGAAGTGCGCTACCGACCGCCGCAAAAAGATGAGGAAGGCGAGATGCAGGATGTGCCGCAGGCTATCTGCAGCGCACTCGATGAACTTTCCATCGGCGGACTGCGCGGCGACGTGCTGGTGTTCCTGCCCGGCGAGCGCGAGATACGCGAAGCCGCCGAGGCATTGCGCAAGCATCAGCACAAGGGCGTCGAGATATTGCCGTTGTTCTCGCGCCTGTCCACGGCCGAGCAGGATCGCGTGTTCAAGGTCGGCAACCAGCGCCGCGTGGTGCTGGCCACCAACGTGGCGGAGACCTCACTCACTGTGCCCAACATCGGTTATGTGATCGACACTGGCGTGGCGCGCATCAACCGCTACAGCATCCGCCAGAAGGTGGAACAGTTGCATATCGAGAAGATCGCGCGCTCGGCCGCCAACCAGCGCGCCGGTCGTTGCGGTCGTGTGATGAGCGGCATCTGTATCCGCTTGTATGACGAAGAGGAGTTCACGCAACGTCCCGAGTTCAGTGATCCGGAGATATTCCGTGTCTCATTGGCGACCGTCATCCTGCGCATGAGCGCGCTGGGGCTGGGCGATGTCGCGGAGTTCCCCTTCATCGAGCCGCCCGGTTCGCGCGCCATTTCCGATGGTTATCAGTTGCTGCACGAACTGAACGCCATCGACGAGCAGCGCCAGCTGACCAAACTCGGCCACGAGCTGGCCAAGCTGCCGCTCGATCCAAAGATCGCGCGCCTGCTGCTGGCCGGCAAGCAATACCAGTGTCTGACCGAGATCATCATCATCGCCAGCGCCTTGTCGCTGCAAGACCCGCGCGACCGCCCGGCGGAGCGGCGCGAGGCGGCCGATGCCGCACATCAGCGTTTCATCGACGAGCGCTCCGATTTCCTCGCCTATCTCAAACTGTGGGCCTGGTTCAAGAAAGGCGTGCAGCACAAGAAGAGCAACAAGCAATGGGCGAACGAGTGTCGCAGCCACTTCCTGTCGCCGCTGCGTCTGCGCGAATGGCACGAGTTGCACCAGCAACTGCATGCGCAGATGGCCGAGATGAACATGCGCTTCAACGAACAGCCCGCCAGCTATGAGCAGATACACAAGGCGCTGCTCACCGGTCTGATCGGCAACATCGGCACGCGCGCGGTGAACGAGCCGCACTACCTCGGCGCGCGCGAGACCAAGTTCTTCATCGCGCCCAACTCGGTGCTGGCGAAGAAAGGCGCGAAGTGGGTGCTGGCGGCGGAGCTGATGGAGACTACGCGTTTGTATGCGCGCTGTGTGGCACGTATCGAACCGCAATGGCTGGAGGAGGTCGGCGACCACCTGTTGAAGCGCAGCTACTTCGATCCGCACTGGGAGAAGAAAGCGGCACAGGTGGCAGCATGGGAACGCAGCACGCTGTTCGGCCTGCTCATCAATCCGAAGAAGCGCGTGCATTACGGCCCGATGGATCCACAGGAATCGCGTGCGGTGTTCATCCGTACCGCGCTGGTGGAAGGCGAGTTCAACACGCAGGCACCGTTCTTTGCGCACAACCAGAAACTGATCGCCGACATCGAAGCGCTGGAACACAAATCGCGCCGTCCCGACGTGCTGGTGGACGACGAACTGATTTTCGCTTTCTACGATGCACGCATCCCGGCCGGGATGCATAACGGTGCGGATTTCGAGAAGTGGCGCAAGGAAGTCGAGCGCGAGAATCCGAAACTACTGTACCTGAAGAAGGACGACCTGATGCGGCACGAGGCGGCGGGTATCACCACCGAGCACTTTCCGCCGCAGTTGTTGATGAACAACGTGAGCTACGCGCTGGCCTACAACTTCGCGCCCGGCAAGAACGACGACGGCGTCACGCTGACCGTGCCGCAGGCGCTCATCAACCAGGTGCAGCCCGCGCGCTGCGAATGGCTGGTGCCGGGCATATTGGCGGAGAAGGTGGCGCAACTACTGAAGTCGCTGCCGCAGAAACTGCGCCGTCATTGCGTGCCGGTACCGGAATTCGCCGCCGCCTTCTGTGTCGCAGTGAAGCCGAGTGACACGCCGCTGTTGCAGGCCATCGCGAAATACATGCGCGAGCAGAAACAGGTCGACGTGCCGCTGGATGCCTTCCGCTTGGAACAACTGCCGCCGCATCTGCTGATGAACTTCCGCGTCATCGACGAACACGGGCGGCAGCTGGGCATGGGGCGCAACTTCCTGCAGCTGCGCGGCGAGTGGGCACCCAAGGTGACGCTGGCCGCCAGCGCGCCTGTGAAGCAGACGCAGGCTGCAGTCACGACCAACAGGGAACGCTACACATCCTGGACCTTCGGCGATTTCGCAGAGACCGCCCAAGTCCCCCGCGCCGGTCAACAGGTGACGGTGTTCAACGCGCTGCACGACGAGGGTGATGCGGTGACGCTGCAAGCCTTCGATACCGCAGAAGAAGCGCAGGCCGTGCACCGCGCCGGATTGCGCCGCTTGTTCATGCTGGCACTCAAAGAGCAGGTGAAGTTCCTGGAGAAGAACCTGCCCGACCTGCAGAAGATGGCGATGCTGTTCCTGCCCTTCGGCAGCCAGCAGGACTTGCAGCAGCAGATCCTCAGCGTCACTTTCGACCGTTGCTGTCTGAATGATCCATTGCCGGATAGCGAGAAGACCTTCAACGCGCGCTGCAAGGATGCCAAGTCGCGCCTCAATCTGGTGGGGCAGGAGATCGCGCGTCTGGTCGGCACGGTGCTCACCGAACATCAGGCGTTGCAGAAGGCCCTGCCCGGCTTCAAGGCGCACGCCCAAGCGCAGCAGGACATCCGCCACCAACTGGAGAGCCTGCTCGGCAAAGGCTGGATCGCCCGCACCCCTTACGAGCGCATGCAGCATATGCCGCGCTATTTGAAAGCCATCAACGTGCGGCTGGAGAAACTGCGCGGCAACCCCGCGCGCGACGCGACGAATCTGGCACAGTTGCTGCCCTTGCAGCAGCAGTGGCAACGCCGCCTGCAAGCCCGGCAAGGCACGCGCGACGAACGACTGGAAGACTTTGGCTGGATGATGCAGGAACTGCGCGTGTCGCTGTTCGCACAGGAATTGAAGACGCCGGTGATCGTGTCGGCGAAGCGGCTGGAGAAGGTACTTGCGTCCATGAACGGGTAGAATGTGCGCCGGATAACGGTGCCGGAAAGTCTGAAGATGTCGAACAAGAAAGTGGATGTGTTGCTGGTCGGGGCGGGCGTGATGAGCGCGACGCTGGGCAAGTTGCTGGCGCAACTCGATCCTTCGCTCAAGATCATGATGGTGGAGCGCCTGTCCAAGGTGGCGAGCGAGAGTTCGCACGGGTTGAACAACGCGGGCACCGGGCACGCCGGCTATTGCGAACTGAACTACACGCCCCAGCAGGCTGACGGCAGCGTCAGCATCAAGCGCGCGCTGGAGATCAACGCGGCGTATGAGGTGTCGTTGCAGTTTTGGTCTTATCTGGTCGATCAGGGCTTGTTGCCGACGCCGGAGCGGTTCATCAATCCCGTGTATCACCAGAGTTTCGTGCGCGGCAAGGCGGACGTCGAATTCCTGCGCAAGCGCTATGCAGCGCTGCACACACATCACCTGTTCGAGGAGATGGAGTTCAGCGACGATCCGGCGGTGTTGCGCGAGTGGATGCCGCTGGTGATGCAGGGGCGCGACGACAAGGAGCCGGTAGCGGCGACGCAGGTGAAGCACGGCACCGATGTGGATTTCGGCTTTCTCACCCGCAAGCTGGTGAGAGCGCTGCTAAAGCTGCCCAATTTCGAACTGAAACTGAACAACACCATCACCGGTCTCAAGCAGCACGATGACGGGCGCTGGCATGTGCGCGTGAAGGATACGCACGACGACATGACGCGCACCATCGACGCGGGCTTCGTGTTCCTCGGCGCGGGTGGCGGCGCACTGCCGCTGTTGCAGAAGTCCGGCATCCCGGAAGCGAAGGGTTACGGCGGTTTCCCGGTCAGCGGCCAGTGGCTGATATGCCACGATCCGAAGATCGTGCGCCAGCATACTACCAAGGTGTACGGCAAGGCGGCGGTGGGCGCGCCCCCGATGTCTGTGCCGCATCTGGATGCGCGCATCCTGGGCGGTGAATCGGTGCTGCTGTTCGGGCCGTTCGCCAGCATCACCACCAAGTTCCTCAAGGAAGGCTCCTTCTTCGACCTGTTCGGTTCGCTCAAGTCGGGCAACTTCAGGCCCATGCTGTCGGTGGCGCGCGACAACCTGCCGCTGATGCGCTACCTGATCGGCGAGGCGATGAAGTCGCACAAGGACCGTGTCGGTGCGCTGCGCGATTTCTTCGGTAATGCGCGCGAGAACGGCTGGGAGCTGGCCTCGGCCGGTCAGCGCGTGCAGATCATCAAGGACTGCGACAAGAAAGGCGGCAAGCTGGAGTTCGGCACCGAGATCGTGACTGCGCAGGACGGCACGCTGGCCACGCTGTTGGGTGCTTCACCCGGCGCATCGACCTCGGTGCAGGCGATGATCGAGGTGATCGAGCGCTGTTTCAAACCGCGCATGAAGAGCGCAGAATGGCAGCGCAAGATGCGGGAAATGATCCCGTCTTACGGTTCATCGCTGGATGACGATGTGCCGTTGTTGCATGCGGTGCGCAAGCGCACGCTGGAGACTTTGCGGCTGGAGCGCAAGGGGTAAGTACGGCTGGAGTGCGCGAAGTACCCGTTGAGGGGAGACAGAATAGCGAGGGCAGTATGGACAAGCAGATACGCGAAGCCGCATTGAAATACCATCGCCAATCCCCGGCGGGCAAGATCACCGTGCAGCCGAGCAAGCCCTTGCATACGGCGCGCGATCTGGCGCTGGCCTATTCACCCGGCGTCGCGGCGGCCTGTGATGAGATCGTGCGCGACCCCTCTGAAGTGCGCAACCTCACAGCCCGCGGCAATCTGGTCGCCGTCATCAGCAACGGCACGGCGGTGCTGGGGCTGGGCAACATCGGCCCGCTGGCGTCCAAGCCGGTGATGGAAGGCAAGGGCGTGTTGTTCAAGAAGTTCGCCGGTATTGATGTGTTCGACATCGAGATCGCCGAGAACGACCCGGACAAACTGGTCGATATCATCGCCGCGCTGGAGCCCACCTTCGGCGGCATCAACCTGGAAGACATCAAAGCCCCCGAGTGCTTCTACATCGAGCGCAAGCTGCGCGAGCGCATGAAAATCCCGGTGTTCCACGATGACCAGCACGGCACGGCCATCATCGTCGGCGCGGCATTGCTGAACGGCCTGCGGGTGGTCGGCAAAAAGATCGAGGACATCAAGCTGGTGGCGAGCGGTGCGGGTGCGGCGGCATTGGCTTGTCTGGACATGCTGGTGAGCCTGGGAGTGAAGATGGAGAACATTGTCGTCACCGATATCAAGGGCGTGGTGTACACGGGGCGCAGCGAGGAGATGGACGACAACAAGGCGCGTTATGCGCGCGATATCCCGCAGCGAAAACTGGCGGAGGTCATCGCGGGTGCGGATGTGTTCCTCGGTCTGTCGGCGGGCGGCGTGTTGAAACCGGAGATGGTGCAACAGATGGCGGCGAGGCCGCTGATCTTCGCGCTGGCCAATCCGAATCCCGAGATATTACCCGCGCTGGCGCTTGAGGCGCGCCCGGATGCGATCCTGGCGACAGGCCGCTCCGACTATCCGAACCAGGTCAACAACGTGTTGTGTTTCCCCTACATCTTCCGCGGTGCGCTGGATGTGGGCGCGACCGCCATCAATGAAGAGATGAAGCAGGCGGCAGTACGCGCCATCGCCGAACTGGCACGGGCCGAGCAGTCGGATGAGGTGGCTGCGGTGTATGGCGACGAGAGTCTGAGCTTCGGCGAGCAGTACCTGATCCCCAAGCCCTTCGATCCGCGTCTGATCTACAAGGTCGCGCCCGCGGTGGCACAGGCGGCGATGGATAGTGGGGTGGCGACGCGACCGATACCTGATATGTCGGCCTACATCGAACACTTATCCAGCTTCGTCTATCACTCGACGATGTTGATGAAGCCGGTGTTCGATCTGGCGAAGAAGACAAAACATCGTCTGGTCTATGCGGAGGGCGAGGACGAGCGTGTACTGCATGCGGTACAGACCGTGGTGGACGAGGGATTGGCGCTGCCGATACTGGTGGGGCGGCCGGATGTGATCGCGAAGCGCATCGAACGGTTGGGTTTGCGCATCCGTGCCGGTCAGGATTTCGAGCTGGTCGATCCGAACGATGATCCGCGCTACCGCGACTACTGGATGGAATACCACCGCCTGTGTGCGCGCAGCGGGGTGACGCCCGAGGTCGCCAAGCGCGAGATGCACCGGCGCAGCACGCTGATCGCGGCGATGCTGGTGCACATGGGCGCGGCGGATGCGATGCTGTGCGGCACGGTGGACCAACCGCTCTACCACCTGCGTTTCATCGATGAGGTGATCGGCCATCGTCCCGGCAGCAGCGTGTACGGCGCGATGAACATCCTGTTGCTGTCCAAGCACACATTGTTCATCTGCGATACGCATGTGAACCTTGATCCGACTGCCGAGCAGCTGGCCGAGTTGACGATGCTGGCGGCTGAAGAGGTGCGTTACTTCGGCCTGACGCCGAAAGTCGCGCTGTTGTCGCATTCCAACTTTGGCAGCCATGACGACGCATCGGCGCGCAAGATGGCGCGTACCCGGACTTTGCTTGCGCAAATGGCGCCGGAGCTGGAAGTGGAGGGTGAGATGCATGGCGACGCGGCGCTGTCGGAAAGCATGCGCGAGCAGTTGTTCCCGGACGTGCAATTGAAAGGTCAGGCCAATCTGTTGGTGATGCCCAATCTGGATGCGGCCAATATCGCCTACAATCTGCTCAAGATGACTGCGGGCGATGGCATCACCATCGGCAGCATCCTGTTGGGCGCGGACAAATCTGCACATATTCTGACAGCGACAGCGACAACGCGTCGTATCGTGAACATGAGTGCGCTGGCGGTTGCCGGCGTGAAAACCAGGAGTGAGTAATGGATAAACAGGAAATCGAACTGCTTAGTAAGGAAGTGGAGATGTTGATGGCAGAGCGCAATCGGCTGCTGAAAGTAGTGGGTGCCGCGGCTGTGCTGGTGGCGAACGCGGATGCGATGCGTTTGCAGCCGCAGGCGGTGGATGCCGCCGAGGTGCTGTCCGAGATGCTCAACGCGCTCCCCGAGGAGACTTTGCAGGACGCACTGGAATCCGTGAAGGCCCATTCGGCAGCTTGAAACCATGCAAAAGGAGAAGATCGGGCTGATCCTCACCGGCGGTGGTGCACGTGCGGCTTACCAGGTCGGCGTGCTGAAAGCCGTCGCCGAGTTCCTGCCTTACCGGGCAAAGATCCCCTTCAAAGTGATCAGCGGCACTTCGGCCGGCGCGCTCAACGCGATCACGCTGGCGGTGAACGCGCGCCATTTTCGCAAGGGGGTGCGCTATCTTTTGAACATATGGAGCAATGCCCATGTGACCGACATCTACCGGGCCGATGTCCTCGGGGTGCTGAACAATACTCTGCGCTGGGTGTTCGGCTTGCTGCTGAGCGTGCTGGGCAGCAACCGGCTCAATCAGGTCTCGTTGCTGGACAACACCCCTTTGCGCACCTTTCTGGAGCGGGCCTTGCCATGCGAATTGATCCAGCGCCATATCGATGACGGGCTGGTGCATGCGGTGAGTGTCACCGCCTCGGGCTATGGCACCGGCCATTCGGTGACCTTCTATCAGGGCGCGCCGGATATCCAGCCGTGGAAACGCACCCGCCGCGTCGGGGTGCCGACCCAGCTTGATATCCAGCATATGCTGGCTTCGTCCGCCATCCCGTTCATGTTCCCGGCCGTGCATGTGAACCGGGAGTTCTTCGGCGACGGATCGATGCGACAGATCGCGCCTATCAGCTCCGCGCTCCATCTGGGCGCGGAGCGCGTCCTGGTGGTCGGTGTCGGTCACAGTACGATCACAGATGACGAGAAACGTCCCAAGATCGAGCATTACCCCGCGCTGGCGGAGATTGCCGGTCATGCGCTGGACAGTATCTTCATCGACGGGCTGGAAGTGGATCTGGAGCGTCTGCAACGTATCAACAGGACACTGACAGCCATTCCAGAGGAGATGCACCGCAGTCTGGACTTGCGCCGTGTCGAGGCGCTGGTCATCTCGCCCAGCCAGCCGCTGGAGAAGATCGCCGAGCGGTATATCCACAACTTACCATGGACGATCCGTTTGCTGTTGCGCCTGGCCGGTGTGATGCGCGGCAGTGGCGCGAATCTGGTGAGTTATCTGCTGTTCGATAAACATTACTGCCGCGCGTTGATCGATCTCGGCTATCAGGATGCACTCAAGCGCCGCGAGGAGATCGTCGCGTTTCTGGAGCAGGGCGGTGAACCGCCCTGTCACGATCTGGCGCAATGAGCATCACAGCGGCCATTCCCCCGAAGTCACTGACCTTCACTTTGCTGCGCTTGCTGGCAGACGGTGAGTTCCATTCCGGCGAGGACATGGCCCGGCAATTGGGGATGTCGCGTGCCAGCGTGCACAACGCCTTGCAGGACGTGGCGCAATACGGCGTCTTGCTGCACAGTGTGCGCGGGCGCGGCTATCGGCTGTCCCATCCGTTGTGCTGGCTGGAAAAGGACCGGATCCTTGCCGAAGTCGGGGATGTGCGCGCGGCGCTGGATCTGCAGATCCTAGAATGCGCGACTTCCAGCAATGCCTTGTTGTTGCAAGCTGCATCGCAGGGCGCTGCCAGCGGTCGCGTGCTGGCGGTGGAGTGGCAGAGTGCCGGACGAGGACGTTTGGGGCGTACCTGGCATGCCGCGCTGGGCGAGTCGCTCACCTTTTCGTTGTTATGGCGTTTCGAATGCGGCTTGGCCGCGCTGTCGGGGTTGAGTCTGGCGGTGGGTGTCGCCATGATGCGTGCCTTGCGGGAACTGGGCGTTGAAGACGCCGGCCTGAAGTGGCCGAATGATGTGATGCTGCCCTCGGGCAAGCTGGCCGGTATCCTGCTGGAAGCGCAGGGCGACATGCTGGGGCCCAGTGCGGTGGTGATCGGTATCGGACTGAATCTGACCGCACCGGCGGAAGCGAACAAGATCGGGCAGGCGGCGGGCGACTTGTCGGCCTGCGGTGTCGAGCACAGTCATCGCAACAAGGTGTTGGCCATATTGCTCAAACATCTGGTGCCCGTGCTGCGCGAGTTCTCCGCGCATGGTTTCACTGCGCTACACAAGGAATGGGAAACCGCCCATATACATGCCAACCGTCCTGTCGAGATGCTGATGCCGGATGGCAAGCGTATCGAAGGCGTCGCGCTGGGTGTGACGGATGAAGGGGCATTGCGCGTTGAAACGGCAGAGGGTTTGCGCGAATTCCATTCCGGCGAAGTCAGTCTAAGGGGGAGATAGGATGCTGTTGCTGGATATCGGGAACAGTCGTTGCAAATGGGCGCTGGTGGAGAACAGCGTCTGGCTGCGTCAGGGCGTGCTGGAGAATCGCGATCTGGCGCAGCTGCCTGCGCTGGTGGGCGATCTGCCGGTGCGTACTCGCATACTGGTGTCCAATGTGGCGGGCGATGCGGTCGGGGGCAATTTGCGCGAACTTTTCGCAGCTATGCAGTGTGAGCCGACATTCATCCGCGCCGAGGCTGAACGCTGCGGCGTGCGCAACGCATATCGCGCGCCGCAACAACTCGGCAGTGATCGCTGGGCGGCGTTGATCGCGGCACGTCACCGAGTGGCCGGTGCCTGTCTGGTGGTCAATTGCGGCACGGCGACCACGGTCGATGCGCTCTCGGCGCAGGGCGAGTTCCTGGGCGGATTGATATTGCCGGGGCTGTCGCTGATGTTGCGCAGCCTGAGCGCCAACACGGCACAGCTGACCGATCAGGCGGGTGACTTGCAGGACTTTCCTCTCGACACCGCCGCTGCCATGCTGAGCGGGGCGGTACGGGCGACGCAGGGGGCGATCCTGCATCAGTTCGGTCTGTTGCAACAGCGTGAGGGCAGCGTGCGCTGTCTGCTGAGTGGCGGTGCGGCTGGCGAAGTGATGCATGGCTTGTCCATACCGTGCGAGCATGACGAGTACGTGGTGTTGCACGGTCTACAGATATTGGGAGAAGACGAAGCATGAGCAAGAAATGGGTATGGGGGCTGTTGCTGACCAATGTACTGTTGTTTGCGTGGATGCGCTGGGGCGCGATGCTGACGGTCGATCAGGACATATTGGCAGCACAGGCACCGCTGCACGCGGACAAGATCGTCCTGTTGACAGAGGCTGTAGATGCGGAAGTCGAATCCGCCCTCTCCGCTGCAGTGGCAGCCCCCGTTGTGGCGTCTACGGTGGAAGCGGCAGAACCTGCACCCGCCACGCGTTTGAGTGATGCACTGGCAAATCCGCCGCAGAACAAGCAGTGCCTGTTCTGGGGGGAATTCTCCGGCAGAGGTCTTGCAGATGCGCAGCAGGAGCTATCGGCATTGGATCTGGGCGCGCGTCTGCAAACGCGCAGCATCGAGCATGCGAGCGGGTACTGGGTCTATATGTCACCACTGAAGAATCAGGCCGAGGTGCAAAAAAAGATCGGGCAACTGAAGAATCTGGGCGTGAACGATTATTTCGTTGTGCAGGAAGCTGGCGAATGGCAGCGCGCCATCTCACTGGGTGTGTTCCGCACCGAACGTGCAGCAGAAAACTATCTTGCCAGCCTGCGAAAACAGGGTGTTCGCACCGCCAAGGTGGGGGAGCGCAAGAGCAAACTCAGGTTCACACAGTTTGTGATCTCTGATGTTGCGCCGGAGATCGAGTCGAAAGTGCGCGGTTTCCAGAAAGAATTCCCGGACAGCGAGCTGAAAATGTCAGACTGTAATTGACAGGGGGCGACTAAATCAGCAAAATGCCGCCCTCTTTTTGGCAACGCAACAATCGATGCCGGAAAAGTTGACGGTGATATAGCTCAGTTGGTTAGAGCACAGCACTCATAATGCTGGGGTCGGTGGTTCAAGTCCACCTATCACCACCAAATAAAAAAAACTCCAGCCGAAGCTGGAGTTTTTCATTTGTACCGACTGTAAAGTCGATTACTCGGAATCAGAGAACAGTTGCTTCAGCATCCACAGTGAGAAGCCGACTGCCAGGATTGCGGTGCCGACGGAAGCGAGATCTGCGACGAAAGACATATTTACCCCTCCTATTGAAGTTGAACATACCAACAAAAACTACGGGGGTAATGCTAGCACAAACTATGAGTGGCACAAATGCTTTGTGCATAGGGATACCAGCCCGGCGTGTCTGAACGCAGGCAGGTTATGGGTAACCTGTGATTTTTTAGACCGGGCGGGAGAGCCCGGTCAAAGCTGGAGCTGCTTACTCTTTGGCGAGCAGTTGCATCACCATCCAGATGGAGAATCCAACGGAGAAGATTGCGACGCCGATGGATGCGAAATCTGCGATGAACGACATATTGTTATTCCTTTCCCTGAATAATAATGCTGGCTGCCGTACGAAACATTCGTATGGCTCGAAGCCGTAGCGATTATATTAGTGAAATAGTCGGGAATGGCCCTTGTTTGAAAAGGCTGTTTGCTTGAAGGTTATTGCGGCATCGGATGCCGCAAGAAGGTGAGAGATTTTGAAGAAACTGTTTATCAAGACCTATGGCTGCCAGATGAACGAGTATGACTCGGACAAGATGTTGGATGTGATGCTGGCAGGTGCGGAGCTGGAGCAGACGGACAAGCAGGAAGAGGCGGACATCATCCTGTTCAACACCTGTTCCATCCGCGAGAAAGCGGAGAACAAAGTGTTCTCCGACTTGGGGCGTGCGCGTGCTTTGAAGAAAACCAATCCGAACCTGTTGATCGGTGTCGGCGGTTGTGTGGCGAGTCAGGAGGGCGATCTCATCATCAAACGCGCACCGTATGTGGATGTGGTATTCGGTCCGCAGACATTGCATCGCCTGCCGGAGTTGATCAAAGAGCGCGAGGCGACCGGCAAGGCGCAGATCGACATCAGCTTCCCCGAGATCGAGAAGTTCGATCACCTGCCCGCCTCGCAGACCGCGCATGGCACGGCATTCGTTTCCATTATGGAAGGTTGCAGCAAATACTGCACGTTCTGCGTGGTGCCGTTCACGCGCGGCGAGGAAGTGTCGCGTCCGTTCGAGGATGTGATGCGCGAAGTGGAGAAACTGATCGCGCAGGGCGTGGGTGAGATCACCTTGCTGGGACAGAATGTGAATGCCTATCAGGGCATGACGGACGACGGCGATACGGTGGACTTCGCTTTCCTGCTGCGCGCCATCGCCGCGCTGGATGATATTCAGCGCCTGCGTTACACCACTTCGCACCCGCGCGAGATGTCGCAGCGCGTGATCGATGTCTATGCGGATACGCCCAAGCTGGTGAGTCATCTGCACCTGCCGGTGCAGTCCGGTTCGGATCGCGTGCTGGCGGCGATGAAGCGCGGCTATACCGCGCTGGAATATAAGTCCGTCGTGCGCAGGTTGCGTGCTGTGCGTCCCGATATCGCCATCGCTTCGGATTTCATCATCGGCTTCCCGGGCGAGACGGACGCGGATTTCGAGGCGACCATGAAGCTGATCGACGAGGTCGGTTTCGATGCGAGTTACAGCTTCGTGTTCAGTCCTCGTCCCGGAACGCCTGCGGCCGAGATGCAGGATGACACGCCGGATGAAGTGAAGATGGAACGGCTGCATCGTTTGCAGGCGCGCATCAGCGAACTGGAGCAGGCATTCAGTCAACGCATGGTGGGAACGGTGCAGCGCGTGGTGGTGGAGAGCGTGTCGAAGAAGAACGCGGGTGAATTGGCAGGGCGTACCGAGAACAACCGGGTGGTGAACTTCGAGGGTTCGCCAGGCATGCTGGGACGGTATCTGGATGTGCGCATCACGGCAGTCGCCAACCATACATTGCGCGGCGAGGTGGTGGAGGCGGCATGAGCGATACACACAAACTCTCGCTATCGGTGCAATACGCCAGCAATGCCGGGAAGTTGCCGACACGTCAGCAGTTCCGGCGCTGGGTGAAGGTGGCGCTGGAGCAGGATGTGCACATGGCGCTGCGCATCGTGGACGAGATCGAAGGCCGTGCGTTGAACGCGAGTTATCGCGGTAAGGACTACGCCACCAACGTGCTGACATTCGTCTACGACGATACCGACCCCTTGTATGGGGATGTGGTCATCTGCGCACCCGTCGTGGCTCGCGAGGCGAAGGAGCAGGGCAAGGAATTGCTCGCGCACTATGCCCATCTCACGCTGCATGCCGCCTTGCACCTGCAAGGCTATGACCATGAAAAACAAAGGGAAGCCGTGGCGATGGAGGCGCGCGAGACTGCATTGATGCTCAAATTGCGGTATCCTGCACCCTATCTTGTTAGTAAGTAGTCAGGTAATGGACGGTTCAGACAGTAGCAGTAGCAAACCCACCTTTTTTGAACGGCTCTCCACGATGTTGCTGCGTGAGCCGGAAGATAGCGAACAACTCATCGCTTTGTTATACAGCGCCTACCAGCGCAACTTGCTGGATGCCGACGCGCTATCCATGATGGAAGGTGTCATCCAGGTGTCGGAGCGCCAGGTGCGCGAGATCATGATCCCGCGTGCACAAATGGATGTCATCGACATCAGTCAGCCACCCGAGCAATTCATTCCATTCGTGGTCGAGCGTGCGCACTCCCGTTTTCCGGTCGTGGACGGCGACAAAGACAACATCATCGGTATTCTGCTGGCCAAGGACCTGCTGCGTTACTACGCTGGCGAGGAATTCAACGTGCGCGACATGCTTCGTCCCGCCGTGTTCGTGCCCGAATCTAAACGCCTCAACGTGCTGTTGCGCGATTTCCGTAGCAACCATAACCACCTTGCACTGGTGGTGGATGAATACGGTGGCGTATGCGGCATGGCCACCATCGAAGACGTGCTGGAGCAGATCGTGGGCGACATCTCCGACGAATATGACTTCGATGAAGATGAAGACAACATCATCCGTCAGGACGACACCCACTGGCGCGTCAAAGCCGATACCGAGATCGCCGACTTCAACGAACAGGCGGGGGCGGAATTCAGCGATGAGGAATACGATACCGTCGGCGGGCTGGTGCTCAAGGCTGCCGGTCAGCTACCCAAACGCGGCAACATTTTCGTGATCGACGGTTGGCAGTTCACCGTGTTGCATGCAGACAGCCGCCGCTTACATGCATTGCTGGTGGCTAAAGTGCCCTCAACTCGGCAGGGCGCGGAAGCGGCTTCCTAGAACTTCTCGTCCTCGCGCAGATAGCGCCACTGACCCATCGGCAGTTTTTCCAGCTTCACATTGCCGATGCGCACGCGCTTGAGGCCGGTGACTTTCAGGCCGACCAGTTCGCACATGCGGCGGATCTGGCGTTTCTTGCCTTCCTTGAGGATGAACTTCAACTGGTCGTCGTTCTGCCAGCTCACATTGGCGGGCTTGAGTTGCTTGCCGTCCAGTGACAGGCCGAAGTTTAGTTTCTCCAGGCCGCCTGCCGCGAGGCGTCCCGCTACACGTACCAGATATTCCTTTTCGATGTCCGAATCTTCGCCTATCAGTTGCTTGGCGATGCGGCCGTCCTGCGTGAGCACCAGCAGGCCAGTGGAGTCGATGTCCAGCCGGCCGGCCGGGACGAGGCTCTTCAGGTGGCGCGGCTCGAAGCGTAGTGATGAGGGGTCGAGTTTCCAGTGCTTCTCCGGTTTCACCAGCACGACGGCAGGCTGGTAGCCGTCCTCGGCCTGACCCGATACATAGCCCACAGGCTTGTGCAGGATCACGGTCACCTGATCCTGCTGCTGCGATTGCGCGGCCTTCTTCAGCGTGATCTTCTGAGTCGGCAATATCTTACTGCCGAGTTCACTGACCACTTCGCCGTCAACCAGTACCCAGCCTTTGGCGATGTAGTCGTCGGCTTCGCGGCGCGAGCAGATCCCCTGTTCGGACATCAGTTTTGAGAGTCGTATCTTTTCCATGTTCAACCTAGTGACGGGAACAGGCCGCGCAGGCCGCCCGCGATGAATTCGACCGCGATGGCGGCCAGCAGCAGCCCCATCAGTCGGGTGACGATAGTGCTGCCGATCTTGCCCAGCCGTTGTGAGACCCATGGTGCGGCGAGGAAGGTCAGCCAGACGGTCAGGCCCAAAGCGACGAGTACCAGCGACATCATGCCGTAATGGCTGGCGCTATCCGCCTTGTGCGCGTCGACGATCACTGCGCTGATCGCGCCGGGGCCGGCCAGCAACGGTGTGGACAACGGCACGATGGCGATGGACTGCGTCGAATCGGTGTCATTGTTCTCTGCGGGGCCAGGTGGTGCCTTGTGGCCGATCAGCATGTTGACCGCCATCAGCAGCAACAGGATGCCACCCGCCGTGCGGAAAGAGTGGATGCTGATGCCGAAGAAAGACAGGATGGCTTCGCCCAACAACAGGGCCGCGAGCAGGATGCCGAACATGGTGACCGAGGCGATGCGCCCCACGCGTTCTCGCCGCTGGTCGCTCATGCCGGCGGTGAACGCGATGATGAGCGGGATGATGCCGACCGGATCGATGATCGCGAACAGGCTGATGAAGATTTTGGTGTATGCGGTGAATTCGAGCATTGGCAGCCTAATCGATGTAGTCGACCAGTTGTCCCACCGCCATGCGCAGACGGCGCGACAGACTGACCGCGATGGCGCGGATGATGCGGGCGGCCATGCGCGGGTGTTCTTCCAGCATCTTGTCCAGTGCTTCCTTGGAGAGCGTCAGCACCACGCTGTCTTCGGCCGCTTTGCAGGTGGCCGAGCGTCGTTCGCCGTCCAGAACGGCCATCTCGCCGAAGGCGCGGCCGTTGCCGAGTTTCACCACTTCTATCTGTTCTTCGTTCTGGTTGCTCTTGATCACGTGCACGCTGCCTTCATGCACGATGCACATGAAGTTGCCGATCTCTCCTTCATTGAAGATCACTTCTTCGGCGGCGAGTTTGGTGATGCTGAAATAGTGCGCGGCGGTGCGCAGCTCTGCCGATGGCAGATGGTTGAACAGATCGCTTTCGACCAGCATGGTGCTGATCTCGTCATACAGGGCGGATTGGACGGCCATGGTGCGCAGGAGCAGGGGTTGAAGTGCGGCGGAAGTTACACCGTATAATCCTGCGAATCAACCCAATCGCCCACTCATTGTGAACAGACTCATCTCCTCTCCTTCCATGCAGACCTTGCTCGCCGGTGTGCTGGCCGTATTCGGCTTCGCACCGTTCGGCATGTTTCCCCTGAGCGTGGTTGCGCTGCTCGTTCTGTTCCGCGTGTGGCATCGCTGCGAGCGTGCGGCACAGGCGGCCAAAGCCGGTTTCACTTTCGGCATGGGGTTGTTCAGCTTCGGCGTCGGCTGGATATATGTCGCGCTGCATGATTACGGCTATATGCACCCGCTGCTGGCGATCACGGCCACGCTGTTGTTCGCCGCACTGGCCTCGACGCCGCTGGTGCTGGCAGGTTATGCGCTGATGCGTTTCCGTGTATCGCCGAACGTGAAGATGTTGCTGGTCATGCCCGCGCTGTGGGTGCTGGCTGAATGGTTCAGGGGGCAGTTGTTCACGGGCTTCCCCTGGCTGGCCTTCGGTTATGCGCAAGTGCCCGACAGTCCTCTGATTGGCTTTGCGCCGCTATTCGGCGTCTATGGTGTGTCGCTGGCGGTGGTGGTGAGCGCTGGTCTGTTGCTCTTCGTGTCACAGGTGCGCTGGAGCGCAGCAGGGAAGCTGGCGCTCGGCGGTCTGGTCGTCCTGTGGCTGGCCGGTGCGGCGCTGCAGCAGGTAGCATGGACGCAGCCGATCGGAGAGCCGTTCAAGGTGAGCTTGCTGCAGGGCAATATCCCGCAGGATGAGAAGTTCTCGCAGGAGAAGCTGGTCTCCACCTTGGAGATATACCGGCGTCTGGCGCAGGGCAGTGATGCGCGGCTGATCGTGCTGCCTGAGACGGCGATCCCGCTATTGCGCCACAACGTGCCTGTTTATTACCAGGAGGTATTGCGCGACCACGTGCGGCAGAACGGTGGCGACATATTGATCGGCGCGTTCGAGAAGGAAGGCGGCCACTATTTCAATAGCGTGTACTCGCTCGGCACTGCCGAGAGCCAGCATTACCGCAAGGATCACCTCGTGCCCTTCGGCGAGTTCATTCCGCTGCGTGGCATGCTGGGTTGGTTCATCAACGATGTGCTGCAGATACCGATGGGTGATCTGACCAGCGGCGGTGACGCGCAAGTGCCGCTGGCCGTGGCCGGACAATTGGTGGCGGTGAACATCTGCTACGAAGACGTGTTCGGTGAGGAGATCATCCGGCCGTTGCCGCAGGCCACGCTGCTGGTCAACGTCACCAACGATGCGTGGTATGGTGAATCGAACGCCGCCGTGCAGCATAACCAGATGTCGCAGATGCGCGCGCTGGAGAGCGGGCGCATGATGTTACGTGCCACAAATACGGGGGTCACATCCGCCATCGGCACGGATGGACAGGTATTGGCGCAACTCCCGCAACACGAAGAGGGTGTGCTCACGGCCCAGGTGCAGGGATATTCCGGCAGCACGCCCTATGTGCGCTGGGGCAACATCGCAGTGCTGTTATTGCTGGCTTTGATGTTGGGCGCTGCGCTCAGCTATCCGCGCAGATGAGCTGGCACTGCTATCTTTTGCAATGCGCGGATGGCACGCTCTACTGCGGTATCACCAACGATATCGACAAGCGCCTCGCCGCGCACAATGCGGGCGAGGGGGCGAAATACACACGCAGCCGTTTGCCGGTAAAGTTGGCGTACAGCGAAGCATGCGCGGATCGCTCCGCCGCATCAAAGCGCGAACGGGCGGTCAAAACCCTGCCAAGAACGGCGAAGTTGGCCTTATGCGGGGTGACGCAAGTGCCCGAAAACCCGTAAAATGCGCTCCTTCGCAAAAGGCTGGTGATTCATTACATGCTAAATTCTGGTTCCAATATCGCGCTGGGCTCGAAGCCGAGCTTTCAGCAGATCATCCTGACGCTGCAGCACTTCTGGGATAAACAGGGCTGTTCCCTGTTGCAACCCTACGATATCGAAGTCGGCGCGGGCACCTTCCATACGGCGACCTTTTTGCGCGCCATCGGGCCGGAGCCCTGGCGTGCCGCCTATGTGCAACCGTCGCGCCGCCCCAAGGACGGCCGCTACGGAGAGAACCCCAACCGTTTGCAGCACTACTATCAGTATCAGGTGGTGCTGAAACCGTCGCCGGACAACATCCAGGAGCTCTATCTCGACAGCCTGCGTGCGCTGGGCATCGACACCAACCTGCACGATATCCGTTTCGTCGAGGACGACTGGGAGTCTCCGACTTTGGGCGCGTGGGGCTTGGGCTGGGAAGTGTGGCTGGACGGCATGGAAGTCACGCAGTTCACCTATTTTCAGGAAGTCGGTTCG